>Ga0102944_1000039_pt1 | contig 106349 bp, 102 predicted proteins | sample SalPonD_shore_MG_FD_78172 | JGI IMG/M metagenome (GOLD analysis project Ga0102944, IMG submission 78172) | Salt pond soil microbial communities from South San Francisco under conditions of wetland restoration - Salt Pond MetaG... | ecosystem: Environmental > Aquatic > Marine > Intertidal zone... | reverse complement strand
GCCCGCCGCCGGTTCACCGCATCAGGTGTTGTCCCTTATTGCACCGGCGCTCCGGGCTCGGCCACAATGACCCTCTCCCGGTATTCCTTCGAGAGATTCTCCAGTAAATCTCCCGGCGTTCCCGTCAGCAGGGGAAAGGTGCCGTAATGCATGGGGAGGGCATAGGACGGGCGCACCGTTTCGATACTCTTGGCTGCTTTTCGCGGGCCCATGGTGAAGTGATCCCCGATGCACAGGAGCATCAGATCCGGTTCGTGGAACTCCCGGATGTACTGCATATCCCCGAAGAAATCGGTATCGCCGGTATGATAGACGGTAAAGCCGTTTTCAAATGTTATGACCATACCGGCAGGGTTGCCGCCGGGGATTACCCCGTCCTCGCCGGTGATCCCGGAACTATGCGCGGCGAAGACCATGGTGAATTCCATGCCGGCCTGCCGGACGGTGCCACCGATATTCATCCCTACCACCTGGTCTCCGGAGAGTCCCTGTGCAGTGAGGTAATGTCCCACCTCCACCGGGCAGATTACCGTGGCACCGGTCTTTCCGGCTATTTCAACCGTGTTCCCCACATGATCGAAATGGCCGTGGGTGAGGATGATGACGTCGGCCCCGGCAACCTGGTCTACCTGAAGCGGGGATTTCGGGTTTTCCAGCCAGGGGTCGATGTAGACGATTTTATCTTCGGGGGAAGTGAGTCGAAATGCCGCATGCCCTAACCAGAACAGATCGACTCCCTGCAGTTTTTCCGGGGTGGTATCCTGGGTTGATATGGCTGTCATCGTTATTTTCCTTCCTGGTTTTATTCATGGGTATTACCTGCTACTCTATCATCGATACGCCCGGATGGTTCAGAGGCACCGATGGTTCCCTCTCTCTCTTTCCAGTTTTCAATGTAATACTGACGGAATCATTATATCAAATTGATATGCCGCATATCAAAACTATATGAGCCCTGCTTTACCGGGGAGGAGGCACGAGCCTCTAAAATGAGGGCTCCGGCTTCCGAACCCCTGGCTTCCGGGCCTCTCCGGGGAGCGCCTCCATTCGTTCTCCAGTGTTTTTCCCGGATGGCACCCCGTTTGCATTTTGAAGAAAGAACGACATATCAGCGATTCGGGGGGACAGTATTACTTGTCTGCAGCAGGGATGGATGGGAAGATAACTTTAAACAGAGGGTAGGGCAGGTATGAAAAAGTACATTTTTATCGGCATCGGCATCGTTCTGGTCGGGGTGCTGATCTTCATGGCCAGGAAAAACGGCAAGACGAGTATTGCAGAATATAAGACGGTACCGGTGACCCGGGGGACCATTGTGGAGAAAGCCCTGGCCGTGGGTACCATTACGCCGTTGAATGAAATTCAGGTGAAGTCCAAAATTGCGGGCATCGTGCGTGCGATGCACGTGGAGGTGGGGGATGTGATCCGGGAGGGGGAATCGCTGGTGGACATCACCCCGGATCCCACGCCCCTGGAGATTACCGAAGCACGCCGGAACGTCGAAATCACCGGGGCCAGCTATAAACAGGCCAAGAATGAATACGACCGGCAGCAGCAGTTACTCGATAAACACTTGATCGCGGCCCAGGAATTTGAAAAGCAGGAGCTGGCGTTCGAAGAGGCAAAGTTACGGCTGAAGCTGAACCAGGAACGATTGTCCCTGATCGAAAAAGGCCGGTCCGGCACAGACAAAGAGGCGGTGCAATCCAAAGTGAATGCCCCGATCACGGGCACCGTGCTGGAGAAATTCGTAAACGTGGGGGATCCGGTGGTGCCACTGACGTCGTATCAGGCAGGGACCCCCATCTTCACCATGGCCGACATGGGGAATCTGATCTTTCGGGGGACCATCGATGAAATCGACGTGGGGAAAGTGAAAGTAGGGATGCCGGCGGAGATCAAGATCGGCGCCCTGCCGGAACAGACGATTGACGGTGAAGTCTCGCTGATTTCGCCCAAAGCCCGGAAAGAAGATAATTCCACCCTTTTCGATATTGAAATCACCATCATGGATACCAAGAATGCTCACTTGCGGGCCGGGTATTCGGCCAACGCTGATATTATCATCCGGCGCGCCGAAAACGTCCTGCACGTGCCGGAGCGGCTGCTCACCTTTAAGGAAGACAGTATATTCGTGGAAGTGGAGACGGCTGACGGCTCCGTGGAGACACAACCGGTCCAAATCGGTCTCAGCGACGGTGTGTTTGCCGAGGTGACCGAGGGGTTGGCGGAGAGCACCAAGGTGGTGGAACGGCCGCCCAAGGAAATCGAATAAGGCTGCTTACCCCGGTGAATATCCGCTGGTGAACCGATGATAATTTCGCCGGGAGCCGATAAACACAATTAACGCGAATGTAGTGGGTGGCCATGTTCTGGAAAAATATATTACAGCTCTTTCGAGACATCCGGCATCAGAAGTTGCGGACCCTGCTGACCCTGTTCGGCATCATCTGGGGATCGGTGGCGATCATCCTGCTGCTCACCTTCGGGAATTCCTTCTTTAAATTTTCAAAGAAAGCGGCCCATGGGATGGGGGAAGGGATCTGTATTATGTGGGGCGGCCGGACTTCCGTCCCCTATGCCGGCTTTAACCGGGGACGCCCCATTCGCTTGCGGGAAGATGACGTCAATATTCTGACGCAGCAGATAGCCATCATGGGATTGGTGAGCCCGGAATTTTCCCGCAATGTGACGATTAGAGTGGGCACGGAAGGCTATACCACAGAGATCAGCGGGGTGTACCCGGTATACCGGGAGTTACGTAACATGATCGCCGCGGAAGGGGGACGATTCATTAATCCCATCGATCTGGAGGAACGGCGGCGGGTGGCCTTTATCGGTGATGTGGTGGAAAAAGACCTGTTCGGGGAAGGGAAGGGTCTGGGGGAGATCATTTCGATTAACCGGGTGCCTTTCCGGGTGATCGGTGTACTCAAGCCCAAGATGCAGAATTCCAGTTACTCCGGGCGTGATAACGAACGGATCGTCATTCCGGCCAGTACCTTCCAGGGGATTTACGGATATCGCTATCTGAGCAACATGGTCTACAAGGCTACGGATGTCCGGTATACCAAGCAACTGATTGATCGCGTGTACCAGGTGATGGGGAAGCGATATAAATTCGCGCCGGAAGATCGGGAGGCGCTGGCTATTTGGGATACCACAGAGATGGAGAAGTTTTTTGACGGTTTCTTCGGCGGGTTTCAAATCTTTCTGGGAATTGTGGGCTGTATGACCCTCATCGTCGGCGGGATTGGAGTATCGAACATCATGAATGTGGTGGTGGAAGAACGGACCCGGGAGATCGGGATCAAAAAGGCGCTGGGAGCCAAGGCCCGCATGATTTTGGGACAGTACCTGATGGAAAGCCTGTTCATCACCGGCCTGGGCGGTTTGATTGGCTTTCTGATTACCTCCGGACTCGTCAGTGTGATTAATATGCTGGATTTAGAAAAATATATCGGAGTCCTGGGGATTTCACCGTTGGTTACCATAGTCACCATCAGCCTGTTGGGGCTCATCGGACTCATCGCCGGGTGGTTCCCGGCCCGGTATGCCGCCGGACTGGACCCGGTCCAAGCGATAAGGAAGTAAAACCATGAGCAGCTGGTATCTGTTTCGACTGTTTACCCGCGAAATGCGCAACCAGAAGAAGCGCATCTGGTTGACCGTCTCCGGCATCGCCTGGGGCATGCTTTCCATCATCCTCCTGTTGTCGTTCGGGGAAGGTTTAAAGCGGCAACTGAATAAGGCGGACCGGGGGCTGGGAGTGAATATTATCATTATGTACGGCGGTCAAACATCCCAGGTCTACCAGGGATTACCCAAGGGACGTCAAATCCGGTTTAACGATGAAGATGTGACGATGTTGCGGAGCAAAATCGTCAATATCACCCGGATCAGTCCGGAGTACGACCTGTATGGGGCGACCATCACCTATAAGGATAAAACCATCACAGAGCGGATCACCGGGGTGAATCCGGAATTCGAAGAGATGCGGACCCACTATCCCCAGGCAGGCGGCCGCTTTGTCAACAAGATTGACATGGAACAGCGCCGCCGGGTGATCTTTCTGGGAGATGAATTGAAGAACCGCCTGTTCGGCCCGGAGGACGCCGTCGGTAAGACCATCACCGTGAATACCATCCCGTTTCTGGTCGTCGGGGTGCTCAAGCGGAAAATGCAGATGAGTATGTACGGCGGGCCGGATGCGGCCAAGGGCACCATCCCGGCAACTACGCTGAAGGCCATTGAAGGCCGGAATTACGTGAACCGGATCGTGTACCAGGTGAATCAGACCGAATACGCCCCGGCGGTACAAGCGCAGGTTTTCGAGGTGTTGGGACGCAAGTACCGGTTCGCACAGGAAGATGACAAGGCGTTGCGTTTTTGGGATACCATCGAACAGCGGAAAGTGGCCAACAACATGCTGATCGGCATCCAGATGTTCCTGGGATTGATCGGCGGCCTGACGCTACTGATCGCCAGCGTGGGCGTGGCAAATATCATGTACGTATCGGTCAAGGAGCGGACCCAGGAGATCGGGGTGAAACGGGCGATCGGGGCCAAACGGAAACACGTGAAGCAGCAATTCATTTTGGAGGCGCTGCTCATTGCCGTGGTGGGTGGGACCATCGGCACCGCCATCGCTCTGATTCTCGTTACGGCGTTACGGGGCATTCCGGTATCCAACGGTCCCCTGGAATTATTGGGGAAGCCGACGTTTTCATTGCCGATCGCCCTGTTTACGGCACTTATCCTGGGCGTGGTGGGGCTCGCCGCCGGCTATTTCCCGGCCAGGCGGGCGGCCAGGGTGGATCCCATCGAATCGCTGCGGTATGAATAACCCGGGAGCAATAGTGCATCCAAGCCAATTCCAGTGAAAAAGGAGCAGATACCAATGATACATATGGAGCATGTCACCCGCGTTTTCGACACCGGTAAAGTCAAAGTGGAAGCCCTGAAGGGGATTGATCTGTCTGTCAGGGAAGGGGAGTTCATGGCGATTATGGGGCCGTCGGGATCCGGGAAGTCAACGCTGATGCATATTATGGGGTGTCTGGATACCCCTACTTCCGGTACCTATTCCCTGGATGGGGCCGTGATCCGATCCCTGTCGGATAACCAGCTGGCGGATATCCGGAATGAGAAGATCGGGTTCGTCTTTCAAAGCTTTAACCTGCTGCCCTATGCTTCGGCCTATGAAAATGTCGAGCTTCCATTGATATTTGCCGGGATGTCCGCGCGGCAGCGCAAGAAACGAGTGACCGAACTGCTGGAGCGGGTCGGCCTGGGTGACCGAATGGATCACAAACCCAACGAGCTCTCCGGCGGCCAGCAGCAGCGGGTGGCCATCGCCCGGGCCATGGTGAACAATCCGAGAATCATCATGGCGGACGAACCCACCGGAAATCTGGACAGCGCCTCGGGCCATGAGATCATCAACCTGTTCAAGGAACTGTGGAAAGCCGGCAATACCATCGTGATGATTACCCATGATCCGGAAGTATCGGTAGAGTGTGAGCGAGCCGTCCATCTGAAAGACGGTCTCATCGAAAACGGGAGCGTCGTGCTGAATTAAGTCCGACGGGTCAAGGGTGAGACTCTCCGGACAGCCGGCGGGATGGGCCGGCAGTCCTGCCCGCATAGAGTGTGGTCCTGGTCGATCTCTGCCCATCCGTTCAATTAATTTTTCCTTTTTTCCCCGGAAAACAGTAGGTTAAAACAGGCTGTTTTTTTTTGCTTCATCTGACATTGAAAAAAATACACCGGAGCAATGCACGGTATCACACGATTACCTTCGCTGGGAAGCCGGATTCTGTGGGGATTCCTCACAGCGGGATCACTTGCGGCCAGCCCGGCCGGTTCTGACCTGTGGATGGATGGGGTATTCGACGATTGGCAGGCCGTGCCGGTGGCGTCGGCCGATCCTGCCGGAGATGCCTTCACCAGGGATTTTGCCGAATTACGTATTACCAACGACGAGCGATACCTTTACCTTTCTCTTCGATTTCACAGCCCCGAATTTTTACTGCAGGACGGAAATGATATCCATCTCTACATTGACAGTGATCAGCGGACGGAAACGGGGCTGCCGGTGGGAGGACTGGGGGCGGAACTGGATTGGTGCTTCGGGCGCCGGACCGGCCGGATCTCTCTGAACGGGCAGACCCGGCCGATCACCCATCCGGATATAGGCTTGGTCACCTTGCCGTCGGTGACCTCCCGGCAATTCGAAATCGCCCTGGCCCTGGATAATCCGGCTTTCACTCTGCAGGGGACACAGACGGCCGATACGATACGCATCCTGCTGATGGAAACCCGGGACGGCGGGGACTTTCTGCCGGATGCCGCCGGGGGACTCACCTATAAAATTGTCTCTCAACAATCCCGGCCACCCGAACCGCTGCCCCTGGATCGCCAGGCTCCGGACCATCTCCGGCTGTTGACTTACAACACGCTGCAGTCCGGATTCCTGGATCCGGCCCGGCAGCCGGCCTTCCGGAGGATACTGACCGCCCTGGATGCAGATATCATGGGCTTTCAGGAATTGTACGACTCGGACCTGGACCTGCAGGATATCTTCGCCGACTGGTTCCCACAACAGCCATGGTATGTGGCTCAGGAAGGACGTTCGGTAGGGATGGTGTCCCGATATCCTGTGCTCCACCGGGCGGTGCTGACCGATTCCCGCCGCACCCTGGCGGTCCTGGTGGATCTGCCGGACAATCTGGGCGACCGTTTGCTGGTAATCGTGTCGCACCTGGCCTGCTGCGATGACGACCAGAGCCGGCAGCAGGATTCAGATCAGATTATGGCCACCCTTCGGGCGTGGAAGCAGGGAAACGGGCCCTTCCCGCTGCCCGAATCGACGCCCATTATTCATGTGGGAGATTTCAATTTGGTGGGAGAGGCCCGGCAACTGGCCACCCTTACCGCCGGGGATATTCTCAACGAGGCAGTCTACGGTCCGGATGCGCCGCCGGATTGGGATGGTTCCGGATTCGCCGACTTGATATCCCGGCAGCCGGGCACCCGGATGGGGTATACCTGGCGCGACGAGGGCAGCCTGTTCAGCCCCGGCAAACTGGATTATGTTCTCTATTCGGATCATGTGATCCGGCCGGGAAATCATTTCATCCTGCAAACCCTTGCGCTGTCTGACTCGACGCTGGAACGTCACCACCTCAAATCGACCGATACCCCGGTGGCTTCAGACCATTTGCCCCGGGTATTCGATATCGCAGAGATCAGAGTACCGAAGCATTCGGAGACCGGAACGGCCGCGCCGAAAGAGCAGCTTGCGCCGGGATATCCGAATCCCTTTGCGCTGGAGACGACTTTGTCGTATCGTTTGAAGCGTCCTTCGAAGGTATCTCTGGCCATTTATGATGTCACCGGGCGGCGGGTCAGGACTCTGGTACGGAACCGGCAGCCGGCGGGAAGCTGGAGTATTCGCTGGGATGGGACAGATGCCAGGAATCACCGGGTGAGCGCCGGGGTCTATTTCTGCCGGTTACAGGTGGGCACCCGACAGACGTGGCAAAAATTGTTGTACATCAGGTGAGCGCACGATGAGAGGAGACAGACCGTGACTGAGTCCGAACCCCCGGTGGAATATCCCATCGACGGTATTCTGGATCTACATACTTTCCGGCCGGAAGAGGTGAAAAATCTGGTATCGGAATATCTGCAGGCGTGCCGGGACAAGAACATCCCGGAGGTCCGGATCATCCATGGGAAGGGCACCGGCACGTTGCGCAGAATCGTGCATGCCCAGTTGGAGCGCTCTCCGTTAGTGGCCGGATACCGGTTAGCCGGGGAACCGGAAGGCGGGTGGGGGGCGACCATCGCCCGGCTGAAGCCGCCGGCTGTACAAAAGTGAGGCAGGTCAAGTTTTTGTATTAATCATTTTCAGGTCCGGCTATTTTCTACTAACTTACGGGTTGACTAGTGGGCCATAACTCGAACCACGGATGTATCCGGCAAAGACATGAAAGCGTATCTGGACGGACTTCGGAAAATCTTGGAGGAAGGCGTGGATCGCCCGGATCGCACGGGGGTGGGGACCCGGGCCTTGTTCGGTCTCCAGATGCGGTATAACCTGGCGGATGGATTCCCGGTGGTGACGACCAAAAAACTGGCCTTCAAGTCCATGACCGCGGAACTGCTCTGGTTTATCCGGGGCAGCCGGGATGTCCGGGAACTGCAGCAGTTGGGATCCCACATCTGGGACGCCAATGCCCACGCCGATTACTGGACACCCCGGGCGCAATTCGAGGGGGACGTGGGCCGGATTTACGGTGTGCAATGGCGATCCTGGCGCACCCCGGACGGCCGGGAGATTGATCAGCTCAAACAGGTCATCGAGGGCATTCGAACCAAACCGTATAGCCGGCGCCACGTGGTGACCGCCTGGAATCCGGGGGAACTGGAGGAGATGGCGCTCCCGCCCTGTCATATCCTGTACCAGTTTTTTGTCGCGAACGGCACCCTTTCCCTCCACATGTTCCAGCGGAGTTGCGACATGTTTTTGGGGGTGCCGTTTAATATCGCCTCCTATTCGCTCCTGTTGCACATGGTCGCTCAGGTCACCGGCCTGAAACCGGGCGAATTCGTCCACACGCTGTCCGACGCCCATATCTATCAGAATCATTTTGAGCAGGTGAAAGCACAGCTTGCCCGGAAACCCAAGTCCCTTCCCACGCTCCGCCTCAATCCCGAAATCAAAGATATCGATGCTTTCACCATGGATGATATCCGGTTGGAAAACTATCATCCCCATCCGGCAATCCGGGCCCCCATGGCGGTGTGAAATTATGAGAGTGTCCATCATAGCAGCTATCAGCGACAATCATGTGATCGGCCAGAACGGGGGGCTTCCCTGGCGTCTTCCGGCCGATATGCAGCATTTTAAGCGCTTGACCATGGGGAAACCGGTGATTATGGGCCGTAAAACCTTCCAGACGCTGAACAAGCCCCTCTCCGGCCGGAAAAATATTATTTTGACCAGGCGTGAAGACTACACCGTGCCCGGCTGCACCGTGGCGCATGCTCTGGAAGACGCCCTGGAGGCGGCGGAAGGGGCAGACGAAGTCATGATCGCCGGAGGAGAGGCCGTGTATCGGGCCGCACTGCCGATTGCGCACCGGATGTACCTGACCCTGGTGCATGCCACTTTCACCGGAGACACGCATTTCCCGGAGTGGAACCGGGAGGAATGGCGGGAGATTGAGCGGGAGGATCACACCGGGACGGATGCGCCGTATGCCTACAGCTTTCTGACGTTCGAACGAATGTCATCCGAAGAAGAGAACGAACCGATCCAGTGAACATAGATGGAAAAGAGGAAGAAGCAACCTATGCCAGCAGCCAGCAATGACACATATGACGTAATAATCGTGGGCGCGGGACCTTCGGGCTCCACCGCCGCACTCTATGCCAGAAGAGCGGGATTGAAAACCTTGCTGCTGGATAAGGCCGCTTTTCCCAGAGATAAGGTCTGCGGCGACGCCCTCTCCGGGAAAAGTGTGGACGTGCTGAGGGAATTGGACCTGCTGGAACAGGTGGGCGAATTACCCGGCGCCTTCATCCGGCGGGTGGTCTTCGGGAGTCCGGAAAACGAACAGGTGAACATCGATTTCCACCAGGATATTGGGGAAGAAGTGCCCACCGGTTTTGTCATCCGCCGGACTATCTTTGATAATTTTATGTATCAGAAAGGCCGGGAAGCGGCGGATACGGTCCTCGAACAATTCACTGTGACCGGCCTGGTGACGGAAAACGGGCAGGTCACCGGTGTGCAGGGAACCGAAGAGGACGGCACGGAGCGGACCTTCCGGGGGCACTTGATTCTGGGCGCCGACGGGTATAAATCGGTGGTGGCCCGGAAAACCGGTCTCTATCAGCATGACCCGGAACACTGGGTGGTGGCCCTCCGGTGTTACTATCAGAACGTCAAAGGCCTGACCGATCAGATCGAACTGCACTACATCGATGAAGTGCTGCCGGGATATTTTTGGTTATTCCCCCTGGAAAACGGGTATGCCAATATCGGTATCGGGATGCTGCATAAATACATCAAAGACCGGAAGGTGGATCTGCGGGCGGCTCTGACGCATGCCATCGAGAGCCCGGCCTTCCGTGACCGGTTCTCGGAGGCCACCCCCATGGAAGAGCCGGTGGGATGGAATCTGCCGGTGGGGAGCAAGCATCGCAAAAATTACGGCAGCGGGTTTCTACTGTTGGGCGACGCCGCCGGCCTGATTGACCCGTTCACAGGGGAAGGGATCGGCAACGCGTTATATTCCGCCCGGTACGCCATCCGGGCCGCGAGAGAAGCCCGGGATGCAGGCGACTTCAGCGAGGCGTTCCTGGCCCGGTACGATCAGTGGCTGTGGAACGAAATCGGCGACGAGCTCCAGGTGAGCCATCGCTTACAGAAGCTGGGCAAAATACGACCCTTGCTGAACTTCGTGATCCACAAAGCCGCCAAGAGTGACGAGGCGAGCCGGATGATCGGCGGCATGATCACCAACGAGGTCCCCCGAAAGAAACTGGCGAATCCGCTGTTCTATCTCAAACTCCTGTTCAGCTAAACCGACGACCGGAGGCGCGCCGTGATCGCGGGCATCCATACCAAAGAACAGACTTCGGGACGGCCCGGATCGGGCACCTACATGGAACTTTACACCTGCCAAGACGTCCAAAGCACAATATTTCATGTCAGAAAAAGCCGGAGAACGATGATCTCTTGCCAAGAGAAATGAACGACAACAGATTTGATAGGAATGGTATGAATCACTTTTCACGGTCCTTTGTGACCGCTGTTTCCATCTTGTGTGCTGCGGTGCTAGTCCTCGCAACGGAGGGCCTGGCCCAGCCGCAGGGCGGAACGGTGGAGCAAGATTTTTTTGTGGCCAAAGGGATGTACAATGACGAATTGTATGAACTCGCCAGCAACCAGTTTCGGACGTTTCTCCAGCACTATCCCTCCAGCCAATACGCCGGGGAAGCGCAGTTTCTGCTGGCGGAGTCGTATCTTCAGCTGCAATCGTACAACCGGGCCATTACCGCCTACCGGGAGCTCCTGACCAAGTATCCGGCGGTCGGTTTCCGTGATAAAGCCCAGTTCCGGCTGGGAGAAGCGTTGGTGAACGCCGGCGAGTATCAGGGCGCCCTGCGGGCGCTGCAACGTTTCATGGAGCAATACCCCAACAGTGATTTAAAACCGAATGCCTTGTACTGGTACGGGGAGGCCAATTACCGGGCCGGCAATACACAAGATGCCCTCAAATATTACCAGCAACTCTACACCGATTATCCCCTGGCGCCCCTGTCGGATTATGCCGCGTATTCCGCGGCCTATATTTTCGAGGAACAGGGCCAGTGGGATAAGGCCATGGAAGCCTACGACAAACTGATCGCTGCCAACCCCGAAAGCCCCCTGGTGAATCAGGCCGCCTATCGGGTCGGGTTCGCCGCCTACGGCAAGGGTGATTACGAAGAAGCCGTTACCAGCTTGCAGCAGGCGCTGGAAAATTATCCGGACAGCCCCCTGAAAGGGGAGGCGCAATATTTTATCGGTGAATCTTATTATCATGAAAAAGAGTATGTCCAGGCGATTGACGCCTACCAGGCGACCGTAGACCTCCCGGATCACGCGTACCGGGATGACGCCCAGTACAGCCTGGGATGGGCGTACGCGCAGCAGGAAAAATACGGGCAGGCCGCCGACGCTTTTCAGCAGGTGACGGCCCTCAGCAAGAGTGACACCCTGATCGCTTCGGCGATTTTCCAGGCGGGCCGGAATTATTTAAAAGCCGGCGACCGCGACAGTGCCCGTCAGGCATTTCAGTCCGTATTTCAGACCTATCCCAAGGCGGACGATGCCCCGAACGCTCTGTACGAGTTCGGGTCTCTGGAATTCGAAGATGCACAGTACAACGCCGCCCGGGAGCATTTTTCCCGGATCGTGCAGGATTATCCGCAGGCCGACCTGGTCCCGGATGCCTCTCTGATGGTCGGGGAATGTTACTTTGCCCAGGCCAAGTACACAGAGGCCCAGGAGGCATTTCGAAACACCTGGACGGACTATGGCGATTCGCCGGTGAAGAACCGGGCCATGTATCGTCTGGCCTGGGCCTACTATCGGGCCGGCCAGTTCGACCAAGCGGCAAAATTCTTCGATCAGGTATTACAAACGGCCCCTGAGAGTGAATTCGCCTCCGACGCCTTGCTGTGGAAAGCGGAATCACAGTACAAAATGAATGCGTTTCAGGAGGCGTACAATACGTATCAGCAGTACGTTCAGCAGTATCCGCAATCCACCTCTCTGGCAGATGCGCAGTACGGATTAGGCTACGCGGCGATGAAACTGGGCCGGTTCGGAGAGGCCGCCCAGGCCTTCGAAAGTACCGCCCGGCTGACCGGCGATGCCTCCATCAAGATCGACGCCCGGTTACGGGAGGGCGACGCCTTATTCAATGGGAAGAGTTATAACCGGGCCATCCAGGTCTACCGGCTGGTGCTGGATGATCCGGCCAGCAATCCCAATCAGCAGGGGGAAGCTTATTTCCAAATCGGCCAATCCTATTTCCGGAGTGAAGACTTCAGCCGGGCCCGGGACGCCTTCCGGACGGTGGTGGAGGACTATCCCACCTTTTCCGACGTGGAGGATGCCCTTTATTCCAGCGGCCGGGCGGCTTTCCGGGATAACAAATATCAGCTGGCGATCTCGGATTTCCGGGAACTCCTGTTTAATTATCCCAAGAGCCAGTACCGGACCGACGCCACGTACTCGATTGGGGATTGTTACTATAATCTCGGGGATTACGGCCAGGCGGTCCAGCAATACAAGATTATCATTAACCAGTTTCCGGAAAGTGATTATGTCGGCGATGCGGTAACCGGGCTCCAGTGGGCCCTGATGCAGCAGGGGGAGACCTCCCAATCGCTCAAGATCATCGATTCCCTGGTGGACCGGCTGCAGGATCGAGACAAAGCGGCGGAAATCCTGACCCGGAAAGGCGATTATTTCGTTACGCTTCGCCGGTACCAGGACGCGCTGCGCGAGTACCGGAATATCCGGCGGAATTATTCGGAAACAGCGGCGGCCGCCAACATGTACTTTGCCATGGGCACCACCTACGAAGCGGCTGCCGAACCGGATTCCGCCATCCTGATGTTCCGGCAGCAATGGCAAAGCGCTCCGGCCGCATCGCATACCACGGATGCCATCCTGCACGCCGGCGATCTTCGATACGAGCAAGGCGATTACGGGGCAGCCGTAGATATTTACGAGAAAATCCTGCGGGATTATTCCGAAGATGAGAACATGGCTACGGCCACTTACAAAAGCGGGCTGGCATTCCTGCAGATGGAGAATTACGATCAGGCCCGGATGTTCTTCCGAAGCGTGATTGATAACGAACAGTGGGGGGAACACGTCCGGCAGATGGCCCGGAACGGCCTGGCCCGGGTGGATCTCCAGGACCAGCAGTATCCCCAGGCCCGGGAGCTTTTGACGGCGGTGTTGAGCGGATCCGCCGATACCCGGGTAGCCGCCGAAGCGCAGTATCTGATGGGGGAATCCTATAAACAGCAGGGTGATTGCAACACGGCCGTGGTCGAGTTTCTGAAGACCAAGTATCTGTACGGCTCGGAAAAAGATTGGGTGGTGAAAAGCGTGTACAACGCGGCGGAATGCAATGCGGCCATCAATCAGATCGATAACGCCCGCCGGCTGTACAAGTCTATTATCTCCGATTTCCCGTCGGACACGACGTTTACGAATAAGTCCCGGCAGCGGTTGGAAGAGCTGATGGGACAAGGGTAATCCCGGCGCCGGCATCGATATCGAGGCGGGAAGGAAAATTGACAGGGTAATTGAAGAGTCATGGATAAACTTATTATGAGGGAGTTCTCTCGGGCCGTTATTCTGGTGTTGTGTGCGGCGCTGCCGGTGTTCGGACAGCAGAAGGTCAAGCCGCCGCCCACCCGCATGGCGCTCCCCTCCGATTCGGTTCAGGCACCGGGCGGGCAGCCGCAACCGGCGGCCGCCGAGTCCGAGAAGCCGGAGCTGGAACTGCCGGAGGTCTTGATTCAGGGGACCGATCGCATCGTCCGGTTGACAAACGAGAAAGAGTCCGTGGTGCCCGATAATCCCGCGCTGGTGCGACCGGACACGCCGCCCCAGGTTATCAGCAGCTGGTTCCAATTGCAGGCTGCCAAACCGCGTTATCAGGCGACCGGCCCGGTGGTCCGGAGATCCACCTGGGGGCATCTCCAGGGAGGAAGTTACGCCACGTTTACCGGCGATCTGGGCCACTGGCAGGAGTTCGGAGCCCTCACCCTGCACGGTCGGGGATGGCTGGATCGGAGTGCCGGACAGTATCGCAACAGCCAGTATACCCGGGGCGGCCTCGAATTGCACTCCGACTACCATGTGAATTCCCGCCTCACCACTTCGGTCGAGGGTGGGTACCGGCAGTCCGGGATCGGTCTGCAGACGGCGGCCCTGACCGGCCAAACCCGCACGGGGGGCACTGGCACCCTGGGTGCCGGCCTGCAGTGGGATGTGGCCGGAAACACTACTTTTCAGGGCCGGGTGCATTTCGGCAGCACCCGGTTAACCAGTGATACCAATGCCACGGAACTCGACCGTACCGAGGACGGCTGGTCCGAAGCCTCCGGGGAACTCGTCTCACAGATTCTCGGGTTCCAGCTGGGGGCCCGGGGCCGGTACCTGCGGGAGACGCTCCGCCGGCCCGGCGCAGCCTGGGAAAATTCGGCCTCGTTCGGAGAGGCGGGCATCGAATCGCTCTTTCCGTTGTCCGGGGCGTTAAGCGCCGGGATCGGCGTGAATTATCATGCGGTGACCACCGATTCCCTGGGGGCCGCCAATCGGGTTTCCCCGTTCGGCCGGATCAATTTCGTCCCCGGGAACTGGCTGGGTATCTCGGCCACCGTGTATTCCGGGTATGATTACGAGACCTTTACCCAGCGATGGCGGGAAAACCCGTACGCTGCTCATGCGCTGCCCCTCCGGCCAGAGGAAACCTCCCTGGGCTGGAAAGTTTCGGTGGAATACCGGATGACCGAGGCGCTGGGGATTCACGCCGGGATCGATTACTCGGCGATGAATACGCTCTACTACTGGCAGCGGGATCCGGCCACCGGATATTTTACCGCCCAGGATGCCGGGGAAGTCCGGATCGTGCAAGTGCAGGGCGGCGTCACCTGGCAGCCGGGAGACTGGCTGGATTTGCGGGCCTCGCTCGTCACCTACAGCGCCAGTTACCCGACCTCCTCACCGCTCACCGGGAGCGCGTTCATTCCCTACCGGCCGCAAGTGAGCGTGCCCCTCCAGGCCACCCTGAGTTTGCCCTCGGCATTCCAGCTCACCGTGGACGGGGAAATCACCGGTCCCCGGGAAGTTGGCTTCGGCGGCGTTCCGGCGCTGTCCGGCTACGATCTGTTGAATGCCAGTATTTCCAGAACCTTCGCAGAGAAATACACGGTGCTCCTTTCGGCAACGAATCTATTGAACATCCCCTACATTACCTGGGAACAATATTCTGAACCAGGAATTCGAGTATTTCTGGGGGTCAAAGCGAAATTTTAAGCCATGCAACGCAGAAGGTAAGCAGGAGGAATTGTAGATGTCCATTCTAGACATTTTGGTTAACGGCGGAATTCTGATGATCCCCATCGGATTGTGTTCCATCATTGCGCTGGCGATTTTGATCGAACGGCTGGTCTCTCTGCGTAAAATCAAGATCAATGCCAAAGCGTTCATCACCCGGGTGAGCAATATATTGCTTCGGGGTGATGTGAATGAGGCCCTCCGGCTTTCGCAGGAAACGCCGGGGCCCATCGGCGCCATCGCCAAAGCCGGGCTCAAGAAGCATGACCGGCCCCGGGAGGAGATCAAAGACGCCATCGAGAGTGCGGCCCAGTCGGAAGTCTTTCATCTGGAGCGGTACCTGGGGGTTCTGGGGACAATCGCCGCCATTGCGCCGCTGATTGGGTTTTTAGGGACGGTCACCGGTATGATCCGGGCCTTTATCCAGATCCAGACCCTGGGCGGGAACGTGGACGCCAGTGTATTGGCCGGCGGGATCTGGGAAGCCCTCATTACCACCGCCGCCGGGCTGGCCGTGGGGATCCCGGCCCTGATCGTCTACAACTGGCTCCAGGGCAAGGTGGAACATCATGTGTTCGAAATGCAGGAGAGTTCCAGCAACCTGATGGATATTCTCCAGGAACGGGAGGCGGTCCATGAAGATCGAATCTAACCGGAAACTGATGGTCACCTTTTCGGCGATTTCCCTCACGGACATTGTACTGTTGCTGCTGATCTTTTTTATGCTGACCTCTTCCTTCGTCATTCAACCCGGGATTAAAGTCCGCCTGCCCCGGGCAGCCACCGGGCAGGAGGCAACCTCAGATCGTGTCTTTATCACCGTCACCCGCAGTAACCAGGTGTACCTGAACCAGGTGCAGGTGACCCGCACCCAGCTGGGGGAAGAACTCCGGCAGATCCTGTCCAGGGAAGACAAACTGGTGGTGATCCGGGCGGACAAGGACCTTTCTCTGGAAAACACCATTCGGATTGTGGATATCGCCAAGCTAGCGGGGGCGGAACGGTTCATGATCGCGACCGATCAAGCGTTATAAACCAGTGAAAAGCGTATGATAAACTTCTTCACCGACATCCGTAAAACCATGGCCGTTTCGGCCGGGCTGCACTTGTTGCTCGTGTTACTGTTCCTTTTCACGAAAACCGGGTTTGATCTTGATGCCTCGGAGTACACCGAGGTGAGTTTCGTGGCCAGTTCCCAAACCAGTTCCACGACCCCGGCCCCGGCGCCAAAGACCGTGGTGGAAGAGGAACAGCCGGCCACCCCGCCGGAGGTAACCCGGGAAGACCAGCCGGAAGCAGAACAACCGGAGCCGACGGACGCTGCCAGTGCCGATCTGGCGGAAGTCCCGGTGAATCTCCCGGCCCGCCGGATGCGGGAGGACGAGACGACCGTGATGCGAAACCGGCAAACAGAGAAGCTCTCTACCGACCAGGGCCAAACCGACCAACCGCACAAAACCGAGACCTCCCAGACTAAGGAGCCGGGTGCCGTAAATCCGGATCGGGCCATCGGGGATAAAGTCACCGCCAGTCCGCAACAGTTCTCATCGAATGACCGTGGGATCAGTCCCACCACGGAAGTGGGATCCCCGGCGGACATGCAACCCTTCATCATCGAAGGGAAAGCCGCCGAGCGAACCATCGTCAGCAAAACGATCCCCGAATATCCCGAAAACCTGCAAAAAGAGGCTCTCATTAAGATCCGGTTCACCGTTTTACCGGACGGCCGGGTCGGCCAGATGATCCCGGTACAGAAAGATTATCCCAAGCTGGAAGATATCACCATCCAGGCCCTCAAACAGTGGCGGTTCAACGCCCTGCCTCCCGGGGCGCCACAGGCCAGCGTGCAAGGGGTGATTACCTTCCGTTATGTCCTGAAATAACCAGCAGTTGCAGGGACACCGTGATCGCACTGTGAGACGTCCGAACCGGCAGACGACCGACCGTTCGTGCCAGGGACGGATGATTCCGCCGGGCCAGCGTTCCGGGGCTTTGATCGGCATTGGCTCACCCGGGAAGCAAATCCATTCTGTCTGTTTTTATTCCGGGATTCCCGCCCTATATTATTGCACTGACATGGAAAACGAGAGACACCCCGGCACCATTGCCCGGGGACCGAGTGTCTGCAATACTGACGTAAAAGAGGCAATGAACAGTCGTGGTAAACAGTCAAAATCCTTCAACCCCCGCAATAGAAGCGATTTAGCCAGAGATTGTCCAGCCAGATAACATGCACCGTATTTCTCAATCCGAAAGCAGCGCCCGGCCTTTTTCCGGGCGTAGTATGGAGCAGGAACGCATGGTCTACCGAAGCTTTATTATACCGCTGATGCTCACATTTCTCCTGTTCATGTCAGGCTGTCACCGTCCCGCAACCGGGCCGGCCGAGACTGCCTCCTCCGACCCGTCCTCGTTCGCCAATTATGCGGCGGTGTCGGTTACCCATCTTGACCTGGATCTGACGGTGGCTTTCCCACGGAAGACCCTCTCCGGCGTTGCCACTCTGACCATCGAGAACAAGACTGGCACCGACCGTTTGGTACTGGATACCCGGGGATTGACCATCCACAGCATCACCCTGGGAAACCAGGGAACGGAGGCTGCTTATACCCTGGGTGAAGCCGTCCCGGTCTTCGGACGGATGCTGACCGTCTATCTGACCCCTGAAACCAAGCGGGTCTCCATTCAGTACACCACCAGTCCCGATGCACCGGGGCTGCAGTGGGTCACGCCGGCGCAGACGGCCGGAGGAAAAGAGCCGTATCTTTACAGCCAGTCCCAGTTTATTCTCGCCCGGAGCTGGGTGCCGTGTCAGGATACCCCTGCGGTCCGTATGACCTATACGGCCACCATTCGCACCCAGCCGCGTTACCTGGCGCTGATGAGCGCCCGGAACCCGCAGCAGAAAAACAGCTCCGGTATCTACCATTTTGAAATGCCCCGGCCGATTCCGTCCTACCTGCTGGCCCTGGCCGTCGGAAACATCGCCTTCGAACCCATTGACCAGCGTACCGGGATCTATGCCGAGCCGGAAGTGGTGAAACAGGCTGCCTGGGAATTCGCCAACGCCGGCAAAATGGTGGCCGCCGCCGAACAGCTCTACGGGCCGTATCTCTGGGGCCGGTATGATATGCTGGTGCTGCCGCCCTCCTTTCCGTTCGGCGGAATGGAGAATCCCCGGCTAACTTTCGTGACTCCGACCATCCTGGCCGGAGACCGCTCACTGGTGTCACTCATCGCCCACGAGCTGGCGCATTCCTGGTCGGGGAACCTGGTAACCAATGCCACCTGGAATGATTTCTGGCTGAACGAAGGGTTTACCACTTATTTCGAGCGCCGGATTACGGAAGCACTCCGGGGCCGGCAATATGCCGAAATGTTAAGCAAACTGACTTACCAGGAACTGATGACCGAAGTGAAAAAAATCGGTCCCGATAATCGGGACACCGCTCTCAAACTTGACCTGGGCGGGAGAGACCCGGAAGAAGTGTATTCCGATATCCCCTACGATAAAGGATATTTTTTTCTGCGCATGCTCGAGGAGCACTTCGGGCGGGAGACCTGGGATCACTTCCTCCGGGAGTATTTCCGGAAATTTCAGTTCACCTCGGTGACCACCGAACAGTTCGAGGAGTATCTGACCCGGAACCTGCTACACAATGACCAGCAGTTGAAGGACCGGCTGCATGTCCATGAGTGGCTGTATGAGCCCGGGCTACCGGAAAATTTGCCCCAGGTGGAATCCTCCGAGCTGGCGCGGGTGGATGCTGCCATTCGATCATTTTTGGACAGCGGGGAGGCGTCGAAAATCGACACCACCGGCTGGACAACCCATCATTACTTGTATTTCCTGCGGCAGCTGCCGGACACGCTCTCCCGGGACCAGGCCCGGAGCCTGGACCAAACCTTCCGGTTCACCGAATCCGGAAATGCACCGATCCTGAGCGCCTGGCTGACACTGGCGATTGCCTCCGGATACACCAACGCGTATCCGCGGCTGCGGGATTTTCTCAGTACCGTGGGCCGGATCTATCTCATCGAGCCGCTGTACGAGCAGCTGGCCAAATCCCCGGAAGGCCTCGACATGGCGACCAATATCTATAAACAGGTTCGGCCCCGATACCACTCCATGACCCGGAATGCCATCGAACGGGTGCTGAAAAAGGCGAGAGAGGGATGAGCATAATTTAAGAAACCACTAATCACATTAATTTTCACAGCTTGCCCCGAGCAGTCGGGGAATGAAAAAAGAAAAGAGTAATGAGTATCAGAGGAAAGAGGGGAAAAGTTGGCAATTGGAAACGGGCAAAAAAACAGATCGACGATCTTTCCTTTTTCAGTTACCGGGTGATCTTTGGTGCTTTTTGCCAACGGCTCACGGGCAACTGCCAACTGATGATGCCATGCGCTTTCCGCCATGCATTGCCCTTTTCACGCTAGTATATTACTGACAATTGACAACTGGCACTTGACAACTGGCCATTGATGGAAATTAAGGAAAATATTTCGCTGTCCTCATTGAACTGGTTCAGGACCGGCGGCGCGGCCAGATATTTTTGCGAACCAGTCTCGCCGGAGGACTTCCGGAAATCGTTGCAGTATGCCCGAGACCAGCACCTGGAGTTGTTCGTCCTGGGAGAGGGGGCGAATATTCTGGTCAGCGATCACGGATTCCCGGGGCTGGTTATCCGGCCACGGAATACCGCGATTGAAGTGACGGGACAGGATCAGGAAACCGGGACGGTGCGGGTGCGTGCCGGAAGCGGGGTGGGGATCCAGGATTTGATCGATTTCTGCCTGGAGCACAATCTGGGCGGGCTCGAGGAGTTCAGCGGGATCCCCGGGACTGTGGGGGGCGCCGTCTACATCAACCTGCACTACTTCGAGCACCTGCTATCGGAGTTCCTGGTGCACGGTACCGTTATTCATCGGGAAACCGGAGCAGTACAGACCGTCGACCCCGAATGGTTCCGGTTCGGGTACGACGACTCCCGGCTGCATGAACAAACCCACTATCTGTTGGAGGCCGAATTTCGGCTCCGCAAAATCTCTGACCTGGAGACGGCATACGCCCGGGGCCGCCGGGACGAGACCATCCGGCACCGGGCCCGCCGGTACCCGGAATCCCATACCTGTGGGAGCTTCTTCCGGAATTTTCATCCGGAAGAAGTGGATTTGTCCGTAAACGGTACTCCGATGATCTATGTAGCGTATTACCTGGATAAGCTGGGTATCAAGGGACAGCTGGCGGTGGGAAATGCCGTGGTTTCCTATCAGCATGCGAACATGATCGTGAACCGGGGAACGGCAACCTCCGGAGATATCGCCGGGCTGGCCAGAGAGATGCAGGAAATGGTACGGGATCGGTTCGGCGTGGTCCCGCAGCCGGAATGCCAGCTGGTGGGCTTTCGGGAATCGCCGCTTTTGGAGCCTGCCGCACCGGAGCCGCAGAACCCGGCAACGGAAAATTGATTTTTCGATTCAGCCGCCAGAGAAAAGCAATGGAGAAAAGATTCCAGTAGGAAGAACCCGGAAGAGGGGGGAGATATTATGCATTTTATCGTCACGTGGGAAATATACAATGAAGATGAATGGGACGCCATCGACCGGACCCTCCGGGAGTGCATGGAAGGCTATGAGGTGGTCCGGGTCCTGAAAACTACCTATGTGGTGCAGATCCAGGAGCAGCAACAATTTGCCGATCTGCACAAGGCGTGGGCGGACGTCGCGGAAGGGCATCGGGGGGAGGTGGAATTTATCATGAGCCCGCTGATGAAGGCAGGGCAGTATGCCGGCTATTTTCGGCAGGAGAAATGGGAAAAGCTTACGGTGGCGCTCGAGGAAGGGGCGGAGTGAGGTGGTCCGCTTGTTCCCGGGTGGCGCCGCCGCGACTCTTCTGCCGCGGGAACGATTTTTCGTCTGAGCAGTTCCGTTTTCCGGCACCTCAGGCACCTCCGGGAGCACCCGATCCGGAAGCATTGACTTTTATCTCCCGGCCTGCTACCATGAAAGCACATGGTAAAGTGCCGTTGTATTATCTCGCCGCCCCGAGATGCTGTGGGGATCTCCAAGACCGAGCGAGGATGAGGCCTGTATTTCCTTTACATTCGGCGCTTTCCACAACAGGAAGGCTGGGTGCGGATTCTGCAGGTGCCCCCATCTGATACTAACCGATCCCGTTGTGATTTTATCACCTGCTTCCCACTGGCAAGCCGAAGGAACCGAGGTCCGGAGCCGAACGACCGTTCGGGACGATTCATGAGAATATAATCGAAGGAATAAAGGCGGAAACGAGATTCTTGTCATCGACGTGAAGGCCCTTCATGCAGAGAACACATAAGGATCCATCTGCTTACAGAATGAAGATCCCGGTAGCGGCGGCTCTGTTGTTGGCGGGGCTACTGGCCTCACTGGCGGGAGAGGTCCGGGCGGCTGACCCTGCCTGGGTGGTGCGGTCCCCACAAGTTTTCCACATGGATAGTACCACCCTGGCCCTGGCGTATCGCCGGGCGAAATCCCTGGCGCCTCCGCTGGAGAGTTTACTGATTGCCAGGGGGCCGGCATTGGTGGGTGAGGCGTACTTCAATGGCCGGGGACCGGGGAATTTCTGGAATATCAAGTCGGCGTCAAAAAGCATCCTCTCCATCCTGATCGGGATCGCACGTGAGCAGGGGTATCTGCAGAGCCTGGATCAGACCATCGACCAGTTTTTTCCCGAGTATTTTGCACAGTCTTCCCCGACGCCGAAGGAGGCTATTACTCTCCGGGACCTGATAACCATGCGGGCGGGGTTACAGACCACCAGTTTTTATAATTATGGGGAATGGGTGACCAGCGACAATTGGGCCCGGTGGACCCTGGACCAGCCGTTGATCAGTCCGCCGGGCACCCGCATGATTTACAGCACCGGAAACTCTCATCTGTTGTCGGTGATACTCACCCGGGCCACGGGAATGTCGACCCTGGATTTCGCCCGGGAGCATTTGCTGGAACCGCTGGATATCCGGCGGATCCGATGGTCACAAGATCCCCAGGGATACTACTTCGGCGGCAACAATATGGCCTTGCGTCCCAGGGATCTCCTCAAGATCGGGGAACTGTACCTGAACAACGGACAGCACCGGGGGAGACAGATTGTACACGGAACCTGGGTGTGGGAATCCACCCGGCCCTATGTGCAATCCCGGTTCAGCCATCACTGGCAGGGCTATTTCTGGTGGACGGACTGGTACGGTGGTTATCGAACCGTGTTTGCGTGGGGCCACGGGGGACAGTTTATTTTCATCGTTCCCCAGCTGAGCCTGGTCGTCGTATGCACCTCCTCCCTGACAGATCGTCCGGACAAGGGGAATCACAATGAGAATGTTCTCCGGCTCCTGGAGGATTATATTATCCCGGCGGTGGTGCAACCGGCACACCGCCGGCAGGCCGCCCGGACAACGAGGGTGGGCGCCGGAACGCAGGCCGGGATGGTCCTTTCGACCGGTGAATAACTCTCGGAGTAGTTTTACCCATCAGATGAGAACACCGTTGCGAGACGTTAGAACAGGAGTAAGGACATGTTGAGCAGGGGGAAACCGCAGCGAGGCAGTCACCGCACGAGGGGATGGATCGTGTTGCTGGTGCTTGCCTGGGCGATCGGCGGCCGTTTGGTGTCTGCCGCCGGGAATGAAACGGAGCGGGTGGAATCCGCTACCAAGGTCTTGAACGAGATCATGGCGATTCCCGAAAAAAACATTCCGCCCGCCCTGATGCAGGATGCGTACGGGATGGCGGTCATTCCTAATGTCATCAAAGCCGGGTTCATGGTCGGGGGCCGGCATGGGAAAGGGATCCTGGTAGTCCGGAATGCTCATGGATCCTGGAGTCCGCCGGTCTTTCTTACCCTGAGCGGGGGCAGCGTGGGCTGGCAGGTGGGAGTCCAATCCAGTGATATCATCCTGGTCTTCCGCAACAAGTCCAGCATGGATCATATCCTGGAAGAGCAATTCACCCTGGGGGCGGATGCCGCGGTGGCTGCCGGCCCGGTCGGGCGGCACGTGGAAGCCGGAACGGACGTCCGGCTAACCGCCGCCATTTATTCCTATTCCCGGAGCAAAGGGCTGTTCGTCGGGCTGGCCCTGGAAGGTGCCATGCTGCAGGTGGATCATTCCGCAGACGAAGCATACTACCATCAGGAAGAGATCACCCCGAAATCTATTTTCGCCGGAGACGTGCCCTCGGTGCCGTCTTCCGCCCAGGCGTTTATCCAGACCATCACCCGGTACGGTCAACAGTCGCCACGGGAGAAGTGATATTTCACTCGGAATTTGTCATCTTGAAGAGTGATTGAGGGCCTCAGTCATGACCCCTTCGCACTCCGGATAGTCTGTTGGTGGGGCGCCGGAACCTGGGGACGGAGGAATGAGCAAAGCGTTCCGGTGCGACACGAATAGCGTTCGGGAGGGAATACGTGGATATGAAAGATGATACGGTCGTTCTGGCAGGAGTCGGACCAGGCCTGGGGAAGTCACTGGTACAAAAATTCGCCCGGGAAGGCTGCCGGGTGGCCATGTTTGCCCGATCGGCCAATTATTTGAACCAGCTGGCGGAAGATCTCCGGGAGGAGGGGCGAACGGTGCTGGCGGTCCCCACGGATATCACCAGGCCGGACGAAGTCAAACACGGATTCCGGGCGGTTCGCCGGGAGTTCGGATCCGTGGACGTGTTGATTAACCATGCCAGTTACGCCCGGTGGAAGGGGGTACGGGATCTGGCCGCCGCCGATTTTGAGCAGGCCTGGCGGGTGGCGGCCTACGGTGGTTTTTTATGTGCGCAGGAAGCCGTGCCGGATATGCTCGCCGCCGCAGCCGGGACCATTCTTTTCACCGGGGCCACCTCCGCCGTCCGGGGCGCCGCCGGCAGCCTGGGATTTGCCAGCGCTAAATTTGCGGTTCGGGGCATGGCCCAATCGCTGGCCCGGGAATTGGGCCCGCTGGGAATCCACGTGGCGCATGTGATTATCGACGGCCAGATCGATACTCCGCGGGTGCGGGGAATGTATCCGGATCGCGCAGACAATACCTTTCTGAATCCGGACCGGATAGCAGAGATCTACTGGCATCTGGCGTCCCAGGATAGAACCACCTGGACCCTGGAGCTGGATCTCCGGCCCTCACCGGAAAGGTTTTAATCCCGGGCCGGGTCGGTGAGATTCCATGGAAAAAATGTGATCCATATCAAGCTGATATGGAGATATATCAATTCTATATGAAAACGGCGCCGCGCAGCAGAGCAAGAAATTCATCGATCCTTTGATTCCGGGGGGTTCTGGCCGGGACATTTGTGTTGGCACACCAATTGTATTAGTAAGAGTGGAAAGAAGCGAATATTGAGATCCTGGTAGGAGGGACCATGAAATTCAGAATAAATAGGACGCGGTTAGTCTGGGGCGGGGTAATCCTGTTAACAATCGTTTTTGCCTCAGTGGCCTGTGCCGACGTCTCGGATACCATGCGGAAAAGTTTCAAGGTGAAACCCGGTGGAACCCTGACCATTGACAGCGATCGTGGCTCTATTCATATCAGAACCGGATCGGCTAATACGGTGGAAGCCGTGATCACCCGTCGCGCGGATGTCCTGGGGAAACAGCGTGGAGAGGACGTGATCGCCAGCTTCCGAATTGAAATCAATCAGGACGGGAACGATGTGGAAATCACCGGGAAAAACCCCTCCCGGGGCGGCGGATTTTTCGACGAGATGAACCGGTTGCGGGTCGAATACACCGTGACGGTTCCCCAACAGTATAATGTAAACTTGCAAACGGCCGGCGGGAGCATCGATGTGGGAGATCTGAGCGGTGAAATCTACGCCCGGACCGCCGGCGGCAGCCTGAGTTTCGGCAATACGACCGGGCCGGTGAACGCGAAGACCGCCGGCGGCAGCATCCGGCTGCAGAGCAGCCAGCATGATGTGGAACTGAAGACGGCGGGCGGCAGCATCACCATCGGCGGAGTGGAAGGTGACGTGCAGGCACATACCTCGGGCGGCTCCATCAGCATCGGCCACGTGGAAGGAAGCCTGGAGGCCAAAACGGCCGGTGGCAGTATTTCCATCGATGGGGTGACGAACACCGTGGACGCCTCCACTTCCGGCGGCTCGATTCGGGCCACCCTGCTGGGACAACCCAAGGGGGACTGCCGGCTGGCGACTTCCGCAGGCGGCGTCACCGTGGATATCCCGGAAAATATCCGGTTGAATATCGAAGCCAGAACCATGGGCGGAAAAATTTTTACGGATTTGCCCATCACGGTCCGGGGCGAAATCTCCAAATCCAAGATCGAAGGGGTGTTAAACGGCGGCGGACCGCTGCTGGAGCTGAAAACCTCCGCCGGGAATATTTCCATCAGTAAGGAGAAAGAAGCCCTTTAGTCCTCAACGATCACGCGGCTTGAGCCCGCTCTTCCCCTCGCATGCTGGCTCGACCAGAGATGCTGATCGGACCGGTCCTCCTGCGAAACAGGAGGTCCGGTTTTTTTTGTGGCGAACTGAGACCGGTACTACCCCGGGAGTGAAACGACCTCTCAACCGGTGGTTTGTTGTGCACAATGCATCGGTGAAACCGGCCACAGGAATGGGTTGAATTCCCCGGCCGATTTTGCGTAATTTGGAAGGCAATCAAAGCCCGGAAAGCAGGGGAAGTATGTACTTTCTGCCATTTCTGCTGGTGTTTTTCGTATTCTACATTTTGGTGCTGGGATTGTTATTCTTTATCGTCCAGATTGGGGCTATCGGGTATGCGTTCGATGCCATCGGCATTCCGGCCCAGTATGTGATCCTGCTGCTCTTTCTCTCCTTGGTAGGCAGCGCCGTCAACATCCCGGTGAAAACGGTTTCCAGCGAGATTCTGGTGACCAGAGATACGGCTGTCCATTTTTTGGGATGGCGTTTTCGGGTACCCCGGATGGTCCGGGAGAACCGGACCTTAATTGCCGTGAACCTGGGTGGGGCGGTGATCCCGGTGGGGCTCTCCCTCTATCTGCTGATCACACATCCCCAGGTGATTTTTTCCGCCGGTATCGCCACCCTGATCCTGGTGTTTGCCGTGAACCGCATGGCCCGGGTGATCCAGGGAGTGGGCATCGGTGTCCCGTTGTTCCTGCCACCCGTTATCGCGGCTCTGGTGGCGGTCCTCCTGACCGGCACCTATGCGCCGGTAGTGGCCTACATCTCTGGAACGTTGGGGACACTCATCGGCGCCGATCTGCTGAATCTAAGGAAGATCGCCCGGTCCGGAGCGCCGGTGGCTTCCATCGGCGGCGCGGGCACCTTCGACGGGATCTTTTTAACCGGCATTATTGCCGTCTTGCTGGCCTCGATTTAATTTTGTGTCCGGTTGCAGAACGGCTGACAGCAGATTAATTCGCGAGGAGTTCCCTAAACCTCTGTAACCGTGCTTTCACCGCCGGATGGTCGTAATTCAGGGTTTCAAACCCCTGCCCGCCGACAATAATCTCCACTTCATTCGACCTGCACTGATCGTACAGGTAGTTCAGTTCAAAGGCCGCCCGTTCAGGGTCGGGGACATAGGTGCTGGACAGATACAGCTGCCGGATTTCGTATCTCTGCAGGAGGGGTTCAATCCCGTACAGGGGCGATATCTGCCCGGTGAAGAGGACGGTGAAGCCCGCCTCTTCCAGGACGTGATCTACCATTTTGATGGCGATATCATGTAATTCGGAGGTGAGACTCAGACAGAGTACGTTCCCGCGGGTCTCTTCCGGCAGGGCCAACATGCCCTGAAGCCGGATGATGACGTCCCGGAGGGTTTGTGAGACAATATGCTCTTCGAGGATCGAAAGATCCCCTGCCTCCCATCGATCCCCGAGGGTGTGGAGGACGGGGGTCAGGATGTCATCATAGATCCGGGCCAGCGGGTATTGGGCGAGATACAGGCCGGTCAGTACTTTATCCACCTGTTTTCTCCGCCGCTGCAAGGCCTGGGTGAAAATGTATTCTCTCAGAAAGGCCTGATTGTTCTTCATGATTTCGTAACTGATCCGCAGATCCTCGTCCGATTGGATGGGGAGGAGATTCGCCCGATCACTCGTGTCCCGGCGTTCCTCCAGGAACCGGGCTACGTGTTGAAAAGTAAATTTTCGGTGGCCTCCGGCGGTTTTTATGCAATCCAGTTTGCCCTCTTCGGTCCATCGTTTAATGGTGGAGGCATGAACGCCAAGGAGGTGGGCGAGTTCCGTCGTCGAGAAGTATTTCAAGTCCGTATGCATGGGCCCCATTTCTGATATCAGGTAGAAAAATACGATGTCCGAAGCCTATATGCAAACGAGATAATCGTTATGAACTTTTTCATTGACAATTATCCGGGTTGTGAAGTATATTAAAACGTTCAAAACGCTCAATCCAAAAAGATTAGAAAGGGACGGGCGAGAGGAAGAAGAATGAAGACGCAAAGATATCTCACCATGTGGAGAGGCTTCGCGCTGTGTTTGTCGGTTTTTGCCGGGAAGGCGCTTTCCGCAGGCGATCCGGATGTACTGTTAATAAAGGGCCGGGAGGCGTTTTATGCGGCGGTAATGCAGGAAAGCCAGGTTGATACGGCGCTGGCCATATTCCGGGAACTCTCGGAGGCAGCCCCGGCTTACCGGGGATTGACGACGATCTATACCGGGGCCCTCTCTACATTACGAGGCAAACATGCCTTCTTTCCACAGAAGAAGTACGAATATGTGCAGGACGGTCTGCGGATCATGGACCAGGGATTGCAACAAGCTCCCGATGATCTGGAGGCCCTCTTCATCTATGGGATGACCTGCCATCATTTACCGTTCTTTTTCGGCCGCAAGCCGGAGGCTCGGAAAGCTTTCCGTCGTATCGTGGGTTTGCTCGAGATGGCGTACCGGGAATATGACGATGGCCTGGTATCAAACGTGGTGCAATTCCTGCGGAGCGACGTGCCCCTGACAGAGAAGGAAATGGCCACCGTTCAGGCGGTGGAAACGAAAGTTGCCGGGGAATGAACTGCGAATATCTTCTGTTTAATTTGGTGATTTTGGCCGGGCCGGTGATCTTCAGCTTCGAATCCAAGGTCCGGTTTGTCTCCAGGTGGCCCCAGGCCTTCGGGGCCGTGGGTGTTGCCCTGATTCCATTTGTCATCTGGGACGTTCTGGTCGTTCAGCGGCACTGGTGGTTCAATCCCAGGTACACCACCGGGGCGGTGATAGCCGGACTGCCGGTGGAGGAAATCCTGTTCTTCGTCTCGGCGCCCTTCGCCTGTTTATTCGTCTGGGACGTGTTTTTTGCAAATCGGGAAGCCGGTGTTTTGCTGGATAACCGGATAGTACGAACCGGCATCGCCGGAGGCGGCCTGGCCGCCGTGCCGCTCTTGTGGTTCGGGTATGAGTATGCCGGTACCGTCCTGCTGGCCCTGACAGTAGTGGCCGGATTGGACCAGGTCCTGCGCACCCGGCTTCTCCGGCAGGGGCGCACGTACCGCTACCTGGGGGTTGTGACGCTGTTTATCCTGCTCTTCAACGGGTACCTGACGTTCCGGCCGCTGGTGCTGTACGCCGATTCCTACCTGTTGGGCCTGCGCATTTTGACCATTCCGGTGGAAGATTTCTTGTATGGCTATGCGCTGGTAATTCTCACGGTTCTGATATACCACCGATTCCGGAGGGAGCGCCATGCCTAAAAAAGTGATTGTGGTCGGTGGAGGACTGGCAGGACTGAGCAGTGCGGTTCGCCTGGCCTCCATGGGATTTCAGGTCTCGCTGTTCGAACAGAACCGGCACCTGGGCGGTAAGATGAACGAAGTACGAATGGACGGTTATCGTTTCGATACCGGACCTTCTCTGCTCACCATGCCCTTTGTAGTGGAGGAGTTGTGCCGTGCCGCCGGAGAAAGGCCGGCCGATGTTTTCACGTATGTTCCCCTGGAGCCGCTCTGCCGGTACCGGTTTCCGGACGGAACCTGTCTGGAGGCCAGCGCTGATCCGGTCCGAATGGAAACCGAACTCTCGCGCTTCGCGCCGGATGACGTCGAGGCGTATCACCGGTTTCTCCGGTATAGCCGGCGCATATTCGAGGTCACGGCGGATCTGTTTCTCTGGCAGCCGATTCACGAACCGGTGGGTTCCAGGTGGCTCCTTTATTTAAAGGCGCTTTCCCAATTGCACCGGATTGACCCGTTCCGGACGGTGCACCAGGCCGTGGCTTCCTATTTCCGGGATCCGAGATTAATTCAACTGTTCGACCGGTTTGCGACTTATAACGGTTCTGATCCCTACCAGGCGCCGGCCACGCTGAACATCATCCCCCACGTGGAATTCGGACTGGGCGGCTATTATATCACCGGCGGATTATACCGCCTGGTAGAGGCGTTGGAACGGCTGGCCCTTGCCAGAGATGTCCGCATTCACCGCGCCGCCCGGGTGGAGAAGATCCTGCACAAGCGGGGGGAGATCATCGGGATCCGGGCCGGCGGCGAAACGTACCGGGCGGATTACGTGATCTGCAATGTGGATGTGACCACCGCCTATCACCGGCTGCTGGATTACGTTCCGCACCGGCGACAGCAAGTGGCAGCCCTGGAGCCGTCCCTTTCAGGGATGGTGTTCCTGTGGGGAAAACAGGGAGAGACACCGGAGCTCCGGCATCACAATATCCTGTTTTCCGGAGATTACCGGGAGGAATTCCGGCAGCTGGGTCGGGATCGGCGGCCCCCGGAGGACCCCACGGTGTATATTGCGATTTCCTCGAAGACCGATCCCGGCGACGCACCGGACGGGCACGAGAACTGGTTCGTCATGGTGAACATGCCGCCCTTGAGTCCCCGGCAGGGTACGGCATCCATGGTTGAGGAACTGCGGGAACGGGTACTCGGGAAATTGGGGCGCCATGGCTTCCGCCTTGCCGGAATGATTGAATCGGAGCAGGTCATCACGCCGGAGGACTTCTCCGGTTCCTATGGGAGTCACCTGGGAAGTATTTACGGGATTGCTTCCAACAGCCGACAGGCGGCCTTCCACCGCCATCCAAACCGCAGCCGGGACATCCGGGGCCTGTATTTCGCCGGCGGTTCGGCCCACCCGGGGGGTGGCATCCCGTTGGTGCTGCTTTCGGGACGGATGGCCGCGGCGTTAATCGCCGAACGGGAAGGCCTTGTACCTGGCGACGGCAGCGGAATTTCCGCTCCGTCCTCGCTCAGACAGTTGTCGGAAATCCGGGCAGAGTCTTCCCGGGCCTAACTTACTTGAAGGATGTACCAGAAAGGATATCACGTGAAGGACATTGTCATAATCGGCGCCGGACTGGGAGGATTAGCCCTGGCCATTCGTTTACAGGGCCAGGGATTTCAGGTCACGGTGCTGGAAAAGAACTCCGCCGTCGGGGGACATGCCTCCCGGTTGGAGCAAGGGGGCTACACCTTTGATATGGGGCCTTCTCTCATCACGGCCCCGGATATCATCCAGAAGGTATTTCACGCCGGCGGGACCCGGATGGAGGATCATCTGACGCTCCAAAAACTCAATCCGTTTTACCGGATATATTTCCACGACGGCACCCATCTGGATTATTCGGACGATACCGACCGCATGATCGCCCAGATGGCACAATTTCATCCGGACGATGCGGCGCATTACCATGACTTCCTCCGGGAGTCCCGTGAACTGTACCATGCGGTTATCACCGAGGGTCTCGGTTCCCGGCCGTTCATGGATTGGGGAACGATGCTGCAGTTCCTCCCGAAAGCACTCCGGTTGAAGGCGCTGCTGCCAACCCATACCTTCGTCAAGCGCCATTTTGCGGATCCGCGGCACCGGTTTGCGTTTTCCTTCCATCCGTTGTTTATCGGCGGGAATCCGTTCCGGGCCCCGGCGGTTTACCTCATGATCCCGTACCTGGAAAAGGTCGGGGGTGTGTGGTACGCCCGGGGCGGGATGTTCTCCCTGGTCGAGGCGCTGGAATCGGTGTTTCGCTCTCTGGGCGGCCGGGTGGTGACGGGTACGCCGGCCCGCCGGATTGTACTCCGGGACGGGACGGCCGTCGGCGTGCAGACAGACCGGGAATTCTATCCCGCCGATCTGGTGGTCTCGAATGCTGATTTCGCCCATACTTACCGGGATTTAATCGATCCCGCCCACCGAACCAGGTGGACCGACCGGCGGGTGGAGAGCCTGGAGTACTCCATGAGTGTGTTCCTGTTGTACATAGGCGTCAAGAAACGGTATCCCCAGCTCCGGCATCATACCATGGTCCTCTCGGCTCGCTACAAAGAACTGGTTCGGGATATTTTCGATCGCAAGATCCTGCCGGACGATTTCTCCATTTACCTGCACACCCCCAGCCGGACGGATTCCGGAATGGCTCCACCGGGCTCGGAGAGTCTGATGGTCCTGGTGCCGGTGGCGAACGCCGCCAGTGGCATCGACTGGGAGCAGCAGGGTGACCGGTACACCCGCGCCATCCTGCGCTTTCTGGAACACGATTTCGGCCTGGAGGACTTGGCAGAAAATATTGAGGTCCTGGAGCGGTTCACCCCGGACGATTTTCGGAGACACCGCAATTCCTACCTGGGAAGTGCCTGGGGAGTGGAACCGAAACTGACCCAGACCGCCATCTTCCGGCCGCACAACCGGAGTGAGGACATCAACGGACTGTATTTTGTGGGAGCCAGCACCCATCCTGGTGCCGGAGTGCCCGGGGTGCTGCTCACCGCAGAAGCGACCGAGCAGGTCATTCTGGAGGACCTCCGGAAAGAACTTCAACAGCAAAAAAGGGCCTGATCTCATGGAATTCACTCAGATAGTCAAAACAAATAAAGTGGCGTTCGAGCATGCCCGGCAGGTGACGGCGCATTACTCCAAGAGCTTTTACCTCTCCACCAGACTGCTGCCGGAACGGAAACAGTGGGCGACCTATGCCCTCTACGGATTCTGCCGCTATGCGGATAATCTCATCGACAATCCGAGGCAGCGTTCTGCCGGCGAATTACAGCGGGAACTTTCTCATCTGGCACAGGAACTCACTGTTGCGTACCGGACCGGCGAATCGGAACATCCTATCCTGCAACCGTTTATTCTCACCGCCCGGGAGTACGACATCCCGGAACAGTATCCGCAGGAGCTCCTGCAGGGGGTGGAGATGGATCTGCGGCTGTCCCGGTATCCGACCTTTGATGATCTGTTTCTGTTTGCCTACCGGGTCGCCGGGGTGGTGGGGATCATGATGACCTACGTGTTAGGCTATCGTTCGGATGATGCGTTCCACTTTGCCGAACAGCTGGGCATTGCCATGCAATTGACCAATATCCTGCGGGACATTAAAGAGGATGCCCGGCGGGGCCGGATCTACTTACCCCAGGAGGAAATAACGGCTTATCACCTGGGAGAGCCTCAGGTCACGTCCGGAGTGATGTCTGACCAGATGCGGGAATTCATGCGGTTCCAGGTCAGGCGGGCCCATCAATACTATGAAGCGGCCGAACCCGGCATCCGGTTGCTGGATAAGAATGCGCAGTTCGCCATTTATGCCGCCAGCAAGATCTATCGCGGGATTCTCTCGGGGATTGAGACGCGGGACTATAACCCGTTTCTGGAGCGGGTACACGTTCCGAAGACGGAGAAACTGCAAATCCTGATTCGCGAAGTGATCCGCACCCGGCTGCCCTTCGGGCAACGGGGAATCGTGCCGGTGAATACATGACGTCGGCAGGGCAGCGGCGCAGGAGGGCAAACACGCAAAACAGAGGACGATCTCCGGCGTCGCGTCGCACCGATCTCCGGACGCCGGAACACGCTTGCCGACAGTGTCCCGTGTTGGGAGGTGGCTCGTGATCAAAGCCCGACATATCGGGTGGTTCGAGCGGATATTCCGGCGGTACATCCTGCGCTTGCTCCGCAAATCCTTCGCCGGAATGTACGTGTACGGCGAGATCCCGGACCCGTCTCCCCGGCTGCCGGTGGTGCTGGTGCCGAACCACAGCACCTGGTGGGACGGCTTCCTGATTTATCTGCTAAATCTGAAGCGCTTCCGCCGTCCTCTCTATCTCATGATGACCGAAGCACAGCTCCGGCGGTATCGGTTTTTCAGCTGGGTGGGAGCGTACTCCATTCCCCTGGGATCCCCCGGGGGGATCATCGAGTCCCTCCGCTATACCATAGGGCTGCTGGAAAGGCGAGAAGAACCGGCTCCGCTGGTCTGTCTCTTTCCCCAGGGAGAACTGACCTCCTGGTATCAGCGGCCGCTGGAATATCGCCGGGGGCTGGAATGGATTCTCACCCGGTACTCCGGCGGACTGACCCTGCTGCCCCTGGCGATCAAAGTGGAATTTCGGGCGGAACAACGGCCGGAGGTATTTTTTCTGTTCGGCGGGGCACAGGAACTGTCCGGGACCGATTTTTCGGGGATGCCGGGGCTCGAGGCAGAGGAAACCCGGCTGCTGACCCGTTTGACGGAATGCCTGCGATCGGAGCCACCGACCGCCTCCTTGCTGGAAGGCGTTCCGTCGGTGCATACCCGGTACCGGTGGCTTACCGGATGGTTCAGATAAGGGAGCGCGTTCATGGCTTTACTGGGTTACATCATCGTGGCACTGCTGATGGTTCAGCTGATCATTGCGTATATGAATATTCTGGCCGGGCCGCAGTTGAGCCAGGGGAGTGCAGTGCTGGAGCCGGTGAGGGTTTCCGTGCTGATCCCCGCCCGAAACGAGGCGGAAAACATCGGTCGCTGCCTGGAGGGGTTGTTGCGGCAGGATTATGCGCCCATGGAGATTCTGGTGCTGGACGATCATTCGGAAGACCATACGGCGGCCATCGTCGCCCGGTATGCCGCCAGCCATCCGAATCTTCGCTGGTTCCGGGGGCGGGACGTGCCTCCGGGCTGGACCGGGAAAAACTGGGCCTGTCACCAGCTGAGCGAGCTGACCATGGGGGATCTGATGATCTTCACGGACGCCGATAACTGGCATGCTCCGGAGGCCGTGCGCCGGACCGTCGGCTGGATGCAGCAGCGGGAGCTGGGACTGTTTTCCGCGTTTCCCCAGCAGGTGACCCGGACGCTGCCGGAACAGCTGCTGGTGCCCATGATTGACGTGCTCCTTTACAGCATCCTGCCGCTGCGTGCGGTGTCCGCCTTCCCGGCGCCCTCCCTGTCGGCCGCCAACGGCCAGTGGCTGGCGTGGACCGCTGCTGCGTACCGATCCCTGGGGGGACACCGGACAGTCCGCCACGAAGTGGTGGAAGATGTCGAGCTGGCCCGGCAGGCCAAGCAGGCCGGGATCCGGATGGTGACCGCCGCCGGCACCGGCGTGGTTTTCGCCAGGATGTATCGCTCCGTCCGGGACATCCGGGAGGGCCTGGCCAAGGTGTTATTCGGATTGGCGGGATATCACGGGAGCATCTTCTGGGCGGCGCAGGCAGTTACGTTTTCCCTGGGGATGATGCCATACATTTTGGTCTGGATCCCCGCCTTCACCGCGCCGGCCGGGCTGGCCATTGTACTCAACGGACTGGTTCGGGGCGGCCTGGCTCTGCGTTACCGGCATCCGGTGGTCCTGAGTCTGTTCCTGCATCCGGTGGCGGTGTTGCTGATGCTTTTACTCGGAGTAGACTCCTACCGTTGGACAAAAAAGGGCGTGGTGCGCTGGAAAGGACGTGAAATTGTGCTGTCTTCTCATTAATGCCTGGCCGGGGACACCCGTATGAACCCACACTCCGAACCCCCCGGACTCCTCTGGGGAGCACGCGTGCGAAAGTACCGGAGTACGATACAGATTGGAGCGGTCTACTGCCTCCTGCTGGCCGGCGGGTTCTGGCATCTGCTGGGGGTCTTTCAACCGGCCATGCGGGGGCTGGCCGGTCCGGTGATCCTCCTTCTCGGGGGAGTGATAATTCTGGAGTACGCAGGCACGCTCACGGCAACCCGGCGACCGGTGTTCCTCGTCTGGACCGTTTGCGTGCTGGCGGCCGGGTACCTCGTCGAATGGATCGGGACCCACACAGGCGCCATCTTCGGAAGATATGCCTACGGGGAAACCCTGCAGCCGATGCTGGCCGGCGTCCCCGTGGCCATGAGCTTTGCCTGGGCCGGGATGCTCCTGGCATCTTACGGGGTGGCAAATTGGGTCCTCGGAAACCGCATGCCGGGCTGGCTCCTCCGGGCCCTCATCACCGCGGCGGCCATGGTGGTATTTGATCTCCTCCTGGAACAGGTGGCCGTTTCGCTGCACTACTGGCACTGGCTCGGGGACGGTGTGCCTCTCCGGAATTATGCGGCCTGGTTCCTGATGAGTTTCATTGCAGCAGGGTTTGGATCGAGGTACCGGGTGTTTCCGGCGAAAGCGCCCGCCCTGGCCAAACACTTCTACCTGGCCCAGATCCTATACTTCGGGCTGGTGCTTCTGAAATGAATTGTCCCTTGTATTTGTCCCCGAACTCCGCTAAAACTACATTGTAGACACCGTCAGAAAAGAGCGTACTTCCAACGGATATGAAACTTCATCGCATCCATCAAACGCAGGTTTTGCCCATCGGAAGGGAGGAGGCCTGGGAGTTTTTCGCTGATCCCGGGAATCTGGCAGACATGACGCCGGACTGGATGCGTTTTCGCATCACCTCGGAGGTGCCGGAGGAGATGTATGCCGGTCTGATCATCACCTATCGTCTGGGGCTGTTCCCTGGTTTTTCGGTCCGGTGGATCACCGAAATCACGCACCTGGATCCCGGGAGCATGTTCGTGGACGAGCAGCGATTCGGGCCCTATCGATTCTGGCACCACCGGCATATTTTCCGGGACACCCCTGAAGGCACATTGATAGAAGATCTCGTTCATTACGCGCTGCCCCTGGGCCTGCTGGGTGCGCCGGTTCACCGGATGTTTGTCCGCAGGCGGCTGGACGAGATCTTCCGGTTTCGCGCCCGGACGTTGGCGGAGCGATTCCCGGATGGCCGGCGATCCGGGCCGGAAGGGGAGCCGGCGGGATGAATTGGGCGCTGTCCAGGGAACAACCCATCGCACCGGAACGGATTCAGCAACTCAACGACCGCGAGGTGCAACCCGGAGAGTACGTCATTTACTGGATGCAGGCCTCCCAGCGGGCGGCGGACAATCATGCCTTGGAGTACGCCGTCCGGCGGGCAAACCGGCTGGGAGTGCCGCTGCTGGTGGTGTTCGGGCTGACCGGGGACTATCCGGAGGCCAACGCCCGGCATTACCGGTTCATGCTGGAGGGCCTGCGGGAAACCCGGCACGCCTTGCGGAAACGAGGCATCCGGATGGTCATCCGCTACGGGTCGCCGGCCCGGGTGGCGGCCGGTTTGGCCGGGGCGGCGAGGCTCATGGTGACCGATCGCGGATATACCCGGATACAGCGAGCCTGGCGCCGGGAAGTGGCGGAGGCTGTCTCCTGCCCCGTGTTCCAGGTTGAGACCGACGTGGTGGTGCCGGTGGAGGTGGCGTCTTCCAAGCGGGAGTATGCCGCCCGGACTCTCCGGCCCAAAATCCACCGGTTCCTGGACACGTTTTTACAGGCGCTCCCCGGGGAAGAGGTCCGGCACCCGTTCGTTCACCGCGAAATGCCCTGCGGAGACCTGTCCGACATCCCCGGAGTGCTGGCAGAACTGCGCGTGGACCCATCCGTCGGTCCCAGCGAATTTTATCGCGGAGGAACCGCGAACGCCGAAGCCCGGCTGGAGGCGTTTCTCCGGGAGAAACTAACTGCCTACGCCGCCGATCGGAATAATCCCGCCAGAGAGGCTTGTTCGCACCTGAGCCCGTATCTCCACTTCGGGCAAATTTCACCGGTCTCGATCCTCCGGCAAGTCCGGGCAACCGGCAGTCCGTCTGTCGAGACCTTCCTGGAAGAGCTGGTCGTGCGGCGGGAACTGAGCATGAATTTCTGCTATTACACCGAAGACTACGATGCGTTCTCCTGCCTGCCCCGGTGGGCGCGCGAGACCCTCCTCCGCCACGCGAAGGATGAGCGGGAGCACCTCTATTCTCCGGAAGAATTCGAACGGGGCCTTACCCACGATCCCTACTGGAACGCCGCCCAGCAGGAAATGGTGATAACCGGAAAGATGCACGGCTACATGCGGATGTACTGGGGAAAAAAGATCCTGGAATGGACGGCGCACCCCGAAACGGCCTATGAAATTGCGCTCCACCTGAATAACAAGTACGAATTGGACGGCCGGGATCCCAACGGGTATGCGGGGGTGGCCTGGTGTTTCGGTAACCACGATCAGGCCTGGAAGGAGCGGCCGGTCTACGGAAAGGTCCGGTACATGAATGCCAACGGGCTGCGGCGGAAATTCCCCATCGAGAACTATGTGGAGCGGATTCACCGCCTGCAACGGACGTGAGAGGGGCGCGGGAAATCCCCTTTCTCTAGAGAGAAAAATTTACGTATTTTATCCTTCGTGCCATGAAACTGACATCCATCACAGATTTTAAGGTCAACCGGACGGTCAAGGGCTTTTACCAGCTCACCCGGATGACCCGCCGGACCACCCGCCGGGGCGAGCCCTTTCTGGATTGTCTCCTCACCGACAAGACCGGGCTGATCCCTGCGAAATGGTGGAATCTTCCGGAGGGCGCGGCGGAATGGCTGCAGCCGGGGATGGTGGTGGCGGCGACCGGGGAGGTGGAGGAGTATGACGGCCAACTGCAGCTGGTGGTGGAGCAGATTACGCCGGCCAAAGAAGCCCAGGTGGAGCGGTTCGGGCTTCGCTACCAGGATATCGTCCCTTCCACCATGTACGACGTGGGCCAGATGTGGGAGGAAACGTTGGCCGTGGTGGATTCCATGGCGGACGAGCACCTGCGGGAACTGGTGCGGACCATTTATCTGGAGTTCGAACAGGAAATCAAAACCCATCCCGGCTCCATTGCCCATCATCACATGTTCCGCGGCGGATTCCTGGAACATGTCTGGTCCCTGGCGGCGTTGGGCGACCTGGTGGCCGAACACTATTTCGAGTTGAACCGGGACCTGTTACTGGCGGGGTTATTACTCCACGACATCGGAAAATTGCTGGAAATCAAGTCCGACCTGGACCGGCAGTACACGGATGAGGGACAGTTCATCGGGCACCTGGTGTTGGGGCGCGATATTCTCCGGGAAGCGGTCGCGGATCATTTCCCGGAGTTCCCCGACCAGTTGCTGTTACAGCTGGAACACATCATTCTGGCCCATCACGGGGAACTGGACCAGGGATCTCCCAAGCGTCCCGCCAGCCTGGAGGCGCTGGTAGTGTCCCGGTTAGACCGGCTGGATACCTCCGTCCAGCAGTTTCTCACCACGCTGACCGCTGATACGACCCCCGGCGACTGGACGCATCCCACCCACCGGTTTCCCTATCCGTTGTACAAAGGCGGGCGGGAGTCCGAAGAGTGAGTTCACGTCGGATTGCGTACAGCGGACTCTTCATTGCCCTGACCATCGCCCTGGGGTTTGCCCTGGTGGCGATCCCGAATGTGGAAATGATCACCGCCACGGTCTTTATCGCCGGCTGGCTGCTGGGACCGGGCATGGGGGCGCTGGTGGGCGGCGTGGCCGAACTCATCTTTTCCGGGCTGAACCCGGTGGGCTCCGGGTTCCTGTTTCCTCCGCTGCTGGTCGCGCAGGTTCTGGCCATCGGGACCGTCGGGCTTGTCGGCGGACTCGCCAGGCGGGGCGAGATCTTTTTCCTGGCCAATAAAGGCGGGTTCATCGCCCTGGGGATATTCGGGGCGGTCCTCACCTTCATCTATGATGTGTTGACGACCCTCAGTTTTCCGGTGATGGCGGGCTTCACCGGCATGCAATTGTGGGGCACGGTCCTGGCCGGCCTGGGACTTTCGGGCATGCATATCGTCAGCAACGTCCTGATTTTCACTCTCCTGGTGCCCCGGATTCTGAAGACCGTGCACCGGCAGCTCGGCATTACCGGAGTCATCAAGTGAAATCCGGATTGGGACATGCGTACGCCTTGATCCGGGTGATGCTGTTCTGGGTGCTGTTTGGTGGATTTGCTCCCGGAGCACGGGGGCAGCCGGCGGATTCGCTCCACATCCGGCAGGCGGACAGCACGCGAGTGGTGCTGGATACCGAAACCGTCCCGGCGGCCATTCGCTCCCGCATGCATGAGCTCACCGTGCTGCATCCGCCCGGGTTTTTCCCCAGGGAAGAAACCGCCAGTACCGGATTCTGGGAATCCCGCATGGCCCCGCAATACGGGACCACGCTGCAGGTCTATGATCACGAAATCCGGACCCGGCTGCGTCCGGCGGTCCCGCTGCGGTATCTGGTGGAACATGCCATTGCCGGCATCCGGTTTGATCTGTGGCCCGAAGAGCATTATCCCCTGCGGACTCACATCCTGGAGCGAAAAGAAGAGCCCGTGGTGAACGTGGTCTACAAGAAGGGGGATTTCGGCCTGAGCGCGCTTTCGGTGGATGCCGCCACGGACCTCTCACCGGCCACGCATTTGCACCTGGCCCGGGAAGGGGAACGCTATGCCGGCCTGTACGGAGTCGACGGCATCCGGAATGAACGGTACTACCTGGCACTGCACCACCAGATCAGCGATTCCACCACCCTGTTTTACAGCACCTTTTACGCCAGGGATAACCTGGGCTGGACCGACGCGGTACCCGACGTCCAGGTGCTGGGCAGCGAATCCAGCAGCTGGTATCATCACCTGATGGAATGGCGGACCACCGGTGACCGGATCACCGCCAGAGCGGGCCTGAACCTGGGTTCCCAGCGATTGTGGCTCACCCGGACCGGCGAACAGCAGGAGCTCATGGAACTCCAGCGCGGCGGCTGGCTAGCCCTGGGGCTGCCCGCCGGCCGCCGGTTGCAGGGCGATCTTACCTACCGGTTCGATCTCTTTCAGATGCAGTCGGCGGCGAGCCAGCTGACCTCCGAACCGTGGCACCGGCTGACCTTCACCCCGGGGTATGCGGGAACCTCCTGGCAAGTGAACGGCCGGGCGGAGGTCCTGGCTCGCAGGAGCCCCGCCGGCTGGCAGCGCTTTTTCCTGCCGGGGCTCCGGGCGGTCTGGCAACCGCTCTCCCGGGTATCGCTGCGAGCGGGATATCGCCGGACGGTTCGGTTCCCTGCCTGGCAGTGGACCCAGAGTGACACGTACCTCCAAAATGCGGGGGACATTGGAGCGGCAACCCATCTTCGCCGCGGAGAAGTGGGGATACACTATGCGCCGGTTGACTGGGGATCGGTGGAGGTGAGCGCGGAGTATCTGTGGTTTCGGGATTGGTACCGGCTGACGCAACAGGCTGCGCTGGGAGTGGTGGACGGGGCATTATCCGCTGAAAAGTTTACCGGGCACTTCCCGGGTGGCCATGCCCGGCTGACCCTGCACCCCTGGTCCTGGCTCGCGGCCGGTGGCCGGTACGACCTCTATCCGTCGTTGCCGGTCCCGCTCCCGGAAGTCTGGAGCCGCCAGATGGTGACCGGCTGGTTGCACGTTCAGCGGTTTTTTTTCCAGCACAACCTGCTGGCCCATGTGTACGCGGAAGGCGGCGCTCTCCTGTCCCGGCTCTCCACCGGCTGGCAGCCTATCCTTCAAAGTGTGGTGTATTATCCCCGGGTTCAGCACCCGGGGCCGGCGTTTTTCGCCCACCTGTACTTCATCGGGGAGGTCGGGCCCTTCACCATTTCGGCTTCCTTTTACAATAGTCTGGCATATAATTTACGGTACGCCGTCGATCAGCGGCCCCAGTCGCCGTTATTTTTCCTGTCGGTCCGGTGGCAGTTCTGGGATTAAAGGTCCGGACGGATCGACCGAAGCTATTTGAGCGGACTGATCGTTTATCCCAGGGAAGCCCGGGGGCCGGGAGCCTGGTGTTAGCGCTTGACTTCAACCGGATCTTCATCTATTTTTCTACAACGTGAAAGGAGCAGGTGCTTTCAACCCCAAGTTCAGCCAGTATAAATTGATCAACGCCGGTGTCGCGAACATTTACAGCGATGCAACGTTTCTGTCCTCTGTCGTTACTCAGGGAATACTCGGAGAGTCCGTGGAAGTGATCGCGCAGCAGGATGACTGGTTGCGGATCCGCCAGTGGGATGATTACGAAGGATGGATCTATCATTTCTCGGTGACGGAATCACCGGCTGACTGGGACCCGGATTACACCTATTCCGGCGCCATCGGCTGGATTTACCGGGAGCCCTCCCTCACGTCCGCGCCGGTTCGGCAAATTTGCGCCGGAGTCCGGCTCCCCGGCTCCCCGGTGCAGGGGGACTGGTTGGAGGTCCGGTTGCCGGACGGCGTTCGGGGGTACCTTCCGGCACCACCGGCGGCCACCGGCGGCGGGACGCTCCGGGAGGCGATTCCGGCCACGGCCGAGCGGTTCCTGGGGGTGTCGTATGTATGGGGTGGTAAGACCGGATTTGGATTCGACTGCTCCGGGTTCGTTCAGACCGTGTTCTGGCTGAACGGTGAGTCCCTCCCGCGAGATGCCTGGCAGCAGGCGGAACAGGCGCACCGGCTAACCGGTCGGAGGGAACTTCAACCCGGCGATTTAGTTTTCTTTACAACCGGAGAGCGGATAAACCACGTGGGAATTGCATACGATCCGGATCGGTTCATCCACTGCTCCGGCAGGGTGCGGATCAGTTCATTCGATGCGTCCGCCCCGGAATATGATCACCGACTCGCCGGGTTATTCCGCGGCGCAGGACGGGTAATACAGGATTGTTGATTATGGAAGGTAACGGACTACTCAATCGGCAGGTGCTGGTACTCAACCAGAGCTACGAACCCATGCAGATCTGCAACGTGAAGCGTGCCATCGTCATGTTGTATCTCCGGAAGGCCGAAATGGTGGAGAGCGACGGGGCGATGATTCACTCGGTGAACATTTCAGTCCCGCTGCCCACCGTGGTCCGGGTGAAACAGTATATCGATTACCGGGGATACGAAATCGTGTTATCCCGGAAGAATATCTTGCGCCGGGATGAATTCCGCTGCCAGTACTGCGGGAAACACCACAGCCAGCTGACCCTCGATCATGTGATACCGAAGCGGCACGGGGGCGGAGACACCTGGGAAAACCTGGTCACCGCCTGCGTGAAATGCAACAATGTCAAGGGTGATCGCACGCCAGAGCAGGCAGAAATGCCGCTTTTGAAGAAACCGAAGAAACCCCACTACGTCCAGTTCTTTCAACAGCACATCGGCGAACCGCTGAATACCTGGAAACCTTACATTTTCCTCGGGTAGCAGAGACGGCCCCCCGATCACAAATCCGGGCTTTCTTTCCGGGATCGGGCTTGATTATATTACCAAAGAAATTAAATTCACTGAGAGCGGGGAGCAGGACCGGGCACCGAACAGTCCCGGGGAAAGGCCGGCCCGGGATACTCCCGGAGAACCCCCCGAGGAAAAGACAGGATCTTTCGCAGGGACCATGACCTATAAAGTCCATTTGGATATTTTCGAAGGGCCGCTGGATTTGTTGTTGTTCTTTATTCAGCGGGATGAAATCGACATCTACGACATCCCCATCTCCAAGATTACCGATTCCTATCTCTCCTACCTGGATTTAATGCGCCAGCTCAACGTGGGAATTGCCGGGGAATATATCCGGATGGCGGCGACCCTCATGCGCATTAAGGCCCGGACCTTGTTGCCGCAGCTGGCGGACTCCGGTGAGGATGAGGAGTACGAAGATCCCCGCACCGAGCTGATTCAGATGCTGGTGGAATACCGGCGGTTCAAGGACATGGCGGATGATCTCCGGGATCTGGAGCAGGAACATTTGCCGTATTTCCACCGTCAGCCGGACTTGGGCCGGGTCGATACCGAGGTGAAGCCGGAGGAAGTGCTCAGCGAAGTCACCCTCTATGATCTCATGCGCACCTTCCAGCAACTGCTGAAATCGGTGCGGGAAACCCCGGTCCACCAGATTAAACGGTTCGATGTGAACATCCGGAAGCAGCGCGATTACCTCCGGGACAAACTCCGGGCCAGCGGGGCCTTCAAATTTTCGGAGGTGATACGCGAGTTAGAAGAAAAAATGACTGTCATTGTGACGTTTATTGCCCTGCTGGACATGATTAAAACACAACAGATTATCGTCACCCAAACCGAAGCCTTCGACGACTTTCGGGTCGAATGGCGAAACAAACCCGCGCACGCGTAACGCAGAGAGAACCCCCAGTGAGAGAACAAACCCAGCACCAGGTGGTGGAAGCCTTGTTATTTGCCGCTGATAAACCGCTGACGGTCTCGAAAATCCAGGAGTGCCTGGAATCCGACGAACCGGTCCCGGTGGAAGAGATCATGGAGGAACTCAACCAGCAGTACGAGGAGGCGGGGCGGGCATATTTCATTCTGCAGGTTGCCGGCGGCTACCAGCTGGTTTCCCACAAGGAGTTCGAACCTTACATCAAAAAATTGTACGTCAGTTCCGCCCGGATGCGGCTTTCCCAGGCGGCGCTGGAGACCTTGTCCATCATTGCATATAAACAGCCCATCAGCCGGCCGGACATCGATGCCATCCGGGGCGTTAACAGCGACGGAGTGCTGCGGACCCTGTTGGAGCGGGACCTGATCAGCATTAAAGGCCGGGAGGATCAACCAGGCCGGCCGTTACTGTACGGCACCTCCGATGAATTCCTCCGTTATTTCGGCCTGAACAGCCTCAAGGATCTCCCCCGGTTGAAGGAGATCGACGATTTGACCGGGGTCCCCGACGACATGCCTGACGAGTATCTGGAAGACCTTTCCGAGGAGGAGGTCCGGGGGGTGCTCGCAGACGACGAAAACGACACCCCGTCCGCGGCGGAACCCCCGGATGAGATGCCGGATGAGCCAAACCCGATAGATTCGAGTGCGACTTAATAAATACCTGGCGCGCTGCGGCGTCACCTCGCGCCGGAAGGCGGACACCTATATCGCCGACGGGCGGGTGGTCGTAAACGGCGCCATTGTGACGGAACTCGGTACCCGGGTGGAGCCCGACCACGATGTGGTGTTGGTGGACGGCCAGGCTGTCACCCTTCCGCAATCCCATGTCTATTATCTGCTCAATAAACCGCCGAATGTGCTCTCCACCGCGGAGGATCCGCACGGCCGACCCACGGTGGTGGAACTCATAAAAACAGACCGTCGCATTTATCCGGTGGGCCGGCTGGATTTCGATACCACCGGCGTTCTGCTGTTGACCGATGACGGCGCCCTGACCCACCGGTTAACGCATCCGTCTCATGAAGTCCGGCGAACCTACCGGATCTGGTATGCCGGCACCTTGCCGCCGGATGCGGCGGAGCGGCTGGCGCACGGCCTGGACATCGGCGAGGACCTGCCGGCCCGGGGGAGCCTCCGGATTGAATCCCGCCGGGGGGAGTCCGGGGTAGCGTTTCTGACGCTGCACACCGGCCGGTATCACGAGGTCAAGCGGATTTTTGCCCGTTTTCAGTGTCAGGTGGAGCGACTCCACAGAATCCGGTTCGCCGGATTGACCTGTGAGGGGTTGCAGCCCGGCGACTACCGGCGGCTGGACCCTGAAGAGGTAGAACAACTCAAAGCAGGAGGGTGACATGGATATTCGAGACAAACGCGTGATGGTTTTTGGCGGGTGGGGCCTGGTGGGTCGGGCGGTCAGTAAAGAACTGCTGCCCCGGGCGCCCAGCCAGTTAGTGGTCACCTCGCTCCGGCAATCCGAGATCGACGAGGTCCTGCCGGTACTGCAGCCCCTGGGAGACCGGTATGGAACAGAGGTGGTGGGTGAATGGGGCGATCTTTTCGTCCGGGAATCCATGAAAGACGTCCCCCGGGGGGAGATGTACCGGCAGCGGGAGCACCGGCACACCCTGATCGGGGATATTTATGATGATTTGAGTGACGATGTGCTGGAAACCTCTTTTTTGTACCGGCTCATCCGAAAATACCGGCCGCATATCATCGTGGATTGTATCAACACCGCCACGGCGTTCGCGTATCAGAACCTGTTCGAAAAAGTGGCGAAAATCCGCCAGGAATTGCAGTCCGGTGCCGGCACGCCGGGATGTTCGGATGAAGTCGTGGAGGATCTGGAGCAACTCATCGCCTCGCAGTACATCCCCCAGCTGATCCGGCACATCCAGATCCTGTACCTGGCCATGGTGGAGCAGGAAACCGAATGTTACATGAAGATCGGGACCACCGGCACCGGGGGAATGGGGTTGAACGTGCCGTTCACCCATAGCGAGGAGAAGCCGTCGAAATTATTGCTGAGCAAATCCTCGGTGGCCGGGGCGCATTCCATGCTGCTGTTTCTGATGGCCCGCTCACCCGACGGCCCGGTGGTGAAGGAGATCAAGCCGGCGGCCGCCGTGGCCTGGAAGGAAATCGGCTATGGGAAGATCCGGCGGCATGGCACTTACATCCCCGTGTACGATTGCCCGGTGGAGGCGGCGCATCTGATGGACGAGTATCTGGAAAAATATCCCGAGCAATACTGGGAAGAGGTGCCGGGGGAAGTGGTGGAATCCGTCTATATCGATGCCGGCGAGAACGGTTATTATTCCACGGGGGAATTTGCCGTCATTACGGCGGAGGGCCTGATGGAGTTCGTGACGCCCGAAGAAATCGCCGCCAAGGTCCTGATGGAGATCGAGGGGGGGAATACCGGCAAGGATGTGGTGGGCGCCCTGGACGCGGCGGTACTGAATTCCTCCTACCGGGGCGGGACTCTCCGGGATAAGGCCATCTCCCGGATGCGGGAACTGGAGGCCGAACACGACACCAAATCCATTGCCTTCGAACTGCTGGGACCGCCGAAGATCACCAAACTTTTATACGAAATCTATTTATTGAAACGGATAACCGGCGACATCCGGCGCATCCCGGACCATACGCCGGACAATTTATCCCGGGAGATGGTCGCCCTCCTGCGGGAAGAGCAGCCTCTCCGGCGGATCATTCTGTCCATCGGTACCGGGATCCTGCTGCCGGAAGGGAACAAATTCCTGCGCGGTCCCGTACTAAGCTTCCCGAGATTCGAAGGAGTGGACGTGTTTCCTTCCTCCCCGGACCGGATCAATTATTGGGCCGATAACGGGTGGCTGGATCTGCGGGAGCAAAATATGAAGAAGTGGCAAACGCGAATAGAGGCTTTGCTGGCCGAATTAGCACAAGACGCCGGACCGGATCATTCCTCGGCATACTATCACTGGCGGAAATACAATTATCAGCGGGATCCCAGTGAATTGGGCGCCATCGTGAGCTGGATTTTGGACCGGGAAGAGCAAGGGGCACGGATTAAGTGAGCTCCGCACAAACTTTTCACTGGAAAAAGCCCTTGCTGGTTCTCAACTTTAATCGGGCTACCGGAGCAGAACATCGGTATGGGAAATAGCGTTTGCAATCAAATGGTGAATCTTCTAAATTCAGAGGCTTAATGAAAAGAAAGTTAACTATAGCCATCGATGGTCCCTCCGGGTCGGGAAAGAGCACGACTGCTCGGTTGAGCGCACAGCGTCTGGGATATACCTATGTCGATACCGGTGCCATGTACCGGGCGATCACCCTGCATGTGCTCAACAACGATGTTCCCATTAAGAACAAATCGCGGGTGGTTACGGAAGCGGCCGAAGTGCAGATTCAGTTCACGCGCTCCGGCGATCGGCTGGAGGTGCTGTTGGATGGCAAAAATGTGACGGAAAAAATCCGGGAGCCGCGAATCGATAAAGCGGTGGGATTTGTCAGTGAGATTCCTGGTGTTCGCGCCATATTGGTGAATTTACAGCGGTCGCTGGCGGACGACGGTGGAGTGGTCATGGAGGGGCGGGACATCGGTACCCGGGTCCTGCCCAATGCCGACCTGAAATTCTACCTGGACGCCAACGTGGAGACACGGGCCGCACGACGGAAACAACAGCTGGCCGAACAGGGAATCGAGATCGAATTGGAAACCGTAAAACAAGAAATCATCGATCGGGATCGGCGCGATTCGGAGCGGGAGGAGTCTCCGCTGCAAGTAGCGAAGGATGCCATCCAGATCGATACGACGAACCTCTCCATCGAAGAACAGGTGGCGATGATCGTCGATTGCGTCAAGAAGAAGGAATTAGAGGAGGTTACTCTGCATGAGTGAAGAAGAAAAGAACCAACAAACCCGGGACGCCGAATCTGGGGAAGACGACACCACGACCCAGGTAGCGGAAGAGGAGACCCAGGAGACGGCACCCGAAGACTCCCAGCAAACCGAAGCGCAGACGACAGACGCAGACGCGGAGGCTACCGAGGCGGCTGATCAAGCCCCGGCCGACTCCGAACCTGCCCCGGCCGCAGAGGTGAACGGGCAAACGGAGACGCCGGATTACGGCATTATGTCACTGGACGACATTCGCACGGTGTCCAGTGAAGAGTTACAGGAGGAGCGGGAAGAAGAGGATGAGGAGACCGAGCAGCTTCGGTCACTCATGGAGGGGACGTTACGCGATATCGGGGAAAATCAAATCACGACCGGCCGCGTCATTTCGGTCAACGACCGGGAAGTGGTGGTGGATATCGGATTTAAAGCGGAAGGAATCATTCCGATCCAGGAATTCGAAGAGGAGGAGGTGCCGGAGTTAGGCAGCGAAGTGGATGTGTACCTGGATATCCTGGAGGATGAGGAAGGGCAGCTGATTCTTTCCAAGAAAAAAGCGGATTTCATGAAGCAATGGGAGACCGTGAGCAGCGCGGCCGCCAACGACGAAGTGGTCCACGGTACCATCGTGCGCCGGGTGAAGGGCGGTATGATGGTGGATGTGAACGGCGTGAATTGCTTTCTGCCCGGTTCCCAGATCGACGTCCGGCCTATCCAGGATTTCGACGCCTACGTGGGGCAGTCCTTTGATTTTAAAATTGTGAAGATTAACGAGATGCGGAAAAATGTGGTGCTCTCCCGGAAGGTGTTGTTGGAAGAGAACCTCAAGGAACGCCGCCGGGAACTCCTCAAGGATATCGAAGTCGGCCAGGTCCTGCAGGGCCGGGTCAAGAATATCACCGACTTCGGGGTGTTCGTGGATTTGGGCGGTATCGACGGGCTGGTCCATATCACGGACCTGTCCTGGGGCCGTGTCAATCATCCTTCCGAGGTGGCGAACCTGGAGGAGATCATCGACGTGATGGTGATCGATTACGACGAGGAACGGCAGCGCGTTTCGCTGGGCATCAAACAGCTCCAGCCCCATCCCTGGGATAACGTGGAAGAGAAATATCCCGTGGGATCGGTGGTCTCCGGCAAGGTGGTCAGCATTACCAATTACGGCGCCTTCGTGGAACTGGAAAAGGGCATCGAAGGGTTGGTGCACATCTCGGAGATCTCCTGGGTGAAGCACATCAAACATCCCTCCGAGGTCTTTTCGCTGGGAGAGACCATCGACGTGAAAGTGCTGGATATGCAGCCGGATGAGCAGAAGATTTCGCTGGGCGTTAAGCAGCTGCAACCGGATCCCTGGGAAGAGATCGAGGATCGCTTTGAGCCCGGATCCGTCGTGAAGGGGATCGTCCGGAATCTGACCCAGTTCGGTGCCTTCGTGGAACTGGAGGAGGGTATCGACGGGCTGATTCACGTTTCCGACATGTCCTGGACCCGGAAGGTGCGCCATCCCAAGGAGATCCTCTCCAAGAACGAGGAAGTGGAAGTGAAGGTGTTGGATGTCTCCAAGGATGAGCGGAAGATCTCACTGGGGTTAAAGCAGGTACAGGCAGATCCCTGGCCGCAGATCAAATCGCGTTACCAGATCGGGATCACCACCGAAGGCAAGGTGGAGCGCATCTTGAATAAGGGGATTATCGTCACCCTGGACATGGATGTGGAAGGGATTGTGCCCTTGTCCCATATCGCGAAGAAGGATCGGAAGCAGCTCACCCGTAACATTCAGGTGGGAGACGTTCTGGAGTTGAAGGTTATCGACATCAACGAGGACGATAAAAAAGTGGTGCTGTCCCGGGATGAGTTTATCCAGGATAAGGAGCGCCACAACGTGGATATGTACCTGAAGACCCAGGCGAGCGACTCGACCGAAAAGATCGAAATTCCGGAAGAGGTGCGGCGGTCCATCGAAGAGAGCGAGCGGCAGTCGCAGCAGGAGGAAGAGGACGTCGGCGAGTCGGAAGAGCAGGCGGAAAACGCCGCGGAAGACACCACCGCCGAGGACCAGGCTGACCAGGCCGATGAGGACACCGGGGAAGCCGCGGCGGTCGCGGATGAGGAGGAAGGGGAAGACGAAGCGGAAGCGGAAGCGGCCGACCAGGAGGAGGCCGAGACAATCGAGACGGCTGCTGAGGACGCGGACACGGAAGATCAAACGACCGACGAAGAGGAATCTGACCAGAAAGAGTAATCAACGCAAAACGCTGGGATGCAGTGAGGAGAAGCATTATGGTGAATCAGGAATACCCTACCTGTCAGAAATGCGGCACGGGTGTACTGGTACCGCTTTCAGATTACGGGCGTGAGGGCGCAAGTATCCTTTACAAAGCCTGGGTCTGTATAAATCCGGACTGTGGGTTCAACCTACGAATCGATAACGGAGATGTCAGCCGGGGAGAGCCTGTCACGGAAAAACCGCTGAAACGATAACCGCCGGGCGGAGAGGCGCTTCCGGTTCTCTCCGCCGCAACGGGAGGCGTGGCGTTTCCCCGGGGCCGTCCTGCCAGGTGGCCTCGCCGTAATTTCTGTTGTATTACGTCCTACCTCTTCATGCAGGAGCGTAAGCAAGGAGTTCGTCTTTGGAATTGCTTCAGAGAGTCTGGGAAGCAATAAAGCGATTTGTGCAGGTCGACACCAGTGTCAAAATCATTTCGCTCCTGCTGGCTATGTTATTATGGCTGTACGTGGTTACCTCGAATACCTACGTCTATCAGATCGACTTGCCGGTACGGGTGGTGAACGTCCCGGCGGGAAAGACCATCGCCAATGAAATCCCCCAGGTGGTGAGAGCCCGGTTCCGGGGGACCGGGGTGACCTACCTGAAAACGATGATCACCCGCTCCTATTCCGACATGTCCCTCCGGCTGGACGCCCGCCGGGTGCAGGGGGAGACCGAATTCAATTTGCCGGATTATATCGAAGCCCACCCGGACAATATTATTCTCCCCAGGGGATTACACCTGGAACTGGTGAGTATCATTCAGCCGGAATCCATCCGGCTGGAGCTGGATGACCTGGGCCAGAAAACCTTGCCGGTTATTTCCCGGATTTCGATCCAAACCGAACCGGGATACACCCTGGTGGGGGCGGTGCGGATCAAACCGGACAGCGTGACCCTGGAGGGGCCGGCGTCGCAATTGCCCGGAGTGGACTCGGTGCGCACCGGGGTGGTGGAGATCAAGCAGGCCGATGATTTCGTCCAGGGAACTGTAAATCTGGACATCCCCAAGCCGCGGTTGTTCCAGGCCTCGGTCCGGCAGGTGACCTATTACGGGGACGTGCAGACCATCAGCGAGCGGACCCTGGCGGATATTCCGGTGGAAGTGCGGAATGTTCCCGGCCGGCTGACGGCGAGTACCGCTCCGTCCACCGTGTCTCTCACCATCGAAGGTGGCTCCCAGTACATCTACAATTTGACCCAGGCAGATATCCAGGTCTATGTGGATTACGCGAAACAATGGAACCCGCGGCAGAATTATTATGTTCCAATAGTCGAAACACCGCCGGACGTTTTACAATGGCGGGATCTGGTACCGAAACAGGTGGAGATCATCGTTGTCAGAAAATAACAAAACCGGTCAGATTGTCCTGGGGATCGAGACATCCTGTGATGAGACGTCGGTGGGCGTGGTGTCGGATGGCGTCGTCCTGAGCAATATTATCGCGTCCCAGCAGGTGCATTCGGCTTACGGGGGAGTGGTACCTGAAATGGCTTCCCGCGAACATGAACGGTTGCTGGCCTACATCCTGGATACCGCGCTGGAGAGTGCCGGAGTGGCGCTGGGACAGGTGGACGGGATTGCGGTCACCGCCGGACCGGGCCTGATGGGTTCCCTGTTGGTAGGCGTGAGTTTCGCCAAAGGGCTGGCGCTGCGCAATCACCTGCCGGTGCTGCCGGTAAATCACATCGAAGCCCATCTGCTGGCGAATTTTATCGATAATCCCGCCCTACAGTATCCGTTCCTGTGCCTGCTGGTGTCCGGCGGCCACACCCAGATCATCCGGGTTGAGGACTATGGCGGGTATGAGATCCTGGGCACTACGGTGGACGATGCGGCCGGTGAGGCATTCGACAAGGTCGCCCGGCTCCTGGACCTGGGATATCCCGGCGGACCTTACATTGATACACATGCCCGGGAAGGCCGGGCCGATGCCTTTGATTTTCCCCGCGGCATGCTGGACTCGGGGGATCTGAATTTCAGTTTTTCCGGATTGAAAACGGCGGTACTGTACGCAGTCAAGCCTTTGGACGCCGGCGAACGCCAGGCACAAATGCCGGATCTGTGTGCCAGTTTTCAGCAGGCAGTGGTGGAGACGCTGGAGACCAAGCTCCGGATGGCCGTCCGGGAAACCGGGATCCGGCAGGTCACCATCGCCGGCGGCGTGGCGGCAAATTCCCAATTGCGCCAGCGGATGCAGCAGATGGGGGACGAAGCGGACGTGGAGATATTTTACCCCGAGTTTGAGTATTGCACCGACAACGGCGCCATGATCGCCTTTGCCGGCTGGATGGCCCTGGAGCGGCAGCAGATCCCCGGATCCTATTTCACTGCCCGACCCCGGCTCAGTATCTCTTCGCCCTAATGGTGCAATGGCATACAACGTCCGGCTGGATAACCGCAATATTGCTGGTAGCCGGCCTGGTGCTCTGGTGGGGGACCGGGCGGGGGCTGGCCCGGGCGGCGGGGCGGCCGCTGGCCCGCGTATTACGCGGCATCCGGGCTCTGGGGCTCCTGGTGCTGGTCTTTTTACTGATGAACCTCCATCTCACCTGGGAATCCGGGCGGACGGTGCCACCCACCATCGCCATCTACGTGGACGATTCCCGCAGTATGCAGCCCTTTGCCGGGCAAACCCGCTCCACCGTAGACACCCTGGAAGCCCGCCTGCGCCAGGCGGATATCCGGTACCGTTTGTTTCGATTCGGTGAGGAGATCTCGCCGGTCCGCCGATCCTCGGACCTGAATTTTTCCGAAGCTTTTACCGATTTGAGCCTCCCGGTCACGCATCTGCAGACGACGCGGCGTCAGGAGGACATCCGGGGCGCTGTGGTTATCAGTGACGGCCGACAGAATACCGGGATCTTGCCCCAGTCGCTGACCCAGACCGGTGGGGTACCGGTATACAGCCTGTTTGTCGGCGACTCCATCGTTTCGCCCGATATCCGGGTGAACCGGTTTCTCCTGCCGCGCGTGACCTACGCCGGCGATTCGGTGCAAGCGGAGGTGCGGCTCTCGGTGCAAAACCTCCGGGAGCCCGCCACGGTGCTTCTGCGCCTGAGCCAATCGGCCGGGCTGCTGGGCACCGAAAAAGTGGCCTTGAGCGCCGGGAGTTACAGCCGGGATATCCGGAGAACGGTCGTGCTGCCCTCACCGGGGGAGTACCGGGTGGCGGCCGCCGTTGATACCGTGCCCGGAGAAGAGGAACAGTCCGACAACCGGGCGGAGCGCCAGATCACCGTACGGCCTGCCCGGTATCAGGTGTTGGTGGCGGCCCGAACCCCTTCCTACGCAACCCGGTTTCTCCTCCAGGCAATCCGGGGAATGGAAAAATTTTCTGCAGCCACTTATTTCCAGGATCTGTCCGATCCGGCCGGCCTGGATTCCCTGCTGTCGGCGGCGGATATTCTCTACGTAATCGGCAGCCCGGAAACCGGCGCAGGGCAACCGGTCACCGCCTCCGCGGCCGATTCCATCCGGGGCGTTATCTATCAGGAAGATACCCAAGGCGACATGACAGGCGGAAGGCTGACCTCGGCGGCCGCCCAATGGCAGGAGACCACGGTATCCCTGGGCGATCGGAAGGAAAATCCGCTGGTGGCCGTGTTTCCGGACCCGTTGCAGTGGACCGGTCTGCCCCCCATCTGGGTGGATGTGCGGCCCAACCCGGGGCGCCAGCCGGCTCGGATTCTGCTCCGAAGCCAGTCCACCCGGTACCCGGTGATCAGTGTGGGGGGGGAGAGTGGACCGAAAACGGTCTTCATCCGGGGGGCGCATCTCTGGCGCTGGCAGTTCGTGCACCCGGAGAGCCGGGACCAGCCCGCCCTGGCAACGGAAAACCCCTACCAATCGGTGCTCTCGCAATTATTTTTTTGGTTATTGCAGCAATCGGCCTCCGACCGGCTGCAGGTATGGACGGAAATCCGCCAGGGCAATACCCTGCAGGCGGAAGCGCAGGTGTTCACCACGGCTATGCAGCCGGTGACCTTTGCCCGGGTCTGGGGCGAGGTGATGGATTCCACCGGCGCTCTGGAGCACCGGGCCGGATACACCCGCACGGATAATGCCTATCTGTTCCGAACCCGCATCCGGACGCCGGGCCAATACCGGTTACGCACCGTCGTCTACACGCCGGATGACACCCTGGAGCAGCAATCGCCGGCTTTTACGATTCCCCCGGTGGATTTTGAGAACCCGGGAGGTCCGGGGAATCCGGAATCCCTGCGGGCGATGAGCGCCCGGTTTTCCGGGAGGCTGCTGGAAAATGCCGAGGCCTTTCCGCTGGATTTGGCCGCCGGCCGTCCCGGGATCCGGTTCCGGCGGCAGCATACCTTTCGGATGCGGCATACCTACTGGCTGTTGGGCGGGCTGGTGCTGCTGTTCGGGGTGGACTGGTGGATGCGCCGGCGGAACGGGTTATTGTAGCGGGAGCCGTTCCGGAGATTAGCCCTTTGTTTTTATAGGATTTTTGGTATTTTTCACACGGATTTATTTATGTCTAAATTTTGCCTGTAAAGGGATAAGAGTTGATGTATGCATAATATCGCCGTAATCGGGACAGGATATGTCGGACTGGTGTCCGGGACCGGCCTGGCGGATTTCGGGAACCGGGTGGTCTGTCTGGATATCAATCACGACAAGATCGATCTGCTGAACCGGGACGGATTGCCCATCTGGGAGCCCGGTTTGCAGGAGCTGGTCCGGAAAAACGTCCGAAGCGGCCGGTTGCGGTTTTCCACCGATATCACAGCGGAAATCCGGGAAGCCGATATGGTGTTTATTGCGGTGGGGACGCCGTCCGGGGAGAACGGAGGGGCCGATCTGACCACCGTGTTTTCGGTGGCGGAAACCATCGGTCGGGCGCTGAACGGTCACAAATATATTGTTACCAAGAGTACGGTGCCGGTGGGGACCGGCGCCAGGATCCGGGAACAGATCACCCGATACGCCCCGGCCGGCAGCAGTTTTGAAGTCCTGAGCAATCCCGAATTCCTCCGGGAGGGGTCCGCCGTGTACGACTTCATGCATCCGGACCGGGTGGTGGTGGGCGCCGAAACGGAACAGGGGCGGGCCGTGATGCGGGAGATCTACCGGCCGCTGTATCTCATCGAAACCCCGTTCGTCTTTACCAACCTGGCGACCGCCGAACTGATTAAGTACGCATCCAATGCATTCCTGGCCACCAAAATTACCTTTATTAATGAGATCGCCAACCTGTGCGACGGCTTGGGGGCCGACGTGCACGTGGTTGCCAAGGCCATGGGGCTGGACGGCCGGATCTCCTCCAAGTTTCTGCATCCCGGACCCGGATTCGGGGGATCCTGTTTTCCCAAAGATGTCCGGGCGCTGAGCGCTATCGGAGAGGCGGTCGGCTATGATACCCGGCTCCTGAAAGCCGTGACCGAAGTGAACGCGGCCCAAAAACTGCGGATGGTCGAGAAGTTGCGCCGCTTACTCCCTGCGCTGGAGGGGAAAACGGTGGCCCTGCTGGGCTTGGCCTTTAAGCAGCGTACGGACGACGTGCGCGAGTCGCCGGCGCTGGCGGTGATCGCCAAGCTTCGGGAAGCCGGAGCCCGGGTCCGTGCTTTCGATCCGGTGGCAGCGGAGACCATGAAAAAAATCCATCCAGAGATCACCTATGCCGACGATATGTATGAATGCGTGACCGATGCGGATGCCGTAATGATTTTAACGGAATGGAACGAATTCCGGGGCATCGACCTGGCCCGGATCAAACAACTCATGGCCCGGCCTGTCATGGTCGATTGTCGAAATCTGTATGACCCGGCGGGCGTCCGGGCGTTAGGCTTTCAATATGCCTGTGTCGGCCGGGAAAGCTATAGCGAGAAATTATCGTGATCGAGGGTGTCCAGACCAAACAGCTGAATGTCATTCCGGACGACCGGGGGCGGTTGTTCGAGATCCTCCGCCGGGATGACGAAATTTTCACAGAATTCGGCCAGGTGTACCTCACCACCAACTATCCCGGGGTGGTCAAGGCCTGGCATTACCATAAGAGCCAGCGCCACGATGCGGTCTGCTGCGTCTCCGGGATGATCCAGCTGGCGTTGTACGATCCCCGGGAGGACAGTCCCACCCGGGGCGAAGTGAACGAGTTTTTCATCGGGGAGCACCGGATGATGGCGGTGAGTATCCCCCCCTTTGTCTACCATGGCTGGAAGGGGATTTCGGATCGGGAATCTCTGGTGATCAGCGTGGTCAGCGAACCCTATAATCCCCAGCAGCCGGACGAATACCGGCTGCCCTACGATACCCCGGAAATCCCGTACAGCTGGGAGCGCCAAAACCGATGAACATCGACCACCGGACGGTGTTGGTGACCGGAGGCAGCGGGTTCATCGGGAGTAATTTCATCCGTTTTTTGCTCGACCGGTATCCCGGGGTGCAGGTGCTGAATCTGGATAAACTCACCTACGCCGGGAATCCCGAAAACCTTCGGGACGTGGAACAGGATCCCCGATATCGGTTCGTCAAGGGGGATATCTGTGACGCGACGGTGGTGGAGGAGATCTTCGAGACCCACCGCCCGGAAATTCTGGTCAATTTTGCCGCGGAAAGCCACGTGGACCGGTCCATCGGGGATCCGGACGAGTTCATCCGCACCGACGTATTCGGCGCCTACCGGCTGTTAGAGGCCGCCCGCAAGTTCGGTCTCGGGAAGTTCATTCAGATCTCCACCGATGAGGTCTACGGCAGCATCGAGAGCGGGAAGTTCTCCGAGGGCGATCCCCTGATGCCCACCAACCCCTACGCAGCCAGCAAGGCCGGGGCGGACCGGCTGGCGTACTCCTATGCCCGTACCTACGAACTGCCGGTGATTATCAGCCGGGCCTCCAATAATTTCGGCCCCTACCAGTACCCGGAGAAATTAATCCCGCTGTTCGTGACCAACGCCATCGATGATCAACCGCTCCCCCTGTACGGTGACGGAAAAAACGTGCGGGACTGGCTGCACGCAGCGGATCATTGCGACGCTGTGTGCTTCTTAATAGAACACGGGACGGACGGGGAAGCCTATAATATCGCGGCGGGAAACGAGCGGGAAAATATCGGGATCACCCGGATGATCCTTGCGTCTCTGGGAAAGCCGGAGTCATTGATCACGCCGGTGAAAGACCGCCAGGCCCACGATCGCCGGTATGCCCTGGACTGGTCTAAAATACGGAATCTGGGATGGTCTCCGCGGTATACCGGGGACGCAGGTTTTCGGAAAGGGTTACAGGAGACCGTTCAATGGTATCGGGAACACGAGGCGTGGTGGCGACCGCTCAAAAGCGGGGAGTTCCTGGAATACTACAAGCGCCACTATCGAATGGAATTATCGAACAACTGAGGAGTGCAAGGGAACCCTATGGAATTGGAAGAACGCATTCGGGAACATAACCTGCGGATCGGGGTCATCGGATTGGGATATGTGGGACTGCCCCTGGCCGTGGATTTTGCCTCGGCCGGATTCGAGGTGACGGGGATCGATATCGATCAGGGCAAGGTGGACCGGGTCAATGCCGGCCGGAACTACATTCAGGACGTGTCGGACGCCGAACTAAAGGGGCTGGTGGACACCGGCAAACTGACCGCCACCACTGACTTCCGTGCCATTCAGGATTTGCAGGCGGTCTCCATCTGCGTCCCGACCCCGCTGAACAAGCTGAAGGATCCGGACGTCTCGTACATTTTGAATGCCCTGGAGCAGATCGCGGAAAACCTCCATCCCGGGTTGATCGTGGTGCTGGAAAGCACCACCTATCCCGGAACTACCAAGGAGCTGGTGCTGCCCAAGCTGGAGGAGAGCGGCTTGCAGGTGGGGAAGGATTTTTATCTGGCGTTCAGCCCGGAGCGGGTGGATCCTGGCAACCCGAGTTACCATACGAAGAACACGCCCAAGGTACTGGGCGGGATCACCCCGGAATGCACCCGGACCGCGATGCGGCTCTACCAGGAAGTGATCGAAAATATCGTCCCGGTCTCTTCCACCGAGGCGGCGGAGCTGGTGAAGCTGTTGGAGAACACCTTCCGGTCCATCAATATCGGGCTGGTGAACGAGATGGCGATCATGGCGGAAAAACTGGGGGTGGATATCTGGGAAGTCATCGATGCGGCCGGCACCAAGCCCTTCGGGTTCATGAAATTTTATCCCGGCCCCGGACTGGGCGGGCACTGTATTCCCATCGACCCGCATTATCTGGCCTGGAAGATGAAGACCCTGGACTACAAGGCCCGGTTTATCGAACTGGCGGGTGAAATCAACACCGAGATGCCCTACCACGTGGTCCAGCTGGTCATGGAAGGCCTCAACCGGCATAAACAGAGCGTGAACGGAGCGAAAATTCTGCTGTTCGGGGCGGCCTACAAGCCGAATATCAACGACGTGCGCGAATCCCCTTCTCTGGATATCATTAATCTGCTCCGGCAAAAGGGCGCGACCGTGGATTATTATGACCCGTTTATTCCGGAGATCAAACTGGACGGCGAATCCCTGCAGTCGGTGAGTTATTCCGATGACCTGATGGAACAATATGACTGCTGTGTGATCGCCACGGATCATTCTACCTTTGATTACCAGCAGATAGTCGAACACAGCAAACTGGTCATCGACACCCGAAATGCGATCAAGAAACAGGACGGCACCTTACCTGCCCACGTGATTAAACTGGGCACCGGGTATCTTTCCTGAGGTGAACTATTTTCCAAAAGATCCGGACCGTACCCCGGGGGATATGCGCGCTGTTTTTTAGTGAGGCGAGGAATTCCCGAGGATAAATTCATAATCATTTGATGCGAACTTCGAGCAGCGGAGAACCGAGATGACAGCAACACCGAACGAAGCCGCCGGACAGAAACTGGCGGTGGTGGGCGCCGGATACTGGGGCAAGAACCTGATTCGCAATTTTTTCGAGCTGGACGCGTTGTCCGGCATCGCAGAGGACAATCCGGAGCGGCTGGCGGCGTTCCTGGAACAATATCCCGGCGTGGAGGGGTTCGGGAGCGTCCGGGAGGTGCTGGCGCGGGATGACTACGGGGCGGTGGTGGTCGCCACACCCGCCGAATCCCATTACGGGATCGCCCGGGATGCCCTGGCGGCCGGCAAGGATGTGTACGTGGAAAAACCGCTGGCCCTGCGGGTGGCGGAAGCGGAAGAGTTGCACGAGACGGCGGTGGAGCAGGGCCGGATTCTGATGGTGGGGCATTTGCTGCTGTATCATCCGGCCATCGTCAAAATGAGAGCGCTGATCCAGGCCGGCGAGATCGGGCGGATTTATCATATCTATTCCCACCGGCTGAATCTGGGGAAGGTCCGGCAGGAAGAGAATATCCTGTGGAGTTTCGCTCCCCACGATATCTCCGTCATCCTGCATTTGCTGGGCGGAATGCCGGAGCGGGTCAGCTGCCAGGGCGGCATGTTCCTGCAGCCGCATATCCATGATGTCACCCTGACCACGCTGGAATTTCCGGGCAACCAGGTGGGGCATATTCACGTCTCCTGGCTGCACCCGTTCAAGGAGCACCGGCTGGTGGTCATCGGGAGCAAAAAGATGCTGGTGTTCGAAGATACCGCTCCGCAGGACAAACTGAAATTGTATGACCGGGGGATTGACTGGTCTGAGGGCGAACCGGTGCCCCGGAAAAACGAGTGGGAGAGCCTCCCGTACCCGGATACCGAACCGCTGAAGGCGGAGTGCCGCCATTTTCTGGAGTGTGTCCGGGAGCGCAAGCAGCCCCTCACCGACGGGCAGAACGGTATCGAGGTTTTGCAGGTACTGGACGCGGCGCAGAAGAGCCTGTCCACCCGGGAGGCGGAGGTCATCAAGCCGGCCCGGCATCCCGGGGTGCATGATACCGCCCGGATTGACGAAGGGGTGCGCATCGGACAGGGGACGAAAATCTGGCACTTCAGCCACGTCCTGAGGAACAGCAGCATCGGCGAGGACTGCACGCTGGGGCAGAATGTCGTGGTGGGGCCCAACGTCAAGGTCGGCAACCGGGTCAAGATCCAGAACAATGTCTCCGTCTACGAAGGGGTGGAATTAGAGGATTACGTATTCTGCGGCCCCTCCATGGTCTTCACCAATGTGATGAATCCCCGGTCCAAATATCCCCAGCGGGGGTCGGAATTTTATCTGAAAACCCTGGTGAAAGAGGGCGCCTCCATCGGGGCGAACGCGACGGTTGTCTGCGGCACGACTTTGGGACGGCACAGTTTTATCGGGGCCGGGGCAGTGGTGACCAGGGACGTCCCGGACTACGGCCTGGTGGTCGGCAATCCGGGCCGGGTAGTGGGGTGGATGTGCGAATGCGGGACCCGGCTCCAGTTTGCCAGGGAGGAGGCGGTCTGCGATCGGTGCGGTCGGACCTATACGCAAACAGCGGAAGACCGGATCCAGCCGCAGGCACCGCAGTCCTGAGGGCCGGCCGGTGAGCGCCGGATCTCCGGTCGGATGACACCCCGGGACGGCGGGAGCCCTGCAGACGATGAGAGCGACACACGAATTTCGAGAGAACAGTTGACCTGAAAGAGAGCGATACAGTATGCAGATGGTTGATTTGGTAACGCAGTATCAGGAGCTTCAGCCGGAAATGGATGCGGCCATCCAGCGGGTGTTGGATTCGGGCTATTTCATCATGGGACCGGAATTAAAGGCGCTGGAAGACGAGGTCGCGGCCTTCCTGGACGTGGAGCATGCCGTGGGGTGTGCTTCCGGAACGGATGCCCTGCAGATCGCGCTGATGGCCCACGATATTGGTCCGGGAGACGAAGTCATTACCACCGCCTTCACCTTCGTGGCCACGGTGGAGGTCATCGCCCTGTTGGGGGCCACGCCGGTGTACGTGGATATCGATCCGGACAGCTACACCCTGGATCCGGAAGCGGTGGAGGCCGCCATCACCGAGAACACCCGGGCCATTCTCCCGGTGCATCTGTTCGGACAGTGTGCCCGAACCGAGGCCCTGACGGAGATCGCCGAGCGGCATAATCTGGTGGTGATCGAGGATACGGCCCAGGCCATCGGCGCCACCCGGCACGGAGGGTATGCAGGGACGTTCGGCGATGTGGGATGTATCAGTTTTTTCCCCAGTAAGAATCTGGGGGCCTACGGCGATGGCGGAATGATGGTTACCCGGAACGGGGAGCTGGCCGAAAAGCTCCGGATGATCTCCAAACACGGGTCCCGGGTCAAGTATCAGCATGAGACCCTGGGAGTCAACAGCCGGCTGGATGCGCTACAGGCGGCCATCCTGCGGGTAAAGCTGCCGCACCTGGAGGACTGGAACGGCCGGCGGCGCCAGATTGCCGCACACTATCGCACCGGTATTCAGGCCTCCGAAGTGACCCTGCCCCGGACTCTTGACGGCAACACCCATGTCTATCACCAGTTTTCCATCCAGGTGCCGGATCGGGACGATTTGCGATCCGCTTTACAGGATCGGGGAATCCCCACCGCTATCCACTATCCCATTCCCCTCCATCAACAGCCGGCGTTCCGGGAGATCGGCCGGAATCTGGGGTTGGCGGTCTCGGAGCAGGTGGCCGCGCATATTATTTCTCTGCCCATCTATCCCGAAATGCCGCCGGCGGATCGGGAGACGGTCATCGATGCCATCAACACCTATTATTCTTAAGCGTTTATTTCTTCCTGATTTATTTTATATTTAAGAATAGGATAACGGCGGCCATGGCAGAGGAAAGGTGCAGGATGCGCATTTATGATTGATGTGAAGCAGTTGCGGGACGATGCGGACCGGTTTCGGCAGGCGGTACGGAATAAAAATGAAACGGCGGATATCGAGGCCATTCTGAATCTGGACGAGCAACGCCGGGCGTTGCTCAATAAAGTCAACGAAATGAAGCATCACCGGAATGTGGTATCCGAGGAGATCGGGAACCGGAAGAAGGCCGGCGAGGATGCTTCGGAGCAGATCGAGGCCATGCGGAAGGTTGCCGAGGAAATCCGGACCATCGATGCGGAGCTGGGCGAGATCGAAGCCCGGTTGGAAGATCTGTTGCTCATGGTGCCCAACTTGCCCCACGAGTCGGTCCCGGTGGGACGGGATGAATCCGCGAATGAGGTAATCCGGGAATGGGGCGATCTGCCGGAATTTGACTTCGAGCCCAAAGATCACCTGGCACTGGGGGAATCCCTGGGGTTGTTCGACTTCGCCCGGGCCGCGAAGATCAGCGGAACCGGCTTTCCCCTCTATACCGGCATAGGCGCGAAGCTGGAGCGGGCGCTGATCAGCTTCATGATCGACATGCATGTCCGGCAGCACGGCTACACCGAGGTGCTGCCCCCGCTGGTCGTGACCCGGGATTCCATGCGGCAAACCGGCCAGCTGCCCAAGCTGGAGGAGGACATGTACCGGACCGATCCGGATGACCTGTTCCTCATTCCCACCGGGGAGGTGCCGGTGACCAACATCCGGAGCAATGAAATTTTACCCGAAGAGGAGCTGCCGGTCCGCTATGTGGCCTACACGCCCTGTTTCCGGAGGGAAGCGGGGAGCCATGGCCGGGAAACCCGGGGGTTCCTCCGGCTGCACCAGTTCAACAAGGTGGAAATGGTGCAGCTGGTCCGGCCCGAAAACTCCTACCAGGTATTGGAGTCCCTCACCGCCCATGCGGAAGCGGTTTTGCAAGCCCTGGGACTGCCCTACCGGGTAGTCGCGCTCAGCACCGGTGACCTGAGTTTTGCCGCTGCCAAATGTTACGATCTGGAGGTCTGGGCCCCGGGGGAAGCGCAGTGGCTGGAGGTCTCCAGCTGCAGCAACTTCGGGGATTTCCAGGCCAGACGGGGGGATCTCCGCTTTCGCAGGAAATCCACCGGGAAGGTGGAATACCTCCATACTTTGAACGGATCCGGCGTGGCCACGGCCCGGTTGCTGGTGGCATTGTTGGAGGTCTATCAGACCGCAGAGGGCACGGTGGAACTGCCGGATGCATTAAAGCCCTACCTAGGAACGACGATAATCACATAATGGCACGAGAACACGAATATCAACTGGTTGAAACCTGCCGGCGGCTCAGCGGGTTGGGAATGATGCCCGCCAGCGACGGGAATTGCAGTATCCGGCTGGATGAGACTACGATGCTGATCACCCCTACCGGGGTGCGGAAGGAGCAGCTGAAACCCCGGGATCTGGTGCAGGTGGACCTGGAATCGGACGAAGCCTCCAGTCGGGTTTCCACGGAGTGGCGGATGCACGCCCGGATCTACCAGCGTTCCCCGGAGATCCAGGCCCTGGTGCACGCGCATCCGGCCTACCTGACGGCCTGGGGACTGCGCGGCGAAGCGCCGGATAGCTCCCTGCTGTTCGAAACGGCTGAAACCGTGGGGCCCATCCGGATTATTCCGGCCCAGGAGCCCGGGACCGAAGCGTTCGCCGAGGCGGTAGCGGAAGCACTGGGCGATGCCGGAGTAGCCATTCTGGCGAATCACGGAGCCGTGGCAGTGGGCGCCTCGCTGGAAGAAGCGCTGTTCCGGCTGGAGCGGGCGGAACACCTCTCTCAGGTGGCCTCGCTGGCAGGCAGATAACTTTCCGGGTGAGCACTGAACATGACGTCTTTTCTGTTAACCGTGTGGACGCTAGTACAGGTTGTCCTCTGGACGATCCTCTTCGCCCTGCCGGCCTTTCTCGGTTCGCTGGTTGAAAGGAACGGGTACGTTGCGCACTTCTGTGCCCGGCTCTGGGCCCGGATGATCCTGTTTTCCGGCGGCGTCCGGGTACGGGTGTCGGGGTTGGAGCATCTGAAGCCGGATCAGGCGTATGTGTTTATGTCCAACCACGAGAGTGCCCTGGATATCCCCATTCTGATATGGAGCCTCCCTTACCAGGTCCGGATGATGGCCAAGAAGGAGCTGTTCCGGATCCCGCTGTTCGGGTGGGCGATCGCGCTGGGGGGGTATATCAAGGTCGACCGGACCAACACGGAGCGGGCCATTGCCAGCTTGCGGGAGGCGGCACAACGGATCCCGCGGCAGGGGGTCTCGGTCCTGCTCTTTCCGGAAGGGACCCGGTCGACCACCGGGAAGCTCCGGCGGTTTAAAAAGGGCGGGTTCGCCTTCGCCATGGATACCGGTTACCCGGTGGCACCGGTGACCATCCGGGGCAGCCGGGAGCGGATCCCGAAGGGGGCTCTGGCGATTCGGCCCGGCCGGGTGGAGGTCGTGATCGGTGCGCCCCTTCCCACGCGGGAGTATACCCGGGAAACCCGCAATCAGCTGGTGGAGGCGACCCGGGAGAGCATTTTGGAAAATAAAGCACCGGAAGCAGCGCAGGCGTCCTAATGCCTTTCACATATTATTGGCCAGAAGAAGTTATGCAGTGGAATGGGGTGCGGGAACCGGCCCGGCCGGTACCCGAGGCGGTCTACCACCGGTTCTGGCGCACCCTGCGATTCCCCCGCCGGTTCACCACGGTCCGGGGAAACACGGTGCTGGTCCTCGACGGAGGCCGCCCCAACCGGAATGCGGGGCCGGATTTCGTCGAGGCCGTGCTGCTGTCGGACGGGGAGCTCCGACGGGGTGCGGTGGAAATTCACGTCGATTCGGCAGGATGGATCCGGCACGGGCACCATACCGATCCCCGTTACGCCCGGGTGATCCTGCAGGTGGTCGGTTCTCACAACCCGGCCCCGGCTCGCACCGCCCGGCCCTACCGGCCCCTGTATACGGTCGTGCTGCCCGAACCTGCGGCCGGGGATTCGGGATCCGATCACACCCGGCAATGGTGCCGGCAGATGCCCGTGTCCCGGACGGCCGTGCACCGGCTGACCGGGATGGGCTGGGAACGGATCCGGGAGAAAGCCCGGCGGTTTCGCCATCTGCTCGAGCAGGTGCCGGCCGAACAACTCTGGTATCGATTCACCCTCCGGAGCCTGGGGTATCGCGCCAATGCGTCCGTGATGGAGCGTGTCGCCCGGCGTCTTCCGTGGAGGCTGGCCCGGGAACTGACCGGGCATCTTTCCCCGGAACACCGGTTCGAGTTTCTCCTGGGATTGACCGGATATGCGGAGTTCTATGATCGCCCCGCGCCGGTGTGGGAGGCCCTCGCTGCCCGGTACGGATTGCAGGGGTTTCCATATCATGACTGGAAGCCGCTTGCTTCCCGGCCGGCCAACCATCCCCTCTTTCGGCTTCATCTGTTTCTGGACGCGCTGGAGACCTGGCTGGAGTGCTGGCGGCTGGGTTGGGAACAACAAACGCCTCAGCGCCTCATCGAGCGCCTCCGGTGGACGCGCCCGCTCCCGGGCCCGTACCAGGATCTGTTCCGGCGTGAGCAGGTCGCCATCGGGCAGTCGCAGGCCACGGAGGTCCTGATCAACTCGTATCTGCCCCTTTGGCTGGCGAGCGCGGGGGAGGCGTCCGGCCAGCGATTGGCCGGCTGGGCCGGGACGCTGCCGTCTATTCCGCCCTACCGCTCTCTGGAGAAATTTATCCGGACGACCCGGTGGGCGGACCGGATCCCGGCAGCGAGGCTGCACCCCCTGGTCGCCCAGGGATTCCTGCGCTTGCAGACGCAATGGTGTCAGGCCGGCGCGTGCCGGCGTTGTCCTGTACTGTCCCGGCGCGGGGCGGCGGGATCCGACTGATATGCGTCGGGAGCGGCGTACAGACCACGGAAAACATGGCCGGGAACGCACTAAATCATTGCATTCCCGTATAGATAGAACTATTATTGCAAGCAAACAGGCAGAATATGCGATTCGTTACAGAGTCGGGTGACACGGGCCGGAGCACAGGGATCCAAACCGCTTGACTGACAGCGATTCTGCAAATATCTTTACAACCGATAATCCGCAAAAAGAAGAGAGAAGTCATCATGCCCGATAAAACCTATCTCTATGTCCTCCTGCTGGCCCTCCTGGTCGGGTGCGCCAGCACCCGGACCGACGTGACCGCTGTGAATCCGGAACCGGCACCGGACAGCGTGCAGATCGCTCAAGCGGAACTCCCGGATACCACCCAGACCTCTCCCAGTGTCAATGAAATTATGGATACGGCAAAAATCCAGTATTCCAATGCCCTGATTTGCATTTATGATAACGACACCACCGGAGCCCGGTATCATTTCGAGGAAGCCCTGGACATCCTCCGCCAGCTGCAGGATCATGACAATTTGGAACCCTGGGCGGAAGACGAATCCATCCTGTTTACCCAGAAGGTGACCGAGGATTACGTACACTATGTGAAGAATCCGGAGGGGGCTGAAGGCGATTATAAACCGACGTCTCTGCAGGAACAGATTTCTTTGCTGGAACCCATCGAGGAAGTGGAGTGGGAAAACGGCAAGTTTACCGTCCTGGATGACCGGGACGGGCACGTGCCCATCATCATCAACGGGCAGGTGGAGCGGATTATCAATTTCCTGCAAACCCGGCGCCATGCGGAATTTCAGACCTGGTTGAATCGTATCAACCGCTACGAGGGCTTATTTACCGAAATTCTGGCCCAGTACAATCTCCCCCCGGAGCTGTTTTACATGGCCCTGATTGAGAGCGGCTTGAATCCCCGGGCCTACTCCTATGCCCATGCGGCCGGACCCTGGCAGTTCATTATCGGGACGGCCAGGAAGTTCGGCCTGACCCGGACCTGGTGGATCGATGAGCGGTACGACCCCATCAAGGCCACCCATGCCGCGGCCAAATATATGTCCGCCCTGTATGACGAATTCGAAGACTGGTACCTGGTGATGGCTGCGTACAACGGAGGCGAACGGCGGATCTGGCGGGCCATCCGCCGGGAAGGCACCCGGGATTTCTGGAGCCTGCGCACGCTGCCCCGGCAAACCCGCAACTACGTGCCCACCGTCCTGGCAGCCGCCATCATCGCCAACCATCCGGACAAATACGGTTTTACCATCACCCGGGGCCCGGAGTGGAACCCGGATACCGTGCAGATTCATAAGAGCTACGATCTCCACAAGGTGGCGGATGCCATGAAGGTGGACGTGGGGCAGCTCCGGGATCTGAATCCGGAACTGCGGCCCAATTACGGCCTGATTACCCCCCCGGATGCGGATCCCTACGTGCTCCGCCTGCCGCCGGGAACCACCGACAAATTTCTGGCCATCAAGAATAATATCCCGGATCCGGGGAAACCGGAAATCGTGTATCACCGGGTACGATACGGCGAAACCCTGTCCAGTATCGCCAGCCGGTACCGCATTCCCATGTCCTCCATCATCCGGATGAACAACATCCGGAACAGCCACTGGATTCGGGTAGGACAGCGTTTAACCATTCCGGTGGGTGGCACCTATGCCGCGGCCGCGGCGGTCTCCTCCGGTTCCAGTAGCCGCCGCAGCTCCGCTCCGACCAGCGTGCCCGGTCACAAGAAGCTCGACTATATTGTCAAACGGGGGGATACGCTGGGGGAAATCGCAGAGACCTACAACACCCTGGCCCGGAAGATCCGGGAATGGAACGGGCTACGGTACGGACAATATATCTATCCCGGCGATCATCTGGCTATCTGGGTGCCGGAAGACAGCGAATTCGTGACCACCGATAATTCGAATGCCGGCAATGCGAACCTGGCGAGCTCCGAGACCACCGCGAATAATGAATTTCAGGTCTATGTGGTGCGCTGGGGCGATACCCTGTGGGATATCGCCCGCCGGTACGGCGTGGACGTCAACTCCCTCAAGGAGTGGAATTCCGAGGTGGCCAGTGGCAATATCAAGCCGGGTGACCGGATTAAAATCATACTGAACTAACCGAAGTAAGGCGTATGGCCAGACGACGTTCCGATATCGTGGTGGGGGTGATCCTGATTGTTCTGCTGGTGTTTGTTGTCTGGACTGCCTTCAGTTTTTTCCAGCCCTCGGGGGAGCGGCTCTTTGTGGAAGGCAGCGGCGACGTCGGCGTGATCCGGGTGGACGGAATGATCACCGAGGCTCGTCCGTTTCTGGATCGGCTGCAGCAGTATGTGGATCGGAAGGACATCAAGGCCATCGTCATCCGTGTGGAAAGCCCCGGCGGGATCGTGGCGGCCTCCCAGGAGATGTACAACGGAGTGCGCCGGGCCCGGGAGTCCGAAAAGCCGGTGATTATCTCCATGGGATCGCTGGCCGCGTCCGGAGCCTATTACCTCTCGCTGGGTGCCGATTCGATTCTGGCCAACCCCGGCACGCTTACCGGCAGCATCGGGGTGTTGATGGATTTCCCCCAGACCACGAAACTAATGGATAAACTGGGGATCACCATCCACAGCGTGACCAGCGGGCCCTTCAAGGATGCCGGGTCGCCCTACAGCGAGTGGGACGAGCAAACCCAGCAATATTACCAGGATCTGGTGGCCAACACCTATCAGCAGTTTGTGGCGGTGGTGTCGGCCGAACGGCATCTCTCTGCGGATTCGGTGCGCGCCCTGGCTGACGGCCGGGTGTACACCGGCCAACAGGCCGTCAGCAACGGCCTCATCGATGGACTGGGCGATATGCACGACGCCGTGCAGCTGGCCGCCCGGATGGCCGGCATCAGCGGGAAGCCCACCCTGGTGGAGCCTCCCCGCCGGCATCTCCGGCTCTGGGATCTGCTGTTCGGCGACGCGGAGCAGGTGGCCGGCCGGTTGCAGCCTACGCCCCGGCTGGAATACCGGTTTCCCTAACGATCCTGAAGGAGGAAACGTTGACTAAATCGGATATGGTTGATATAATATCGGAAGCGACGGGATTGACCAAGGTCGAAACCGAGGCCGTGGTTTCCGGATTCCTGGAGAAACTCAAGGAGTCCCTGAAGCAGGGAGAACGGGTCGAGTTCCGGGGATTCGGCAGCTTCAGTGTGAAAAAGCGGAAGCCGAAAAAAGCCAGAAATCCCGGCACCGGAGAGACGGTGTACCTGCCGGAGCGGTTTGTGCCGGTGTTTAAGGCGTCGAAGGTGCTAAAAGACGAAATTAACGGAACGCTCGGGTAGTTCATTCATTAAGAGAGTGAACCGGAGAGCGAATACAGCCAAGAGAGGAGTGAGCATTCATGCCGAGTGGAAAGAAAAGGAAACGCCGGAAGATTAATACGCATAAACGGAAAAAACGGCTCCGCAAAAATCGCCACAAGAAGAAAAACCATTAAAGAATAGATGGAATCAGGAAGGTGATCTTCTCCCCGGAAGATCACCTTTTTCTTTTATTTCTTATGTTGTGACAGGGAAAACGAACCGGCCCGAAACGAATGAACGCGCTCCGACACAGCCGACCGCTTCACGCAGCCGCCCGGCACCGGCATAGCGGCGGGGCGCATTGCCTGAACGCGTATCTCCCGCGACACATTGGTTCCCCCGTTGTCCCGGGTGTGTCTTCAGCGAAGGCCGGTCCCCGCGAGAGACGATGAGGTGGGAAGCACGTGGCAGATCAGGTCATTTATACCGTCACCCAAATCAACCATCAGATTAAACAACTCCTGGAAGCGAACTTCCCCTCCTTTTGGCTGGAGGGGGAAATTTCGAATTTCAAACATCATTCCTCCGGCCATATGTACTTTTCCTTAAAGGACGACCAGTCGGAGATCCGGGCGGTGATGTGGCGGGGGCTGAATCAATCGCTCCGGTTCCGGCCGGAAAACGGCATGCAGGTGGTGGCGTACGGGGGTGTTTCGGTGTACCCGCCCCGGGGACAGTACCAGTTTATGGTCCATCAGCTGCAACCGGCCGGTGTGGGCGCGTTGCAGGTGGCGTTCGAGCAGTTGAAGGCCCGGCTGCAGGCCGAAGGGCTGTTTGACGAAGCCCGGAAGCGACCGCTTCCCCGGTATCCCATGACGGTCGGAGTGGTGACGTCTGCCACCGGCGCGGCGTTCCGGGATATCGTGCAGGTGCTATCCCGCCGGGCGCCCTACGTACACGTGATATTGGCGCCGGCCCGGGTCCAGGGAGAAGGCGCGGCCGGGGAGATTGTGGCGGGGATCCGGCGGCTCGACCGGTGGGAGGCGGTGGATGTCATGATTGTCGGCCGGGGGGGCGGTTCCCTGGAGGATTTGTGGGCCTTCAATGAAGAACCGGTCGCCCGGGCAATCGTCAGCACCCGGGTGCCGGTGATCTCGGCCGTGGGCCACGAAATTGACTACAGCATCGCCGATTTCTGTGCCGATTTCCGGGCCCCCACCCCCTCGGCGGCGGCGGAAATCGTTGCCCGCGATTCCCGGGAACTGGCCGGAGAGATCCGGGGGATCCGGGACCACCTCACCGAACGGCTGACCGAAAAGATCGCACGCCTCCGGGCCCGTGTCGAGAGTCTCAGCACCCACTACGTGTTTAAAATACCGATCCAACGGCTGGAAACACTCACCCAACGGCTGGACGAACTGTCCGCCACCCTGGAACACCGGACAATACTTGCCCTGCGTGACCGGCGCCGGCAACTCACCCACCTGGAACAACAGCTGCAATTGTTGCATCCGGAACGTATCTTACGACGGGGGTACAGTATCACCAGCAACGCGGAGGGGGCCATTATCCGGTCGGCCGACCAGGTGCAACCGTCGGACAGACTCAAAACGCGATTCCACCGGGGAACGGTCACCAGCCAGGTAACCGAAATCGGAGAAGAAGATGCCCCAGAAGAAACATAAGGATCAAAGCACCACTTCCCAGGGACAGACGGAACTGGATTTGGACAATCTGAATCTGGAATCCGCGCTGGAGCGATTGGAAGAGATCGTCGCCCTCATGGATTCGGATTCGCTGGAATTGGAGAAAACCATCCAGCTGTTTCAGGAAGGCATGCAACTCACGAAATTTTGCCGGGAACAGATTGCCCGGGCCGAGCAACAGATCTCCACGCTGGTGGAGGAGAGCGACGGGGATCTCACACTGGAAGATTTTGAAGATGCCTAAGCCATCGTCGCGACGGTTCGGGGTGATGGGCAACCCCAAAAAAGAGAAGGTGTGGGATCTGCTGCCCAAATTGCTCTCCTGGTTTTCCGATCACGGACAGCAAGTGTTTCTTTCCCGGGAACTGGAAGGTGTCCTCACCGGAGACATGAAGGGGATACTGCCGGTACCGCCCGGGGAACTGGTAGAGCAGGCGGACCTGGTGCTGACCCTGGGAGGGGATGGCAGTATTTTGCACGCCGCCCGGGTGGTGGGGGCGCGGGGCACTCCCATCCTGGGAATCCGGCTGGGGGGATTGGGCTTTCTGGCCGAGGTTTACCTGGATGAGATTTATGACCGGTTGCACCGGCTGGTGGAGGGCCGGTACAATATCGAACAGCGGATGACCATTGCCGCCAACGTTTCGGTGGCAGGGGACGTGGGGCACTACGTGGCGCTCAACGATTTCGTCTTCAACCGGGCCCGGCCGCTCCGGATGCTCTCCATCCGGGTGTGCGTCGACGGCGCCTACCTGAATACCTATTCCGCAGACGGCCTCATTATCAGCAGTCCCACCGGTTCCACCGCCTATTCGCTCTCCGTACAAGGACCGATTGTGGTCCCGCACCTGGATGCCATGGTGATCAACCCCATCAGTCCCCATTCCCTCACGGCCAGACCGGTGGTGGTCCCGGCGAATTCCGGGATTACCGTGGAAATGGAAAGCGGGGAAAACGATCTGCTGATGTCGGTGGACGGCCAGATCGAAGTGGCCCTGACCACCAGTTCACAGGTGGCCATTACCAAGGGCGATTACTCCATTAATCTGGTGGTGTGGCGTGAGCGCACCTTTTTTGACGTGCTGCGCCGGAAGATGCAGTGGGGCAGGGATCCCCGGAATCACGAATGAGGGGATCGGCTGCACCGCAGGAAGATCTACCCCTGCTCTCCGCTGCGGCCGTACCACCGGTGTTCCTTAAGCATACAGCGATCCATGACTACCCGCAGACCGGCCGCCCGGGCCTTCCGGGCAGCGGCCTCGTCGATCACCCCTTCCTGCAGCCAGAGATTGGGGATGCCCGCGGCAATCACCTCGTCCACCAGGTCCGCGACATAGTGCGGATTGCGGAACACGTCCACGGTATCCGGCTGTTCGGGCAGATCGGCCAGCCGGGGATAGCATCGCTCCCCCAGCACCTCCCGGTACGCCGGGTTCACCGGGAGAATGCGATAGCCGTGCGACTGCAAATATTCGGACACCCCGTGACTGGGCCGATACGGTTTCTGCGACAGACCCACCACCGCAATGGTGCGGGTGGTGGCCAGGATGGTGCGGATGTCGTCTTCTCTGGCGAAATCTGTCATGCTTTCCCTGCCGGATCCCCTTTCTTTTTACCTCCCGTAAAATTATTCTACACCCTGGAAAATTTCCACTGCTAAAAAATTTGATATTCCTTGACATGCGATAGGGGCCAAAGTATTTTTGTCCCTCGAATGGGAGATGAGCAGTGACTGAAAACAGTAGAGATAGCGCATGTATTTCGATTTTCTAACCGTCTTTTCATTTGTCGTTTTAGGGGCCTTATTTATCGGATTATTGTTGTTCCTCGCCCGGCTGATCCGTCCGGAACGACCTCAGCCGATGAAATACGAGACCTATGAATGCGGCGAGGAAGTGGAAGGGCCCTCCTGGATTCAGTTCAATATCCGGTTTTACGTGATCGCCCTGATTTTTATTGTGTTTGATGTTGAAATTATCTTCCTGTTTCCCTGGGCGGTGGTGTTTCAGCGCCTGGGGATGTTCGCGCTGATAGAGATGTTGGTGTTTATCGGCATGTTACTTGTCGGTTTGGCTTACGTTTGGAAACGGGGCGATCTGGAGTGGGTGCGGTTGACGCTGCCCTATGGCGTCGGCCGGTATGCCCGGCAGTCCATGCAGTTAGTGGAAGATGAATAACCAAGGGAGTACGTTGTGGGGCTCTTAGAACATAAATTCAATGATAACCTGGTGGTCGGCAAGATCGACAATTTGATCGGCTGGGCCAGGAGTAATTCGCCCTGGTATTTTCAGTTCGGCCTGGCCTGTTGCGCCATTGAAATGATGTCGACTGCCGCCTCCCGGTATGATTTTGACCGGTTCGGGGCCATGCCCCGTTCCTCGCCGCGCCAGGCGGATGTGATGATTGTCGCCGGGACGGTGACCATGAAAATGGGGCTGCGGGTCCGGCGGCTGTGGGAACAGATGGCGGACCCCAAGTATGTCCTGTCCATGGGGAGCTGCGCTTCGTCCGGCGGACCGTACTGGCAGCATGGCTACCATGTCCTGAAAGGCGTGGACCTGGTGGTGCCCGTCGATGTGTACGTACCGGGGTGCCCGCCGCGGCCGGAAGCCTTGCTGGAAGGCCTGATGAAGCTGCAGGAAAAGATGAAGAAAGAAAAAACCCTAGCCAAACTGGCTGAGTAGATGACACGACAGGAAATTTACGACCGTCTGCTAGCCCAGTTCGGTGAAAGTGTTGTAGCATTCAGTAACGAACCGTTTACCCAGTTTATTGTTATCGATACCCCGGCCTGGTATCACATAGCACAGTATCTCAAAACCGATCCGGATCTCTATTTTGATTCGCTGATGTGCGTCACCGGTATGGATCTGGGCCCTAAAAAAGAATCGATGGAAGTGGTGTACGATCTGTTTTCCATGCGCCACCGCCACAAGATAACCATCAAGGTGGTTGGGCCCAGAGAAGACTTTCATGTGCCGTCGGTGGAGAGCATCTGGCGGGTGGCCGACTGGCACGAACGGGAGGTGTACGACATGTTCGGTATCCTTTTCGACGGGCACCGGCACCTGAAACGGTTGTTGCTGCCGGAAGATTGGGAAGGATATCCCCTCCGGAAGGATTACCAGGTGCAGGAATATTACCACGGGATCCGGGTTCCCAAAATTAAACCAAAGAAGTTGGCGCCCTAAATGCGTGACTTACGTACCGAAGAAATGACCCTCAACATGGGGCCGCAGCATCCGAGTACCCACGGCGTACTCCGGTTGAAATTGCGGACCGATGGGGAAGTGGTGACCAGTATCGAACCGATCCTGGGCTATCTGCATCGCTGCTTCGAGAAGCATGCGGAGAACCTGGAATATCCGGGGGTTGTCCCGTTCGTGGATCGGTGCGACTACCTGGCCTCGATGAACAACGACCATGGATATGCCATGGCCGTGGAACAATTGCTGGGTATCGAAGTGCCCGAACGGGTGGAATACATCCGGGTGATCTTTGCCGAATTGCAGCGTATCGCCAGTCATCTGGTGGCATTCGGGACCTTCGGATTGGACGTGGGGGCCTTCACCCCCTTTCTGTATGCCTTCCGTGAGCGCGAGAAGATCCTGGATCTGTTCGAGATGACCTGCGGGGCGCGTTTACTGTACAATTACATTTGGGTTGGCGGGCTGTCCCATGACATTCCCCCGGGGTTCGTGGAAAAGGCCTATGAATTTCTGGAATATTTCGAGCCCAAGATCAAGGAATACAACGACCTGCTGACCAATAACAAGATCTTTATCGAGCGCACGGCCGACGTAGGTGTTCTGCCGGCGGATGTCGCGATCAACTACGGTGTCACCGGGCCCCAGCTCCGGGCCAGCGGCGTGGATTGGGATCTGCGCCGGGATGAGCCCTACAGCATCTATGACCGCTTCGATTGGAACGTGGTGACGGGAGTGGAAGATATGGGGGTGTTGGGCGATTGCTGGAACCGCTATTATGTCAAGATTCTGGAAATGCAGGAAAGTGCCCGGATTATTCGCCAGGCCCTGGACCGGCTCCCGGTGGACGGGGACGTGCAGGCGGCGGTGCCCAGAAAGATCCGTCCGCCTGAAGGGGCGCTGTATTTCCGCAGTGAAAACCCCCGCGGGGAATTGGGCTATTATATTGTCAGCGACGGCGGCACCAAGCCGTTCCGGGTGAAGATGCGATCTCCGGCGCTTTCGAACCTGGGGGTGATCGATGAAATCGGCGCCGGATGGCTGGTGGCGGATGTGGTGGCCATCCTCGGGAGTCTGGATATCGTACTAGGGGAAATCGACAGGTAAGGGTATGCAAGGTCTCACTCACTTCTTTCAGCACATCGGAATATCCAGTGCCTTTTGGTCATTCTTTATCGCAACGATTATTTATGGCGTGTTTGTCTTCACGTTTCTGGCGCTGTTCGCGCTGGTGGCGGTGTATCTGGAACGCAAAGTCAGCGGCCACATGCAGGACCGGCTGGGCCCCATGCGGGTGGGCTGGCACGGGTTGCTGCAGACCGTCGCCGACACCCTGAAACTCCTGGCCAAGGAAGATATTATTCCGCGAAATGCGGACCGGTTACTGTTTGTGCTGGCGCCGGTGGTGTTGTTCCTCGGAACCTATATGGTCTTTGCCGCACTTCCTTTCGGCCCCGGTATTATCGGTTCGGATCTGAATGTGGGGTTGTTTTATATCATTGCCGTCTCCTCACTGGTGGTGATCGGAATTATCATGGCGGGATATTCCTCCAATAACAAGTGGTCGTTATATGGCGGCATGCGTTCGGCCGCCCAGATCATCAGTTACGAAATTCCGGTGGGATTGTCGCTGATCATCGGCGTGATGATGAGCAGCAGTCTGCACATCGGTCAGATGGTGCAGGCGCAGGCAACCGGGCTGTGGGGATTGGGCGGCATCTTCGGCTGGAACTTTATCCAGAACCCGTTCGCCTTTATTGCGTTATTTGTCTATGTGGTCGCCGGGACTGCCGAAGCCAACCGGACCCCGTTCGATCTGCCGGAGGCGGAATCCGAACTGGTGGCTGGTGCGTTTACGGAATATTCGGGCATGCGCTGGGCCTTCTTCTTCCTGGCCGAATATGCCAACATGTGGGTCGTCGGAGTCTTGGGGGCGGTGGTGTTCCTGGGTGGCTGGAATTCTCCTATTCCCGGCGATGTCTATGTTCCCGGCTTCGTCTGGCTGTTCGCAAAAGCCTTTGGCATCGTGTTTCTTCAAATCTGGGCTCGGTGGACCTTCCCCCGTCTGCGGGTGGATCAACTCATGGTCACCAGCTGGAAATATCTGACGCCCATCGCCTTCTTTAATCTGGTCGGTGTGGGCTTTTGGTTATTGCTGATATAAACAGGGATAAAGAGTATGAATCCTGTCATACAATATTTTAAGAATATCAAAGATGCGGTGGTGACCACCGGCGTCGGTTTCGGAGTCACTTTCCGGCACCTGTTCACCCGGTCTATTACCCTGCAGTATCCGACGGAAAAGTGGGACCTGCCGGAACGGTCCCGCATGCGGCTGCACATGGACTGGGAGGATTGCATCGGCTGCTTTAAGTGCGCCCGGGCTTGTCCCGTGGATTGTATCTATATTACGACCACCAAGGTGCCCAAAGATTTCGACCTGGGGGAGACTGCCAACGGGACGCCCAAGCGCCTCCTGGTGGAGCAGTTCGACATTGACATGTCCGAGTGTATGTATTGCGCGCTCTGTGTGTCTCCCTGTCCGGAGGAGTGCCTGTATATGACCCGGGAATACGAATTCTCCGTCTACGACCGGGAAGAATTGATCTACGATTTCGTCACCATGCCCGAAGGGTTGACAGAAGAGGCCTACGTTGCTATCCAGGAGGAGAAAAGGGCCAAGGCGGAAGCCGCCAGGAAGAAGAAGGAAGCCCGGGCCGAAAAAGAATCCAAACAGACAGATACCAAGGGAGAGTAATACCGCTCGTGTTGTTCGGAAATCTCATATTTTACCTCTTTGTCGCCATTACGGTGTTATCGGCAGGCGTCGTGGTGTTCAGCAGTAAATTGACCTATTCCGTCTTCGCCCTGCTGTTTACCTTTTTCGGGGTGGCAGGAATCTACGTGTTTCTGGAAGCGGATTTCCTGGCCGCCGTTCAACTCCTGATCTATGTGGGAGGAGTGCTGGTGCTCCTGTTGTTCGGTGTGATGCTGACAAATAAAATCACGGATGTCCGGATTTCCCAGAGCTCCGTCAACCGGATCATCGGCGTGTTAATCAGCCTGGGGATTTTCGGCATTCTGGCCTATGTCGCCGTGACCACCGTGTGGAACTCTGTCGGTGACAGAGTCATCACAGAAACCGTTAGTACCATCGGAACGTTGTTTATGACCAAGTGGCTGCTGCCGTTCGAGGTGGCATCCGTGTTACTGCTGGCGGCGCTTATCGGCGCGGCAATGCTGGCGCGGCGACCACAGAATTCCCGGGAGCAATCATGAACCATCTGGTAGTGTATCTATTGGTGAGTGCCGTCTTATTCGTGTTGGGCTTATTGGCGGTGATGTCGCGACGCAACGCCATTGCCGTTCTGATGGGCGTGGAATTGATTCTGAATGCGGCGAACATCAATTTCGTGGCCTTTACCCGGTTCAGCAGTACCACCCTTGACGGCCACCTGGTGGCCATCTTCGTGATTATTGCCGCGGCCGCCGAGGCCGCCGTGGCTCTGGCAATCGTATTGAATATCTACCATAATTATCAGACGATTAATGTGGACGATGCAGCCTCGCTGCGAGGATAGGTAAGTTTCGAATATGATCATCTACGCGTATCTCATTCTGTTCCTGCCCCTGCTGGCTTTTGTTATCCAGATGTTTTTCGGGAACCGTCTCCCGCGGCGGGGCGATTTTGTGTCCATTTCCGCCGTGTTACTGACTCTGGCCCTGGCCATCGCGCTGCTGGCCATGGTGCTGGTGTTCCGGGAACCGGGATTTCACTCCCAGAGCCTCTTTCACTGGATTGACATCGGCACGTTCCAGGTGAGTCTGGGCGTCTATCTGGATAACCTGTCGGTGATTATGCTCTTTGTTGTAGCGCTGATCAGTTCCCTGGTCCATATCTATTCCGTGGGATACATGCAGGGTGATCCCGCCTATGCCCGGTATTTCGGGTTTCTTTCCCTGTTTACCTTTTCCATGAACGGGATCGTGCTCAGCGCCGGTTTTTTCTCGATTTTCATTTTTTGGGAGCTGGTGGGACTGAGTTCCTATCTGCTCATCGGCTTTTGGTACCAGAAGGATTCCGCGGCCAACGCCGGAAAAAAAGCCTTCCTGGTGAACCGGATCGGGGATGTGGGCATGCTGATCGGCATCATGCTATTCTGGTCGGCGGTACACTCCTTCAATTTTGAGACCATCTTCGGTGCCGTGGAAGGAGGGAGCCTGGCGGGCACGACCCTGACCATTGCCGGACTGTTGGTGTTCTGCGGGGCCATCGGGAAATCGGCGCAATTTCCGCTCCATGTGTGGCTGCCGGATGCCATGGAGGGTCCCACACCGGTGAGTGCGTTGATTCACGCCGCCACCATGGTAGCCGCCGGTGTTTACATGACGCTCCGGGTGTTTCCCCTGCTCACGGCCGAGGCCCAGATGGTCATCGCCTACATCGGCGGGTTCACCGCACTGTTTGCCGCTACCATTGCGGTCACCCAGAACGATATCAAGCGGGTGCTGGCCTATTCCACCGTGTCCCAGCTGGGTTACATGGTGCTGGCGCTGGGGGTGGGGAATTACGTGGCCGGGTTTTTTCACCTGGTGACCCATGCCTCGTTCAAGGCGCTGTTATTTTTAGGATCCGGAAGTGTGATTCACGCCATGCATCACGGGTTGGAGACGGTGAACGACCACGAAACGGATCCCCAGGACATGCGGAACATGGGCGGGCTCCGAAAAAAGATGCCGGTGACCTATGTGACTTTTCTGGTCGCCACCCTGGCGATCTCCGGCATCCCATTCACCAGTGGTTTTCTGAGCAAAGATGCCATTCTGGCGGGATCCCTGGCCTATGCGATGGCGCATCCCAACCATTTTATGCTGCCGGTATTCGGGTTCGGAGCCGCCATTCTGACCGCCTTTTATATGTTCCGGCAGGTGTTTATGACCTTCCACGGTGAACCGGCACGGCCCGAGGTCCACGACCATATCCACGAATCGCCCCAGGTGATGATCGCGCCGCTGGGGATTTTGGCGGCCTTCAGCACCTTTTTATTCTACGTGTTGCCCTCTGTCAATCCGTTCTCGACCCATGGATGGCTGCAATCCCTGATCACCAAGCCTGCTACGGTTGCAGGGGAATCCACGACCGCAGCGGCAGAGGAATTGGGGCACGTGCTTCATCTGGCCCATGAACCGGCTATGCTGATCAGCATCAGTGCCGCCGTCTTGGGCATTTTACTGGCCTATTTGTTCTATCAGCGAAAAGTGCTCGATGCCCGGGCCTGGGCGCAGCGGTTGTCCCCGCTGTATCAGTTGAGTTACCATAAATATTATATGGACGAGATTTATAGCAAAATCATCGTGCAGCCGTTTCTGGCGCTGTGCCGGGTGGTGGCTGTGTTCGACATGGAATGGTACGACAAAGTGGTCATCGATGGATTTGCTGGAGTCATCCGGGGGGTTTCCCGTGCTTCCCGCTGGTTCGACGATACCGTGGTGGACGGGATACTGGTGAACGGAGTTGGCAAAATCGTTGTGTTCGCCGGCGCCGTCATCCGGTTATTTCAAACCGGGCGTTTACAGAACTACCTGATGATGATGCTGTTCGGGATCATACTCATATTTGCGTTCATTGTGTTTTAATCGATTGGAAGGATCGAGGAGAGGTAATAACAGATGCAGCAAATCTATCTGACACTCGTTACATTTGTGCCGGTACTCGGGGTTTTGGCGATCCTGCTGGTACCCAAAGAACGGCAGGAAATGGCCAAAATCATCGCTGCTGTGGCGACGGGCATCCAGCTCTGGATCGCCCTGATGATCCTGTTCGCCTTCAATACGGGCGAATCGGCCATGCAATTTGTCGAACAGTATTCCTGGATCAAGACCTTTAACATTGAATATCATATGGGAATTGACGGCCTCTCCATGCCCATGGTGCTGCTGACGGCCCTGTTGAGTTTCATCGGGGTGTTTGCCTCCTGGAATATCAACAAGGCGCGCAAGGGCTATTTTATTCTCTTTTTACTGCTGGACACCGGAATGATGGGGGTCTTTGTCTCCCTGGATTTCTTTCTGTTCTACATCTTCTGGGAAGTGATGCTCCTGCCGATGTATTTTCTCATCGGGATGTGGGGCGGTCCCCGGCGGGAATATGCGGCCATTAAATTTTTCCTGTATACCTTCGCCGGCAGTATCCTCATGCTGCTGGCCATGCTGGCGCTGTATTTTACCCAGGATCCCCACACCTTTAATATGCTGACGCTGATGAACAGCACCTACGGCCATACGTTCCAGCTGGTGGTTTTTCTGGCCCTGTTCATAGCGTTCGCCATCAAGGTGCCGGTCTTTCCGTTCCACACCTGGCTGCCCCTGGCGCACGTGGAAGCCCCAACGGCCATCAGTGTGATCCTGGCCGGGGTCTTGCTGAAGATGGGAACCTACGGTCTCCTGCGGGTTTCCTTTCCTATCCTGCCGGAGGGGGCTATCTGGTTCGCATTACCCATGGCGGTGCTGGGAGTCATCAATATCATCTACGGGGCCATGTGTGCCATGGCCCAGAAGGATATCAAGCGGCTGGTGGCGTATTCCTCCATCAGCCATATGGGGATCGTGTTGTTAGGCATTGCCGCCATGACCAAAGCCGGAATGAGCGGCGCCATCTTTCAAATGTTTAACCACGGGACAGTCACTGCCATGCTGTTCCTCAGCGTGGGCGTCATTTATGACCGGGCCCATCACCGGGAAATCGATGGCTTCGGCGGGTTGGCTACCAAAATGCCGGTCTACACCGGGATCGTGGCCATCGCATTCTTCGGCGGTCTGGGCTTACCGGGGCTCTCGAGTTTTATCAGCGAGGCCATGTCTTTCATCGGTGCCTTCCCGGTGTATACGGTCCTGACCATCATCGCCACCTTCGGTATCATCCTGAATGCCGGCTATTTTCTGTGGGCGTTCCAGCGTATTTTCTTTGGTGAACTGAATGAGAAGTATGTGAATATTCCGGAAATCAACGGCCGGGAAATGTTCACCCTGATTCCGCTGGCAGTCATCGTGATCTTCCTGGGGATATATCCCATGCCGATTCTGGGATTGTTCAATAACACCGTGGATCACCTGCTGAACCTGCTGCACTTCGGCGCCAGCGTATCGATGTTTTAAGGCAATAACGAAAGAGCAAATGATCGGATGATGGATATTCAAAGTAATTTGGCGAGTCTCGGATACTACATACCGGAAATGCTGGTGGTGGCCTTCATGCTGGTGATCATCCTGGTGGATCTGGGTTTGAAACAACAGCACTCCCGGCGGGTGAGTTACATAGCGCTGGCCGGCAGCATAGTGGCCTTCGTTGCGGTCCTGGCCACCTCCGCGATACCGCGGGGCTTGTTTTTTGACACGCTGGCCCTGGATCCCTTTGCCCGGTTTTTTAAAGTATTGATTTTGATCGCAACCATGTTTGCCGTTGGCATCTCGATGAAAACCAAGGAGCTGGAGGGCGGTAGATTCGGCGAGTATTACGCCCTGATTTTCGCCATGCTCCTGGGGATGATGATTATGGTGAGTGCCATCGACATCCTGATGATCTACCTTTCCCTGGAATTAGTCAGCATTACGTCCTATATCCTGGCAGGTTACCTGAAGAACCGGCAGCGTTCCAATGAAGCCGCCCTGAAGTACGTGATTTACGGGGGGGTGTCCTCGGGGCTGATGCTGTATGGATTTTCCTTGCTGTTCGGCCTGACCGGGACCACCAAAATTGCGGAAATCCATCAGGCCCTGCTGGCAGGGAATCCCAGCGATGTAACCCTGATGGTGGCGGTGATTTTAATTCTGGCGGGATTTGGCTATAAGATTTCTTCCGTACCGTTTCACTTCTGGACCCCGGATGTGTATGAAGGGGCTCCTACCCCGATCACCGGGTTTCTGTCAGTGGCTCCCAAGGCGGCCGGTTTTGCCGTGTTGATTCGCTTTTTTAACGTCGTCATGGTGGGCAGCACCACCCCCAACCTGTCGCAGTGGTTCGTGCTGTCGACACTGCCGTGGCCGCAGCTGCTGGCGGCGATTGCAGCCATGTCCATGTTCCTGGGGAATCTGGTGGCCATCAAGCAGGACAATATCAAACGGATGCTGGCCTATTCCAGCATTGCGCACGCTGGCTACATCCTGATGGGCGCCGTGGTTCTGAACCAGGACGGGCTGTTCGCCATGCTGTATTATCTGGTGGTCTATCTGTTCATGAATCTGGGAGCGTTCCTGGTCGTGATCATGATTTCCAATACGTATGGGACGGAACGCATCGACGAGTACCGGGGCTTAGGTTTTCGGGTGCCGTATGTGGGCGTCGTGATGGCTATCTTTATGTTTTCCCTGACCGGCCTGCCGCCCACTGCGGGATTCGTGGGGAAGTTCTACCTCTTCAGCGCCTTGATTAACGGGGGCAGCCAGTTCTACTGGTTAGCCATCGTGGGCATCGTGAACTCGGTCATTTCGTTCTATTATTATGCCCGGGTAGTGAAGGTGATGTTTTTGGAGGATGTGCCGGAAGATCTGGAAACCATCCCGCCTCATCCCTGGATGACGACGGTGCTCACTTTGCTGGTTATTCCGGTCCTGGTGCTGGGGATCTACTGGAATTCGGTGGCCCAGTTCACCCTGAATTCACTGCATTTTTTCTAAATCGCTGCGAAAGGGGAGCCCGGCTCGTTCGCCGGGACCGATGGCAAAACAACCTGCATCACAACGGCTGGAACCGAAACCCGTTTCCGCTTCCCGGGTGGAGACGGTGGAAATGGTTCTGCCCAACGACACCAATCCCCTGGGGACCATGTTAGGGGGGCGGGTCATGCACTTAATCGACATTACCGCTTCCATTTCCGCCATGCGCCATGCCCGGCAACAAGTGGTGACTGCGCACATGGACGACCTGAGTTTTCGCCATCCGATTACGCTCGGACAATTTATTATTCTGCAGAGCAGCGTGAATTATGCCGGCCGGACCTCGATGGAAATCGGAGTGCGGGTTCTGGCGGAAGACCCGCTGACCGGGCAGCAAATCCACACCAGTTCATCTTATCTCACATTTGTTGCCGTGGATGGTCACGGCCAGCCGGTAGCAGTCCCGCCGCTGCAATTGGAAACCGCCGAAGATGAGCGCCGGTATCAGGAAGCGCAGACCCGACGGCAGACCCGGTTGCACGCTCGAAAAAACGGTTGAATTGCTACCGGAATCAGAATAAATTCCCTTTCTAATTTTGCGGAATGTATGAAAGGAAAACGGAGCAGGCCTTTCTTTATGCACAAAGACGCCATCCCACCACCACCCTGCCTCACCACCCTTCCCGTGCAATGTTTCATTGATGATTTCCCCGTCATTTTCCTCTCCGATTTCCGGGAATGCGACAGGTGTCTCCCCGCATACGAATCCATGCACCTGTCGGGTACACGAACCTGCCTCTGATAACCCACTAACGTAAACGGACAAGGTAATGCAAACACACACATTCCATACCAGAACCACGGGAAATCTGTGGTGCCGGAGTCGCTATCTGGTCGGTCTGTTCCTGGCGGCCGGTTTGATGGCGTGGGCTGCGCCCGCCGTCTCGGTGGCGTCCCAATCACAGGCGCATGCCGCCGTTACCCAGCAAGAGGCGCATTCGCAAGACGCCGCCGGCGAACAACAGGAAGCGACGCAGGGGGAGGAAGTGCTCGAAACTTCCCGCCAGGAAATCGGCGCGGAACTGCCGCTCTGGAGCGTCATCCCCTTTGTCGGGATTTTGCTGTCCATCGCCATCTTTCCGCTGGTGGCGCCCCATTTCTGGCATCAGCACTTTCCCAAGGTCTCCGCGGCCTGGGCGCTTATTTTTGCAGTCCCGTTTCTTATTGTCTACGGGGGGGAAGGGTTCCATGAAATCGTCCACACCTATATCACGGATTATATCCCCTTTATTATCCTGCTCTGGGGGCTTTTCACCGCAGCCGGTGGGATCTATATTCAGGGGAGCCTGAAGGGACGGCCCCTCGTCAATACCGTGCTGATTCTCATCGGCACCTTCTTCGCCTCCTGGATCGGGACCACCGGAGCAGCCATGGTGATGATCCGGCCGCTGCTTCGGGCGAATGACGAACGGAAGCACAAGGTCCATACCGTGATCTTTTTTATCTTTCTGGTGGCCAACATCGGGGGCTCGTTAACGCCTCTCGGTGATCCGCCCCTGTTTCTGGGCTTTCTTCACCATGTCCCGTTCTTCTGGACCTTTAACTTGATCCCGCACCTCGGTTTCGTGGCAGGGATCCTGCTGATCATGTATTTCATCATCGATACGATGATGTACCAAAAAGAAGAGGTCAAGTTTGAAGATCAGCCAGAGACGGAGAACGTGCCCATCCGCATTCTGGGGGCGCATAACCTGTTCTGGCTGCTTGGCATCATGGGGGCGGTACTCATCAGTGGGGTCTGGCAACCCGGCGATGTCAATATCCTGGGCGTAGAGACCGGGATTCAGGATCTGATGCGTGACGGGTTTATTATTCTGATGGGCGTTCTCTCCCTGGTCACCACCCGGAAAGAAATCCATGAGAAAAACGAATTCAGCTGGTTTCCCATCAAGGAAGTGGCCTATCTCTTCGCCGGTATTTTTATGACGATCATCCCGGCGATTGCCATCTTGCGGGCCGGCTCGGCAGGTGCCTTCGATTTCGTGATGGAAGCGATGAAGAGCCCGGTCCACTATTTTTGGATTACCGGCGCCCTCTCGGGATTTCTGGATAATGCCCCGACCTATCTGACCTTTTTTAACACGGCGTTGGGGAATTTCTATGCCGGTTTACCGGAACCGCAGGCCGTGGCCAGCCTGATCGGCACCCATAAAATTTATCTGGAAGCCATTTCCATCGGTGCAGTATTTTTCGGGGCGCTGAGCTATATCGGCAACGCGCCCAATTTTATGGTGAAATCCATCGCCGAGGAACGTGGTATCGATATGCCGAGTTTTTTTGGGTATATTGCAAAGTATTCACTGGTGATACTGGTGCCGGTGTTTATCCTGGTGACCTTGATCTTCTTAACATAAAGCAAACGCAGGGTTGACTATGAAATTATACGAAATCGTTGTCAAGAACAGACCTGAATTCACCGACGGATTCGTCCATGGCTTCGGTTTGGGGCGTGCGAAGGGTGAGCAGGTGTACCGGTGTTCCGATTATAATATCAGTGCGGTGCATCTGAAGAAACACATTGCCGATATGCTGGGGATCGGCGGGAAATATTCCAATTACGTGGTCGAGGAAAGTCTCGTCAAGCCTTTGGAAGAAGCCTTCGATACGCTGAAAGAACCGGCGGATCTCGAAACCCAGGAAATCCACGAGGTGCAGGGACTGCGCTTTCGGTTCGAGGTCCGGATTTTCGCCAAGAAGCTCGGGGAAAAAGCCAAACGGATCATTGACGGACGGGATGAGGAGATCGATCTGTCCGGATATGAGCCCAAGGAAATCATCCATGAAGACGCTGCAATGACCGAATTGTATGCCCCCGAACACGACTACGAACTCCGGGGGCAGGGAACGGCCCAAGGCCCGTTTGAGAAGATTTTGCAGTTTTACTCTCAACTGTCGGACATTGATCAGGTACATACTGAAAAAATGGAACTCGTGATTCAATCATGAGTTAGCAGGTGATATCCTGTTCAAACGGGTGCCTCGATGAAGTGGGGGAGGCGGTGCAGGATATTCGGAGGACGCAAGACCAAACAAAGTATGGGGGTAAGAGACTATGAGCGTGACTGTCTCAGACGTGGATACATTATACCGGCGAATGGAGCAGAAACTCCAGCGCATCGTTCCCCCGGACGAGCTGCGGTATAAAGCGGAACTTGCGTACGAAATCCTGAAGTTGAAACAGGAACGGCATGCCCTGATTTTGGGGCATAATTACATGGAACCTGCCTTGTTTCACAGTGTCCCGGACATTACCGGCGATTCCCTGGGTTTGAGCCGGGCCGCCGCCGACACCGATCGCGAGATCATTGTGTTTTGCGGGGTGAAGTTCATGGCGGAAACCGCCAAGATCCTGAATCCGGACAAGACGGTACTGGTGCCTTCGGAGAAAGCCGGCTGTTCGCTGGCAGAAAGCATCACCGGCGAGGATGTGCGGCGCCTCAAGGAAAAATATCCCGGCGTGCCGGTGGTGACCTACGTTAACACTTATGCCGATGTGAAAGCGGAAAGCGACGTCTGCTGCACCTCCAGTAATGCCAAAGCCGTGGTGGAATCCCTGGGAACAGACCAGGTCATCTTTTTACCCGACGAATATCTGGCAGGCAATGTGGCCCGGGACACCGGCAAAACCATCATTTTTCCCACCCGCACGCCGAAGCCGGAGCACCCGAATGGGAATGGCGTACATTACGACCTCATCGGGTGGCACGGCCGGTGCGAGGTCCATGAACAATTTACGGTCGAGGATATCCGGAACATCCGGGCACAGTTTCCGGAGGTCGTCGTCCTGGCACACCCGGAGTGCAGTACCGCGGTGGTGGAGGCGGCCGATTTCTCCGGGAGTACCTCGGCCATGATTAACTATGTGCGGGAGGTCGAGGCAAAGCAATACCTGTTGTTGACCGAATGCAGCATGGGGGACAATATCGCGGCAGAGAACCCCCAGAAGGACATGCTCCGGTTATGCAGTGTCCGGTGTCCCCACATGAATCAGATCTCTCTGGAAATGACCCGGGACGCACTGCGATATACTCAATTCGAAGTCTCTGTACCGGAACCCATTCGAATCCGGGCGAAACAGGCTGTGGATCGGATGCTGGAAATCGGGTAGTGAATCCGGGGGATCGCTGAGTACCATCGATTCTCCGTTCGGCATCCCCTGATTACTGATGAAGTCACGGGATCGGTTTCGGGGCGGATCGGATCGGCACAATTCATTCCTCAATTTTTTGGTGAACTCCCGCGGATCCTGCCGCTTGAAACAGGAAGAATTAAAAAACCGGTTCAATTTTCAACTCCGGCGGGGTGAATTACTTGACATTGACCTGTCGGCAAAATATATTTTCCGATCTTTTTTTAAACCGGCAGGCTGAAAAAGTCGGTGATCAGCGAATGAATTAAAAAACTCAGGGGAAAATAACCCGAGAAGACAGACGACCCAGGCAGGTGAGATTACCCGCAGGATGGAAAGCGCGCTTCCCACGGGAAGACGCACCGGACGCGCGGCGAACAGGTGGTCACTGGCTCAGCGGAGTGTGGGCGCTGGCCTGCTTTAATTCCAACGAAGGAAATTCTTGAAAGGCTTATGAAAATAAACTGGCAGCCCATAGAAGATTGTATTCGACACGCCCACCGCATCGTCCTGACGACCCATGTCGGGCCCGATGGGGACGGGATTGGTTCGGAAATCGCCCTCTACCATTATCTAAAACGGATGGGGAAGACGGTTCATATCATGAACCCCTCTGTGACTCCCAGAGAATATGCCTTTCTGGATCCGGAAACGGTCATTCGTATGTATGACCCGGAAGAGCATCTCTCGCTGATCCACAATGCCGACCTGTTCATTATTTTGGATATCGGCTCCCTGTCCCGGCTCCGGGAGATGGGTGAGGATATCGAGACCAGCCGGGGGAAAACTCTCTGTATCGATCACCATCCCAATACGGGCCAGCGGTTCGATTGCGAAATCATCGATCCCGAAGCCGCGGCGACGGGGATCATGATCTATGAACTGATGCAGCATATGGACGGGGACGCGATCGATTTCAGTATCGCTCAGGCGCTGTACACGGCCTTGATGACCGACACCGGCTCCTTTCGCTTTAATAACACCACGCCCCAGACGCACCAGGTGGCCAAGGAATTGTTGGAATACGGGGTGAAACCGTACCTGGTGTATCGCAATGTGTACGAGTCCTATTCCATCGAACGCATGAAATTACTGGGAAAAATTATTGAGAATCTGCACTTTTCGGATGATCGCCTGATCGCCTATTTTCCGGTCACCCTGGAGATGCAAAAGGCGGTGGGGGCTCAGCCGGAAGATATCGAAGGCTTCTCGGATTTTATTCGCAGTCTGGGGGATATCGAAGTGGCGGTGATGTTTCATGAGGTCGCCCCCCAAAAGACCCGGGTGAATTTCCGCAGTAAGGGCAAGGTGGTGATCAACTCGGTCGCCAAGCACTTCGACGGGGGCGGGCACAAATTTGCTGCCGGGGCGATTATCAACAAACCGTACCAGGAAGCCATGCCCATGGTGATTCAAGAGGTGAAGCGGATTGTGGAAGAGCACTTTGCCGATCAACCCTACGAAGAAGCGGAGCGTGCGATCTCATGAGTATCAAACCGGATCATTGGATAGAAAAAATGGCCCTGGAGCAGGGGATGATCGAACCCTTCGAGCGGGAGAATATTTCCAAGCGAGTCATTTCATACGGGTTATCCTCCTACGGCTACGACCTGCGGGTGGCGGATGAATATAAAATCTTCACCAATGTGAATAATTCCATCGTGGATCCAAAAAACTTCGATCCGGCCTCCTTTATTGACTTTCAGGGCGATGTATGCATCGTCCCGCCGAATAGTTTTGCACTGGCCCGGAGCGTGGAATACTTCCGGATTCCCCGGCATATTCTGACGATTTGCCTGGGGAAATCCACCTATGCCCGGTGCGGAATCATTGTGAATGTCACGCCGTTCGAGCCGGAATGGGAAGGGCATGTCACCCTGGAGATCTCCAACACCACCCCGCTGCCTGCAAAAATTTATTCCAATGAAGGTCTCAGCCAGGTGTTGTTTTTTGAAAGTGATGAGGAATGCCGGGTCTCGTATCGGGAGAGAAAAGGCAAATATCAGGCCCAGCGCGGGATAACCCCTGCCAAAGTCTCTGAATAAACTGCGCTCACCACACCACAGACGCTGCCCTTCGGGGGGGCGCGGAACAGATTGCCTTTCACTCAGTTATTAGATCATGGTGTGACGTTCCGCGCCGCGGGAAATCCGAGCAGCTTGGTAAAAAAAGGAAACTTGATACCATACTGATTATCGCGTATTTTTCAGACTACTAAAGGAACACAAAAGAACGGATACATAGATATGAAGATACGAGTAGCCAAACATGCCGGGTTTTGCTTCGGCGTTCGGGATGCGGTACAGATCGCCAAGGACGCGGCCCGGGAACATGGCAAAGTATATATGCTGGGAGATATCGTCCACAATGAGCGGGTAGTGAAGGAACTCGCCGGGTCCGGGGTCCTGGTGGTGGATTCCCTGGATGACGTGCAGGGCGCGCCGGTGCTGTTCCGGGCCCACGGCACGCCGGTGAAGATTTGGGAAGAGGCGAAACAGCGGGATCTGCAGATCATCGACGCCACGTGTCCGCTGGTGCATGAAATTCACGAAGAAGTACGCGCCATGGAGCAGGAAGGGCGGCAGATTTACGTGATTGGGGATAAGGGGCATGACGAGGTTGTGGGTATTTTGAGCCAGATCGAGAAACCTATCCTGATTTCCACCCCGGAGGAAGCGCGGGCGTTGCGCAAGAAAAAACGGGGCGGCATAGTCTCGCAGTCGACACAGATGGTGGAAAATGTGCAGGAGATCATCAGTATCCTGATGATGAAAATCAAGGATTTGAAATTTGTCAACACCATCTGCCATCCTACCCGGCAGAATCAGGCCGAATTGAAGGCTTTGGCCGCCGACAGTGACGTGATGATCGTCATCGGGTCCTTCACCAGCGCCAATACCAAACGGCTGGCCACCATCGCTTCCGATCTGAATACCAACGCCCATCAGGTGGAGAGTGCCGCCGATCTGGATCCGGCTTGGTTCGAGAAGGCGCAATCCGTGGGGATACACGCGGGAGCATCCACCCCTGATAACACCATTGAGGAAGTACTCGAACGATTGCAGTCGTTTACTTCCGAACCCGTTCTGGAAGGTATGAAAGGAGTGTAGGAATGGAGCAAGGTTCGTTTGAAGTGAAGGTCGGCCTGGCCGAAATGTTAAAAGGTGGGGTCATTATGGATGTGACCACCCCCGAACAGGCCACCATTGCAGAGCAGTCAGGAGCGGTGGCCGTGATGGCCCTGGAACGGATTCCGGCGGATATCCGCGCCCAGGGAGGCGTTTCCCGGATGTCCGATCCCAAACTCATCCGGGACATCCAGAAAGCAGTCTCCATTCCGGTGATGGCCAAATGCCGGATCGGCCATTTTGCAGAAGCCCAGATCCTGGAAGCGCTGGAAGTGGATTTTATCGACGAAAGCGAAGTCCTGACCCCGGCCGATGAGATGAATCACATCCATAAACACCAGTTTGCAGTCCCGTTCGTTTGCGGGTGCCGGAACCTGGGAGAGGCGCTCCGCCGGATTGGCGAAGGAGCAGCCATGATCCGGACCAAGGGCGAGGCCGGGACCGGCAATATCGTGGAAGCGGTCCGGCATATGCGATCGGTGCAGAATGAAATTCACCGGCTGACCGTCCTGGGGGAAGACCAGCTCATGGCAGCGGCCAAAGAATTAGGAGCGCCCTATGAACTGGTGAAGCAGGTGGCCAAGATCGGGAAACTTCCGGTGCCCAACTTTGCCGCCGGCGGCATCGCCACACCGGCCGATGCCTCGCTCATGATGCAGCTGGGGGCCGAGAGCTGCTTCGTCGGATCCGGCATTTTTAAGTCTTCGGATCCCAAACCCCGGGCGGAAGCCATCGTACGGGCCGTTACCCATTATAACGAACCGGCGGAACTCGCCAAGATCTCCGAGGGGTTGGGGGATGCCATGGTCGGGTTAAACATCAGCGATATTCCCGCGGAAGAACGGTTGGCCGATAGAGGGTGGTAACGGCAGATCTATGATTATCGGAGTCTTAGCAATCCAGGGCGCGTACCGGAAGCACCAGCAGGCGTTGGATTCGATCGGAACAGAGCATCGCCTGGTCCGTCATCCGGAGGAATTATCGGTCGACGGGCTGATCATTCCGGGCGGAGAAAGCACCACCATTACCAAGATCTTACAGGCAGAACAATGGTTGGATCAGGTGATTGAATATGCTCAGACACATCCGGTATTCGGCACCTGTGCCGGAGCGATTTTGTTGGGCCGCCAGGTGGACAGCCCCAAGGTGCACCCCTGGAACATCATCGATATGGCGGTCTTCCGCAATGCCTACGGGCGGCAGATTCATTCCTTCATTGGAGAAATAAGCCTGGCCCACAACTCCCGGAGCCATCAGATCCCGGGGGTGTTCATCCGGGCGCCGAAATTAACCCGTCTCGGAGACGAGGTGGAAGTACTGGGTACGTTGAACGGGGAGCCGGTCCTGGTGCGGCAGAAGCGTGCACTGGCCTCCACTTTCCATCCGGAATTGACCGGGGATACCACGGTCCACCGGTATTTTGTGGAGACAGTATGTCGCCCGCCCTCGGCACAATTAACGCCAGAGGAAATGAAACTTCCATAAAGGAGCTTGTAGTGGAATATACCATTCTTCCAGAGATCAATTCACCTCAGGATTTGAAAGCCCTTCCCAGGGAAGACTTACCGCAGCTGTGCGATGAATTACGGCAATACATCATCGAAGTTGTCAACAAGGTCGGCGGGCATCTGGCGCCGACCCTCGGGGTCATCGAATTGACCGTAGCCCTGCATTACCTCTACGATACACCGGAGGATAAATTGATCTGGGACGTGGGACATCAGGCGTACGCCCACAAAGTCCTCACCGGCCGCCGGGACCAACTCCATACCATTCGGCATCTGCACGGGCTGGCGCCTTTTTGCCACCGGGAGGAGAGCGACTATGATGCCTTCGGCGCCGGGCACGCCAGTACGGCGATCTCCGCCGCCCTGGGCATGGTTGCGGCCCGGGATATCCAGCAGAAAGAGTACCGGGTGGCCGCTATCGTGGGTGACGGGGCCATCACCGGCGGGTTGGCCTACGAAGGATTGAACAACGTCGGCACCATGCGGAAACAGATGACCATTATCCTGAACGATAATGAAATGTCTATCTCGCCCAACGTGGGCGCGATTCATCAGTACCTGGCAAAAATCGTGACCAATCCCATGTATAACAAAATCCGGGACGAAATGTGGAAATTCACCGGCAAGCTTCCCGGAGGCTCCCGCCAGGTTCGGTATGTGGTCCGAAAGATGGAAGAGGGCTTGAAGAATTTTCTGACCCCCGGCATTTTATTCGACGAGCTGGGGATTCGCTATTTCGGGCCCATCAAGGGCCATGACGTGAACGGACTGATTGATACGCTGAACGGGGTCAAGGATATCAAAACGCCGGTATTGGTCCACTTGCTGACGGAGAAGGGCAAGGGCTATCCCAACGTCGAAAGCAGCCCGGTGCGTTTTCATAGTGTGAAGGGCACAGCGGACAAAAAAGCCGGCAAAGATAGCGCTCTGCCCCGGTATTCGCAGGTCTTTGGCGACGTGCTGATTCAGATGGCCAAACAAGATGACAAAATTGTGGCGATTACACCGGCCATGCGGGAAGGATCCGGGCTGGTGGAATACAGCGAGGAGTTTCCGGGGCGATACTTCGATGTCGGCATCGCGGAGGGCCATGCCGTAACGTTTTCCGCCGGCCTGGCTGCAGAGGGCCTGAAACCGGTGTGCGCCATCTACTCGACTTTTTTCCAGCGCGCTTACGATCACCTGATTCACGACGTGGCCTTGCAGAAGCTGCCGGTCATGTTCTGCGTGGATCGGGCCGGGCTGGTGGGGGGCGACGGGGCCACGCACCAGGGAGCGTTCGACTTTTCTTATATGCTGCCGATCCCGAATATCGTGATCAGCGCCCCCCGGAACGGGAATGAATTGCGGGACCTGATGTACACCGCCAAGGACTATCAGGATGGGCCGTTCAGCATTCGGTATCCCAAGGAATCGGTGATGGAGTACGATCCCGAGGGGACGCCCCGGCGGATCGAGATCGGCACCTGGGAGCACCTGAGAGAAGGCGATGATATCGTGGTACTGGCGGTGGGCGCCACCGTGTCCCGGGCGGAAGACGCCCTGGAAAGCCTGGCCAGAGAAGGGTACAAGATCGGGTTAATCAACAGCCGTTTCATCAAACCCATCGATACCCGGATGCTGGATAAATTGGTGAAGCAGTACTCCCATATTGTGACGCTGGAAGAGAATGCTGTGATCGGCGGATTTGGCAATTATATCCTGCAGTATGTCCATCAACACTATGCCAAAGAAGTGACGGTGACAACCGTGGGATTGCCTGACAAGTTCATTGAGCACGGTTCCCGCGGTGACGTACTGGAACTCACCGGTCTTTCCACAACAGGGATCACCAAAACCTTACGCACTCTCGCAACAAAACCCCATCAGGTCGCTGCGGAAGTTTCCTAGCCATTAGTCCGTTGAGTGACATCCCTTGGGTGCCGGAGCAGGTGGCCGGGCCCGGGCGCCCTCCGGTACAGGCAGAAAGCGCCGGGTGTTGTGCGCCCCTTGAGGTCTATCGATGCGGCTGCAGAGCCTTTGTCGGCCCGCCTGTGCTCCTCCGCACATCAATAGCGGGACCCTCCCCGCAACAGATAACGGATAAATCGCCGGCCGGCGTCCAGGACCGAGGGGGAGAGTAGTACGCTTTCATTTTGAAAATTTCCCCAATACATGTATCTTTAAAGTTTCGAAATAACGGGAAAATACACGCAGAGGATGGGAGCGACGGAGAGTCACCGGCCTGGTGGAAGCAGTCACCCAGTCATCCGTCCGATGCATACGAGAGGTTAGACACGATACATGGCGTATAAGAAACATCCGAGTGCGGATCTTCACGTCCACACAAAATTTTCTGATAGCACCAACTCGGTGGAGCAGGTCATCGCGCTGGCCCGGAAGAAAAAACTGAGCGCTATCAGTATTACCGACCACGATACGGTCGCTGCCCTGGAGAGCGCCAGCGCCCAGGTGGCCCAAACTCAACTGGAATTGATCCCCGGCATTGAATTCAGCTCTCGCTGGGAGGGCGCCAGTGTCCATCTGCTGGGGTATTTTATCGATTATCACGATCCGGAGCTTATCGCCTATCTCAACTTATGTGAAGAACGCCGGGTCGCCAGGGCGGAATCCATGGTCCGAAAGCTTCGGGATTTGGGCTACGACGTTTCCATGGACTTGGTGACGTCCATTGCCGAAGGCGGGGTGCTGGGGCGTCCGCACGTCGCGGAGGCCGTCATGCGGGTGAGTCATTATTCCCGGATGCACGATGTCTTTCGGGATCTCCTGGTGCATGGCAAACCGGCATACGTTCCGAAACCGACATTCAGTTCCGGGGAGATCATTGGATTGGTGCATTCGGCGGGAGGTGTTTGCAGTCTGGCCCATCCCAAAACCGTTGGAGACGACGAAGTAATCCCGGCTTTGGCCGCGGCCGGCCTGGACGCCATCGAGGCGGTCCATTCCAGTCATAGCCTGCGGGATGTGGAAAAGTATTCGGCGCTGGCGGATGAGTATGATCTCGTGCTCAGCGGCGGATCCGATAGCCATGGAAAACGATTGGGACGGGAAGTGTTGGGGCGATTTACTATTAGCATGGACCAGGTGGACCGGCTGCGATCCCGCATTCAATCGCGGAACGTGGTGCGCGAACAGTTCCTGCAAGATAAAAAGGAGTAACGGCGGATAGATGCTCGAACGACGATTTGAAGAGAATTCCTCGCTGACCATCGGGGTGGAAGAAGAATTTATGTTATGTGATCCGGAGACCGGGGACCTGGTACACATGGTCGATGAAGTACTGGATAAAATTGATGACTCCCTCCGGGAGCGGTTCAGTTACGAACTGCTGCTGAGTGAGATCGAGACCAACACCCCGGTAGTGGCAACCGTGGATGAAGCCCTGGAAGAAGTCATCGGGTTGCGGCGCCTGCTTGACCGAATCTGCACGGAACTGGGGGTGCGGATGGGGATCAATGGAACCCATCCGTTTGCCCGGTGGGATGAGCAACGGTTCGTCCGGAGCGAGAACTACCAGTGGGTTGCCTACCAGCTCCAGTATTACGCGCTGCGGAATATTACGTATGGTCTTCATGTCCATATCGGTGTGGATGATCCGGAACTGGCGGTGCATCTCAACAACGGATTACGCCGGTGGCTGGCGCCCATGCTGGCGTTATCGGCGAACTCCCCGTTCTTTGACGGCCGGCCCACCGGCATGTTTTCTTCCCGGACGATGCAGTTCGGCACGTTCCCGCGGACCAACATCCCCCCTGCCTTTCACGATTTCGCCGAATATGAAGCGCTGATCAATAAGATGATCGAATCCGGAACGATCCAGAAGCCCCGGCAGATCTGGTGGAAAATTCGCCCCCACGTGGATTTCGGTACCATCGAATTCCGGGTCGGTGACGTCCAGAATTCTCTGGAGCGCACCCGGTTTTTGATCGCCCTCTCGCAGGCACTGGTCGGTCGGACGCTGCGCGATTTTCGGGCCGGTGGCATGGAGCCGGTGTTGAATATCGAATACTTGCACGATGCGCTCTGGAAGGCGAACCGGTTTGGTCTGGATTGTGACATTATCGGTCCCAACACCGGGAACGTGCTTTCCATGCGGGACGCCGTGGCCCATATGATCGAATATGCCGCCCCGGTCGCCGAGGAACTGGGAACGCTCACCTATCTGGAAACGGTGGAAGAGATCCTGGAAACCGGGAACGAAGCCCAGTATCAGCTGCGGCTGTATGAGGAATTGGGCCATGATGTCCGTCGAGTGCATCAGCAGCTGCTAGAAGAAGTGAAACTTGATCTGGGTGTAACAGTTTAAAAATCAAAATTGCCGGAGTCCGGAGGGCGTAAGCGTGCTGTTCTGAGTGCAAACTATTTGACAACCCGAACACCGCCGGATATATTACCTTAAATAAGACAGGCTCTGTCATAATTGAGAGGGATCATGAAGAAGAAAAAGAGAAAGTTTCTGATCAGCGGACTGCTTATCGCCGGGGCGTTGGTGTACATCATTGCGACCGGATTCAAAGGAAACCAGGTGTTTTATGTGACCGTGGATGAATTGTACGCCAAGGCGCCCGACCTCTATGGCGAGCGTATCCGGATGGCTGGTAACGTGGTGGACGGGAGCATCCAGAAGGGTGCCGACCAGTTGTTCACCCAGTTCCAGCTGGAACAGGAAGGGAAAAAAATGCCCGTTGAGTATCACGGAATCACCCCGGACATGTTCAAGAATGGCTCGGAAGTGATTGTGGAAGGCTCTTATTCGGAGGATGGCGTATTCAAGGCGGATAACCTGATGGCGAAATGTGCGTCACGATATGAAGCCGACGTCACCGATATAAACGCCATGAAGCAAGCAAAGGATACCCCCGGATACTAGCCGCATAAAAACTCATTGATGAAATATGACTGATGAATTTTAAATGATAACCGTAAAGTGAATAGATGGTAACTCTCGGCACTCTCTCGTTGCAGCTGGCGTTCGTGCTCGCCCTGGCTGGTATTGGAATATCAATTTACTCCCGGAAACAACAGAACCAGGCACTGATGGAGGTGTCCAACCGTATTGTGTTGGGCGTGGGAGCGCTGGTGACCATCGCCGTGGTTATCCTCTTGCGGAACCTGGTTGTAAGCAACTTCCAGGTAGAATATGTGGCCCAGTACACCAGCCGGAATACTCCGCTTCCGTACAAATTTACGGCACTGTGGGCCGGTCAGGACGGCTCCCTGTTATTCTGGACCTGGATTCTGTCTATCTACGCCACCGTTGCGGTATTACAAAACCGGAAGCATAACCTGAACCTGTTGCCGTATGCCATCACCACTATCCTGGTAGTCCAGATTTTTTTCCTGTTGTTGGTCAATTTTGTGGCAAATCCCTTTCATTTGGTTCCCGCCGGATTTTCTATCCCGGACGGTCAGGGCTTGAATCCGCAGCTGCAGAATCCCGGGATGATGATCCATCCGCCCATGCTCTATCTGGGATATATCGGATTTACCATTCCGTTTGCGTTTGCAATGTCCGCCATGCTGACTGGCAAACTGGATAATTTATGGATCACTTCCACCAGACGCTGGACGTTGTTCGCCTGGCTCTGCCTGGGGGTGGGGATCACGCTGGGAGGCAAATGGGCGTATGTGGAGTTAGGCTGGGGCGGCTATTGGGCCTGGGATCCGGTGGAGAATGCTTCCTTAATGCCCTGGTTAATCGGTACCGGTTTTCTGCACTCGGTGATCATCCAGGAAAAGAAAAATATGCTCCGGGTTTGGAACATGGTCCTGATCATGCTGGCTTTCTTCTTGTCCATTTTCGGCACGTTCCTTACCCGAAGCGGAGTGATTTCCAGCGTCCATTCGTTTACCGCCTCCTCCATCGGGCCGTTCTTTGCCGGCTTTATGGTCCTGATCATCGTGGCCTCCGTGAGTCTGCTGCTGCTCCGCCTGGACGTCCTCAAGACCCGGAATAAGCTGGAGTCTTTAACTTCCCGGGAAAGCAGTTTCTTGTTCAATAACCTGATATTCCTGGGCATCTGCTTTTCGGTCCTGTGGGGCACGATGTTTCCGGTGATCAGTGAAGCCGTACAGGGGGCGAAAATTACGGTCGGCCCGCCGTTTTTTAACCAGGTGAATGTGCCGATCGGCCTGGTGCTCCTCATGCTGACCGGGGTAGGACCTCTGCTGGCCTGGCGGCGAACCTCCCTGGAGAGTTTCAAGCGGAATTTCCTGATTCCGATTGCGTTGGCATTGATAGCCGCTCCTGTTTTCTGGATGGCCGGAGTCCGGTCGCTCTATCCGTTCGTCTCTGCGGTACTCATCGTATTCGTGGGCTCTTCCATTATCCAGGAATTCTGGAAAGGGATGACCGCCCGGCACCGGATGACCGGCGAAAATTATGCCCGATCCCTGGTGAACATGACCTTAAAAAATAAAAGCCGTTTCGGCGGCTACATCGTGCACCTGGCCATCGTTTTCTATTTTATCGGATTTACCGGGTCCGCGTTCAACAAGGAAATTGAGAAAACGCTGCTCCCCGGGGAAGCCATGCATTCAGGGATGTATACCTTTGTCTACGATGATTATCAGCAGCTGAACCGCCCCAACCATACCGCGCAGGTGGTGGAAATCAACGTGTTGAAAAACGGGCGGCCCTACGGCAAGATGTATCCGGAAAAGCGGATGTACTTTCGGAGCAATCAGCCGAATACGGAAGTGGACATTATCCAGACCTGGCGGGAGGATCTCTATGCGACGCTGGCGGGTGTCACCGGGGACGACAACCGGGCGACCATACGAATGTATATTAACCCGTTAGTGCGCTGGATTTGGGTGGGCGGAGCAATCCTGGCTTTCGGAACCATCATCGCCATGCTGCCCACCAAACCCCGAACCCGATCCGATAAAACAAAAACTTCGGACAAAACGTCATGACGAAGAGCCACATATATCTGTTATCGTTCCTGTTGTTAGGCGCGCTGGTCGTGCTTCCGGCCACGAATGCCCAGGCCTACGACAAGGAGATGTATAAAAAAATCAATAAAGAGCTCTCTTGCCAGTGCGGATGCGGGCTACTGGCCTGGGAGTGCCGGATGCCGGGATGTATGAGTGAAGACGTCCGCCGTCAGGTCGGGGAATTCCTGGACCAGGGAAAGACCGAAAAACAAATCAAACAGGCGATGGTAGGAATTTACGGCGAGCAGATCCTGGCGGCTCCGCCAAAATCAGGATTCAACCTGTCCGCCTATATTCTGCCGTTTTTCTTCTTGCTGGCGGGTGGTTCTGTGTTATATTCTATCGTTTCGAAATGGGTACCGAAGGATCCGGGAGATAAAAACACTGCGGCACCTGTATCGGACACAGCAGAGGAAGAAGAACCGGTACGCTATCGGACCCGTATCGAGCAGGAACTGAAAGAACTGGATATTTAATGATCGAAGCGCTTATCGCCTTTGTGGTTTTCGTCGGGGTGCTCAGTTTCGTGAGTAATCCGTTGTTGCACAAGGTCCGAACGATTGCCCTCACCAGTGAAGATACGGCCTTACGCAATCTGGAGCACGAAAAATTCAACATTTACACCCAGATCAAAGAAGCCGATTTCGAGTACGAGATGGGTAAACTCTCCTATCGCGATTATCGGTATCAACGCCAGGAGCTGATGGAGAAGGCTGCGGAAATTATAGATGAAATCGAACAATACAGCAACGGAAATACAGAACACACCACTGACACCTCCACCAGCGAAGATGGGGAAAGCCGGCGCTGTCCCGAGTGTGACAGTGTGGTGCCGCCCGATGCAAAATTCTGTACCCTGTGCGGGACCCCGCTGACCGGGAAGCACTACTGTCCCGAGTGCGGCGCAGAAAATCCCGCCACGGGCAATTTCTGTTCGCGCTGTGGCGAGGGGTTGGTAACGGCCTAGTACAAATCGGTGACAGTCCCTTTACGCGCCCAACATATTCGTAAGTCCTTTAATAATCGTCCTGTCCTTCGTGATATTTCCCTGGAGGTCCGGCCCGGCACCTTCGCAGTGATCGCCGGTGGAAATGGGGCCGGGAAGACGACCCTGCTCAGAATCCTCGCGAAATTAGTCAAACCGGACGATGGCACCATCCTGATCGGCGAAAAAGATCTCTGGGCGGAAACCGATGAAGTGCGCAGGCACCTGGGATTTCTATCGCACAATATCTACCTGTACGATGAACTGAACGCCCTGGAAAATCTGCGGTTTACCGCCCGGTTATTCGGTCTGAAAAATTATCAGTCCAGGATTACTTTGGTTCTACAGAAGCTCCGGTTGTATCACCGGCAGTTCGATCCCATCAAGACGTATTCCAGGGGCATGCAGCAGCGAATGGCGCTGGCCAGAGCTATCCTGCATAACCCGGATTTGCTGTTGCTGGACGAGCCGTTCAGCGGCCTGGATGAATCCGGTGTAGAGATTTTTACGGCGTTTATTCAGGAGTTTAAGGCACAGAATAAGTCGGCTATTATCGTCAGTCATAACCTGCGCACCGGGTATGACCTGGCAGATGTGTTGTATATTCTGGACGACGGGCGGATCGGATTTCAGGAGCGGAAACAGGACATCACCTACGAGGAGTACCACACCGAATATCGGCGGATTCTGGAGGCGGAACGATGAGACAGATCTTTGCGATCCTCTGGAAAGACTTGCAGCTGGAGATGAAGACTAAGGAATCCTTCCTTTCCATGCTGACGTTCGGTTTGCTCATTCTGGTGCTGTTTAACTTCGCCTTTGACCTGACCCCGGAGATGAAGCGGCTTATTACGCCCGGTTTGTTGTGGATAACCTTTTTATTCTCCGGTATCCTGGGGCTGAACCGGTCGTTTTCCCTGGAGAAAGAAAATATGGCGATTCACGGGCTGCTGCTGGCACCGGTGGATCGGGGATTGGTGTTTTTCGGGAAATTCGGTTCCAATCTTATTATTCTCCTGGTGACCGAATTGCTGACTCTGCCATTCTTCCTGCTGTTTCTGAACATGCCGCTATTTGAACACTTTTGGTGGGTACTGGGGATTATCGTACTCGGGACCATCGGGTTCGTTTCCCTGGGAACCCTCTTTTCGGCCATGGCCACCAGCACCAAGCTGCGGGAAGTGATGCTGCCCCTGTTGCTCTTCCCGGTTTCCACCCCTATATTACTGGCCGGCGTGGCCTGTCTGCGGCAGATACTGTCAGGAGAGCCGTTCACCACCTATCGACAGTGGTTCTCCCTGCTGGTGGTGTTCGATATTATTTTCGTGGTGGTGCCATCGTTAATATTCGAATATGCGATAGAGGAGTAGTTGTGAACTCGAAATACGAAGACGTCTTTTACCGGGATAATCTCGCGACCAAATTGCTGGGTTATCTGGTGCTGTTCGCCATGTTCGTCTCCTTCTTGTTGATCGCGTGGTATGCCCCTGTCGAGCGGACCATGGGACTGGTACAAAAAATCTTCTACTATCACGTACCCTCTGCCTGGAACGCGTTCCTGGCCTTCGGAGTGGTGTTTGTCGCCAGTATTTTGTATCTCACCTCCAAGGATCGGAAGTGGGACATTCTGGCGTACTCGTCGGTGGAAATCGGTGTGATCTTCTCATTGATCGTGCTGATTACCGGACCCATATGGGCCAGACCGATCTGGGGCGTCTGGTGGTCCTGGGAACCACGGCTGACCACCACGTTAATCCTGTTCCTGATTTATGTCGCCTACTTGCTGTTGCGGTATTTCAGCGGAGAGAGCAATCAGACCGCTAACTTCTCGGCTATTCTGGGGATCATCGGCTTTCTGGTGGTCCCGCTGGTCTACACCAGCATTAACTGGTGGAGTCCCGAAGCCCAGGTCCACCCTCAGCGAGTCGGTTTGGGACCCCACATGCTGGTGGCGTTCTTCGTATCGCTGTTTACGTTCACGTTGCTATACGTCTACCTGCTCATCCGCCGGGTCCAGATGGCCTATGCCAAAACGGCCGTGGACGATTTACGAGAACAGCAAAGTGAATAAAAGTCGGTAGAGAGGAAGAAGAGATACATGGTGAGAAATTTTGGGTACGTACTGGCCGCTTATGCAATCATCTGGGGATTGCTGGCTGTTTATCTCGGTCGGATGACCATCCGGTTCGCCCGGTTAAAAAAGGAATATAGCCATCTGAAAAAATATCAGCCCGACACTGGAATTCAGGAAGGCTGATCTCCGGAACTGTCACCGGTGACGGAAAGTACCTCTCGCTCATTCCTTTCGGTATTTTGACTTCCCACGCCAGTTTTTAATAGAAGAGGGGCATAGGGGCCGGCCTCGAATGCGGCTGGTTTCGGTCTGCTGAATAAACAAACGGACGTCGCAGCCGCTGCATATATTTTTGGGACCGGCAAGCCCTCGGAGGAGCGCAACGAATTATGGTGTATGAAGTGCATTGCCTCGTGGTCGGACCGTTTCAGGAAAATACCTGGTACGTGACCAATGAGGAACAACAGCAAGGAGTGATCATCGATCCCGGTGAGGAAGCCGAACGGATCACAAGCCTGATAGAGGAGACGGGAACCAAACCGGTGGCCATCATCAACACCCACGGGCATCTGGATCACATCGGGGCGGTACATGCGCTGCAGGAGGCTTATGGTTTACCCTTTTATCTCCATCCGGAGGATCATTTCCTGATCCGGGAGTATCCGGAACATGCCGCCATGTTCGGAGTGCCTATGCAGGGGCTGCCGGAAGTAACCCACTCGTTGCAGGAAGGGGAGTTAACCCTGGGGGGACTGCAATGGCGCTGTCTGCACACCCCGGGACATACCCCAGGCGGCATGTCTTTTCTGCTGAACGGAGAATTATTCGCGGGAGACACTCTGTTTGCCGGATCCATCGGACGGACCGACCTGCCGGGCGGAGACACGGAGGCATTGTTACGTTCCATCCAGACCAAATTGCTGGAGTTGGAGGAGTCGATCACCGTTCATGCCGGCCACGGACCGGATACCAGCATCGGGACTGAGAAACGGAGCAATCCCTTTCTCAGATCCTGATTTTCTGGCGAGGCGGGTAGGATAAATCAGGATAATTTTACTGGATCACGCTCAGATGTTTTCTGATGTTTAATTATGGACCGAAACTTTCTGCACAGCCTTCGGAACGAGGACCGGATAACCGCCGGAGAGAAGTTGCTCCTGGCGTGTTCGGGCGGAGTGGATTCCATGGTCATGGTGCATCTGTTCGCGAGGGCAGCCGAACAAGAGGCGTATGAATTGGTTGTGGGACACGTCAATCACCTGCTTCGGGACGCGGCGGACGAGGACGAACAGTTTGTACGGAGCCAGTGTGCATCCCTGGGGTTGCCTTGTCTGGTGGAACAGGTTGATGTTCCCCAATCCATGGCCGAAACAGGCGAATCAGCAGAGATGGCCGCCAGACGATTACGGTATGCGGCCCTGGAGCGAATGCGCCGTCAAACCGGAGCAACGCTCATCTGTACCGCCCATACCAAGTCGGATCAGGCCGAGACGGTCCTCATGCGGGTATTCAGTGGAGCGGGAGTGACCGGTTTGCAGGGCATTCGCCGGCGCCGGGGACAGTTGCTCCGGCCGATGCTCGATTTTACCCGGGATGAAATCCGGGATTTTGCGGAAAACCATCAGGTGGCCTATCGGGAGGACTCCTCGAATCGGGATGTCAGCATCCGCAGAAACTGGATCCGCCATCAGCTGATCCCGCAGATCGAAGGAGAAGTGAACCCTTCGTTGGAAGATGCCTTGGTACGGCTTGCCACCATCCAGACGGAAGTGGAAACCCTGTTGTCCTCAATTGCTGAAGAGGCCATGGACTCGGTGTTAATAGAGCAAACCGAACACAAAATTACTCTTGATATTTTAAGAATGCAAAACTACTTTACCCCGGTTCAAAAAACGATAATTTTCAAATGTTTATCGGAGTTAGGGCTTCGGCAGCCTTTCCTGAATTTCCCCCAGATGCAACAGGTAATCAACATATTGACCAGTACAGCTTCCGGCGCCAGGATGGCACTGCCCGGGGGCATTACCCTGCTGAAGGACCGGGCCCGGGCATTGCTGACCATGGAACCGGGTTCCCGTAATTATCGGGAAGACTTCCATGAGGAGGGGACCACCCGCATCGGCGATTACCTGATTACCGTTAGAGAGTTCGCTGCCGTCCCAAAGCAGGATTATATTACTCCCCGGGAGATGGAAGCGTACTTTGACGGTGAAACGCTTCGGCAATTGCACCCGGAGTGGCGATCCTGGCGGCACGGTGATATTATGCACTTACCTCGCGGTGGCACCAAAAAGATCAGTGACGTCTGGATTGATCACAAGATCCCCGTGTGGGAGAAATATACCCATCCCTTACTGGCCACCGGCAGCGAGGTCCTCTGGATCCCCGGAATGAAGCGTTCCGGTGTCGGCTGGCTCACAGAAGACTCCCGCTCAATCATTCATCTGGCGGCTAGAAAGGCGACATGAGCTTATATTACCCCACAAAACTTGTAATCGAAACGGATAGCCGATATCAGGGCTGGGTGCTGGAGGAGATGATCAGCGAAAAGTCTATCCGGAAGCGAGTGGCGGAGCTGGGTGAGGCGATCACCAGCCATTATCAGCAGAAAACACCCATCCTGATAGGTGTACTCAACGGCAGTTTTGTGTTTATGGCGGATTTGATCCGGGAACTGAATGTGGAATGTGAAGTCGATTTCATCAAGCTGTCGTCCTACACCAACGACATGAAATCCAGCGGAACCGTGCGGCTGGTTAAAGATATTAGTTGTAACATTACGGATCGGGATGTTATCGTAGTAGAAGATATCGTGGATTCGGGTCTGACGGTGAATTTTTTGAAAAACCGTATGGAGGGCAGCGGGCCTGCCTCCGTGGCGTTTGTGACATTGCTTTACAAGGAAGAGGTCGCCCAATTGGGCTTTGATCTCGACTATGTTGGTTTTAAAATTTCGAATGACTATGTCGTAGGCTATGGCTTGGATTTGGAACAAAACTTTAGGAAACTCCCTGCTATTTATTCAGTTAAGGAGAGGAACTAGTGAAGGGAGTAAAGAAAGGTAACTATGACGGAAGATAGAGATCGAGAGCCCCGGCGAGACGACCGGCAGGAACGGCGGAATCGGTCACGTCGAGATTCGGGCTCCAATCATTCCAGACGGGATCAAGATGATGATTCCAACGATCGGATCCAGTGGAAGAAGGCATCGAAGACTTCCCTGGTCTGGATTGCGATACTGATTGGCATCATCGTGCTGGCCCAGGTGATTTCCATGAACAACAAATCCGAGCAGGAAATCACCTATTCGGAATATAAAAATTACCTGGCCAATGAACAGATCGCCAAGGCTACAATTACCGAGAATGAATTTCACGGCACCCTGAAAAGCCCGGCAACCAAAGTAGTCAATGGGAACCAGGTGACGTTCACGAATTTCGTGTTAACCTTGCCGTTTGTTGACGACACCATGTTGAATCAGTGGGACGCCGCCGGGGTTGACTATAATTTCAAGGAAAAGTCCTCGGACTGGTTCGGGTATGTTCTGAACATGCTCCCCTGGATTCTGCTCATTTTCTTCTGGTTTTACCTGATGCGACGGATGCAGGGAGCCGGAAGCGGTGGGGGAATTTTCTCCTTCGGGAAGAGCCGGGCCAAGATGTTTGACAGCGACAAACCCAAAGTCACCTTTGGTGATGTAGCCGGATGTGACGAAGCGAAGCAGGAATTGACGGAGGTGATCCAGTACCTGAAGAATCCGGATAAATTCCAGGGATTAGGCGGCAAGATTCCGCGCGGCGCCTTGCTGCTGGGGCCTCCCGGAACGGGAAAAACCCTGCTGGCACGGGCCGTCGCCGGTGAGGCCGGGGTCCCGTTCTTTAATCTGAGCGGCGCGGACTTCGTCGAAATGTTCGTGGGAGTTGGGGCGTCCCGGGTCCGGGATCTGTTCGAGCAGGGAAAAAAGAACGCGCCCTGTATCATTTTCATCGACGAAATCGACGCGGTCGGCCGGCACCGGGGTGCCGGGATCGGCGGCGGGCACGATGAGCGGGAACAAACCCTGAACCAGCTCCTGGTGGAGATGGACGGGTTCGATACCGACGACAGCGTGATTCTGTTGGCAGCGACCAACCGCCCGGATGTGCTGGACAACGCCCTGTTGCGCCCGGGCCGGTTCGATCGCCAGATTGTGGTAGATGTTCCGGATTACCGGGGGCGGTTGGGGATCCTGATGGTGCACACCAAGAAAGTGCCGTTAGCGAAAGGCATTGACCTGGAAGTGATCGCCAAGAGCACTCCGGGGATGGTGGGGGCCGATCTGGCAAATATGGTCAACGAAGCAGCATTACTGGCCGCCCGGCGGGGCGCCGATGCCATCTATCAGGAAGATTTCGAGGAAGCCAAAGATAAGGTCACCATGGGCATCGAGCGGAAAAGCCGGGTGATCAACGAGGAGGATAAGCGGGTCATTGCGTACCATGAATCCGGGCACACCATGGTGGCGAAGTTCCTGCCGCTGGCAGACCCGGTGCACAAAGTGACCATTATCCCCAGAGGCCAGGCGTTGGGCGTCACCCATCAGCTGCCCCTGGATGATCGCTATAACTATTCCCGGGGATATCTCCGCACCCAGCTGGCGATCATGCTGGGGGGACGCACCGCCGAGGAAATCGTCTTTAACGAAATTACCACCGGGGCCGGGAATGATATCAAGCGTGCCACCGACATGGCGCGACAGATGATCACCCAATGGGGAATGAGTGATAAACTCGGTCCGCTCAGCTACGGGGATAAAGAAGAAGAGATCTTCCTGGGACGGGAAATCGCCCAGCATCGGGATTTCAGCGAAAAAACCGCTCAGGAAATCGATCAGGAAGTCCGGGAGTTAATCGATGTGGCCCATACCAAAGCTCGGGAGATCCTGACCGAAAATCTGGATGTTCTGCATGCCCTGGCGGAATCGTTGCTGGAACATGAGACCCTCACCGGGAAAGAAGTCAACATTATTACCCAGGGGGGGAGTTTGAACGGCAAGGAGACGTCTGCCGCCAGCGAAGGCCAAACAG
>Ga0102944_1000038_pt1 | contig 107009 bp, 87 predicted proteins | sample SalPonD_shore_MG_FD_78172 | JGI IMG/M metagenome (GOLD analysis project Ga0102944, IMG submission 78172) | Salt pond soil microbial communities from South San Francisco under conditions of wetland restoration - Salt Pond MetaG... | ecosystem: Environmental > Aquatic > Marine > Intertidal zone >... | reverse complement strand
CGCGGTTGATGGTGGGCACGATGCGCAGCTCGGTCCCCACGTTCTTGTACTGGACCACCTGGTCGCGCACGGCCTGGTCGGTGGGCAGGGAGCGGAAGAGCTGCACGAAGGGACGCTGGTCGCCCACGAGGATCCGGGCCTCCTGGTTGTTCTGGGCCAGGACCACCGGCCGCGAGAGGATCCGTGTGTTCGAGGAGGAGGCCAGGGCGCGCAGCACGGTGCTGGCGCCGACCGAGCCGATGCCCAGGACCTGGAGCGCGACGTCGCCGGCCGAGAGCCCCTGGAGCTGGAAGCCCACCCCGTCGTCGTCCTTGACCGGCACGTCCACGCTGGTGCCCAAAGCGAGGTTCTTGTCGCGGCGCACCTCGGCGATGAGGACCTCGATGAGAACCTGCAGGGGCCGCTGGTCGAGCTTCTCGACCGCGGCCTCGATGGTCTGGTAGTCGTGCGGCGAGGCGAGGACCAGGAGCGAGTTGCTGCGCGCGTCGGGCACGATCTCGACGGGCCCCTCCAGGAGCGCGTTCATGCCCGGCTCCTGTCCGCCGCGGCGGCCGGCCGGCGGCGGCGCGGCGCGCTGCGGGGCGGCGGGGCTGGCCGGCTGCATGGCCTGGTAGCCGGCGCTGCGCTGGCGCGAGAGGCTCTGGGAGAGGGAGAGGTCGCCCTGGTCGGCGGCGGCCGAGAGGCCGCCCGAGAGGCCCTCGTCCATGCCGCCGAGGCCGCCGGCCCCGTAGCCGCCCCCGCCCCCGCCGTCCATCCCGCCCCCGAAGAGGGCCTGCAGGGTGCGGCCCAGGCTCTCGGCCTTGGCGTGCTTGAGCGTGAGGACGAACAGGCGCACCGGACCGGCGGCCGCGGCGTGGTCCTGCGCGGCCGCCGCCCCCTGCGCCGCGCCGCCCGCGCCCGGGCCCGCCTCTCCCCCCGAGATGCGGAGGATGTCGGCCTGACGGTCCAGGGTGAGGCCGTTGCTCCGCGCGACGCTCTCCAGGAGCCCGTCCACCTCTCGGGCGCTCACCGGGTGGGAGGTGCGCAGCGTCACGGTCCGGTTGGGCAGGCCCGAATAGACGATCGACAGCCCGGCCGCCTCGGCCAGCGAGGTGAGCACGACCGACAGGTCGGCCTGCTGGAAGTCGAAGCTGAAGCCCGAATCGGCCTTCACCACGGCCGGACGCGCGCTGTCGGCGGCCGCGCCGCCCTTCGGCTTCTGCTGCGCGGCGGCCCGGGCCAGGGGCGAGAGCGCCACGAGCCCGGCCAGGACCGCGGCCGCCGCCCGGGCCCTGCGGCCCGCTTCCCACGAGATCGTCACGGTCACCCTCCTCCGGGTGAGGACACGGTGAGCACCACGGCCGAATCGGGCCCGCTCAGGACGGCGCGGCCCTTCTCGACGCGAATCAGCTTGAAGCCCTGGATGGTGGCGCCGGGCCGCACCACCCGCGGCGGGGAGCCCGAGCCGAAGCGGAAGGCGGCCAGGGTGCGGCCGTCGCTCAGGAGCGCCGTCCCCACCAGGTGGAACGCCCGGGCCGAGGCCTGCGGGCTGGCCGGCCGGCCGTCCGAGGTCCGCTCCTCGGGCAGCCGATAGCGCTCGGGCGGCGCCGTGCGGTCGGGCCGGAACGGGTCCCGCCGCACCGCCGCCCGCACCGCCGCCTCGTCGGCGCCGGCCGGCGAGCCCCCGGCGTCCGCCGGCCCGGCGACGGGGGCCGCGGCCGTCCCATCGGGCGCCGGGGCCGGGGCCACGCGGACGGCGCGCACGGCCGCGGTGGCGCACACGAGGACCGCGGCGAGCAGGGCGAGCAGCGCGGCCGCCGGACCGCGCCCGGACGGGAGGAAGGGCCGCCTCATGGCCGGCCCCCGGGCCCGGCGGCTCGCGCGGCCACGGGCTCGATCGCGGACGCCGTCCTCCGGTCATCGGGGGCGCTCGCCGGACGGGCGGCGCGGCCGGTCTCCGGGGGCCGCAGGGCCAGGCGGTAGCCTGTGACCTGGAGCTGGAACGCCAGCGTCTCGGAGGCCGGCGCGGTGTCGCGGCCGGCGCCACCCATGCCGGCCCGGCCCTCGATGCGCAGCCCCTCGATGCGGAGGAGCTTGGGGCCGTCCTCCAGGAAGCCCACCAGGGTCAGGATCCCGCGCAGGTCCGACTCGCCCTGGACGCCGAGGGAGACCGGGGCCAGGGGACCGATCGAATCCGAGGAGGCGATCGGATCGGCGCGCGAGATGAGGACCCGTCCGGCCTGGGCCTGGTCCTCGACGAGCTGCGTGAGCTCGGCCACGGCCACGCCCTCGCTGCGGCCGTCCAGGAGGCGCTCCCCCGACGCCCGAAGGGAGCGGGCGCTGCGCTCGACGAGCGTCGGATAGGCGTCCTCGTGCGCCAGGAGCGCCCGTTCGGCCGACAGGAGGCGGCGGGCCGACGCCAGGTCCCGGCGGCTCTCCCGGAGCGCGTGCACGTAGGGGGCCACGGCCAGCTTCCATCCGCCGGCCAGGAGCACCACCGCCGCCAGGACGACCAGCGCGCGGCGGTCCCGCCGGCCGAGGCGGGTCGCCCGCTCCCGGAGCCGGGCCACCGCGCCGTTACCCGGGCCGCCGCTCACGGCCGCCCCCCGGGGGCGCGGTCCGCCGCCTCGGGAGGTCCGCCCCCGCTCTCCGATGGTGCCGGGCCGGCGGAGGAGTCGGCCGGGACGTCGGCTCCGCCGGAGTCGGGCGGTGCGCCGGCCCGGGCCGAGTCGGGACGGACGTCGGCCTCGCCGGAGCCCGTGTGGAAGGTGATCTCGAAGGCTTGCCCGTCGGAGGCGGTCGCCCCGCGCCGGGTCGAGGTGAGCGCCACGTCGTGGATCCCCGGGGCGTCCTCGAGGGCGGGGACGAGGGCGGACGCCGAGCGCGCCGACCCCGTGAGCCGGCCGCCGGTGCGGCCCAGCTCCAGCGACCGGAGATAGGCCGAGCGCGGCAGGGCGCGGGCCAGCGCCGCCACGGTCCCGGTCCGGTCGGGGCGGCCGGAGGTCACGGTGCGGACCGCCGTCAGGATGGACGCCAGGTTGCGGGCCGCGTCCCGCTCGGCCATGGCTTTCTCGACCTGCGGCGCCAGGGCTTGCTGCCGGCGCTGGACGGCCGCGATCTCCCTGCGCACGCCCCAGAGCTCGAGGCCCGCCGCGGCCACCAGGAGCAGCGCGGCCGCCGAGGCGAGGCGGAGGGAGAGGGAGCGGCCCGCGCGTCGGCGCTCCCGGCGTTCCCGGTCGGGGAGGAGGGAGAGCCCGTCGCGCGCCCCGACCAGGGCGCCGAACGCGGCCAGGGCCGCCGGCTCCAGGTCCGCCAGGGCCGGGACGTCGGCCGGGTCCACCCGCCGCTCGCCCTCCCCTCCGGGGCCGGCCGGGCCCTCGCCGCCGCCCGGCGTCCCCCGGGCGCGGCCCGGCTCTCGGGGCTCGACGGCGAGGAGGGACCCGTCCCGGCACACGAGGTCCACCGGCCACGCCGGATCCCGGAGCGACAGTCGGACCCGGCCCTCTGTCAGCTCCGGGCATAGCGTCCGGGCGCCGGCGAGGGCGACCGCCTCCGCGGGAGCCACCCGGCCCACCTCGAAGCCCGCGTCCCGGGCAGCGGCCAGGACGGCCTCCACCACCCGGGTTCCCGCCACGGCGGCCGGGACCGGCGGCGGCTCCCCGTCGCGGCCGCGCGCGGCCCTGCGTCCCGGGGGGACGGCGTCCACGACCACCGGCTCGCGCGCCGCCGCCAGGAAGTGCCGGGAGGCGTCGCGGGCCAGGAGGCGCCGCAGGTCGGGCCGGCGGGCCGGGGGCAGCGGAATCACCTTGGTCCGCGCCAGCGGCGGGAGGAGCGCGATCTCGAGCCGGGCTCCCTCCTCGAGCCGGGAGGCGAGCTCGGCCAGGGCCGCGGCGAGGCCGGGCAGGGGCCCGGCCTGCGGCGGCGGCCGGTGCGCCGTCTCCCCCGCGTCCGCGGCCGGCTCCGGACCGGCCGGGAGGTCGCAGACGTGCACGGCCGCCGGCCGCAGGCCGCGGAGCGTCCGGCGGGCGGTCACCGCCACCAGCCGCCCGGGCGACACCGCGATGCCGATCCGGTGCGGGCTTCCCGCCGAGACCGGATCCATCAGAACGCCTTCAGCCGGATGCCGTAGATCGCCTGGAGGAGCGACAGGGCCACGAAGGCCACCACCGCCCCGAACGTCACCACCAGCGCCGGCTCCACGAGCCGGACCAGCCGCTCCATGCCGCGCTCGAGCTCCTCCTCGGCCACCTTCGCGGCCCGGTCCAGCATCTCCGGGAGCCGGCCCCCCTCCTCGCCCACGGACGTCATCTGGACGAACAGGGTGGGGAAGACCCCCGCCCCGCGGAGCGCATCGCCGAGCGAGCCGCCGGCCCGGATGCGCTCGCGCGCCTCACGGATGCGCCCCGAGACGGCCGGGTCGGCCAGGGAGTCCGCCGAGGCCTCGAGGGCCGGGAGGATCGGAAGCCCGCTCTCCAGGAGCGTGGCCAGCGAGCGGCCGAAGCGCGCCGCCGACAGCCGGCGGCGCAGCGGCCCCAGGACCGGCACGGCCAGGAGGGCCCGCGCGGTGGCCAGGCGGCCGGCCTCGGACCGGAGCCACGCGGCCGAGGCGGCGCCGGCCACGACGGCGCCGACCAGGAGGGCGGGCCACCACCGGATGAGGAAGGCGCTCGTCCCGAGGAGGAGCGCCGTGGTGCGCGGCACCTCCGCCCCCGCCTCGCCCAGGATGGTGACGAACCGGGGCAGGACCGCGAACACGAGGACCAGCACGGCGGCGCCCCCGACCACGGCCATGATGGCCGGGTAGAGGAGCGCCGAGACGACGCGGCCGCGCAGCTCCTCTTCCCGCTCCAGGTGGTCGGCGAGCCGCGCCAGGGAGCGCCCCAGGAAGCCGCCGCGCTCCCCGGCCCGGGCCATCCCGAACGCGAGGCGCGGGAACAGGTCGGGGCGCTCGGCCAGCGCGTCCGAGAGGGCCGAGCCGGCGCGCACGCGCGCGCGGAGCTCCCCGATCCCGGTCGCCACGTCGGCCCGGCCCGTCAGCTCCCGGACGGTCCCGAGCGCCCGGTCGAGCGGAAAGTCCGCCTCGAGCAGGGTGGCCAGGTAGCGGAAGGCCCCGGCGACCTCGGCGCGGCGCCGGCGGAAGCGCAGGCCCTCGCGCGCGGCCTCCCCGCCCGCAGAGGCGGGCTCCAGGGCCAGGGGCCGCAGGCCCCGCTCCCGCAGGCGGCGCTCGGCGGCCGCGGACGACGCGGCCTCCTCCACTCCGCTCACCGAGCGTCCCGCGGCGCTCAGCGCCTCGTACGCGTACCGTGCCACGGCCGCTTCTCCTCCTACTCCCAGCTCTTGATGTCGGCGGCCTCGCCCTCGCCGCCGGGCTTCCCGTCCTTGCCGTAGCTCACGAGGTCGTAGCTCCAGGGGTTGGCCTCCCCGGGGCACCGGTAGACGTAGGGGTTGCCCCAGGGGTCGACCGGGATCTCCTTGCGCACGTAGGGCCCCCGCCAGTCGGGCGGCCGGGGGTCGGAGAGCGGCTCGCGGCGCAGGGCCTCGAGCCCCTGCTGGGTGGTCGGGTAGTCGCCGTTGTTGAGCCGGTAGGCGTCCAGGGCCGAGCCCAGCAGCTCGATCTGGGCATGCGCGGCCTCGACCTTGGCGGTCGAGACGTGGCTGAAGACGCTGGGGACGACGAGCGCCGCCAGGATGCCGATGACCAGGATGACCACCAGCATCTCGATGAGCGTGAAGCCCGCCGTGCCGGCGCGGCCGGGCCGGCCTCGCGTCCCGATCCGGCCCGCGCCCGGCGCGCGGGCTCCCATCCTCGCTCTATCCGACGGTGACACGTAGCACCTCCTCGGGCGTGGTGACTCCCGCGGCGACCTGCCGCCAGCCGTCCGTGCGCAGCGAGCGCATGCCGCGCTCGGCCGCCAGGCGGCGGATCTCCCCCGAGCCGCGGCGCCGCAGGATCTCGGCGCGGATCGCCTCGTCGACGGTCAGGAACTCGTAGACGCCCGACCGGCCCCGGTAGCCGGTGCCCCGGCAGGCCGGGCAGCCCTCGCCCCGGCGCACCCGCTCCACCTCCCAGCCGTCGCGGGCCATCTCCAGCCGGGCCGCCTCCGTGGGCGGCTCGAGCCGCGAGCACTCGGGGCAGCTCCGGCGCACCAGCCGCTGGGCCAGGACGGCCTCCACCGTGGAGGCCACCAGGTAGTCGGGGATCCCCAGGTCCAGCAGCCGGGTCAGCGCCGAGGGGGCGTCGTTGGTGTGCAGGGTGGAGAGCACCAGGTGGCCGGTCATGGACGCCTGGATGCAGATCTCGGCCGTCTCCGGGTCGCGCATCTCGCCCACCAGGAGGACGTCGGGGTCCTGGCGCAGGATGGAGCGCAGCGCCCGGGCGAAGGTGAGCCCCGCTCCCCGGTGGACGGGCACCTGGGCCACCCCGGCGAGCTCGTACTCGACGGGATCCTCCACCGAGACGATCTTCTCGCGCCCGGTGGAGATCCGCTCGAGCAGCGCGTACAGGGTGGTCGTCTTGCCGCTGCCGGTGGGGCCGGTGGCCAGGAGGACCCCCTGGGGCCGGGAGGCGAAGGCGAGGATCCCCTCCAGGGTGTCCTCCCCCATGCCCAGCCCCTCGAGCTCGTGGCGCTGGCGCTCGGCGTCCAGGAGGCGCAGCACCACGCTCTCCCCGTGCAGCGTGGGCAGGGTGGAGACGCGCACGTCCAGCTCGCGCCCCTCCACCCGCAGGCGGATGCGCCCGTCCTGGGGCACCCTCCGCTCGGCGATGTCGAGCTCCGCCATGATCTTCAGACGGCTCACCATGGCCGAGCGCAGGTGGGCCGGAGGCGCCGGGGCCTCCTGGAGCACCCCGTCGATCCGGTAGCGCACCCGCAGGGCCTGCGCCCCCGCCTCCAGGTGCACGTCGCTGGCCCCCACGTCCACCGCCTCGGAGAGGAGGAGGTTCACCAGCCGCACGACCGGCGGCTGGTTGGCCAGCCCCTCCAGGTCGTGCGTGCCCAGCTCGACCTCGCCCGAGGCCTCGCCGGGACCCAGCTCGGCGATGAGCTCGGCCGCCGTCGACGCCTCCCGGCCGTAGGCGCGGCGGGCGGCGGACACCAGCTCCTCCTCGCCCGCCTCCACCAGCTCCACCGGCACCCCGAACAGGAGCCCCAGCTCCGCCACCGCCTGCGGGTCGGGGCGCCCCGCCGCCGCCACCAGCACGGCGTCCTCCTCGAGCCGCAGCGGCAGGAGCCGCTGCTCCTCCAGGTACTCGGGCGTGAGCGCCTCGCTCAGCCGCTCCACCTCCGAGAGGAGCTCGCGCGACGCCCCGGGCCCGCCGGCCGCGGTCGCCGGGCGGCCCGCGGCCGGGGCCGTCTCCGTCGCCGGGGGCCCGGTCAGGCGCCCCCCTTCGAGCCGGAGCCCGACGCGGAGTCGGAGTGGGAGCCGCCGCGGGAGCCGTGGCCCGGAAGCCCGTTCACCACGGCGTCACCGGTCGACAGGCGCTCCTTCTCCGTGCGCACGCGCCCGGCGATCAGGGTGACCGGGGGCACCGACCGGAAGCCCTTGTTCAGCGCCGGGACGTCCACCGTCATGTAGTAGATGCCGGTGGAGGGGACCCGGACGGGGACCTCGTAGCTGCCGTCCTCGAGGGCCTTCGCGGTGGCCCGGTGCTCCCAGCCGGCGGTGTTCAGGATCCGGACTTTCACGTCCAGGCCGCCGTGCCCGCGTCCGGTGCGCAGCTCCTTCAGCCGGAAGTGGACGTGGCTCACCTGGCGCGGCACGAGGTGGAAGGACGCCTGCGGGTCGGCGTGGATGCGCAGGGCCAGCATGTCGCCCTTGCGCACGATCTTCGTGTCCTCGCCCACCGAGAACGGGATGCAGCGCACCACGCGCGGCTGGTCGATGAGGAGGACGAAGTTGTAGCGACCCGCGCCGGGCGCGCGCACCTTGGCGCTGTACTCGCCGTCGCCCAGGCGGTGCAGATGCCGGCCCACGGCCAGGGCCGCCAGGGGCTCCAGGCCGCCGTTGTCGAGGCTGCCGCTCGGCGTCGGCATCCCCTCCATGTAGTGGTAGTAGTAGACGGCCTTGTCGCCCGCGCTCGGGATGTAGACCGCGTCCGGCCGCTGCGGAGCGCGGCCGATCGCCTGCGCGATGCCGACGTCCCCGTACCTGTCGGGCGGCACGTTGCCGGCGGGGAACGGCGTGGCCGTGAGGCCCGAGGCGTCCGTGACCTGGCCCGAGGAGTTGTAGTCCGAGGCGAAGGCCGAGGCCACCTGCCCCTTGGCGCTCAGGTCCTTCAGGGTGACCATCATGACGTTCTTGCTGTCCTTCGAGCGGACGTACGCGAAGGACTTGGAGAACACGACCTGGTAGGGCTTCCCCGGGATGTCCAGGTCGTGCTCGACCTTGTTCGAGGTCGCGTCCATGACGTAGACGGAGTTGCTGTCCGGGTTGGTGACGAAGCCCCAGCGTCCCGTGTGGTCGAAGAAGATGTCGGACAGGCCCGTCGAGCCCGTGAGCCGGTCGGTGGGCTGGAGGGCGTGGCCGTCGATGAGGACGATCGTGCCGTCGGCCGGGTCGGTCACGTAGACGCCCTCCGCCACCGTGGACCAGGCCAGCCCCGTGGGGTCGTGACCGGTCTTCACGGTGGCCAGCTTCTTCCGGGCGCGCGTGTCGATCACGGTGACGTCGCCTCCGCCGGGGTTGGTCACGAAGGCGCGGCTGCCGTCGGGCGAGAAGATGAACTCGTGGTGTCCGGAGCCCGTGGCGATGTGGGCCAGGACCTTCCGCGTCCCGGGGTCGACCACCGTGAGGCCACTCCTGTCCCCGGCGTCGTTGGCCACCCACAGGAGGCCGGACCCGGACTCGTAGCGGATCCGCATGGGCCGGGTGGGCATCGGGATGTTCTGGACGACCTTCCAGGTCCCGGTGCTCACGACGGCCAGCAGGTTCTCCTTGGGGATCGTGACGTACACGAAGCGGTCGTCGGGCCCGTCCACCCAGTCCTCGCCCTGCCCGGGGAGGATCACGGTGGCGTACATGCGGCTGCTCCCGAACCCGAAGAACGGGTCCAGCACCGAGATCGAGTTCCCGCGGTTCAGGGTCAGAAGGTAGTAGCTGGTGAGGTCGATGGCCGGGCGCACGGACATCCGGAGCTGGACCTTGGGCGACAGGTACTTCGCCACCCGCCGCCGGCACTCCATGCTGTCCAGCGTGCCGGAATCGGGAGCCACGTCGATCCACCCGGCCGGGATCTTCCGCGATCCGGTGAGGGTGTCACCCGTGGAGGCGTCGCGGAGCTTCAGCCGGATGCGCATGTCGTGGCCCTCGACCGCGCCGCTCTTTCCGTCCGCCGAGCCGATGTCCAGGTCGATCTTGACGCCGTTGTGCTCCAGGTGGCGCGAGATGGCCGGGACGGGGGCCGGGGCGGCCTCCTTCTCCGCGGCGGCGGAGGCGGTCTGCTGCGCGTCGGCCCGCGCGGGAGCCAGCGCGGCGCCCGCCAGGCCCAGGCAGGCCAGTGCGGTGAGGACGGTCCGGGCCGGGGGCCGGCCGGGCGTCGATGTGATCGGGTGGTGGTGGGTCATGGCTCGCGTGCCTCCGTGCGGGACGTGCCGTGCGGCTCGATCCGTGTTCCTTCTGCGTCGGTGCCCCGGGGCGCCTCCGATACCCCGCTCGCGCGGAGGGTCGAGGCGCCGGGGCGCAGGTTCGTGGAAGCCGAAAACGCAGCGGGGTCCGAAGCCCCCGCTGCGCTCTCCGCTCCCGGGACGGGGGAGGGGGCCGCGGCGCCGAAGCGCCACGGCCCTGGTCTCTCCCACGTCATGGGTCCCTTCGGGTCATCCTTCCCGTCACCTCAGGGAAGCACCCTCAGGATGCCCCAGATGCCGCCGTCGAAATCGAACGACTGCTGGTCCCGGACGAGGTAGTCGCCCGAAATCCCGAACAGGCCGCCCGCTCCGTTGGCGAGCACGTACTCGAAGTGGTTCGCCGGACCCATGCCTTCGCGGACGCCCTTGTACTCGGAGAGCGGGTTGTTCCCGATCTCGGTCGAGTTGTTGATGTAGGGCACCTGCTGGAAGGTGTGTCCGTGCACCTGGATGGCGCCGTTCCGCTGGTTCCCTCCGGGCTGGAGGATGTGGAACCGCACCGCATCGCCCACGTGCGCCACGAAGACCGGGGTGACGGGGTCGCCGCCCACCTTGCCGTTCGAGAGCACGTCGGAGAAGTCCAGGTTCTTGGTCTGGGTCAGCGGCGTGTTCGGCTCGTAGCCCATGCGCTTCCACATGGGCTCGGTCCGGAAGTTCATGCCCTTCTGGCCGCTGTCCTCCGGGTCCTCCGCTTCCGCGGTGTTGGGCACGGGGCTCCCCAGACCGGGGCCGCGCCGCATGTTGATGTCGTTCTGCCGCAGGAGCACGAAGTCGCGGAACGAGCTGCCGTCCGTCTTCGTGACCGTGGCCTGGGCGTAGGTGCCCGGGTCGGTCTGCCAGGTGGAGCCCTGCGGCTCGATGATCAGCGCGCCGCCCGCGCCCTTCGACCAGTGCTTCAGGCGGTCGGAGGACAGCAGGTTGGTGCCGCCGAACTCGACGGGCACGCCCTGCAGGTTGCCGTTGGGCTGCTGCTGCAGGATCCCGGCGTACCACGTGTACGTGATGGTCTTGCCGGGCTCGGCCACGCTCGGATCGTTGAGCCCGACCACGGAGCCGTCATCCCCGTTGATGTCGAAGGAGACGAGCTGCGGGTGCAGGCCCAGCCGCCGTGACGGTTGGATCTGGTTGGCGTTGAAGTCGTTGACGATCATCGGGAACGTCTGGTACCCGTCCGGATTGGGCAGAGGCGTCCCGAAGCTCGGCAGGTCGTTGTGCAGGGTCAGCTTGATGCAGTCGCCCGCGGCGGCCCTGAGGATCAGGGGCTCGACCGGAGCCGTCGACTTGAGCTGCCCGTTCGCATCCAGGTCCGAGCTGCGCACGTACAGGATCGCGGACGGATCCTTGAGCGCGCCGCCCTGGTTGGTGCGGCTGTTGTAGACCAGCGCACCGCCCGGAATGGCGTCCTTCGCGAGCACCCCCGTGACGTCGAAGCTGCGCACGGGCGCCGTCTTCGGGCACACGCCGGCGAAGGCGTTCTTGTTCCCGAAGTCCGCCTGCCCGTCGGGGTTGCTGGGCAGGAGCACGAGGTCCTTCGCGTTGTTCTTGTAGATCCGCATCAGGCCCCACAGGCCGTTCCACAGGTCGTCCGTGGACGAGCCCGCCTCGTAGAGGAAGTCGGCCTGCTTCTTCTTGGCCAGGGCCGGGATGTGGGGAACGTTGAACTCGAAGTGCTCCGAGATCCCCATCATCTCGTTGTTGCGGTAGCCCGAGTTGTGCCACGAGGGCTCGAACAGCCACCGCTGGCCGTGCACGCTGAAGTTGTGGCCCTCCTCGTGCGCGCCCATGAGGATCCGCCACTGGATGTGGTCGCCCTCGAACGCCCGTGCCATCGGCGTGAACGGGTCACGCGGCTGCAGGTCGGACGTGAGCGGCGGGTAGAAGTCCGGCTGGACGTTCATGTCCGGATCTTCGCGGAAGACGTTCGTGGAGAACGCGTAGGTCGGATCGCCCGCCTCGTTCAGCTCGTCCGCCTGCTGGTTGGTGCTCGGATTGCGCAGGCGCAGCGCCAGCGGCTCGTTCCGGTAGTTGACGACCATCGTCCCCACGTCGTCCGAGGAGATGACCTCGGGACAGGGCGGGGCGTTGCCGTTCGGGCACGGGTTGGGAGGCGCCAGCAGGAACGGCAGGCTGTCCTCCATGCGGCCCGGCGGGTTGATCACGTTGGCCGGATCCGGGAAGCCGTTGTTGTTCTTCCGGTAGGCCAGGGCGTAGTCCGCCAGCTCGTAGTTGAACTCGCGGAAGCTCGAGTCGGCGCTGGGCGGCTCGATGACCGCTTCCCAGCTGGTGGGACCGCCGTCGAAGCGGGTCCCCATCTGGACGCCCGTCTCGTTCTGGAACCACTGCGAGCCCTCGGGCTCGACCACCAGGCCCGCGTACAGCCCGGCCTGCTGGTGCGTCGAGGGGCTGAAGTGGTCGTGCGTGAACACGGTCCGGAGGGTCCGGTCGTGCCCGTTGTTGTCCAGCACGTCATCGGCGAACCAGCGCTGGATCTCGATCGTGGCGCCCAGGCCCTCGGCCCCCGTGAAGTACGGGTGCTGCTTGGCCACGGGGCACTCGAACGTGCCGTCGCGCGGGTCGTTCGTCGTGCAGGCGTTGGTGTTGCGGATCGCGGCGATCCTCTCGAGGACCTCCTCCGGGCTGAACGCGCCGTCCTCGTAGTTGTAGCCGTTGGCGGCCCCGTCCGAGGAGGTGACGTCGAACTTGACCAGGTGGATGTGCTGACCGATCACGTCGGTCGGCGTCAGCACCTGGAAGTCGTCCAGGTCGTACTCGTTCGGGACGAGGTTCGTGTGCTCGTAGGTGATGCAGTGGTTCGTGTTCGCCCGGAAGAAGAGGGGCTCGGGCGGCTTGGTGCCGTTCTCGAACGCGGCCACGTCACCCCAGAGCGAGAGCATGCGCGTCTGCGGGTAGTGCCACCCCTTCTTGTTGAACTTGGCGTCGATCTGGATGTCCGCCGCCTTGTAGTCGATCGAGTCGCCGGTGGCGTTCCCGAAGTCGTCCTCACAGGGGTCGGCGAACGGGGCGCCCGGCTTGGGCGGCAGCCCGTTGCTGATGAAGTCGCCCTGCAGCAGGGGGTCGCCCGGGTTGAGCGGCTCGATGTAGGTGGGATGGTTCCGGGTGGCGTGGAAGTTCATCGCCTCCCTCTCGAGGAACGTCCCGGTCTCGGGAAGGGAGTCGGCCACCATCGTGATGTTGGTCTTCCGGAAGTTGAGCGGGTTCACGGCCGGGAACTGTGCCGTGCCGCTCTCCACCACGTGCCGGTTCAGGCCGCCGTCGAACTTGGTGTCCAGCGGCGGGTGGGGCGGACGGTGTCCGCCGATCCCCGGGATGTAGAACGGATAGCCGGGGAAGCTGTCGGTCGGCATGATCGGCAGCGGCTTGCCCGGGATCGGGACCAGCGCCGGGATCGGCGTCCCGGCCGCGATCTCGCCGTCGGGCAGGGCCCGGGCGCCGGGCACCGGGATGCCGTCGGCATCCAGCACCGTGCCGGGCTCGAACACGTCGTGGTTCCGCCACAGCTCCCACATGCCCTGGGCGAAGTGCGGATAGAAGTGGCAGTGGAAGATCGCGTCGCCCGGCGTCTTGGGCCGGTTTCCGCTGCCGTTGTAGGTGATCTCGTAGGTGTAGCTCGAGCCCGGCCCGATGGCCTGGCTGTCCAGGTAGGTCGACTCGTCCGAGTTGGGCGAGGTGACCCACTGGTGAGCGTGCAGGTGGAAGATGTGGTGCTCCTTGGGGCCCATGTGCAGGTTACGGAACTTGACGTGGTCCCCGATATAGCTGTGGTGCACGTTGGACGGATCGGCCGGGAACAGGACCTTGTTGGCCTTGGGGCCGGGGTCCGGCTGCCCGTCGCCATCGAGGTCCGCGTTGGCCGGGATGTCCACGACCTGGGCCGGATCACCGATGGCCCAGCCGGACAGGAAGAACTCCTCGTACTTGCACTCGCTGCAGGCCCACATCGGACCCACGCGGAAGCGGTTGGCCAGGATCTCGGCGCCGATGCCGGAGGTCCCGTAGTTGATGGCGAACGCGTCGCGCCCGCTCTTGAGCGTGAACTTCATCTGCGGGTCTTCGAAGATCTTGAAGGCCTGGGTGATCCCGATCTCGTCGTGGAAGATCACCGTGAACTCCCGGAACGGCTCGTTGCGGTTCCGGAGGATCGTGTCCTTCGGGAAGGTCCCGGCCGGGAAGAAGCCGCGGCCCGGTCCGGTGATGATCGCGTTGATGTCGGTGTGAACGATCTCGCCGCCCTGCGTCATCTTGATGATCGGCTCGCCCGCGAACTTGTGACCGGCGGGATAGACCGCTTCATAGTCCAGGATGGGCTGACCGGCGGGCGTGGTGCCCACCGTGGCCATCACCATCTCGGCGTGCGTGAGCTGGCTCCGGTAGTACTCGGCCCCGGGCGGCTCCACGGTCACCGTGCCGAACAGGCCCCGGGCCAGCGAGCCGCCGTCGCCCTCGCCGCCGGTCGTCGCGCCGGCGCTGTAGAGCATGTGGCCGCCCTCGCCCTGGGCGTAGTACGTGTAGGTGGCCGACTGGCCGGGATCGACCAGGCTGCTCGGGTTCTTCCCCACGAACGAGCCATCGTCGTCGATCGAGTTGACGAGCTGCATGCCCACCACGTGGACCGAGGCGGCGCGCGTGGCCGGCTCTTCGTCCAGCGAGTCGTGGTGCGCCGCGTTGTCCCGGTCGGGAGCCAGCAGGTTGGTGAAGTTGATCTGCAGGCAGTCCCCCTCGTTCACCCGCAGGACGATCGGCCGCGGCCTGAGATCGGGCCGCAGCATCACGTTCCCGGGGGCGATCCCCTGGGAGCTGTCGATCGGGACGATGTCGCGCTCGAGCGCGAACATCATGGCGGCCGGGTCGTAGGCTCCCAGCCGGTTGTAGAAGATGGTCTGGTCGAGGGCGACCACGTTCGCGGTTACGGTCGTGCCGCACGTGGCCTGCTGGGCGTGAACCGCTGCCGGTGTGGAAGCGGTCATGGCCAGCCAGGCCAGCACGGCGAGCGCGACCGCGACGACGCGCCGGGACGGGTCCCGGGACGCAGGTCGTGGGATGCTCACTCTCATCGAGCTCCTCCCGTGGCAAGGGAAGTCGTCCGCGGTCGATCCGCGGAGCGGACGTTCGAGGGGAGCAGGGGCAAGGCGCGTGCCTGACGCGAGAATCCGGTAATATATTACAACACAATGATTTACGTGGTTTCTGACGATTCGGGACAGGGGGGTCCGGTGCACCAGATGGGTGCAGGTCGCCGGCTTCGGTTCCGCGTTCCGGTGCATCGGGTGCGCTCCGGTGCGCCCGGAGGGGGGCGTGCTCGGGCGCGGCGGAGGTCGCGGGTCGGAAGGGAGGCGTCGGGGCTCGGGCGGGGTTACGGTGGAGGGAGGGGGCGGTCGGGGACGGGCGGCGTCCGGCGGGCGACGCGGAGCGCCGCCCGCCGGACCTCCCGCGGCGGCTCTCAGCCGGCCGAGCCCTTCACCTTCACGTCGGCAGGCTTCTTCTTCAGCGTTATGGAAGAGAAGTGGAGGTTGAGCCACCCGCTCTGCGGCGGGACGTTGGCCGAGTCGGGCTCGCTCGTGAACGCCATCACGTGCAGCTCGAGCCGCGTCGGATCGTCGAACCCGGACTTGTCGGCGAGGTCGGGCGAGTAGACCGTCGAGTCGCGAGCGATGCGGTGGCCGGCGCCGCGGAGGGCATCGGTGAGCATGGTGTGCAGCGTCACGTGCCGGACGGCCAGCTGGCCGTTCACGTAGATGTCGGCCGGCCCCCAGGTGGCCAGATAGGCGTACACGCGGGGGAGGATCGGACCGCCGCGGCCGGTGTCGCCGTGGAGGTAGCGTCCGGTCACGATCCGGTCCGCCGAGTCGGCGTTCACGTCCAGCGTCTGCTCGATGCGGATGCGTCCGCTCAGGACGACGTCCCTGGAGAAGTGCACCGGTCCCGACTCCGAGGTCGTGATGGTCTCGACCCGGAGCTTTCCGCGTCCGGAGGCAGGGTCGAGCCGGATCTCGGCGCGGCCCTCCATCGGGCGCAGCCCCTTGCCGTCGTAGGCCAGGTTGTCGCCGTAGTCGCCCACGTGCTGCACGCCGCGGGCCTCGACGATCCAGGGCCACGTCGGCAGGTCGTGGGGCATCGTGTCACGGGGGGCGGGGACGGCGGCGCGGTCGGTGACCCGTGGCGGGGTGGGTCGGGGCGTGGCGGAGGGCCCCAGGAGGGCGGCCGCCAGGCCGGCCACGAGCGGGTAGGTCCTGAACATGGTTCGCCTCGGTGCTGAGGGTGAGGATCGGTCCGGGGCTCCCCCCGGTCGGCCCGGGTCCGTCCGGGGGCGGACCGGAGCCGCGCTCTCGGGTGCGGCGGGCATGAAAGTGATGGGGGGTGCCCGCCCGCCGAAAGTCGGCCTTTCTCCCGCGGCGGTCCGGAGGGGCCCCGCGGAGGCCTGCTTGCACGCGCCGTGAGCGGCGGCTAGAGTGGGCGGCCGCGCCACCGGTCCGGGCTGGACCGGAAGGCCAGATCCTCGTGCGCCGCGGACACCGCCCCTCCGCCAGCGGAGGTCGGGGACGACCGACGGTGCCCCAGTAACCGGAGGTAGTACCATGGACAAGCGCATCGCCCGCAGGACCGTACTCGCCCTGACCGCCGCCGCGATCGGCCTGGTGCCGGCGGCGTGTCAGAACGCCGCGCCCACCGGTCCGAGCGCCCTGAATTCGGCGCCCACCGCGAGCTTCGACAAGGGCGGCGCGCAGGACCACTTCAACGCGAAGTTCGAGTTCACCGACGTCGACCTCGGTGACGGCACGACCGGGACGATCCGGGCCGCCAGCAAGAGCAGCAACCAGGGCCAGGACACGGAGTGCAGCTACTTCACGACGGCCGAGGTCTACCTGGGGCAGTTCCAGTCCATGGACTTCTCCTCGCAGGACGCGGCCACGGTCCTGGCCTTCTGCCAGAGCCACTTCGGGGAGCGCTCCTAGCGGCGACCCCCGCAGCCGAAGACGAGACGGACGCGGGCGAGGGCGCCCACCGCCGCGGCGGTGGCGCGCCCCGTCCGCCGTTCGCCTTCGGTGCTCCGGGTGTCCTGCGCGCGGCCCTGAACCCTACTTCGCCTCCCACCCGTCGTTCGACGTGTCCGCGTCCACCCAGATGCCGTGCCCCAGCTTCACGGACGTGAGCGTCCCGTCCGCGTTCACGTGCACGACCGCCCGCTTCCCGTTCTCCTTCCAGATGGCCGGCGTCTCGTGGACGGTCTTCGAGCTGCCGTCGGCCAGGCCGAGGACGAGGTCCACGGGGGCATACATCCCGCCGACGTTGTCGAGCGTGATGTCGTAGCCGTCGCCGGTCTTCTGCGCGCCGGCCACCTTCACGTCGATGTAGTGGTTCGAGAAGAACCAGTCGGACCAGAACCAGTCCAGGTCCCGCCCGGACGCGTCGTCGAACGTGTAGAAGAAGTCCCAGGGGCTCGGGTGCTTGCCGTGCCAGCGGGCGATGTAGGCCTGGAGGCACTTCTCGAACGTCGCGTCGCCCAGGAGGTCCTTCATGGCCAGGTAGCCCAGGGCGGCCTTCCCGTACTCGTTGATCCCGAGAGCGGCGCCGCCCAGGACGTCGCCCGGCGTCGTGATCGGGAGGTCGAGGGCCGCCGCCTCGCCCCGCGCCCAGCGGTTCACCCGGAACTGCCGGAAGGCCTGCGTCGCCTTCTCCTTCCCCATGTCCTTCACGCCCACCAGGTACTCGAAGGTGGTCGCCCACCCCTCGTCCATGAAGCCGTAGCGGGTCTCGTCGATGCCCATGTAGAAGGGCATGTACGTGTGGGCGATCTCGTGCTCGGCCACGAAGCGAGAGAAGGTGGTGTCCGGGTAGGCGGCGTCGTTGGCCATCATCGGGTACTCCATCCCGGCGCCGCCCTGGAACACGGTCATCTTGGGATAGGGATACGGGACGCCCGGCAGGTCGTGCGAGAGCCAGTCGAGCGCGTGCCCGGCGTACCGCACCATGTTCCCGAAGTCGGAGGCGGTGTCGTTGTAGGCGGCCTGCACGCTGGCCCGCCGCCCCGCCGCGTCGTCCACCGTCACGCTCCCGGCGTCCCAGTCGTAGTGGTCCGAGAGCCCGAAGGCCACGTCGGGGACCCCGCTCGCGGTGAAGTGCCAGGCGTTCGTGCCGCTCCCGGTCGTCACCCGGCCCGCCCGCATGTCCTCGAGCGTGGCCACGTGGACGGTCGTGTCGGAGGTCATCGAGGCCCTGTAGCGGGCGAGGGGGGCGGGCCGCAGGAGCCGGTCCGCGTTCTGGAGCGTCCCCGTGCCCCACACCACGTAGCCGGCCGGCACGTTCACGGTGACGTCGTAGTCGTTGAAGCCCGAGTAGAACTCGTGGCTGGGCGTGTGCTCCATCGTGTCCCAGCCCTGGTAGTCGTCGTACACGGCCACGCGCGGATAGAAGTACGCCACGTAGAAGGTGGTCGAGTCGATCACGCCCTCGCGGCCGGCCCGCTCCGGGAGGTCGTAGTGCCAGTCGAAGCGGAGGCGCACCGAGTCGCCGGGCGCGAGCGGGGCGGGGAGCTTCACGGGCTGCCACGTGAACAGGAAGGGGTTGCCCTTCCACTCCACGGCGCTGTCGTCCACCGCGAACGTGTCGATGTGCGCGCCCGAGGTGAAGAAGTCGTCCGGGACGCCGCGGAACCGGGGCGCGCCGCGCTCGTGGACGTTCATCAGGAGCTTGATGACGAGGCTCTTCAGCGTGTCCGGGCTCGCGTTCCGGTAGACGATCCGCTCCGTGCCGCGGACGGTGCGGTCGGGCGGGGCGGCCGAGATCGTGATCCGGTAGCGGCCGCCGTTCTGCCAGTACTTCGCGCCCGGCATCCCGTCCCTGGAGCGCGTCCCCGCCGCGTAGGCGGCCTTCACGTTCCGGGGCTCGTACAGGTGACCGCCGGAGCTCGGAGCCTGCTGGGCGGCCAGCGGCGCGGCGCAGGGCAGGGCAGTCAGGGCGGCGAGGGTGGCGAGGAGGGGCAGGGAGGTCGGCGGTACCGGGGCGTTCCTTCGGATCGTCATCACGGCTCGGTCCTCTCCGGTGGCGTGTCCACGTGCTCGCGTCCGGCGCGGCCGACAACTTCGTGCCGGCCGGGCTCGTCCGACAACTCCCTTCCCACGACGGTCCGGAGGCCCGCCGGGATTCATGGCCCCGGCGGACGGCCCCGAGCTCCCGGTGAGGATCAGGGGAGGATGAGGCTGCGTCGGCCCCGGGGGACCGAGGGCTCGGCGTCTTTCCTCGATCTGGACTCGAGCCACCGCCGCGCGTAGGCCACCGGGTCCTCCACGTCGTCCGGGATCCCGACTTCGGGCTCGATGCCGACGCCATCGAGGCGTGGGCCGCGGAAGCGGGTCGTCGGCACCATCATCTGACGATAGCCCGGCAGCTGGACCTTCCGGATGTTGCCGAAGTCGTGGACGCCGGCCGTGCTCTCCCCTCCCATCACCGTGACCTTCCGGCTCTGGCGGGCGTCGAGGACGAGGTCCTCGCAGCTGCTCGCGCACCCTCCGTCGACCAGGAGCGCGACCGCCCTCGGGAGCGGATACACGGTGTCCCTGCGGATCGTGGTGTCCGGAGTGAGCTCCACCAGCTCTCCCGGGTGCGCCTCCATCCTGGGCAGGGCCGCCCGGATGACCTCCCCGATCGAGGACGAGACGAGCCCCCGGTCCAGCCAGCTTCGGAACCATTCCACGTTCGGTTCCGAGGCGAGGACGTCGCTTCCCTCCTCGTGGACGGGGCCCGCGTAGAGGAGGGGCGAGAGGGCCTCGTAGGTGCAGGTGCAGCCCCCGCCGTCGCCCCGCACGTCCACGATCAGGTACGGGGTCGAGAGGAGCTCCGCGCGGTGGGCCTCGATGAGGCTGTCGGTGGCGGGACGGTACGACACGTCGAGGCTTGGCATCCGGAGGACGAGCGTGCTGTCGTCGGCGCGCCGGAGGGTGGGGCGGTCCGGGTCGGGGGCGGGCGCCGCGGCGGCGGACGGGCTCGCGGCGGAGGACGGGCTCGCGGCGGAGGACGGGCTCGCTGCGGAGGACGGGCTCGCGGCGGAGGGGGCGGGCGCCGCGGCCTCGGGCCCCGCCGAGTCCTTCGGGGCGGGCGTCGGAGGGGAGGCCTGCCAGGGGCCCACGACGTGCGGGTCGTGGAAGAAGCGGGCCCAGGCCTGGAGCGCGTCGACGCACTCCACGTAGCCCTCCGCGGCCGCCGCGGCGCTGCGCACGCTGTCGGCGAGGTCCGCGAGAGGGGCCTCGCGGCCGGCGACCTTCTCCGCGTAGCCTGGATAGTCGCGGCGGAACGTGACCGTCATGGAATCGAGATCGGCCACGCACGTGGTGTCGCGGACGGCGACCGAAGCGGCCCGTGGACCGGCGGTCGGGGAGAGCGGCCCCGCCGGCGCGGGCACGCCCACCGGGAGCCGGAGGACGAGCGCGAGGGCGGCGGTCGAAGGGGCGATGACGGTCACGGGGATGCTCCGCCAGGATTGCATGCCGGGAAACGTAACCTTCACGGATCCACCAAACACGTTCGGTCCGGAAAGGTCCCGCGGAGCAGCGTGAGACGCCGGGGAAGGGCGCGGGCACCGCGGGCGTGGCGGTGAGGCGGCTCTCCCGTCAGAACCTCAGCAGGTACTGGAACTTCGCGAAAAGCTGTCGCGTCCTGGGATGGAGCCCCGTCTCGTCCGGTCCGACGGGCCCGCCGGGCGCGTAGTCGTGGTAGCCCAGGCTCGAGCCCACGTAGAACAGGGTGAACGGGTTCAGGCGGTAGGTGACGAGGGGTTCGACGTCCAGGTCGTGGCCGAACTCGTCGTACTCGACGATGAAGCGGGCGAACAGCTCGCGGGTGAGTTGCAGGTTCGTCCGGATCCGTCCGATCCAGCCGTGGAACAGCGGCCGGCCGTCCTTCCGGTGGAGCTCCGAGTAGGTGAGGGTGGGCGAGATCACGAGGCGGTCGATCGGCTTGAAGCCGGCGAACAGGTGCGCCGACGTCCCCTGGCCCACCACGGGCGCCGCCAGCCGGCGGGCCACGAACTCCCCCACGCTGACCCCGCCCCCCATGCTCAGGAGCTCGGTGAAGCGCGTCTCGGCGAAGAAGTCCACGCGCCCGATCCCGCGGAGGTCGACGCCCCGGAAGCGCTCGTCGGCCAGGTAGCCCCCGATCTGGACGGAGGTGAGGCCGGCCAGGCTCGCGGAGAGGGAGGGGGAGACGGACTCGAGCTTCCGCCGCCCGGCGAAGTTCCAGGTGCGCACGGCCTCGACCTGCGGGCCCGCCCGCACGATGGCCGCAGCGCCCGGGTAGACGCTCGCGCTCGCCGAGACCTCCACCGACCGCTGGTCGTTCTGGGTGATGAACCCGTTCTCCGCCCGGAAGGTCGGGCTCAGCGCCTTGTACTCCACCTGGGCGTTCCAGTAGCGGCCGCCGCGGGAGAGGGAAGCCTGCTGGCCGTAGCCCCAGTAGCCCTCCCCGTCGAACACGGCCGTGTGCGCCCCGCGGTCGAACGTGGTGCCGGCCAGCGGCGCCGTCGGGCCGGCCGCGTCCGGCTCCCGCGTGTGGCTGGCCAGGAGCTGGTACTCCAGCGTCAGGTGCCGGGTGAAGCGGAGCCTGAGGTCGGGGCCGAAGACCGTGCTCGAGCCCGGGCCGCCGTCCAGCCTGCGGTCGGTGAAGGTGAGCCCGAGGTGCGAATCCTCGGCGAAGTCCTCCTGGGCCCGGAGGATGTTCGTGAAGCTCTTCCCCGCCTGTGCCGCGAAGCTCGACTCCTCGAACGGGAGGAGGACGGGAGAGTGCTGGTCCCGCGCCGCGAGGTAGGCCACGCTCGTCCCGCCGGAGCGCGCCGTGAACTTGGCCGCGCCTCTCGGGTCGTTGATCGAGCGGGTGTAGATGGCCTCGAGAGGCGTGTCGAACAGGTCCCCCCCTTCCTGGAAGAAGGGGCGCTTCTCGGGGAAGAACAGGGCGAAGGTCGTGTTGACGTCCACCTGGGCCGCGTCGGACTCCACCTGGCTGAAGTCCGGGTTGATCGTGGCCTCCGCCGTGATCCCGGTGGCGAAGGAGTAGCGGGCCCCCAGGGAGAGCCTTCCGTCCAGGCCCCCTCCGTCGAAGCCCGAGCCCGGGTCGTCCGGGTCGCGCAGGCTGGAGGCGTCCGTGGCCACGGCCGAGGGCAGGAGCTCCAGCGCGCCTCCGGGGTGGACGCCCTCCACCCCCGTCATCGTCCCCATCTGGCACAGGATGCACGGGTCCCTCAGGTCGATCGCCGACCAGCTGAACTCCTCCTCGGCCGCGCGGGGACGGTGCCGGAGGAACGTGACCCGCCAGCGCTGTCGGGCCAGGTCGGGGAAGCGCAGGCTCTCGAACGGGATCGCGAACTCGATCTGGTAGCCGTGGTCGGTGACCTTCGCCGCCGTGCGGTAGACCAGGTCGAAGGTGATGTCCTTGCCCTGGCCCGAGACCCGGCGCCAGTCCGCCTGGATCCCGAGCGGGTTGGCGAACAGCTCGTAGGCCCAGGCGCCGTTCCCGTAGGTGTCCAGGAAGATCCCGAAGATGTCGTCGCCCTCGATCTGGTCCCGGTCGGCGAAGGTGGCCCGCAGGGTGGAGGGGTCGTCGCACGCCACCAGGGCCACGTATAGCTTCTCCTGGTCGTACGTGACGAAGGCCAGGTTGCCGACCGTGGCCGGGACATCCTCGTCCGGGATGAACTCGGTGAAGCGCGTGGCCGGATCCACGTCCCGCCAGCCCGGGTCGTCCAGCGTACCGTCCAGCCGGATCGGGCCCGTGGCCCGGTGGACCTCGAGCGTCGGCTCACGCTGCGGCCGGAAGCCCGAGGTGTCCCGCGCGAAGCTCCGGCAGTAGGCGGCGGCGCGGGCGCCGGCGGTCGGGGCGGCGGTGTCGCTCCGGGCGCCGGTCGTGCGGACGCGGGCCAGGCGGACGCCGCGGGCGGACCCCGCCATGGCGGTCCGAGCCCGCGCTCCCGCCGGGGCCGCCGGCACGAGGAGCGCGGCCAGAAAGGCGCGTGCGATCCCGACGGCGGCTGTTCCGTTCGCGGTCATCATCTATCCCTGATGCGGACTCTCTGGTCGAGGTACATTCGTACCGGACGCTCGCGCGGACCGACAGGGCGGCGTCCGCCGGCCGACACGGCCGTGACCGTTGGTCGTCAGGGCCGGGCCCGTCCCGCTCACCCCGAACGACGCCTCTGTCCCGAACGTCTCCCGGTCCCCGAACGTTTCAGCTGAAACGTCGGGGATGGACTCCGCGCGTCTGCCTCGCCGGCCCCCTGCGTGCCGGCCCCCTCGATGCCCGCCTCGGTGGCGCGGAAGAAGACCTCGTCGGGAATGTCGCGCTCCCGCTTCCAGCGGGCGGAAGCGGTCATCGGGCCGGGCTCGACGCCCCGGCTCACGTTGTCGGCCACGAGGTCGCCGGCGAGGTCGACCGCGGTGCCGGTCCGCTCCCCCCGCTCCCGCCGCCAGCTCGCCTCCTCGCGCGAGGGGTCCAGGTGCACCTCCCCCTTCGGGTCCAGGAACACCGCCCGGCCCGGCCCCCACCACTCGAGCGTCCAGCCGCCCTCGTGGACGAGCCGGTGGTGGTAGCGGCACAGGAGGACGCAGTTCTGGAGGCTGGTCTCGCCGCCGTCGCCCCAGTGGGTGACGTGGTGGGCGTCGGTGAAGCGAAGCCCGCAGCCGGGGAAGCGGCACCCCCGGTCGCGGATCTCGAGGGCGCGCCGCAGCGCCGGCGGGATGGTGCGGGTGCGGCGGCCGACGTCGAGGACCGCGCCGTGGGGCGGCCGGCCATCGAGCGCCGGGGCGCCCGCCTCGTCGGCGGGAGCGTGGGTCACCCGCACGAGCGCGGCGTCGCAGGACAGCCTCAGCGACGTTTCAGCTGAAACGCGCGTCCCGTCCTCGAGCTCCGAGCGGCCGGGCTCCTGATCGCGGGTCAACGTCTCCGCGTCCACGTGCAGGATCACCTGGTAGCGCTCGGCCCGGCAGCCGCTGAGCGGGGCGGGGGAGGGCGCGTCGGCGCGGCTCCCCCCGTCGCCGGGCGCCGGACCCGCACCCTCGCCGCGCGCCGGGCCTCCGTCCTCCGCGTCGTCCGCACCCTCCTCCCGCTCCGGAGCCGCCCCTCCGAACCCCGCCTGCAGGGCCCGCTCGGCCAGCAGACCGATCGCGTCGGCCCTCCTCTGGGCGGCCTCCTTCCGCCGCTCGCGGGGCGTCCTGGGCGCCCGGCCGGAGGGCTCCCCGGTCACGGGGTCCAGCGCGTCGCGCTCGACCCGGTACAGCGCGTCGCCCGCCGCCTCGACCGCCCGCATGAGGAGGGCGCCGGTCTCGGCCTCGAGGAGCCCGCGAACCACGTACATGCCGTCGTCGTCCGGATAGATCGCCAGCCGCCTCGCCTCGTGCCGGAGACGCTCGCCCGCGGCCTCGGAGCGGCGGCTCGCCTTCTTCCAGCCCCGCACCATGCGCTCGATCTGCGCGGTGGTGGACCCCTCGGCCAGGTCCAGGAGGTCGGACTCGGTCTCGGGAGTGGCCACCCGGGTGAGCGCCCGCACCTTGGAGTAGGAGAGCCGCCCCTGCGCCATCGAGGCCGCCGTCTCGGGAAGATCCTCCAGCGCCCTCGCCACCCGCACGTGCTCGCGGGCGGTGCTCAGGCTGAGCCCCGTCCGGAAGTGGAGCCAGTGCGCGCAGCTCGGCTGGCCCTCCGCCTCCCACCCCTTCAGCCGGTCGAAGCGGGCGACCATGAGGAGGAAGCGGCAGGTGGCCGCGTGGATGTGGGCGGCCAGCGCGCAGATGTCGTCGCCGAGCTGGCGCAGGGCGTCGGGGGTCGCCGCCTCGTAGGCCGCGCTCCCCACCTCCCGGAAGAGCCGTCCGGCCCCCCGGACCACCCGACCCACCGTCCGAACCCGCGCCCGCAGCGTCGTGCCCATCGTCCCCTCCTCCGCACCGAAGAAACACCGAATCTCGCCCTTCCAATATACGAGGGGGTTTTCGGGGCTCCGGAGGCGGCGGAGGGGCGATCAACGCCGGCTGAGAGGAGCCATTCGGAGCGACGCGCCGTCGACGGGCGCGAGACGGGAAGGGAGGGGCGCGGAGCGGGGGATCGGGCGTGGGTCCCGGACCTGGCCCAGAGCGCGCCCGAAATCCTGTCAAGACCCTATCGGCCGGTTCTTCGACCGGCGGGCTTCAGCCGGAACGCCTCCCCGTGCGGTCTCCGCCTCTGGGCCGGACCGTTTCAGCTGAAACGTCGGACGCCGGCTCCGGGGCAGGGGACCGGGCTCCCCTCCCGGCTCCCGGCCCCGCCGCCTGCACGCCGGCCCCTTCGATGCCCGCCCCGCAGGCCGCGCTCCCCACCTCCCGGCCCGCCTCGATCTGCAGGAGCCCCCGCCTGAGATACCCCTCCCGGTACGAGGAATCCGCCGCGATCGCCGAGTCCACCGCGGCGAGCGCTTCGGCCGGGCGTCCCCTCCGGTGCAGCACCACGGCCCGGAGCGCCCACAGGCGCGCGTCGGAGGGCTCGACGGCTGCCACCGCCCCGCGCGAGTCCCGGTCCGCGGCCTCCAGGTCCCCCCGGTCCAGATCGGCCTGGACCAGCCTGCGGTACAGGGACGCGGTGACGCTGTCGGAGCCGGCCCCCGACGCGGACGCAGCCTCGGCGGCCCTGCGGAGCCGGGCCGTGTCCGAAGGCAGCCTCACCTCGAAGGCGTTCGAGATGCCCAGGCTGTCGGGCGCCGGACAGTGCGTGGCCGTGCTCCAGCACGTTCGCAGGTCGTACTCCAGTCGGAAGCGGCCTTCGAGCAGCCCGATCGGCTGGCCGGTCCTCCCATCCCATCCGGTGGGGCCGTCGATCCGGAACGTGTCTGTCCTTGCGTCGCCGGGCGCGAGCGGCTCGTGCCACCGGAAGGCGGCGCAGGCCCAGGTGGGCGTCCAGGCGGCGTCCTCGTCGGGCTCGCCATCCACCACGATGTGGTACATCGATGGGCGTGGCCACGGAGGGAAGAACGGGTGGTCTCTTCATGCATCGCTGCCCGGCGCGGGCTTCCCGCGTGCCGGGCGGAAGGCGTGTCACGAGGTAGGGGACGCCAGCCCGGGGGTCCGGCAGCCCCAGCCTCCCCGATCGGCCCGGGTCGTCCCGGGCCCCGTCGCCTGCCCGTCCGGCCCCGTCGCGTCAGGTCCCGCCCGCAGCCGCTCCCCCGCTCCCCGGCACGAACACCGGCCCGATCCCCGCGGCGCCCAGCTTCTGGTTGAGCGCCGGGATCGCCTCGTCCCCGAGCGTCTTCCACTCGGCCAGCGCGTCGTCCAGCCGCCCGCGCAGCAGCTCGTAGACCTCCTGCTGCTGCGCGGTGGGGGCCGCGTCGGCGCCGTCCACCGAGCCCTGCAGAGACGCCAGCTTCACGTTGAGCGTGGCGGGATGGTTCATGAACAGCTCCTTGGGGACCCTGGCGCGGTACTGGAAGAGCCGCGTGGCCACCGAATCGGCGCGCGCGTCCAGGTCCCGGACGGCCGCCAGCACGTCCGGATCACCGTCGTCGCTCGAGAGCTGCCGCTCCAGCACGCCCAGCTGCTCCCGCACGCCGGCGATCGCGTTGAAGGCCAAATGCTCGTCGGTCATGGCCCGCCGGAGCTTCAGCATGAGAGCGAGCTGCGCCTCGAGGTCGGCCTGCGAGGCGTCCACGCGCGGGTCGAGCGCCACGTGGAGGGGCGCGGTCCCGGTGGTCCCGTCCACGGTGAGCCGGACCGTGTAGTCGCCGGGCACGGCGCGGGGCGCGGCCGGCCCGCCGGCCTCGAACGTGGCCCCGCCGGGCACCTTCAGCAGCGGAGCTCCGTCGTAGCGGAGGTTCCAGACGAAGCGCGTGTGTCCGGCGCGGGCGGGGATCGCGTCCGGACCGCCCGCCGCGGAGCTCTGCTCGATCACGTGCCGCCAGCTCCGGATCACGTTCCCGTCCTTCACCACGTCCAGCCGCAGAGAGTCGCGCGGCGCGCGCGCCAGCTCCCAGTCCAGGATCGCGCCGGCCGGCGGGTTCTCGCCCGCGGCCTCGCCGGGGCGAGGCCTGCCGCCGCCCCCGGCCTCGGTCCGCCACGCGGTGTCGGGGGCGAACAGGTGGACGGGCGCCGCGGCGACGTCCGGCGTCCACTCGCGCACCGGCGACAGGTCGTCCAGGATCCAGAAGCCCCGCCCGTGCGTCGCGACCGCCAGGTCCCCGCGCTTCACGACCAGGTCGCGGACCGAGGTGACCGGGAGGTCCAGCTGCAGCGGCCGCCAGTGGTCCCCGTCGTCCCACGAGACGTACACGCCCAGCTCCGTCCCCGCGTACAGGAGCCCCTTCCGGGCCGGGTCCTCGCGCACGGCGCGGACGAAGGCGGGCGCCTCGATCCCGCGGGTGATCTTCGTCCAGTGCTCGCCGTAGTCGTGCGTGCGGTAGATGTAGGGCGCGAAGTCGTCGCCCTTGTGGGCGTCCACGGCCGCGTAGGCGGTGGCCGGGTCGTGCGGCGAGGCCTCGATGAGGCTCACCTTGGCCCATGTCGGCATCCCCTTCGGCGTCACGTCCTTCCAGCTCGTCCCGCCGTCCCGCGTGAGGTGGACGAGCCCGTCGTCGGATCCCACCCAGATCTCGCCTCTCGCCTTCGGGGAAGGGGCGATCGTGTAGATCACGTCGTAATACTCGGCGCCGACGTTGTCCCAGGTGACCGGCCCGCCCGACAGCTCCTGCTTCGTGGTGTCGTCCCGGGTGAGGTCGGGGCTGATCTCCGTCCAGCTCGCGCCCCCGTCCCCGGTCTTCAGGAGCTTCTGCGAGCCGGCGTACAGGACGTCCGGGTCGAAGGGGTCGAACGCCGTGGGCGAGACCCAAGAGAACCGGTACTTCACGCTCTTCGCGGGATGGCCCTCGGGGTTGAAGGGCCACGGGCTCACGTCGCGCGCCTGGCCCGTCCCGACGTCGAAGCGGCTCGTGTAGCCGAAGTAGGAGCCGGCGTACACGATCTCGGGATCGTCCGGCTTCGGGAGCACGTAGCTGCTCTCGCCGCCCGCCACGCCGTACCAGTCCTTCTCGGTGATGGCGCGACGGTGCGAGGCGCTGGCGATCGCGATCGAGCCGCGGTCCTGCTGCGCCCCGTACAGCCAGTACGGGAAGCGGTCGTCGGCGGCGATGTGGTAGAACTGGCTCGTGGGCTGGTTGGACTCCGAGCTCCAGTGCTTCCCACCGTCGACCGTGACGGTCGCCCCGCCGTCGTTCCCCTCGATCATCCGGTCGGGGTCGGCGGGGTCGATCCACAGGGCGTGGTTGTCGACGTGGGGAAGGCGGATCGTCTCGATCGAGCGGCCGCCGTCGGTCGAGCGGTGGAAGAGGAAGTTGCAGACGTACACCGTGTTCGGGTCCTTCGGGTCGGCCTGGACTCGGAAGTAGTACCACGGCCGCTGCTGGATCGTCTGGCTGTCGTTGACCAGCGTCCAGCTCGCGCCCCCGTCGTCGGAGCGGTACAGGCCGCCCTTCTCCCGGTGGTTGACGAGGAGGTAGACCCTCTGGCCGTCGGCGCCCGAGACGTCCACGCTCATCCTGCCGAGCGTCCCCTCCGGGAGGCCGTGGCCGCGGACGGGCTTCCACGTGTCCCCGCCGTCGGTCGAGCGGTAGAGCCCGCTCCCCGGCCCGCCGTTCACGAGCTTCCACGGGTGGCGGCGCACCTGCCACATCGCCGCGAACAGGACGCGCGGGTTGTGCGGGTCCATGGCCAGGTCGACGGCGCCCGTGTTCTCGTCCTCGTACAGGACCTTCTCCCACGTCTTTCCGCCGTCACGGCTGCGGAAGATGCCGCGCTGCTCGCTCGGGCCGAACATGTGTCCGAGCGCCGCCACGTACACCACGTCGGGGTCGCGCGGGTCGACCGCGATCTCGCCGATGTGCCTCGTGTCGCGCAGGCCCACGTTCGACCAGGTCTCGCCGCCGTCGGTCGACCTGTACACCCCGTCCCCGAACGAGATGTCGCCGCGCGGGTCCGGCTCGCCCGTCCCGACGTAGATCACGTTGGGGTCGGAGGGGGCGACCGCGATGGCGCCGATCGAGGCGATGGGCTGGTCGTCGAACACCGGGCGCCAGTGTCCGCCCGCGTCGGTGGTCTTCCACACGCCCCCGACCACGGCACCGAAGAAGAACGTGTCGGGGTGGCCCGGCACGCCCGTCACCGCCTCCACCCGCCCTCCCTCGAACGGTCCCACCAGCCGCCAGTGCATTCCCTCGAAGGCGCCCTCGGGGGCGACCGCGGCGTCCTGGGCGGCGGAGCCCCGGGCCGCGGCGGAGCCCTGCGCCGCCGCCGGGGCCGGGGGGGCGGCCGCCGCCAGCGCCAGGAGCGCGGGCACGAGGAGGGGGAGGGCCGGAGTTCGGGGCGTCGCTCGCGTGGCGGGTCGGGGCATCGATCGGCTCCTGCCGTGTTGAGTCGCCGCGGGGAAATCCCGGGGCCGGCGCCCAAAGTCGGCCGCTGCCGGGCGGGCGTCAACGCGGGGGCGAGCGCGGCGCCGAGGTCGAGCCGATCCGGAGTTTCCCCACACTCCGAGACGGGATCTGCAGGACAGCCCGGCCCGGTGCCGGGTAGGACATTGACGAGGTCGGGACGGAGCGCGTCCCGGAGAGGGCCGTCCGCGGGGCGGTCCGCTGGCCGACGCCGGACCCGAAGGGGGTTTCCGATGCTGCACGTCAGGGACATCATGACGCTGGACGTGGTGACCGTCTCCGCCGGCGCGTCGCTGCGCGAGGTGGCCGAGACCCTGGTCTCCGATGGCGTGAGCGGCGTGCCCGTCGTCTCCGGCGAGGAGGTCGTGGGCGTGGTGAGCGCCACCGACCTGGCGGGCTTCGCGGCCGACGCTCCCGGTGCGCCCACCGAGCGCGACTTCCCCGACGAGCCCGGCTTCTCGTCCGAGGAGGAGGACGGGACCGAGGAGATGCCCGACGACCCGGCCTCGGCCTACTTCCTGGCGTTCTGGTCGGACGCCGGGGCCGACGTGGTCGAGCGCGTGGCGACGCCCGCGACGCCCGAGTGGAACGTGTTCGAGGAGCACACGGTCGAGGAGGTCATGACCACCGCGCTGAGCTCGGTCTCGCCCGACGACACGGTGCGGGAGGCCGCGCGCTACATGCTCCGCAACGGCGTCCACCGCGTCCTCGTCATGGACGACGGAGAGCTGGTGGGGGTGCTGAGCACGACCGACTTCGTGAAGGCCGTCTCCCAGTACGGGATCTCGGGCTGAGGCCCTCTCGCCTCAGCTCCCGTGCCCGCCCCGGCCCGCGTGCCCGCCGCCGCCCACCGCGGGCCGGCGGGCGCCCATCCTCCACAGCCACGCGGCCGCCGGCAGGAAGACCAGGTTGAGCCAGGTCGTGTAGTCCCACGCGAAGTAGTCCACGTGGCGGAGCCGCCCGCGCGCCGCCACCGGCGTCGTCGGGGCCAGGCCGGTCGCCCGGAAGATCCCGTCCACGATGAGCGCGGTCACGATCATGGTCAGGAGGAGGTAGCCGGCGTACACCAGGGCCGGCTTCCATCCGTAGTAGCGCCGGTAGACCAGGATCATCGGGATCGTCACCAGGTCGGCGAAGATGAAGGCGATCACGCCGCCGAACGAGATCCCGCCCGCCCACAGCACCGACGCCATCGGGATGTTGCCCACCGAGCACACGAAGGAGACGATCGCGATCACCGGCCCCACGATCGCGTTCTCCACGCTCGTCCAGAAGCCCGGGTGGACGGCGCCGGCCGAGCCGCCGGTGAGGAACAGGGCCCGCCACCAGCCGGTCGGGACGAGCGCGGCCAACGTCCCCGCGATGACCAGTCCGAGCGCGATGTCCTTTCCGACCATCCTCACGTCGGTCGACAGGTAGCGCCCCATGACCGAGAGGCCGCGCCTCGAGAGGAGCTCCGAGGCCGGGAGCGTGCCTCCGTGCCCGTGGTGCTCGTGGCCTCCGCTCTCCGCCTCCTCCAGGTGCCGCCGCGCCTCCTCGAACACCCGCGAGGGCGCGAGCCAGCGCAGGAGCACGGCCATCACGGCGATGAGGAGGAGGCCGCCGATGAACTCGGCCAGCACGAACCGCCAGCCGAGCAGGACCCAGATGATGAGGCCGATCTCGATGACCAGGTTCGTGGACGCGAACAGGAAGGCGGTGGCGTTCACGATGTGCGAGCCCTTCCGGTAGAGGGTCTTGCTCATCGCGGCGGCCGCGTAGGAGCACGAGGAGGAGGCGAAGCCGAAGAAGGTGGCCAGGCCCAGGGCGCGCAGGGTGGGGCGGCCCAGGTGCCGGGCGATCTCCTCCCTGGAGATGAACGTCTGGATCGCCGCGGAGATCGTGAAGCCCAGGGCCAGGCCCCAGGCGATCTTCCAGGCCATCCCGGCCGTGTGCCGGGCGATGCCGGCCAGGGCGTGCAGGACCTCCATGACGGCCGGGTCAGCGCCCGGCGGCCGGCTCCCCGCGCACGCCGTAGGCGCACGCCGGCTGGCCGTCGGGGATGTAGCTCCGGCGGGCCAGTGGCTCGCCCAGGAGCTCGCGGACGAGCCCGATCTCGGCGCGGCAGGGAACGTGGGAGACGCCCACCAGATCCCGGATCGGGCAGTGGCTGAGCCGCAGCTCGGGTCCGCCGTCCTCGCCCTCGACCACCTCGGCCATGAAGCCCTCTTCCGAGAGGAGATCGGCCACGGCCTCCATGCGCGCGCGGCCCTCCAGCTGCTCCACTCGCTCGAGCGCGACCTCCCGGCGCCGGGCCATGCGCTCCTGGAAGAAGGCCTCGAGGGCGTCCGTGCGGCCCGTCCGGACCAGGAAGGCCGCCAGCTCGCGGAGGACCTCGCCCTCGCGCTGGGGGAAGAGGCCGTCCGCCTCGTCGCTCAGCCCGTACACGACCTCCGGCCGGCCAGGACCGTGGCGGCGATGACCCGCCCGGAGCACGAGGCCCTGCGCCTCGAGGGAGCGGAGGTGGCTGCGGAGCGTCTCGACGCTGAGCTCGAAGCCCGGCGAGAGCTCGGCCAGGGTCATCTCCCCGCCGCGCTTCAGCCGGAGGAGGAGCCGCTGCCGCGTCTCGTTCATGTCGGGAGCCATGAGCTCCCTCGTGTCGTCACCGGACCTGGCCACGCTGCCTCCCGCGTCGATCGACGTGGCGGCCCGCCGGCGGGCGGGCCGCGCGTTTCCGTATGTTGTCAATATAAACACGATGAAAGTATTGACAACCCCCGCGAGGCCGGCTAGACTCACGCAGACGGAGAGAGATACCGGTTCGGGGCCCGAGGGTGCCGCACGAGCCGGAGACGCGGGGGGGCCCGGACGCAGAAGGAGGAGACCATGGAGTCGACGACCGCGCGGGAGGACCTCTCCCGCATGACGCTGCACGAGATCGTGAGCGCCCGGCCGGGCGCCAGGGACGTCCTCCTCGCGCACGGGCTCGACCTGTGCTGCGGCGGGGGACTCCCGCTCGAGGACGCGGCCGCCGCGCACGGGCTCGAGCTCGAGCGGCTGCTCGACGAGCTCGAGAGCGGTGCCGACCGCCACGTCTGAGCGCCCCGCGGCGAACGGGGCGGCGAGGCCGGCGGCGGCTCCGCGCGCGGCCCGGAGCGCGGCCCCCGGCGCGGGCCCGGGGATCGGCCCGTCCTTGGGGACGGCGCTCGCCCCGCCGCTCCGCCTTCCCGCCGAGCACCTCCTCTCCGCGCTCGCGTTCTACGTGGCGGGGGGGCTCGGGCTGGTGTGGATGGCCCCCGTCCTGGCCCGCGGGGGCTTCGCGGACGCGCGCGTGGCCGCGGTCACCCACCTGTTCACCCTGGGGTGGATCACCACCACGATCATGGGCGCCCTCTACCAGCTCCTCCCGGTGGCGCTGGGCGGCCGGGTCCGGTGGCCTCGCCTCGGGCACGCCACCTTCGCCGCGCACGTGGCCGGCGTGGCCGCCTTCGCCGGCGGCCTGGCCACCGGCCGCACCGGGCTCGTGGTGGCGGGCGCGGGCCTGGTGGCGGTCGGCCTCCTGGCGTTCGCGGTCCACCTGGCCGTCATGCTCCGGGGCGCCGCCCGTCGCGGCGTCACGTGGGGCTGCGTGGCCGCCGCGGACGCCTTCCTGGTCGTGGCGCTCACGCTCGGCTTCCTCCTCGCCCTCGACCTCCGGACCGGTTTCCTGGGGCCGGGACGGTTCACGCTGGTCGCGCTCCACCTGCACGTGGCCGCCGCCGGCTGGGTCTTCCTGGTCATCATCGGGATCTCCCGCCGCCTCCTGCCGATGTTCCTCCTGAGCCACGGGGTGAGCGAGGGGCCGGGCGAGGCCGCCGCGTGGCTCGTGGCTTCCGGCGCGGGCGTGCTGGCGCTGGCCCACCACGTCCTCCCCATGGCGGCGATGCCCGCCGGCGCGGGGCTCCTGGCCGCCGGGGGGGCGGCCTTCCTGGTGCAGGGATGGCTCCATTTCCGGGGGCGGCGCCGGCCGCGGCTCGATCCGGGGCTCCGGCTGGTGGCGGGGGCGCTGGTACTGCTCGGAGTGGCCCTCGTGCTCGGCGTGACCTCCATGCTGACAACGGCCGGCTCCCCCCGCCTCCACGTCGCCTACGTGACGGCGCTCCTGGTGGGAGGCCTCGGGCTGTTCGTGGCGGGTCACCATTACAAGATCCTGCCTTTCCTGGTCTGGCATCACCGCTTCGGGCCCGTCGCGGCCGAGCGGCCGGTCCCTATGGTCTCCGAGCTGTTCTCGGAGGGGCCTGCGCTGGCGGCCGTGGGGCTCCAGATGGCGGGCGCGGCCGGGCTCGTGGCGTCGATCGCGGCCGGCTCGCCGGTCGGGGCGCGGATGTGCGCCGCCGCCCTGGCGCTCGGCGCCATCGTGCAGGCAGTCCAGCTCGCGGCCGTGGCCCGCAGGAGGCCCGCGTGAGCGGCGCGACGGACCGCCCCGGCCCCACCGCGATGAAGCCCGGCCGCATCCACCCCGGCGCCGCCGGGATCGCGGCGGCGCTGCGGCGCGTGGTCGATCCCGAGGTCGGCCTGGACGTCGTGCGGCTCGGGCTCATCTACGGCATCGAGGTCACCGCGGACGGCGTCCGCGTCGTCCACACGCTCACGACCGAGGGGTGTCCGCTCGCCGAGCACCTCTCGCGCGCCATGCGCGTCACGGTCGAGGGCCTGCCCCACGTGGGGAGGGTCGAGCTCGAGCTCGTGCGCGAGCCGGCCTGGCACCCCGAGATGATCGCGGGCTGGAGCTGATCCGCCCGGGATCCGCTTCGATACGTCGCCTGGAACCGAACCACACCACAGGAGGGACACCCATGAAGCTGTTCTCGATCGGAAGCGGGGCGCCGGAGGCGGCCGCCACGGAAGGCCCTCCCGAGGCCCTGGCGGGTCTGCCGGAGGCGAAGATCCACGACCTGGACGTACGGCCGGCGCTGGCCCGGGGCGAGGAGCCGCTGGCGCTCATCCTCGAGCGCGCGCGGGAGGTCGCGCCCGGCGAGGCTCTCCGCCTGCGGGCGCCGTTCGAGCCCGTTCCGCTCTACTCGGTCCTGGCCGGGCATGGCTTCGAGGCGTGGACCGAGCGCCTGTCGGCGGACGACTGGCGGGTGTGGTTCCTGCGCGCGCCGGAGACCGGAGCCGCGGACGCCGCCGCAGGCGGCGCCGCGGAGGCCGACGACCGCTGCGGCGGCGCATTCAGGGAGAGGAAGCCGAAGGAGGACGAGGTGAGCCAGGATCGATCCGCGGGAGAGTCGAGGCGGCCGGCGCGGCCGGTCGAGGAGGACCGCGCCGTGCAGGGTCCGTATCTGCTGGACGTCCGGCGCCTGGACGGCCCGGACAAGCATCCGACCATCCACGAGAGGTTCGCGGCGCTGGGGCCCGGGCAGGCCCTCACGATCGTGAACGACCACGATCCGAAGCCGCTGTTCTACGAGATGTGCGCCGAGATGCCCGACCGCTTCGACCCGGAGGCCTACCGCTCCTATCGGGCCGACGAACTGGTGTGGGTCGCGGTGCTCCCCGTGCAGGCGGGCTGACGCGGGCCGGTGCCGCGCGTCAGCCGGGTCTTCGTCCGGACGGCGCTCGCCTGCCTCCTGGCGGGCCTGACGGTGGGCGTCCTGGCCGCCTGGCCCGGCGGCCCGGCGGCCGGCGTGCCCGGCCTCGAGCCGGTCCGCGTCCACCTGCTGGTCGTGGGCTGGCTCACCGGGCTCGTGGTGGGCGTCGCGCACTGGCTCTTCCCCCGGCGCCGCGACGGGGCCGCCCCGTGGGCCGTGTACGGGCTCCTCTACGTCGGGCTCGCCCTGCGCGTGGCCGGCGAGCCCGCGTGGCTCGCCTCGGGAAGCGAGGCGTGGGCGGGGGTGCTGGCGGCATCGGCCGTCCTCCAGGCGGCGGCCCTCGTGATGTTCGCGGCCATCCTGTGGCCGCGGGCCGGGGCGGGGAGCTGACGTGCCCCGGCTGTCGACCTGGCTCGTCCGCGTCTCCCTCGTCTGCCTCGTCGCCGGCGCCCTCCTCGGCGCCGCGCTCCTCTCCGCCCCGGCCACCCCGGCCCTCCGCGGGCTGGAGCGTCTCGTCCCGGCGCACGTCGAGCTGATGCTGGTGGGGTGGCTGGTGCAGCTCGCGATGGGCGTGGCCTACTGGATCCTGCCGAGGGCGGGGGGCGACCGGCCCGCGAGCGGGCTGGCCGGCGCCGGAGCGGCGGGCGTGGCCGTGGGCCTGGCCGCCGCCGTGGCGGGAACGGCGGCCGCGATGCCGCGGCTCGTCACGGTGGGGAGGGCGCTCGAGCTCGCGGGGGCCGCCCTCTTCGGCCTCCACGTCGTCATCCGGCTGGGCCGGTGGCGAAGGCTGGACCTGGCCCGGCGCGCGAGCCTGCAGGTGACCCGGGACTGACTCCGCTCAGTGCCGGTTCGGATTCGAGGACGCCGTGCGCTCGGTGGCGCTGGTCAGGATGGCCACGAAGCGGATCGGCTGGTCCACCCAGATGCCGACGGCCTTCCCGTGGTTGAACGCGGGCCGGAACTGCATGGCGTGCGCCACCTGCTGCGCCGCAGCGTTGAAGGCTTCGTGCGGGCTGGGCGACTGCAGCAACACCCGCTTCACGTCGCCCCTGTCGTCCACGTACAGCCACAGCTCGACCGTGCCCCCGATCCCGTCCGAGCGGTACTCGTCCGGATACAGGCTCTCGAGGAGGAGCTGGACCTGGGCGAAGTTCACCAGCTTGGGCGGGATGTCGTGGGCGATGTAGTGGGGCATCTCGGTCGGCTGGACCACGTCCGCGACCATCGGCGGACCCGGCCGATACACGGGCTCGGGAGCCTCGGGCTCGGACACGCTCGGGGCGGGGGGGGTGGGAGCCTGCTGCTCGTGGAGTGCCACCAGCCGCAGGGCCTCGTCCCGCTGCGGACCCGCATCCACCCCGAGCGGCGGATCCGCCAGGAAGAGAACGGAGTGGATCGCGGCCGACGCCAGGAGGCCCACGGCCAGCGCGAGTCGATAGTCGGGATAGCCGGTTCGGTCGCTCATCGCGATAACGTCACCTCGAGCTCCCAGGGGAGTCCCGACCCGTCGACCGCTCGAGGTCCACGGGCACGGCCATCTCCCTTCGTGGCTACTAAACCGTAACGCCAGCGGGTCTCCTCGGCAAGCGTGGGCGTCAGGGGAGGCCGGCGCTCCCCCCGGCCCGCTCGAGGGCCCTGCCGTAGACCTCCCGGTAGCGCGCGGCCGGCCCCGACCATCCGAAGTCGCGGCCCATGGCCCGCTCCATCAGGCCGGCCCACTCCACCCGATCGGCGAAGCACCCGATCGCACGGTCGATGGCGCCGTCCAGCGCCTCGGGCGAGAAGGCGTCGAACAGGAATCCCGTCTCACCGTCCGAGATCGTGTCGGCCAGCCCGCCCACGCGCCGCCCGATCGGGAGCGTGCCGTACCGCTGGGCTCGCATCTGGGTGAGCCCGCACGGCTCGTACAGCGAGGGCATGAGGAGGACGTCGGCGGCCGCCATGAGCTCGTGCTCCTTGCGCTCGCTGAACCGGGTGTCCACCAGCACCCGCCCCTCGCGCGCCAGGGCGGAGAGCCGCTCCTCGTACGAGCGGTCGCCGCTCCCCAGGCAGATGAACCGCGCGGGCGCCTCCCGGAGGCTCCGGCCCGACACGAGGAGGTCGATGCCCTTCTGGCGCGCGAGGCGCGCGGCCAGCCCGAACAGGGGCACGTCCGGGTCCGTCCCCAGCCCGGCCGCCTGCTGGAGGCGGGCCTTGGCCTTCCGTTTCCCCGACAGGTCGCGCGCGTCGTAGCGGTAGGCGGGCGGGAAGTACGGGTCGCTGGTCGGGCTCCACAGCGTGGTGTCGATGCCGTTGAGGATCCCGACCAGCCGGTCCCCGAGCGCCCGGAACATCGGGTCGAGCCCGAAGCCCCCCTCGTCGGTGCGGAGCTCGGCGGCGTGCGTGGGGCTCACGGTCGTGGTCGCGTCGGCCAGGACGAGGCCCGCCTTGAGGAAGTTGAGCCGGCCCTGCCACTCCAGGGTCCCGCGGAGGTCCCGGTCAGGGGGGAGCGCCAGCTCTCCCAGGGCTTCGAACGGGAAGCTCCCCTGGAAGCCCGCGTTGTGCACGGTGAGGACGGCCGCTTCGGGGCGGGCCGCGTCCTCCGTCCGGTAGAGGAGGGCCGGGGCCGCGTGCCAGTCGTGGACGTGGAGGACGCGGGGCGGCGCTCCTCGGGCGGCGCCCGCCCCCGGCGATGCGTTCCCGGCCTCGCGCGCCGCCAGGAGCTCCAGGGCCGCGCGCGAGAACAGGGCGAAGCGGCCGGCGTTGTCGGGGTAGTCGGTCGTGCCGTCTCCGTACACGCCGGGCCGGTCGAAGGAGGGGTCGTGCTCTACGAACAGGACTTCCGGACCGTCCTCGACGTGGTCGCCGACCGCGCGCCACAGCCGCGCGGGGGCGTCGGTGCGGCCGCCCGGGGACAGCGCGGGGGAGGCCGGCTCCAGCTCGGCCGGGCCGTCCCGTATCTTGCCGTACAGGGGGAGGACCACCACCACGTCCTGGCCGTTCAGGGCCTGGTAGCGGGCCAGGCCGCGGACCGCTTCCGCCAGGCCCCCGGTCTGGGCGTAGGGCCAGTACTCCGCGGTCAGGTGGACGACTTCGAACCGGTCGCGGCGGCCCTCGTCGGTCAAGCGCCCCGCCGGGCCGGGGCCGCGGTCGCCGCCTCCGCGGCGGGCAGGTAGTAGCGCTCCACGTAGCTGCGGACCATGCCCCGCGCGGTGAACCGGCTCCCCGCCGCGCGGATCGCTTCCTTCATGCGCTCGGTCCAGCCCTGAGGGTGCCTCCCGCGCTCCCGGTCGTAGTAGAGCGGTACGACCTCCTGCTCGAGGATCCTGAAGGCGTGCTCGTAGTCCCAGTCGTCCACGTCCCGGTCCTCGGGAGCCGGCGGGATGCGCCAGCCGTTCTCCCCGGTGTAGCCCTCCGCCCACCAGCCGTCGCAGGTGCCGAGCTGGGGAACGCCGTTCAGGGCGGCCTTCATCCCGCTCGTGCCGCACGCCTCCTGCGGCGGGCGCGGGAGGTTCAGCCACAGGTCGACGCCCTGCACGAGGCGGTGGGCCAGGTGGAGCTCGTAGTCCTCCAGGAAGGCGATCCGGCCCCGGAACGCGGGGTCGCGGGCGGCCGAGTACACGCGCTGGAGGATCTTCTTCCCCTCGTCGTCGGCCGGGTGCGCCTTGCCGGAGAAGATGATCTGGACCGGACGGCGGTCGTCGGCGACCAGGCGGCGCAGGCGGTCGAGGTCGCGGAAGAGGAGATCGGCGCGCTTGTACTCGGCGAACCGCCGGGCGAACCCGATCGTGAGGACCCCGGGGTCGAGGAGCGGGCCGGCGGCGACCAGGTGGCCGGCCTCTCCCCAGTGCTCCGCCCATCGATGCCGCGCCCGCTCCCTGATGAAGGCCAGGAGGTCGTGCTTGAGACCGACGTGGATCCTCCACAGTCGCTCCTCGTCCACGCCTCGCACGCCCTCCCACAGCTCCGGCTCGTCGACGCGGTGGACCCACCCCTCGCCCAGGGGTCCGTCCAGGAGCTCCATCATCCTGTGGGACATCCACGTGGACAGGTGCACGCCGTTGGTGATGTGGCCGATGGGGACGTCCTCCTCGGCCCGGTCGGGCCACAGGACGTGCCACAGCCGGCGGCTGACCTCCCCGTGACGCTCGGAGACGCCGTTGACGCCCCCGGAGAGCCGGATCGCCAGCGCGGTCATGTGGAAGCCCTCGCGGCCGCCCGGGCGCTCGCCGAGGCGGCGGAGCTCGTCGGCGTCGAGCGCGCCCTCCAGGCCCCGGGTGCACGCGTCCACCCCGTCGACCGGGAAGACGTCGTGTCCGGCGGCCACCGGCGTGTGGGTCGTGAACACGCTCGAGGCGCGCACCGCCTCGATGGCCTCGTCCAGGGTCTCGTCCCCGGCCATGCGCTCGCGTACGCGCTCCAGGAGCATGAAGGCCGCGTGGCCTTCGTTGGCGTGCCAGGCCGCCGGGTCGATTCCGAGCGTCCTCAGGACCCGCACGCCCCCGGCGCCCAGGATCCACTCCTGGCGGAGGCGCTCGGTCTGACCGCCCGGGTAGAGCCGCCGGGTCAGCTCCCGGTCCTCCGCGGCGTTCCCCTCCAGGTCCGTGTCCAGCAGGTAGATCGGGACGCGGCCCACCCGGAGCCGCCACGCCCCGATCGCCACCTCGCGGCCGTTCAGCGGAAGCCGCGCGAGCGCGCGCGAGCCGTCGGCGTCGCGCACGATCTCGAGCGGTGTGCGCTCCGGGTCGAAGCTGGCGTCGGCGCTCTCCTGCCAGCCGTCCAGCCGGATGCGCTGGTCGAAGTAGCCGCGCGTGTAGAGGAGACCCACCCCCACCAGCGGCACGCCCAGGTCCGAGGCGGCCTTGCAATGGTCGCCGGCCAGGACGCCCAGTCCCCCCGAGTAGATCGGGACCGAGTTGTGGAGCCCGAACTCGGCGCAGAAGTAGGCCACCGGCCGGTCTCCGAGCTCGGGATGGGTCTCGGCCGCCCACGTGCCGTCGCGCGTCTCCTCGCGGCGGATGTCGGCCAGGACCCGGTCGTAGATCTCCAGGAAACCGGGGGCGGAGGCCAGGGAGGCGAGGCGCTCCCGGCTCACCTCCTGGAGGATCTCGACCGGGTTGTGCCGCGTGCGGTGCCAGAGAACGGGGTCGAGATCGCGGAAGAGGCGGCGTCCCAGGGGGTTCCACCGCCAGGAGAGGTTGGTCGCGATCTCGGTGAGGCCCTCCAGCCTCTCGGGGAGGCCCGGGAATCGATCGTCGTCAGCGTCCATGCGTCCTCTTCGTCTTCGTCATCTCGCCTCCGTCGAGCCGCAGCCCGCGGTGCGGCGCCTCTGCGATCGTCCCCAAAGAGAGGACCGCGCCGTCGTTCTGTACAGGTAGCGCCTCATCCAGGGTCCGCTTCCACGATGGTGGGCTCGATCGCGAGCTCGACCCCGAACCGCCGTCGGACCGCCTCCCGGATCTCCCCGGCCAGCTCGAGGAGCTCGGCCGCGGTGCCGCCCCGGTTCACCAGGGCCAGGGCGTGCGCCGAGGAGATCCCCACGGCGCCGTGGCGGTGGCCCTTGCGGAACCCGGCTCGCTCCACGAGCCACGCCGCCGGCACCTTGACCCCGTGCTCGGCCGGGAAGGAGGGGACCGGGTCGCCGCCGCCGGCGGCGTGCCGCCGCGCCAGCTCCTCGAACGCCTCCGGCTCCAGGACCGGGTTGAGGAAGAAGGAGCCGGCCGAGCGGGCGTCGGGGTCGTCCGGGTCGAGCACCATCGACTTCCGGCGCCGGAGGGCGAGGACGTGCTCCCGGACCGTCAGCGCCGCGGCCGCCGGCTCCATGCCCCGAAGGTCCACCGAGCGCTCCAGGGAGGCGGCCAGCTCCGGGTAGCGGATGCGCGGCGGCGTGTCGCGGCCCAGCTCCAGCTCCAGGGAGAGGATCACCCACCGGTCCCGGTCCTCCGCCCGGAAGCGGCTCGTCCGGTAGCCGAATCCGCACGCCCGGGCCGGGAGCCGCACGACCTCGCCGGTCGGGCGGTCGAGGCAGGTGACGGCCACCAGGGTGTCGGCCAGCTCCTGCCCGTAGGCGCCGATGTTCTGGATCGGCGCCGCGCCGGCGAGGCCCGGGATGCCGGAGAGGCACTCGACCCCCGAGAGGCCCCGCTCGACCGAGGAGCGCACCAGCGCGTCCCAGGAGACGCCGGCCTCCGCCCGCACCCGGACGCGGCCGTCCGATCCCTCGAAGGCGAGCCCGTCGGGGACCACGCGGACGACCAGGCCCGGAAAGCCCGCATCGGGGACGACGACGTTCGTGCCTCCCCCGAGGACCTGCACCGGGAGGTCGCGCCCGTCCGCCCACGCCAGGGCCTCGCGCAGCTCCCCGGCGCTCTCCGCCTCCGCCAGGAACCGGGCCGGCCCGCCCAGCCCCAGGCTGGTCAGGGGGGCGAGCGGCACGTCCTCGCGCACGCGGAGCGTCACGGCCGGTCCGGAGCGGGATCCCGTTCAGTCACGCCTGTGTGGCACCCGGCAGCGCGATCCCGGTTCCCCGCGGACGACATGGATTTGCGAAGACGATTTGGTCAGGCGGGTCCACGACGGTATCTTGGATGGGCCGCACGGTCACCCCGCCAGAAGCGAAGGACTCGCTTGGGCAAGACGCCTACGGACCCCCTCCAGCACTCCGCCGATCGCTCGAGTCGATCGTGGAGCCTCGATCCGGACCTCCTCGAAGACCTCCCGGTGGGGATCGCGGTGCATCGGGACGGCATCCTTCTGTATGCCAATCCCCACACGGCGCGCATCGTCGGCGTCGACGACCCCGGGGAGCTGGTCGGCGTCAGCGTCCTCGATTTCCTCGAGCCCGAGGAGCACGAGGAGGTCCGCGAGGAGATCCGGAAGGTCCAGGGGGGCGAGGAAGTGGTCGTGGCTTCCTACTCGATCCGGCGGAGGGACGGGGAGCCGCGGCGCGTGGAGGTCACGGCGCTCCCCATGCTGTACGATGGCGAACGGGCCGTCCAGCTCCTGATCCGCGACGTCACCCACCAGCACCGGGCGCGGGAGGCCCTGAGGCGCTCGGAGCGGAAGTGGGCCGACCTCTTCGACCTGAGTCCCCTGGCCATGTGGCTGACGACCGTCGAGGACGCCCGGCTGCTCGAGGTCAACGACGGGTGGATCTCCTTCTTCGGCTGGGAGCGACAGGAGGCCGTCGGCCGCACCGAGCACGAGCTCGAGCTGTGGCTCTTTCCGGAGCGGCGCGAGGAGGTGGTCCGCCGGGTCCGGGAGACGGGCACGGCGCGGGAGGTCCCGGTCCAGCTCCGGACCCGGGGCGGGAAAGTGCGCGACGCGCTGTTCTTCGCCGACCTCGCCGAGATCGACGGCCAGCCGTGCCTCCTGGGGCTGGCGCACGACGTGACCGAGATGCGGCGCTTCGGCCGCGAGCTGGCCCGCATGGCCCTGCACGACAGCCTCACGGGGCTGCCCAACCGGAACCTGTTTCGCGACCGGCTCGACCACGCGCTCGACCGGGCGGAGCGAGGCGGCCACCGGGTGGCGATCCTCTTCCTGGATCTGGACGGCTTCAAGGCGGTCAACGACACGTTCGGGCACCCGGCCGGCGACCTCCTCCTGAGCGCGGTGGCCCGGCGGCTCCGCTCCTGCTTCCGGGACGAGGACACGGTGGCCCGCTTCGGCGGGGACGAGTTCGCGGGGCTGCTCGACGACCTCGAGAGCGTGGACGAGGCGCTGGTGGCCGCCGACCGCGTGGTGGCGGCGTTCGAGGAGCCTTTCGAGGTGCGCGGTCACCGGATCGACGTCGCGGCCAGCATCGGGATCGCGTGCGAGCTCCCCGGGGAGGTCTCGGGCGACGATCTCCTCCGGTACAGCGACGTGGCCATGTACCGGGCCAAGGAGCGGCCCGGGACCCGGTACCACGTGTTCACCGCCGGCCGCGATGCGCTCGCGGCCGAGCGCCTCCGGCGCGAGGACGAGCTCCGCCGGGCGCTGGAGCGGGACGAGCTGGTGGTGCACTACCAGCCGCTCGTCGCCCTGGCCGACGGCTCGGTGGTCGGGGCCGAGGCCCTGGTCCGCTGGAGACACCCCGAGCGGGGGCTGGTGCGCCCGACCCACTTCCTCTCGCTGGCGGAGGAGACGGGGCTCATCGTGCCCATCGGGGAGCGGGTCGTCCAGCGCGCCCTGGCCGACGCGGCGAGCTGGATCGAGTCGGGCGCCGCGCCGGAGGACTTCCGGCTCGCCGTCAACCTCTCCCTCCGGCAGATCCGCCAGCCCGACCTGCCCGAGGTCCTGGCCGAGGCCCTGGATCGCTCGGGCATGCCGCCCCGGGTGCTCCAGCTGGAAGTCGACGAGTCCGCCATCATGCAGGGTCTCGACCGGGTGGAGGGTCTCCGGGAGCTGGGAGTGGGCGTCGTCGTGGACGACTTCGGGACCGGGTATTCCTCCATGGAATCGCTCCGCCATCTCCGGGTCGAGGCGCTGAAGATCGATCCCACCTTCGTGGCGAAGGCCGCCGACGATCCGGCGGACGAGGCGATCGTCCGCGCCATCGCGCTCGTGGCGGAGGGGCTCGGCCTGGAGGTGATGGCCGAGGGCATCGAGCGCGAGGCCCAGCGCTCCCTCCTCCTGGAGATCGGGTGCCCCGTGGGCCAGGGTCTCCTGTTCTCCCCGGCCGTCCCCGCCGACGACCTGCGGGACGCGCTCGTGCGTGGGAGCGTCTGAGCCCGCCGGATCCCCGCCGCCCGCGCGACGCTCAGCCTCCCGCCGGCGCTTTCACCTCCGACCCGAGCCATGCCTCCCTGAGCGCCCGCATCCCGGCGGTCACCGGGCGGCCCGCGTCCTCGAACGGGACGATCTCCCGCTCCGGGTCCGCCGCCAGGACGGCGGAGGCCCGGTGCGTCCCGTCCCGCGACCGGTACTCGAGGGCCACCGTGTCGCCCGGGGCGCGGGCCGCCACGGCCTGCGCCACGTCCGAGGGCGAGGCCACATCCCGGCCGTCCACCGCCAGGAGGACGTCCCCCTCCTCGACGCCGGCCGCGTACAGGGGGCTCCCGATCCGGGTGAGCGAGCCGACGCGGACGCCCCCCCCTTCCCGGGAGAGGTCGGCCGGGCCCAGGGTCGGGCGATCGGGGTGGGCGGGCCGCAGCAGGAGGCCCGCCCCGGCCAGGAGGCCCGCGAAGTCGGGCGCCCGGCCGTCCTCCACGTATCGGGCGAACCAGCGGCGGGCGAAGGCCGTGTCCCCCGTGACCTCGCCCAGGCGGGCGCGGAGGTCGGAGAGCGTATAGGGGACCCCCGTCTTCCCGTGCTTCCGCCACATGGCGCGCATGTAGTCGTCCAGCGTGAGGCCGTACCTCGTCCGCAGCTCGAGGTCGAGCGCCATGGCCAGGACCGCGCCGTAGCTGTAGTACGAGATGAAGGTGTTCCCGAAATTGGTCTCGTCGATGGACACGGCGGCGTCCACGAACGGGGACTCGCGGCTCATGCCCATCGGCCCCCGGAACCGCCGCCCGGGCGAGTCGAGCACGTAGTCCAGGGTGCCGGCCATGCGGGCCAGGTAGTCGCTCCGGTCGGTGAAGCCCGCCCGCTCCATGACCAGGACGCCGTAGTACTGGGTGAAGCCCTCCCCGAACCACAGCAGGCTCGACATGTCGGCGCGGGTGAAGTCGAAGGGCTCGATGGCCCGGTCCCTGATGCGCTCCATGTTCCACGAGTGGAAGAACTCGTGGGCCAGCGTGCCCAGGTTCCGTACGGCGCCCGTGGCCAGGGGACGGGTGGAGACGATGATGGTCGAGTTCCGGTGCTCCATGCCGTCCCCGAAGTCCCAGGGGAGGTAGTCGGCCAGGAAGGTGTAGGTGCCGTGGTCGTAGGGCGCGAGCTCCCCGTACACGGCCTTCTCCTCCTCGACGATGCGGCGCGCCATCTTCGCGAACCGGTCCACCTGGGCGTCGGTCCCGTCGTGGTGGACCACCAGGCGGATCGTGTAGGCCGTGTCCCCCGACGGCTCGCGCCAGCTCCGCTCCGCGAAGTCCGACAGCTCCGTCGGGCTGTCCATGAAGTACTGGAGGTCGGGCGCGGTGAAGCGGTGCGGGTCGGAGGTGGGGACGAGCTGCGTCCCGATCTTCCAGCCCGAGCCCACGGGCGGCTCGAAGCTCACCTGGATCGGCCGGTCCTCGAGCCCGCGGGCGTACATGAAGGTGGCCGGCATGTTGAGGTGGGCGTGGGTGCGGTCGATCCCGTCGTAGGTGCCGTCGGCGTGGTCCCCGAACAGCGTGTAGCGGACCGTGACCGAGGCGCCGTGCCGGGCCACCCGCCAGCGGGAGGGGCTCACGCGCTCGAGCGCCAGCGTGTCGCCCTCCGGGCCGGTGGCGCTCACCGCGTAGACGTTCTTGGCGAACTCGTGGAGCGCGTAGCGCCCCGGGCTCGAGCGCGGCATCTGGAGCTCGAGCGGCGCGTCCCCGAGCCCCGCGAAGACCGCGGTCACCCGGGCCTCGTGGTGGGCCAGGTCCGGGAAGCGGACCTCGTAGCGGACGGGGGCCTGCGCGGCGGCGGGAGCGCGGGCCTCGGCGGCGGGAGCGCGGGCCCCGGCGGCGGGGGCCTGCGCGGCAGCCGGGGCCGGGGCCAGGACGGCCAGGCCCGCGAACAGGCCGGCGGCGGCCAGGGCTGGGGCGGTGCGCGGCGCTTCGGGACGCATGCGGAGCTGCTCCGTGTCTGGGGTTCGAGGGACCGGCATGCTAGGATGGAGGCCGGTCGGAGCGCAACGAGACGGAGGGATCATGACGGACCTGGACCGGACGGTGGACTTCCTGCGGCGGCTCATCCGGACCCCCGGGCTCCCGGGCCGGGAGGAGGAGACCGCCCGCCTCGTCCTGGCCGAGATGGAGGAGCTGGGCTACGACGAGGCGTGGCTGGACGAGGCCGGGAGCGTGGTCGGCCTGGTGCGCGGCGAGGCCCGCCGGCCGGCCGTCATGCTCTGCACCCACCTGGACCACGTGGACGTCGGGGACCCGGAGCGCTGGCCCCATCCGCCCTTCGGCGCGGAGGTCGCGGACGGGCGGGTGTGGGGAAGGGGGGCGGTGGACATCAAGGGGCCGCTGGCCGCCCAGGTCCACGGGGTCGGCCGCCTGGCCGCCGCCGGGCGGCCGCCCACGGACGTGTACGTGAGCGCCGTGGTCCAGGAGGAGATCGGCGGCCTCGGCGCCCGGCACATGGCCCGGAGCCTGGCCCCCGACCTCGTCCTGATCGGCGAGCCGAGCTCGAACGAGCTCCGCCGCGGCCACCGCGGGCGGGTGGAGCTGGAGGTCCACGTGGCCGGAAAGAGCGTGCACGCCAGCGCTCCCGAGCGGGGCGTGAACCCGCTGTACGTGCTGGCCGGCTTCCTGGAGCGCCTCCCCGGCGCCGAGCTCCCCTCCCACCCCGAGCTGGGCGCGACGACCGTGGCGCCCACGTTCCTCCGCACGGACCAGACGAGCCGGAACGTCGTCCCCGGCGAGCTGTGGCTCGCCCTGGACGTGCGGACGGGTCCCGACACGGGCCCCGAGGAGCTGCGTTCCCTGTTCGCACCCCTCCTCGAGGAGGCCGTGGCGGCCGTGCCCGGCGCGTCCGGGGAGGTCGCCGTCCCCTCGGGCCTGCGCCGGAGCTGGCGGGGGGTCGAGCGCGAGATGCCCGCCGTGAACCCCTCCTGGATCCGGGCGGAGGACGACCCGGCCGTGACGACCGCGGGCGACGTGCTGGAGGAGACGCTCGGGACGCGCCCCCCGGTGGGACTGTGGGGCTTCGCCACCGACGGCGGGTACTTCGTGGCGCACGGGTCCACCGTGATCGGGATCGGGCCGGGCGACGAGACGCTCGCCCACACCGTGAACGAGTCGGTGGAGGTCGAGGAGATCGGGGAGGCGCTCGACATCTACGGGGCGCTGGCGCGGGAGTGGCCCTCGGCGTGGGAGGCGGCGCGGGGCTGAGAGGTCGGAGAGGCCGGTTCAGCTCACCACGAACTCGGCCACGTGCGCCTCGTCCGGGGGCGCCGTGGCCAGGGAGACGGCCGCCAGGAGGATCACGTTGGCCGCCACCCCGTAGATCCCGGCCCGAATCCCGAGCCACTGGAGCGACGGCACCAGGTCCCAGATCACCGTGACCGCGAACCCCGCCAGGAGGCCCGAGAGGGCGCCGGCCTTCGTGGCCCTCGGCCAGAAGAAGGTCGCGAACGCCAGGGGCGCGAGCTGCGCGATGAACCCGTAGCCGAACAGGAGGAGCGCGACCAGCGACTTGCGGGCGAAGAGCGCGAAGGCGTAGGCCAGCGCCCCGATGAGGACGACCAGCACGCGCATCGCCGTGCGCTCGGCCCGGTCGGGCATGTCGGGCTGGAACAGCGGCATCCAGAAGTCCTTCACGGCCACCGAGGCGCTCGCGTGGAGGAGCGCGTCCCCCGTCGACATCGACGCGGCCAGCGCCCCGGCGCAGAACAGGCCCACCATGACCGGGGAGATCCCGATCGAGGTCACGATCGTGGGGAGGATCTCGTCGGCCGGCTTCACGCCCGGGAAGGCCAGGACCCCCGCGAACCCGATGAGCATGATCGGGATGAGGAAGATCTGGAAGGTGGGGTAGAAGACCACCGTCCGCTTCAGCGTCCGCTCGTCCCGGGCCGTGTACAGCTTCATGAACGTGTGCGGCCACAGGCTGAAGCCCAGGACCGAGATGGCGATCGCGCTCGAATAGGCGCCCCACGACCACGGGCTCCCGTCCGGCCCCAGGCCCGGCGCGGACAGCATCCGGGGGGCCTCCCGCATGATCCGCTCGAACATGGGCCCCACTCCGCCGTACAGCTTGTGCGGGAGGTAGAGGCCCAGCCCCCACGCCAGCCCCATCATGAAGATCCCCTGGAGGGTGTTCGTCCATCCCACCCCCATCACGCCGCTCCGGAACACGTAGACCAGGACCACCCCGTAGGCCAGGGCGGCCCCCATCCAGAACGGCACGTGCCCGCGGGTCAGCACCTCGAACACGTAGCCGGCCCCGCTCATCTGCAGCACCAGGTAGGGGACGAAGGCCACGATCGAGATCACGGCGAGCACGCCCGAGATGGCCGGGCTCCGGAAGCGGTGCGCGAACAGCTCCGCCTGGGTCACGTACCCGAAGCGGCGGCCCAGCCGCGCCACCCGCGGTCCGAAGAAGTACCAAGGGACCAGCCCCACCGTCCCGTAGGCGATGATGTAGAAGGCCGCCGCCCCCCTCGAGTACGCCCACCCCGGCCCCCCGAGGAAGGCGAAGGCGCTGAAGATGGAGGCGCCCATGATGAAATAGAGGACCACGAAGCCCAGCGAGCGGTCCCCCGCCACCCAGCCCTCGGTGCTGCTCGACGTCTTGCGGCCCGAGAGCAGGCCGACCGAGAGGGAGATGACCAGGTAGCCGCAGGTCACCAGGAACACGACCACCCATTCGGGCATCAGGCGCTCCCGCCGCGCGTCGCGTCCGCGTCATCGGCCCGACCGTTCGGGCGCCGCCGCTCCTCCCTCCGCCCCTCCCACACGAACAGGCCGAGGAGGATGAAGAACGAGCCCACCAGGATCGCGGCCAGGTAGAACAGGTCGAAGGGGAGGCTGAGGACGAAGGGAAGCGCCCCTCCGAAGGCGGCCTGAATCGGCCATATCGTGGCCAGGAAGGCCAGGAGGAAGAAGACGGTGACCGCGCCGTACACCCGCCGCTCGGTGCGGGTCAGGCGGGACGAGAAGAGCCTCGGCCTGCGGTCCACGCTCGCACCTCCTCTCGGTCGGGGTCGCTCTCGGGGGCCGGCGCCGGCCTCAGTCCAGCTTCCCGATCAGCTTCTTGATGCCCGCGGCGAAGATGAGCATCAGGAACCCGCCCGCGCCGGCGAACATCGCCACCCGACCGAACAGCTCGGGCAGCGGCATCGTCTCGAAGTTCCCGGCCACCAGCCCCGCGATCAGGTTCCCCAGGGCCGATCCCATGAACCAGGTCCCCATCATCTGGCTCACCAGCCGCCGGGGGGCCAGCTTGGTCACGCTCGAGAGCCCGACCGGGCTCAGGGACAGCTCGCCGCACGTCTGGAGGAAGTAGGCGGCTATCAGGAAGTACGGCGTCACCCGGTGCGTGCTGCTGGCCTGCGTGGCCGCCCACATCATGACCAGGAAGCTCACTCCCAGGAGGAGGAGGCCCGCCCCGAACTTGACCGGGATCGAGGGCTCCTTGCTGCGGTGGCTCAGCCACACCCACAGCGCCCCGAACACGGGGGCCAGCACGATGATGAAGAACGGGTTGATGGACTGGAGGAGGCTGGCCGGCATCTCCCAGCCGAGCACCATGCGGTCGGTGAGACGCTCGGCGAACAGGTTCATCGAGGAGCCGGCCTGCTCGAAGCCCGACCAGAACAGCGCGGCGGCCACGAACAGGAGGAAGATGACGAACACCCTCTTCTTCTGGCGGCCGGTGAGCTCCCCGAAGGTCAGGACCGAGCCGAAGTAGAGGACGGCCACGCCCACGATGATGTAGGCGGTCCACCGGGCGAAGCTCTCGAAGCCGATGGACACGACGCCGCCCGCGTCCAGCAGGCCCAGGGCGACGGCGATCGCCGCCACGGCCCCGATCCCGAGGAGGAGCGACCGGAGGGCCGCCGGGCGCCGCTCCCGCTCCGCGGGCTCCATGAAGCCCGCGTTCCCCAGGTACCTGGCCCCGAAGCGGTACTGGACGAGGCCGAGCACCATGCCCACGCCGGCCGCGCTGAACCCCAGGTGCCAGTTGATCCCCTCGCCCAGCAGGCCGCAGATGAGGGGGCCGACCAGCGCGCCGATGTTGATCCCCATGTAGAACACCGAGAAGCCCGCGTCGCGGCGCGCGCCGCCCTCGGGGTAGAGGTCGCCCACGATCGAGCTGACGTTGGGCTTGAGGAGCCCGGTCCCGATCACGATGAGGGCGAGGCCCAGGAAGAAGGTCGGCCGGGAGGGGATGGCCATGCTGAAGTGGCCCGCGGCGATCACGACCCCGCCCCAGAACACGGCGCTCCGCTGCCCCAGGATCCGGTCGGCGACCCACCCTCCGGGGAGCGCCAGGAGGTAGACCCCCGCCGTGTACAGGCCGTAGATGGCCGCGGCCCGCCTGTCGGTCATGCCGAGCCCGCCCGTGGCGGCCGCGTCGACCATGAACAGGATGAGGAGGGCCCTCATCCCGTAGTAGCTGAAGCGCTCCCACATCTCGGTGAAGAAGAGGGTGGCGAGCCCGCGGGGGTGGCCGAAGAAGCCGTCTTGGCGCGGCGCGCCGGGCTCGGCTGCGCTCGTCTCCGTGGCTGGGGACCGGGTGTCCATGCGTGCGTCCGCCTCCTGGCGTGATGTGGGGCACGGGCTGCGGCGGGCCGGCTCCCGGGACCTGTCCTCTCCCCGGCCCGGGGCGCGAACAACCTCGCCGCCGCCCGCCGGGCGGGCAAGCGGGCGCGGGCCGGCCGCCCGCCCGGGCCGCTCCCGGTCCGGCCGGCGCCCGCGACCTACCTGCCGCCGCCCCCGATCGGGTCGCCGGGGGGCAGCTCCTCGACGCGGGCCGGCGGGGTGGTCCCCTCGGGCCGCGACAGCCAGCGCCGGATGTCCTCCAGCGCCGCCGCCTGCACCGGATCGGGCTTCGGGCGGCCCGCCAGCCAGTCGCGCAGCTCGCGGATCTCCGCGTCGAGCTCGGCCCGGACCAGCCCGGTGTTCTCCGCGCTCGAGGCCTCGGACAGGAGCCGGTCCAGGACCACGTGGTCCACGGTTCGGCGCAGGGCCAGCCGGTAGCCGTCCGACGGGTCGGGCGCTCTCCACGTGGCGTCCAGGAGCCGGTTCACGACCTCGTCCAGGCCGGGCTCCTTCGGGTTCCGTGCGTGCTGCCCCACCAGACGCGCCATGCGTTGGGGCTGGAGCAGGTAGTCCAGCGTGTAGCCCGCCGACGAGGCCGCCACGCCCAGGGGGTCGAACATGGGCGCGGTGCGCGAGGCGAAAGTCTCGCCCGAGGCCATCCCGTACGCCGGCGGCGGGAGGATGGAGAGGACCGTGTCCGGGAGCGCGAGGAACTCGGGGGACAGGGTGGTCAGCATCCCCGAGAGCGCGGCGCGCTGGCGCTCCGGCGGCACGGGCGTGATCGGCGTCTGGCCGTCGCCCCGCATCGCGAAGCTGTAGTCGGCCCCGCCCAGGCTGTGCGAGGCCGCCTCGAGCTGGTAGCGGTGGTGGAGATACAGGGGGACCAGGATCTCCTCCAGGGAGGCCAGGGGCTCTCCCGGGCGGATCATCTTCGGGCCGAACTCGGCCAGCCCGGCCTTCCGGACCTCGAGCTCGTGGCCCAGGTAGGCCACCGGGTCGGAGCCGTTGTCCCACAGGGCGGCCAGCGGATGGGCGGCGCCCATGGGCCGGGCGTCCTTGTCGGTGATGAAGCGCATGCCCCGCGACAGCCCGTGGCGAACGATGGAGTCGAGGGCGGCGTGGACGTCCGTCCCTTTCGGGAACTGGCTGTAGAGCCACGTGATCGCGAAGCGGTCGTAGGCGCCGACGCCCACCGCGTAGGCGTCGGAGAGGTCCAGCGTCCCGTCGTCCCGGATGTTCACGACCGGGGCCGGATAGTCCATGACGCTCGCACGGCCGTAGGTGCTGGCGATGTAGTTGTGGGCCAGGCCGAGCGTGTGCCCGACCTCGTGGGCGGCCAGTTGCCTCACCCGGGCCAGCGCCATCTCGGTGGGCGTCGTGGACGGGTCGAGGTCGGCCAGGTAGCCGAAGGCCGGGCCGTCCCCGTAGTCGCAGCCCCCGACGCCCACGCGTCCGCTCGCGCCCGCCGAGCCCCCGAACACGGGCACCAGCCCCGAGCCGATCAGGTGGTCCTGCCGGAGCCTCAGGCTCCCGAGGTTGACGTTCGCCTTGAGGATCTCGCCCGTACGGGGGTCGACCACCGACGCGCCGTAGGACCAGCCGCGCGTCCGGCGGTGCGTCCAGTGGACCACGTTGTAGCGGAGGTCCATGGGGTCGGCCGAGTCGGGAAGCACCTTCACCTGGAAGGCGTTCCGGAAGCCCGCGGCCTCGAACGCCTTCTCCCACCAGGAGATCCCCTCCATGACCGCCGAGCGGATGGGCTCGGGGATCCCGGGGTCCACGTAGTAGACGAGCGGCTTCACGGGCTCGGAGACGGCGGCGCCGGGGTCCTTCTTCACCAGCCGGTGCCGGGTGGCCCAGCGCACGTGGATGCTCGAGTCGATGGGGACCGAGTAGTCCTGGAAGGTCACCGCGAAGGCGCCCACCCGCGGGTCGGCGGCGCGCGGCGCGTACCCGTCGTCGGGCAGCCGGACCAGCGAGTAGTGCGCCCGCAGGGAGACCGCCTCGGGGTCGGCGGCCGTCCGGCGCACCAGGGGGCCCGGCCGGTCGCTGGTGAACGTGAGCCACGCCTCGACCTCCGTGTTCTCCGGGAAGGCCTTCGTGCGGGGCGTGTAGATGGCGCTCCGGCTCCGGTCCAGCTCGAAGTCGCCCTGGTCGGTCCGCTTCAGGGTCTGGACGATCCCGTGCGCGTCGCGGACGAAGAAGGGCGTGGCGTCCACGAGCCAGCGGTCGTCCTTGCGGGCCACGGCGTCGAAGCCCCAGATGGTCCCGGGAGCGAAGGCCTCGCGCACCGCGCTCTTCTCGGCCGCGCTCCCCTCGCGGGCCCGGAAGCCGTAGTTGGGCTCGATGAGCAGGATCCGGCGGCCCACGCGCGCCGCCTCCAGGACGTGGGTGTCGCCCTCCTGGCCGCGGTCGAGGCCCACGGGATTGGAGCCCAGGCCCGTGGCGAGCGCCTCCTGGTAGAGGAACGGCGTGTCGAAACGGTCCACCTCCAGGTAGAGCTTCCCGGCGTCCGCGTCCCAGTACAGGTCGAAGTAGCCGGGCATGTGCTCCATGCCCTTCGTCTTCGCCTCGATCGTGGGGAGCGGCTCGGGCGCCTCCGCCTTCGCCTTCTTCCCTTCCTGGGCCATGGCCGGCGGCGTCGAGGCCGCCCACACGGCCGCGGCCGCCGCCAGGAGGAGCGGGAGCCCCCGGGCGAAGGTCGGCCCGGTGGCGCGGGAGGGGGAGGCGGGTCGGCTCTCGTGCATGCGGGGCTCCGTGGCTCGTGTGGATCCGGGCTCGCGATCGGGCCGCCCCCCGGTCGGGGGCGGGTCCGTCGGCCGGCCAATGTCGGACCGCGGCGCCCCCCCGGGCAAGCGTGGCGAGCTTGGAGCCGCCGGGCCGGGGACGTAGGATGGGGGCTCGTCCCGACCCGAGGAGGATGATGTGCGGATCGCCCTGGCGCAGAGGCAGCCCGGCCCGGACCGGGAGCGGAACCTGGAGCGCGCCCTCGAGGACCTGAGGAGGGCCCACACGGCGGGGGCGAGCCTCGTCTGCTTCCCGGAGCTCGCGCTCGAGCCCTTCTTCCCGCGCCACGAGAGCTGGGATGCGGCGGCCGGGCTGGCCGAGCCCGTGCCCGGCCCCACCACCGAGCGCCTGGCCGAGCGGGCCCGCGAGCTCTCGCTCGTGGTGGTGTTCAACCTGTACGAGGAGGACGGGGAGGGGCGGAGGTTCGACAGCTCCCCCGTCATCGATGCCGACGGGGCCCTCCTGGGCGTCACCCGCATGGTCCACATCACGGACTACCCGGGCTTCCACGAGCGGGCCTACTACCACCCGGGCGACCGGGGCGCTCCGGTCTACGAAACGGCGGCCGGGAAGGTCGGCGTGGCCATCTGCTACGACCGGCACTACTCCGAGTACATGCGCGCCCTGGGCGTGGCGGGCGCGGAGATCGTCGTGATCCCCCAGGCCGGCACCGTGGGCGAGTGGCCCGACGGGCTGTACGAGGCCGAGGTCCGGACGGCCGCCTTCCAGAACGGCTACTGGACGGCTCTCTGCAACCGGGTGGGCTCGGAGGGGGAGCTCACCTTCGCGGGGGAGTCCTTCGTGTGCGATCCGGAGGGGAGGGTCGTGGCGCGCGGGACCTCCGGCCGCCAGGAGCTGGTGATCGCCGACGTCGACCTCGAGGCGTGCGCGGACTCCCATGCGCGGCGCCTGTTCTGGCGCGACAGGCGGCCGGAGCTGTATCCGGGCTGGCTCGGGCCGGGCGAGGAGGGGAGCTAGCGCGTGGCCGGCGCCTCTCCGCCCCGCCGCCCGATCATCCACGTCCCCGCCACGACCAGCGCCGCCCCCGCGTAGCTCCAGATGCCGGGGATCTCGGAGAAGAAGATCGCCCCCCACAGCCCGGCGAACACGATCTGGAGGTAGCCGACCGCCATCGCGCGTCCGGCGCGCTCGCGCCTCAGGCCGTGCGTCATGAGGAGCTGGGCCGCCTGCGCCGTGATCCCGACGCCCAGGAGCGCGAGCCACTCGCTCGTGGTCGGCCACACCATCTCCGTGGCCGCGATCGGGAGCGAGCCGATGACGCTCACGAAGGCGAAGTAGAAGACGATGACCAGGGGATCCTCGCTCTCCCCGAGCTTTCGCACCGAGACGTAGGCCGCGGCGCTCAGCATGGAGCCCAGGAGCGCGATCCCGGCCACCGCGGGGTCCAGGTGCGCGCTCTCGGACCCGAACAGGAAGGAGGGGCGCGCGACGAGGAGCACGCCGCCCAGGCTGGCGGCCGTCCCCACCACCTCGACCGGCCGCAGCCGCTCGTCCAGGACCGCCGCCGCCAGGAGGGCCGTCCACACCGGATTCGTGTACTGGATCACCGTGGCGTCGGCCAGCGGGATGTGGGTGATGGCGTAGTAGAAGCAGCCGACCGCGGCGAAGCCGAACAGCCCGCGCAGGACGAGGAGCCCCTTCCGCTCGCCCCACGGCTCCACCCCCGCCCGTCGCAGCATCCACAGGGTGACGACCACGATGACGGCCCCGCGCGCCAGGACGACCTCCGCCGTGGGGAGCCGCCTGCCCGCGATCTTCACGAACAGGCTCATGACGCTGAACCCCAGGGCGGCGCCCGCCATGTAGCGGATGCCGGGAGGGAAGCGGTCCCTCACGCGCCGTCTCCCGTCCTCTCGTCCCGCGCTCCCATGCTCTCCCGTCGGTCGATGGGCGGCCCCTTCCGCGCCGGCGGCCGAAGCTACGGCCGGGGCGGGGTGATGCGACACCCGTGCCGCTCGCCGGAACCGGGGCGCGATCGCCGACGTTGACGCGAACCCGGCCCGCCGGGCAGTGTGGGCCCCGCCGGGGGGCGGCTCCGGATCGAGGGGAGGTCGACATGCGAGAGGAGGGTTCGGTGAGGGAGCGAGGGGAAGCGGCGTCCGCGCTGCTGGCGTCCGCCGTCCTGGCGGCGGCGCTCGTGGCCGGCGGCCCGGCCGCGGCGGCGGGGCAGGGCGCGAGCCCGGACACGTCCGGCGCGGTTCGCGACACGGCAGCCGCCCACGGCGCTGCCCGCTACCAGCTCGACACGCTGGTGGTGAGCGCGGCGGGCCGCACCGGCGGACGGGCAGCGGCCACCCGGGACCTGGAGGTCCTCGACCGCGAGGAGATCGAGCGGATCCCCGCCCGGACCGTGGCGGGGCTCCTGCGCTGGGCGGCCGGCGTCGACCTCCGGCCCAAGTCCCCCGCCCAGGTCGACCTCACCCTGCGGGGCTCGAGCTTCGAGCAGGTCCTCGTTTTGGTGGACGGGGTCCCGGTGAACGATCCCCAGACCGGCCACTTCGACCTGGACGTCGCGGTCCCGCTGGCCTCGGTCGAGCGGGTGGAGGTCCTGCGGGGGCCCGCCTCGGCCGCGTTCGGGGCCGACGCCCTGGGCGGGGTCGTGAACATCGTGACCCGCGGCTCCGACCGGCCCGGCGAGGTGCGTCCCGCCGCCGCCCGCGTCTCGGGCGGCTCCTTCGGGCGCCTCGAGGGCTCGGGGGCGGCCGACGTCAGGGCCGGACCGGCCGTCCTCCACGCCGCGGCGGGCGGTCTGCGCTCGGACGGCCACCGCGACGACACGGACTACGGGATCGGCCTCGGCTCGCTCTCGGCGGCCGCGCCGGTCGGCGATGGCCACCTCCTGGGGTCGGTCCGCTACGCCCGGCGGGATTACGGGGCCGGCGGCTTCTACGGGCCCTTCCCGGCCTACGAGCGCACCCGCACGCTGGCGGCCACCCTGGGCTGGCGTCCGCCCGCCGACGCCACGACCCGGGTCGAGCCCCGCATCGAGCTCCGGCGCCACCACGACGACTTCGTCCTCCGGCGGAGCGATCCCTCCTTCTACCGTAACCTCCACACCGTCTGGGACCTGGGCGGCGAGCTCACCGTCCGCCGGCGCCTGGCCGGCGGGCTCGTGGCGGCGGTGGGGGGGAACGCGCACGACGTGCTGCTCCGGAGCACGGCGCTCGGCCGCAGGGACGAGGGGCGCGGGGCCCTGTTCGCCGAGGTCACGGCCGGGACTCCCGGCGAGGCGGTCGTCTCGGCCGGTCTCCGGCAGGACTGGCACGAGGTGTACGGCGGCTTCCTCGCGCCCAGCCTGTCGGCGGCCGTGTGGCCCGCTCGCGGCCTCTCGCTTCACGGAGCCGTGGGCCGGGCGTTCCGCGCGCCCACCTTCACGGAGCGCTTCTACCGCGACCCGGTGGATGTCGGGAACCCCGACCTGGACCCCGAGCGGGCGTGGAGCGCCGAGCTCGGCGTGAGGCTCGAGCCCACGGCCGGCCTCGGCCTGGACCTCACGGGCTTCCGGCGCTGGGCCCGGGACCTCATCGCCTGGACGCGGCCGGCGGGCGCCGGGGCCGACGTCCCGTGGGAGACGCGGAACGTGGCCCGGGCCGACTACCGGGGCGCCGAGCTCACCGGGCGCGCCGCGGACCTGGCGGGCGCCACCGTCCGCGCGAGCTTCGAGCTCCTCGGGATCGACCCCGGAGCCGGGTCGTTCGCGACCAAGTACGCCTTCCAGCCGCTGGAGGAGCGGGCCTCGCTGGCCGTGACGCGGGCCCTCCCCGGCGGCGTGCGGGCCGCCGCCCGCGTCCTCCGGGCGCGCCGCCGCGGCTTCCCGGACCCGTTCTGGCGGCTGGACCTCCGGCTCGACCGCCGGCTGGGGTCGGCCTCGGCCTACCTGGACCTCACCAACCTCACCGACGACCGCCACGCCGACATCGTGGGGGAGCCCGTGGCCGGCCGGGCCGTCGAGGCGGGCCTGGCGATCGGCCCCGCTGGCCCGTAACGCCGGGCGGGTCTACGATGAAGCGGGGCAGGGAGCCCCCGCGATCCGACGACCCTCTGGAGGCACGCATGTCGACCATCACCGCGCCCGAGACGGTCCGCGCGCCGCGCGGTACCGAGCTCTCCTGCAGGGGCTGGCACCAGGAGGCCGCCCTCCGGATGCTCATGAACAACCTGGATCCGGAGGTGGCCGAGAAGCCCGGGGAGCTGGTCGTCTACGGCGGCTCGGGGAAGGCGGCCCGGAACTGGGAGTGCTACCACGCCATCGTGGACACCCTCCGCCGCCTGGAGAACGACCAGACCCTCCTCGTCCAGAGCGGAAAGCCCGTGGGCGTGTTCGAGACGCACGAGGAGGCGCCCCGCGTCCTCATCGCCAACGCGCACCTGGTCCCGCGGTGGGCCACGTGGGACGAGTTCCGGCGCCTGGAAGCCATGGGCCTCACCATGTACGGCCAGATGACCGCCGGCTCCTGGATCTACATCGGGACGCAGGGGATCCTGCAGGGGACGTACGAGACGTTCGCCGAGGCCGCGCGCCAGCACTTCGGCGGGGACCTCTCCGGCCGGCTCGTGGTGAGCGCGGGGCTGGGGGGCATGGGCGGCGCCCAGCCGCTGGCCGCCACCATGAACGGCGGCGTCTTCCTGGGCGTGGAGGTCGACGAGGCGCGCGTCCGCCGCCGCGTCGAGACCGGCTACCTCCAGGAGATCGCGCACGACCTGGACGAGGCGCTGGCCCTCGTCCTCGAGGCGAAGGAGGCCGGCGAGGCGCTCAGCGTGGGCCTGGTCGGGAACGCCGCCGACGTCATCCCCGAGCTCGACCGCCGCGACGTGGTGCCCGACCTCCTCACCGACCAGACCGCCGCCCACGATCTCCGCGTCGGCTACATCCCGAAGGGGATGTCCCTGGGGGAGGCCGACCGCATGCGCGAGAGCGACCCGGACGGCTACGAGGCGCGGGTTCTGGACTCCATGGTCGGGCACGTCCGGGCGATGCTGTCGCTGCAGGGGAAGGGGGCGGTCACCTTCGACTACGGGAACAACATCCGCGGCCAGGTGGCCGACAACCGCGGGCTCGAGGAGGCGTTCGACATCCCGGGCTTCGTCCCCGCCTTCATCCGACCCCTGTTCTGCCGCGGCGCGGGGCCGTTCCGGTGGGCGGCGCTCTCGGGGAACCCCCGGGACATCCTCGAGACCGACCGGGCCGTGCTCGAGACCTTCCCCGAGAAGGAGAGCCTGGGGCGCTGGATCCGGAAGGCGCAGGACCAGGTGCGGTTCCAGGGGCTCCCGGCGCGGATCTGCTGGCTCGAGTACGGCGAGCGGGCCGAGATGGGGCTCCGGTTCAACTGGCTGGTGCGGAAGGGGAAGGTCGACGCCCCGCTCGTCATCGGGCGCGACCACCTGGACACCGGCTCGGTGGCCTCGCCCAACCGCGAGACCGAGGGGATGAAGGACGGCTCGGACGCGATCGCCGATTGGCCGCTCCTCAACGCCCTCCTCAACACGGCGTGCGGGGCCAGCTGGGTCTCCCTCCACCACGGGGGCGGCGTCGGGATCGGCTACTCGATCCACGGCGGCATGGTGTGCGTGGCCGAGGGCTCGGAGATGGCCGACCGCCGGCTCGAGCGCGTCCTCACCGCCGACCCGGGCTCGGGCGTGGCCCGCCACGCCGACGCCGGCTACGAGGAGGCCATCGGCACGGCGCGCGAGCGGGGCGTGGACGTCCCGATGCTCGGGTAGGGGACGCCCCCCGCGTGCGCCTCCTCGTCGACATCGGTCTCCTGGCCACCTGCCGCGCGGGCGGCGGGCAGGGCGACGTGGGGGCCATCCCGGACGCCGCGGTGGCCTGGGAGGACGGCGAGATCACGTGGGCGGGCCCCGAGGCGGACCTCCCCGGGGAGCTGCGGGAGGCCGCCGCCCTCGAGGTCCTCTCGGCCGGCGGCCGCCTGGTGATCCCCGGCCTGGTGGATTGCCACACCCACCTGGCCTTCGGCGGATGGCGGGCCGACGAGTTCGTGCGCCGGGCGCGGGGCGAGAGCTACGCCGAGATCGCGCGCTCGGGGGGCGGGATCATGGCCACCGTGCGCGCCACCCGCGACGCCACGGAGGAGGAGCTGGTCGCGCGCGCCGCGGGCTTCCTGTCGGAGATGGCCCGCCTGGGCGTCACCACCGTCGAGGCCAAGAGCGGCTACGGCCTCGACCTTCCCGGGGAGATCGAGCTCCTCCGCGTCTACCGGCGGCTGGGGGAGACGCAGCCCCTGCGGATCGTGCCCACGCTCCTCGCGGCGCACGCGGTCCCGCCCGAGTACGCCGGCGACCGCGACGGCTACGTGTGGCTCGTGTGCGAGGAGATCATCCCGGCCGCCGCCGAGGAGCGCCTGGCCCGCTTCTGCGACGTCTTCCTGGAGGAGGGGGCGTTCACGGCGGGGGAGGCGCGCCGGATCCTCGAGGCGGGCCTCGCCCACGGGCTCGGGCCCAAGCTCCACGCGGACCAGCTCACCGACGGGGGCGGCGCGGCGCTGGCAGCGGAGCTGGGGGCCGCCTCGGCCGACCACCTGGAGCGGACCTCGCCCGCGGGGATCCGGGCCCTGGCGGCCTCGGACACCGTGGCCGTGGTCCTGCCGCTCGCCGCCCTCTACCTGGACGGCCCCTCCCCGCGGGCGCGGCGGATGGTGCGCGAGGGCGCGGCCGTGGCGGTGGCCACCGACTTCAACCCGGGCTCGGCGCCGAGCTACCACCTGCCGCTGGCCATGACCCTGGCCTGCATCCGGGGCGGGCTGAGCCCGTCGGAGGCGCTGGTCGGGGCCACGCGGGTGGCCGCGCGCGCCTGCGGCGTGGAGGACGAGGCCGGCTCGGTCGAGGTCGGGAAGGCCGCGGACCTGGCGGTCATCGACGCGCCCGACCCGGACACCTGGCTCTACCATCACCGCCCCAACGCCTGCGTGATGACGGTGGCGGGCGGGGAGGTGGTGTGGGAGGCGCCCGCCGGGGGCGAGGGCCGGGGCGCGCCCGGCCCGACGGGACCGGGCGGAGCCGGCGCGGCGCGGAGGCCCGGATGACGCGCCTCGCCTTCCGTCACGTGCTCGGGCCGGACGGCCTCCTCGAGGATCGCGCCCTGGTGGTGGACGGGGACGGCCTCATCGAGCGGATCGAGCCCGCGTCGGGGCCGTGGGACGGCTACCTGGCGCTGCCCGGCCTCCCGAACGCCCACAGCCACGTCTTCCAGCGCGCCCTGAGCGGCTTCGGGGAGGCGCGGCGAGGCGAGGAGGACAGCTTCTGGACGTGGCGGGAGGCCATGTACCGCCTGGCCGGCTCCCTGGGCGCCGACGGGCTCCGGGCGGTCGCCCGCTTCGCGTACGGCGAGATGCTGGCGGCCGGCTTCACGGGCGTGGCCGAGTTCCACTACCTCCACCACGGCGCCCGCGGGGAGACGCCGCTCGAGATGGCGACGGCCGTGATCGAGGCGGCCCGGGAGGCCGGGATCCGTCTGACGCTGCTCCCCGTGCTCTACGAGCGCGGAGGCTTCGGGAAGCCGCTCGGGGAGGAGCAGCGCCGCTTCTCGACGGGCGGGCTGCAGGGCTACCTGAGGCTCCTGGCCGAGCTCGAGGCCCGGCGGCGCGGGACCTCGCCCGGCGAGGCGTTCGGCCTGGGCGTGGCGCCCCACTCGCTGCGGGCGGTCGACCCCGTCACGCTCCCCGCCCTCCTCGAGGGCGCGGGCGAGGCGCTCGGCTCCGGCTTCCCGGTCCACATCCACGTCTCCGAGCAGAGGAGGGAGGTGCGGGACTGCCGGGCCGCGCACGGCCTGGCCCCCGTGGACCTCCTGGCCCGACACGCGCCGCTCGACGCCCGCTGGAACCTGGTCCACGCCACGCACGCGACCCCGGACGAGCGGACGCGGATCCGGGAGGCGGATGCGGCGGTGGTGCTGTGTCCGATCACCGAGGCGTGGCTCGGCGACGGGCTCTTCCCGGCCGACGAGCACGCCCGGCGCGGCGGGCGCCTGGCGGTGGGCTCGGACGGGAACGTCCGGATCGACGCGGCCGAGGAGCTGAGGACCCTCGAGTTCGGGCAGCGACTCCGGAGCGAGCGCAGGGCGCGCCTCGCCACCGGGGAGGGGCTCGGGGCGCCGCTGTGGGCCCTCCTGGCCGCCGGAGGCGCCGGGGCGCTCGGGCGGCCCGTCGGGCAGCTCTCGCCCGGGCGGTTCGCGGACCTCGTGGTCCTGCCCGAGGACGGCGCGCCGTGGCTCGGGCAGGACCCGGTCCGGATGCTCGACGCGCTCGTGGTCGGGGGGAGCCGGACCGACCTCGGGGACGTGTACGTGGGCGGCCGGCGGGTCGCGGGCGGCGGGCGGCCGCCCGGCGGAGCGGAGGCGAGGGCGGCGTTCCGGCGGGTGGTGGAGAGGCTGGGCGACGAGCTCGGGTGAGCCTCGCGGCGTGACGCGCCCGCTACGCGCTCAGGCGGCGCCGGCCCCCGCTCACGAGCGCAGCAGCACGTAGTGGCCGGCGTCGTCGGGGCGGAGCGCGCCGTCGTCCCCGCGCGGCTGGGGGGGGAGGTAGCCCAGGACGCGCCACCCGGCCGACAGGTAGTGCTGGAAGGCGCGGCGCGTGGCCGTCCGCCACCGCCGGGCCCGTTGCGCGTCGGCCTCGCGCACGGCGTGGATGTCGGCCGGGATCGCCACCCGGACAGCGTCGCCGCCGGGCAGGGGGGCGTCGTCCCGGCCGTCCGGGTCGGCCACCGGCGCGCCGGCGTGACGCGCCAGGCGCGCCTCCAGCTCGCCCCGCGCCGGATTCCGCGGGTCGAAAGGGTCGGGGCCTCCCGGGCCCAGGTCCCAGCGGACCACGAACCGGTCGGTGCCCAGGCCGCGGTGCAGGGCGCTCCCCGTCTCCCCGTACATGTCCCGGACGTAGCGGTCGACGGTGGCTAGAAAATGGTTGAGGTTGAGGTGTGCATTTTTCGATACCAGAGGATCATATGTCCAGTAACAGCATGTGACGTCGAGGCGGAGGAGGAGGTCCCGCTGGTGGCGCTTCAGGGCCGGCCCGAGGCCCGAGCCGCGCAGCCCCGGCCGCACCGCGAGCATGTGCGACCAGTGGACCCTCCTGTCGTCCTCGACGCCGGTGAGGCCGAACACGAAGCCGGCCATGTCGCCCCCGTCGGCGAACGCCCCCGAGGCGACCCCGCCCACCCGCCGGGAGATCTCGAGGATGCTCGCCGGGACGCGCTCGCTGAACGCCTCGCCCCACACCTCCTGCTGCAGCGCCTCGCACGCGCGGTACTCGTCCCAGGTCTCCATGGGCCGGATCTCCACGTGGCCTCGTCCTCCTTCCGTGGTCTCCCTGCGGCGGCCGCCGCGCCCAAGCTATGTGGTCCGTGCGGGCCGGGCACGATGCGGGGAGACGCGCTCAGCCCCCGGGGCGCAGGTGCTCCCTGAGGAAGGCGAGCGTCCGGCCCCAGGCGGTGTCGGCCGCCACCTTCACGTACCGCGTCCCCGACGGGTTGGCGAAGGCGTGTCCGGCGCCCTCGTAGACGTACATGTGCTCGGTCACGCCCAGGGAGTCGAGGACGCTCCCGAAGCGCCGGATGTCGTCGACCGGAATCGAAGAGTCCTCGGCCCCGAAGTGCCCCTGGATCGGCACCTCGATCCCGGCCAGCTCGGCCGGGTCGGTGACCAGGTGGCCGTAGTAGATCACCGTGGCGTCCAGGGAGTCGGGGAAGAGAAGGGCCGTCTGCAGGCTCCACCCCCCGCCGAAGCACCATCCGATCGAGCCGATGCGGGCCGCCCCGCGGTCCTCCAGGTAGCGGAAGGCCGCCCGGAGGTTGGCCTTGGCCCGGTCCCGGTCCACCGAGCGGGCCAGCTGGCCCGCTCGGTCGGGCGTCTCGGCCACTTGGCCGCCGTACAGGTCCACGGCCAGCGCCGCGTACCCCTCTCCCGCCAGCTGCCGGGCCATGGAGCGGATGTTGTCGTTGAGGCCCCACCACTCGTGGATCACGATGAGGCCCGGGATCGAGTCCGCGGCGTCCTGGGGAGTGGCCAGGTAGCCTTTCAGCTCCGTGTCCCCGACGTTTCCGTAGGTCACCTCCGAGCCGGTGACCGGCCGGCGGGGCTGCGCGGTCGCCGCGGGGCTGGCCTCGGGCGCGTCGCCGGCGTGCTCGGCCGCCAGGCGGTCCGTGTACGCCCCGCCATCGCTCGCGTCGGCGTCGCGGGGAGGGCCGCCGCACGACCAGACGGCCGCGGCCATGGTGAGGACGAGGACGATGTGCTGCCGCATGGTCGCCTCCTGCTCGTGGATGGGACGAAGGTTCGTCAATGTACGCGGCGGCCTCGGGTGCGCGCAGGAGGAGGGGGGGTCACCGGGTGGGCGAGGGAGGCGAGATGACGGCGGCGTGCGGGCTCCTCATCCTGGCGACCTGGCTCCTCCTCCCTCCGGTCCTCGGGACGGTCGCGGCCGTCGGAAGGTGATGATCACCGCCACCGCCGCCACGATCACGGCGGCGGCCAGGAGCATGCGTGGCGTGAGCGTCTCGCCCGCGATGAGCCAGCCCAGGAAGACCGCCACGACCGGATTCACGTAGGCGTAGGTGCTCACGAGCGAAGCGGAGGCGTGCCTCAGGACCCACATGTAGGCCGTATAGGCCACCAGGCTGCCCAGGACGACGAGGTAGGCGAGGCCGGCCAGCGAGCGGAGGCTCGGCGGGTGGGCCGCGAGTCCGGCCGCCTCTCCGGCTGCGAGCCCCACGACGGAGAGCACGATCCCGCCGCTCAGCATCTGGAGGGCGGTGCCCAGGAGCGGGGGCGAGGGGAGCGGCGTCCCCCGCGACCAGAGGGAGCCGAAGGCCCATCCCATCGAGCCGACCAGGACCACGAGGCTCCCGAGGAGCTGCCGGTGCGAGTGGGCGGCGCCGCCCTCCGGGCCGATGTTCGTGCCGAGAAGGAGGGCCACCCCCGCGATGCCCGCCAGGAGGCCGAGCGCGACGGCGGCCCGCGGCCGCCGTCCGCCGAAGGCCAGCCAGTCCAGGAGCACCATCCACACGGGCATGGAGGCGACCAGGAGCGCGGCGGTGCCCGAGGGGACCGTGACCTCGGCCCAGCTCAGCGCACCGTTCCCCACGGTGACCATGAGGAGCCCCACGAAGGCCGCGGGGAGCCAGTCGCGGCGCGCCGGCGGCGGAGCGCCGCGGAGCCGGAGGAACGCGTACAGGACGCTGCCGGCCAGGGTGTACCTGACGCCGGCCATGAGAAGTGGAGGGAGGGTCTCGACCGCGAAGCGGATGGCCAGGTAGGTCGAGCCCCACACCAGGTAGACCGTGCCCAGGGCGGTGCCCACGCGCCACCGGGCGGTCTCGGTCTGTCGCGCCTCCGGCCCCAACCTCCCCCTCCGCTCCGCGGCCCGCGTTCCGTCGAGAGCCGCGGAAGGTTGGGCTCGTCACCGGCTCGGGCAAGGCCCGCCGGCGAGCGCGGGGTGGAGGACGGTGCCGCGCGCCTCAGCCCGGAGGCAGCCTCCCGAACTCGCGCCGGCCTTTCACCACGCCGGCGCCGACCGCCACCCCGAACAGGACCGCCGTTCCGGCTCCCAGCACCGGGAGGATCCAGGCCACCGGAGACGCCGCCAGGGCGGCCACCGCGCCGGCCACCCACGGTGCCGAGGGCTTCCGGACCGCGTCCACGTAGCGCAGCCTGTCGCGCACGAAGCGTCGCGTGCCGGTGAAGCCGGCGAACAGGCCCGCACCGGCCACGCCCACCATCAGCATATCGATCATGTCTTCATCACCTCCGGGGTCCCCTACGGAGGCCGTCGGGGCAGGGTTTCGACGGCCCCGGAGCCCTCACCAGCGGGCCCGGTACCCCCGCGTGTCCACGTGGACGAACGGCCCGTGGCTCTCGGTGACCGGATATTCGCCCAGGCCGCCCAGGAGGTGCCGGGTCGAGGGGGCGCCGTCCAGGCCCTCGGCGATCCGGTAGAGGACCTCCGCATCACCGATGTCGACCCTCCCGTCCCCGTTCAGGTCGTCCATGACCCCGTTCCCGTCGCGGTCGATGTAGATGTCGGCCGCGTCACCGTAGATGTGGCGGCTGTACTCGGGACGGCCGATGGCGTGATTGTACCATGGCGACCGGTAGCTGCTCAGCACCTGGAAGGTGGAGACGGCGATTCCCTGCCGGTTCACCGCGGCCAGCATGAGCTCCAGCTTCTCGAGCATGAGGGGGTCCGGCGGCGGGAGGTACGCCGGGTACCCGGTCGGAAGGTGGCAGCGGAACTGGCCCAGGCGGAAGTGGGGACTCACGGGCAGGTCCGCCAGCTCCGGCGTGAGCTCGACGAACCCGGCGGGGTGCCGGTAGCGCTCGAGCCCGCGGTAGGGCCGCTCCGGGTAGTCGCCGATGCGGAAGCCGTCGACGCGTCCGTCCCGGAGCCGGTCGAACGGTACGAGGACGAGGGCGTTCAGGACCACCGAGTCCGTGGCGCCCGCCCGGCGCACCACGATGCGGTGGACACCGGGATCGCCCGGGGCGCGCCAGCTCCACGCTCCGTTCGGCGACGCTCCGAGGGGGCGGCCATCCACCGTCACGCGGACCGATCCGCCCGCCCGGCCCGGAGAGGATCCACCCGGGCCGGGCACCCGAAGCGGGACGACGGAGTCGGGCAGGACGGGCACCAGGAACGTCGCGTACTCGACCTCCAGGTCTCCGGCGATCACGGTGAAGCTCGGGCGGTCCGCATCGAACGCCGGGGCGGCCGGGGACGGTGGCGCCGGTGAGGAGGCGGTGGCCGGCGCGGACTCCGTGGCCGTCGCGCCCGACCCCCCGGGCGTCGCGGACGCGAAGGCGGCCACGCCGAGCAGCAGGGCCGCGGCGGTGCTCCCGGCGGCCCTCATCGGACGCCCTCCGGGGCGGAGGCATCGGCCGGCACGGCCCGCTCGTCCAGCGCCGCCTCCAGCCGGGGGTCCCGGTCGTACACGTCGGGCCGGAACTCCACGGTGCCGTCCGCGTCCGCCCACGCCGTGAGGTAGAGCAGGTGGACGGGGACGGGAGAGCGGAGCGGAACGGTGCGCTCCTGCCCGGACGCGACCGCGTCGTCCACGCGCCCGCGGGTCCACGCCGGGTCGTCGGACGCCAGGAGCGCCGCCGCCAGGTCCACCGCGCGCTGCAGCCGGATGCAGCCGGAGCTGAACGTCCGGCTCGTCCTGGCGAACAGGCCGTGGTCCGGCGTGTCGTGCATGTACACGTTGAACGAGTTCGGGAACATGATCTTCACTCGCCCGAGGGCGTTCAGGGGACCCGGCTCCTGCCGGAGCCGGTAGGGGAAGCGCCCGGGACCGAGCGCCTTCCAGTCCACGGTCGAGGGATCGACGGTGTCCGCCGAGGCCCCCCAGCCCCGTATGACCTTCATGCCTACCCGCTCCAGGAACCCCGGATCCTTCCGGATGAGCGGGAGCTCGTCCTCGACCGCCAGGTACGGCGGGACCTCCCAGGCGGGATTGAAGACGATGTAGCGGATCCGGTCGCTGAACACCGGCGTCTTCCGGTAGGGCCGGCCCACGATGGCCCGGCTGGAGAGCACCGTCCGGCCGTCGTCCACGAGCTCGGCCCGGAAGTCGGCCGCGTTCACGAGCACGTGGCGGCGGCCGAGGTCCTGCGGGAGCCATCGCCAGCGCTCCAGGCCGGCCCGGATCTGCCGCACGCGGTCGGCGGCGGGGACGGAGAGGGCGCGGGCCGTGGATGCGCCGACTGCCGCGTCCGGCTCGAGCCCGTTGCGCGCCTGGTAGCGCTCGACCGCCGCCGCCAGCTCGGGCCCGAAGCTGTCGGGCGGCACGGCCGCCGCGTCCGCGGCGCCGGCGTCCTCCTGCGCCAGGTCTCCGGTGGCCTCCAGGCGGCGACGCAAGATGGCCACCCGCTCGCCGCGGTCCCCCGGGCGGAGGGTGGGGCCCTCGCCGAGGATCGGCCACCCGCCGGCCGCGACCACCTCCCGGTAACGCGCGAGGGCGGCCACCAGGCGGGCGTAGGCCGGCTGGGGCGGGAGGAGGCCCGCGAGCGACGCGGCCACCGAGTCTCCGGCCAGCGCCCCCTCGAGCGCGGCCGGCAGGTCGCGCTCCCGGGGCGCCACCCGCCACAGGGGGTCGATGCTCACCGGGTCCACCTTTCCGGACAGGTAGTGGCCGGCCAGGAGCAGGTAGCCGTCGGTGGCCAGCAGCTCCAGGTCCGCCAGCCGGCCGGCATCCGCCGCGACGGGGCCGGGCCGGCGGGCCTCTCGCTCCGCGGCCCGTATCGCTTCCAGGTGGTAGTCGGCCGGGTCGAGGCCCTGTGCGTGGGCCCGCGCGATGGCGGCGACGAGGCTGTCCAGCGCCGGCAGCGGTCCGCGCTCGTCGGTCCACGCCGGCACGTACGCTCGCCGCTCGTAGAACAGGGGGAGGGCCGCGGCCGCCTCGATCGCGACGCTTCCGACCTCGAGCCGCGCAGGGAGGCCGGCCGCCTCGATCCTCTCGCGCAGCTTCTCCTGGACCGGGCCTTCGGCGGCGCCGGTCGAGCGCGGCGTCGGAGCGCTCGCCCCGAGCCGACCGGCGGCCGCGGAGGGCCCCGCCGGCCCCGCTCCCGACGCGAGGATGCCGGCGCACGCGGCGGCCGCCCACCAGATGACCTTCGTCCGCATCGGATTCCCCCTCATTCCCGGATGATCTCGATGAGGACGCGCTCGGAGCTCGGATCGAAGGGGGCCAACGCCTCGAGCCAGGACCGGACCGCCTCCTCCACCCGGTCGGTGATGGCGACGAAGTCCATGCGGCATGGAATCTCGAATGTCAGGTACTTGGTGTGCGCGTTCACGACTCCTCCTCGGGCCGGTGATGTCTTATCTTCATGTGAGGCGAGCGTTCGCGGGCCCTCCACCACGCTCCCCCGGACTCCGTAACCTGTAAAGGGAGTGCACCATGTCACGGGAAAGTCGTCGAATCCCGCTCCTCATCCTCGCGGCGGCCCTCGCCGGGCTGACCGCATCCACGCCCGCCCGGGCCCAACAGACCTCGCGCCCGCCCGTGCTCCGCATCGGGAGCCTGGACGGAAGCTCGATCAACCTGGAGCGTCCACCCGAGTTCGTGTCGGTCTCGGAGGACACGGTGCCGGCTCCGGCCGACAGCCTGTGGGTCGACCTTCCGAAGATCTACCACGACCTGGGCGTCGAGGACGTCGGACAGGACCCCTCCCAGTGGACGTTCGGGAACGCGGGGTTCACGATCCGCAGGCGCCTGGGGGGCAAGCGACTCTCGCACTACCTTCGGTGCGGGTCGACCATGACCGGGTCCGTGGCCGATCAGTACGACGTCCACATGTCCATCCTCACCCAGCTCCAACCGCTTCCGTCGGGCTCGACGCTCGTCCGCTCGAGCCTGCAGGCCACCGCGATCCCGCGCAGCCATTCGGGCAACACCGTCGAATGCTCGACGACGGGAAAGCTGGAGGAGAGCATCGCCAAGTCGCTGGCACTGGAGGCCGCGGGCCTGTGAGCGGCCCGGTGCGGGTCGCCCTTCGCTGGCGGGAGGGGCTGCGCCTGGAGGCGGGAGCTCCGGGTGGCCCCTCGATCACGGTGGACGGCGAAGGGCACGAGGGCCCCTCGCCGATGCAGCTCCTCCTGGCGGCCGTCGGCGGCTGCACGGGGGCCGACGTCATCGACATCCTCCGCAAGGGCCGACAGCCGGTCGAAGGACTCGAGGTGGAGGTGAGCGGCCGGCGACGGGACGAGCTGCCGCGGCGCTACACGCAGCTCCGACTGGTCTACAGGATCCGGGGTGAGGTGGATCAGACCAGGGCCGAGCGCGCCGTATCCCTCTCCCTGGAGAAGTATTGCAGCGTCCTCCACTCCCTCGCCGCCGACCTCCGGGAGTCCGCGGAGGTGGAGGTGCGGGTCGTGGCCGGAGAGCCCGCCGGGCCTTAGCCCCCCGCGGAGTCCTCCCGGACACCTCCCTGCTGCGTCCACACCAGGATGGCCCCGCACTGGCTGGAACCGGTCTGGTACTGGGGGGGCGTCTCCGCCGCGCCCCGGTAGACTTCCATCGCCATGATGTCATCACGGTTGAGGTCGTCGATCTCCATGCCGGGGCTCAGGACGCCGTCCACGTAGATGGGCGGGTTGCAGTTCCTCGCGCTCCGGGTGATGCGGACGGACGCGTGGCCTAGGGTGTAGGCGGACACCTCGACTCCCGGGACCATGCGCAGGAGGTCGCTCGTGTGCTGCGCGTGGCGCTGCTCGATCATCTCGGGCGTGAGGTAGAAGCCCTGGCCGTGCTTTCGGTGCTCCTCGAACTGCGCCAGCTTCCCCCGCACCTGCCGCCCCTTCACCACGACGTGGAGCTCCTCGACCTTGAGAACGGTCTGGCTGAGGAGGAAAGTGGCGCGCGTGGTGGCCCCCGCCTGCAGCTTGAGTGGAGTCTGGGCCTCGGCGAAGCCGATGAGCGAGACCTGTACGGTGTCGAGGCCGGACGGGACGTTCGGGACGACGAAGGCGCCCGAGCTGTCCGTGAACGCCCCGTACCCGGACTTCATGAGCACGACGCGGGCGTTGACCAGCGGCCCCCCCGTCATGGCCGACACCACCCGTCCGGCCAGCGTGGCGGTCGAGTCGGCGGGGGCCGCTCGCGCGGAGTCCCCGGAGCTCTCCTGGGCACGGGCGGAGGGCTGGAGAGCGACCAGGAGCACCGCCGCCAGCAGCGCCGAGCTCCGTGTGAAGCGGGCCGAAACAGTCACCTGGGTGATAGCATGGGGGCGTCGAGTCACGGGTTCCGGAACGCGAGAGGGTCGGTTCGGCGGCGCCGTCTATCGTCCGCGCGGAGCGCCGGAGGCCGTGAGGCTCATGGAGCGTCGCCGGGGTTCCGCGTCCAGATGATGATCGCGCCGCAGGTCGCTCTGAGGTTGAACTCCGCGGGGACCTCGGAGTTCCCGCGGTAGACCTCGATCCCCTCGAGGTCGGCCGGCTGCAAGGCGTCGATGTCGAAGAACGGGGCGCGCGCTCCGTCGACGAAGTACTCCGGTACGCAGCCGCTGCGCCGCCCCATGGTCACGACGGCCGTCCCGTATCGCGGGGGGCCGATGTCGAGCCCGGGCACCCGGCGCAGGAGGTCGGTCGGCCGCGCGGGGTGCCGGCGTTCGACCTCCTCTCGCGTGATGTAGTAGCCCTGACCGTGCTCCATCCGGCGGAAGAAGCCGTACATCTTGTCGACGGGGAGATCCTGGCGGACCCGGACGCGGAGCTCCGCCACGGGGATGACGGACAACTCGAGCGCTACGGAGAGGTCCGTGGACCGGTGGGGGACGATCTGGAACGGAACCTCGCGCGAGCGCATGCCCAGATACTCGACGTGGAGGACGTGAGCTCCCCAGGTGAGGTCGTCGAACCGGAAGAGGCCCGAAGACGACGTGCTGGTGGAATCGTCGGTCTCCAGCACCTTGACGAGGGCGCCCGCGATCGGCTCCTTGCTGGCGGCCGTCACGATGCGCCCGGCGACGACGCCACGACCCTGGGCGACCACCGGGCCGGCTAGGGACGCGGTCGCCATCGCGAGGGCGGCGAGGCCCAGGGTGCCAGCTGTACGCCGCGTGCGCCGCATGAACGTCGACTCTGCCCGAGGTCCGGCCGGTCGCGTCGGATCCTGCGCCCGGAAACGCTGTATTCACGTTCCGAGCATCGCTGAATCTCACCCTGGATGGAAGCCGACGCAAGATGGTGGAGGCGCTCCTCGCACCGGTCGGCATCGCCCTCATGGTGCTGTTCCTGTTCCTGGTCCCGCTGGGTCTGCCGGGTACCTGGATGATGCTGCTCGTCCCCTGCGCGGGCGCGGCGGCCGGCCGGGTCGGTTGGGTCACCCTGGCGGCTCTGTTCGTGCTGGCGGGGGTGGCCGAGCTGGCCGAGTGGGTCATCGTCCGCAGGATCTCGGGCCGCTACGGAGGCTCGTCGCTCGCCTTCTGGGGCGCCATTGCCGGGGGGATCGTCGGGGCGGCGATCGGAATCCCGGTCCCCCTGGCCGGCCCGCTGATCGCCGGCGTGGTCGGCACGTTCCTCGGGGCGGCCGCCGTCACCCTGGTGGAGACGCGCGCGGCGGGGTCGGCCGCTCGGGTGGGTTGGGGCGCCGTGCTCGGCCGCGCCGTCTCCGTGGCCCTCAAGTCGGCGGTCGGCATCGTGATCCTGGTGGTGGGCGGCGCGGCCCTCCTGCGCTGACGGCACGTCCGGCGCCGGCGTCGGACCCGTGGCACGCGGCCGCCACCGGGACCCCGTACCCGATGGAAGAGCGCTACACGTCCCGGTCCGCGTCGCCCGGAAGGGTGCGTCCGGCGGGCCTTTCCGGGCTGGTAGGCTGCTTGCGCGGGTCCCCCCCGGAACGGCGTGCCGGTCGGAGCGGACGGGAGGGGGAGATGGGCGACGAGAGCCGCAGGCTGGAGCAGACGCAGCGCGACCTCATGCGAGCCCGGCGGGCGCTGGGCGCCCAGGCCCGGCGCTACCGGGTGCTTCGGGAGCGGGCGCTCGTGCTCGCCCGGACCGTGCTCGGAGGCCCGCCCGACCCGACGATCGCGCCGGGCGTCTCCGTCGGGGACGGTCTCCCCGCGGAGCAGGTGGCCCGGCTCGCCGCCGAGAACGTGCTCGAGATCGTGGCGGGCGAGAGCTGAACGTGCTCCGAGCGGCCCCGCGGGGCCTCACCCCCGGTGCGGCCGCTGCCCCCGCCGGCTCAGCCGCCTCCCGCCAGGTGCCCGTCCTTCCGGCCCGCGGCCACGTCGTCCGTCATGTACTCGCCGAACCACTTCATGAGGTAGAGCTGGGTCCGCATGAAGTTGGACGGCTTCGAGCCCGTGCCGTGCCACTCGTCGTTCATCCGGATCATCTTCGTGGGCACCTTCTGGATCTTGAGCGCCTCGTAGAACTCCTCGGTCTGCGGGATGGGCGTGCGCAGGTCCTTCACCCCGGTCATGAGGAGCGTGGGGGTCGTGACGTGCCCCGCGTACATGAGGGGTGAGCGTCGCAGGTGCTCGCTCGGGTCCTCCCACGGGAAGTGCTCGAAGTTATGGTACCAGTAGGGACCGTCCGTGATCCCCACGAACGAGAGCCAGTCGATGACCGGACAGCGCACGACCGCCGCCGCGAAGCGGTCGGTGTGCCCCACGGTCCACGAGGAGAGGACGCCTCCGCCGCTGCACCCGGTCACGTACATGTCCTTCGGGTTCACGTAGCCCATCGAGAGCACCGTGTCGACACCGGCCATGAGGTCGTCGAAGTCCTTGCCCGGGTATGCGTGCTCGATCCCGTGCACGAAGTCCGAGCCGTAGCCGGTCGAGCCGCGGGGGTTCACGTACAGGACCACGTAGTCGTTGGCGGCCAGGTTCTGGAAGGAGTAGTCGAATCCGACCGTGTACATGTACCACGGCCCGCCGTGGATGTAGAGGACGAGCGGGTACTTCTTCGCCGGGTCGAAGTCGGGTGGCTTGACGACCCAGCCCTGGATCGGGAGTCCGTCCCTGGAGTGGTAGCGGATCTCCTGTACGTCGCCGAGCCGCACGCCCTCCAGGACGTCCGCGTTGACGGCGGTGAGCCAGCGGGGCTTCGGGCTCGAGAGGCGGAAGGAGACCACGTCACCCGGCCGGTGGGGCGTGGACATCGTCCCCACCGCGGTGCCGTCCTTCCCGATGTCGGAGAGGGAAAGGACGTGCTCCCCCTCCGTCACGCGGCGCACGTTTCCGTCGAGGTCGGCCAAGTAGACATCGTGGGCGCCGTCCGTGCCCACGGTGAAGTAGACGCCGTCGCCCCCGGGCGACCACGTCACGTCGGAGGGCGTGCGGTCGAGCCCGCCCTCGATGGCCCGCGGATTCGAGCCGTCCGCGTCCATCACGTACAGCTTCTGGATCTGGAACGTCCAGTGGGTGGAGTCCACGCCCACGTAGGCGATGTGCCGGCCGTCGGGCGAGACTTCGGGCGAGTGGTCGGGACCGTTGCGGTGGGTGAGCTGGCGCACGTCCCCCGAGCTCACGTCGACCGCGTAGATCTCGGACTCGCCGACGTGATAGTCGGCGTCGGAAAGCCGCAGGCCATCGAAGTAGAGCGCCCGGCCGTCGGGGCTCCAGTGTGGTGACCCGTCGTCCCACTCGCCGCTGGTGATCTGCCTCGGCGTACCGCCCGTGGCGGGCACCGTGAACAGGTGCTGGTAGCCGTCCGGCAGGAAGCCGCGCCGGTCCGCCCGGTAGTTCAGGCGGTCGACGATCCGCGGATCGGGGGTCCACTCGGCCCCCTCGGGTCGCTTGGGAAGGTCGATGCTCCACCTGTCCTCGTGGGGCACCAGCATCCGGAAGGCGATGCGCCCCCCGTCGGGCGACCACGCGATGTCGGCGGCGTCCTCGGTCACCCGGGTCACCTGGGTCACGGCTCCGGCGCCGGTGCCGCTCATGATCCGGACGTAGACCTGGCGGTGGGACCCTTCGTCGCACTCCTCGAGCGCGCTCCGATCGCCGCCCGGGGTCCCGCAGGCCAGGAAGGCCAGCCGGTCACCCGAGGGGGACCAGCGCGGTGAGCCGCCCTCGACCAGGTAGCGGTTGCGGCTCCCGTCGGCGTTCATGATCCACAGCGCCGACTTGTGCGAGTCGGTCATCGGGTCCATCCAGCTGCGGACGTACACGATCTGGCTCTCGTCCGGGGAGAGCTTCGGGTCCCGCACCCCCTCCATGTCCATGTAGTGGTCGAGGGTGAGGCGTCCCGTGTCGGCGGAGGCCGCGGCGCGGGTCCGCGTTCGGGCGCGGGCCGCGACGTCCGGCGCCGCGAGGCCCGGGTCCGGGGTGCCCGCCGCGGCGGGGGAGGCCGACGCGAGCAGGAGGACGAGGAGTCCGGCCGGAGCGGCGCGGCGGCCGTGGCGTGTCGGGGTGCGGCTCATGCGATCTCTCCCGGTGACGGGTACCGTGGCTCGGCGGACGCCGGCAACTTACGGGAGGGCCGGGACGCCGCCCACCCCCCTCATCCGCGCGCTGTGGTCTCCGGCCGGGTTGTGGCCCGGCGGCCGCCGCCGACCTATCCTGCGGGCGGCGCGAACCGGATCGGACGGAGGACATGGCGAGAGAAGAGAAGGGAAAGGGACGCGGCTCCGGCCGGAGGGGCGGAGGCGCCAGGAGCGGGCAGGACGGGTCGGGACGCGGGGGCGCGCCCCCGTCGCCCGGGGCGCCGCGGAGCGCCCTGTGGGAGTGGGTCAAGACGCTGCTGTTCGCGGTCGTCCTCTTCCTGGTCGTCCGGACGTTCCTCGTGCAGAGCTTCTACATCTCCTCGGGCTCGATGGAGCGGACGCTCCTGGTGGGGGACGTCCTCATGGTGAACAAGGTGGCCTACGGGGCCCCGATCCCGGGGACGGGCGCCCGCCTGCCCGGCTACGAGGACCCGAAGCGGGGCCAGATCGCGATCTTCCGGCCCTCGTGGGAGCCCGACGTGGACGTGGTGAAGCGGGTCATCGGCGTCCCGGGGGACACCCTGGCCATGCGCGACGGGACGCTCTACCGAAACGGCCGGCCCCAGGACGAGCCCTACGTGGTCCGCGACAGCACCGTCCCCGACACCTCGCACCCGTGGATGGTGTGGCAGTACCAGTACCTGGCGCCCGGCGTGGACCGGAAGACCTACCGGCCCACGCTCGAGAACTGGGGCCCCATCGTCGTCCCACCGGAGAAGTACTTCGTCATGGGCGACAACCGCGAGCACAGCCTGGACTCCCGCTTCTGGGGCTTCCTGGACCGCTCGCGCTTCGAGGGGAAGCTGGCCTTCCTGTACTGGTCCTACGACGCCACCTCGCCGCGTCCCCTCCCGGTCCTCACCAGCGTCCGCTGGTCGCGGATCGGAGACTCTCCGGGCGAGTAGCCGGATCCGGGGCGCGCGGGCGCTCCGGCGCTGCCCGGCCCGCCGCGCCTAGCCTGCCGGGTGCGCCCCGGCCTCCCGCCGCGGCACGAGGACCAGCGCGATCGACGCGAGCAGGGCCAGCCCCGCTCCGGTCAGGAACGCCACGGACGACCCGAACACGTCCCACAGGAGCCCGAAGAGCAGGCTGGCCGGCAGGGCCGCCACCCCCACCGCGAAGTGGAAGGTGCCGTACGCCAGGCTCCTCATCTCCTCGGGCGCCATGGACGCCACGAGCGCGCGCTCCGGGGCTTCCGTGAGGCCGTAGAACAGCCCGTAGACCAGGAAGAGGGCCCAGGCGTGCCACTCGGCCTTCGCGGCCGCGAAGCCGGCGTACACGAGCACGTACAGGCCCCACCCGGCCAGGATCGAGCGGCGCGGCCCGAGCCGGTCCGAGAGCGCCCCGCCCGGCAGGTTCCACACCGTCTTGGAGAGGTTGAAGGCGCTCCACAGGAGCGGGATGGCGGCCGTCGCCACCCCCAGCTGCCCGGCGCGCAGGAGGAGGAACGCGTCCGAGGCGTTCCCGAGCGTGAACACGAACACCGCGGCCAGGTAGCCGCGGAAGGGACCCCCGAAGGCCGCCAGGGAAGGGCGGAGGCGGGGCGCGGGACGGGGCGCGGTCTCCTCGCCGTCCGGGGAACGCCTCCTCTCTTCGTCCGACGCCGCGCCGGGCGCTCCGGCGGCGCCGCCCGGCGGGATCTCCCGCGTGAAGCGCGCGATGGCCAGGACCGACAGCGCGCCCGGGATCGCGGCCAGGGCGAACACGCGCCGGTAGCCGCCCGCCCACAGTGCCATGAGCCCCGCGGCCACCAGGGGGCCCACGACCGCGCCGGCGTTGTCGGCCGCCCGATGGAAGCCGAAGGCGAGGCCACGCCGGCGGGGGTCGACCGAGCCGGCCAGGAGCGCATCGCGCGGGGCCGTCCGGACTCCCTTTCCCGCCCGGTCGGCGGCCCGCGCGGCCAGGACGTGCCAGGGCGCCGTGGCCAGGGCCAGGAGGGGCCGCGCCACCGCCGCGACCCCGTAACCCCAGCTCGCCAGCGGCTTCCGGGACCCCAGTCGGTCCGAGAGCCAGCCCCCGGCCAGCTTGAGGAGGCTCGCCGTGCTCTCGGCCACGCCCTCCACCAGGCCCAGGAACCCGGCGCCCGCCCCTAGCACGCCCGTGAGGAAGCCGGGCAGCAGCGGGTAGATCATCTCCCCGGCCACGTCGGCGAAGAAGGACGTGAGCCCCAGGCCCGCCACGTTGCCGCGGAGCGTGTCGCGGATGGAGGGGCGGGAGGCGGCTGGGGGAGACGGATCGGAAGTCATGCAGCAAGGGTAGGCCCGGGGCCGCCCTAACGCCACGCGTGACCGCCCGCCCCGCTCCGGGTATGATGCAGCCGCCGGAGGGGTGGCAGAACGGCAATGCAGCGGTCTTGAAAACCGCCGGGCGAGAGCCCTTGTGGGTTCGAATCCCACCCCCTCCGCTCAGCAACCAGGCGGGTCTCGGGCGATGTGGCCTGGAGCCCGGCTTCCGCATCTGGGCGACTGCTGGGCGAAGTGTCGGTTCGGCGCTTCATTCGACCCGGGCACGTGTCGGGTGCCTCGGGTGCCTCTGGGGGTCCCCCGGATCAGGATCCGGGATCAGACACTCAGGTCGCTTGAGCCACCGGGCGCTTCGCGCGTCTCAGGAGGGCAGACGCGGCGAGCCTCGCCGGGCCGCAGCAACGGGAGAACGCGCTCTGTCTCCAGGATGAGCTCCTGGAGGTCGTCCAGACTCTTGGACCGGGCCCGCAACACCACCACCGCCAGATCGTACTGGGCGAAGTTCCGCTGGTCGGGAAGGTAGTCATCCACCGTCTCCACGTGATGCCGCTCACTGAAGGCATGGCGGAGCCTCGTGTTCAGATCCTCGTCAAGGAGTATGCGCACCCCGGTCCTTCATCTGCTCGACGGCCTCGGGGGAAAGCTCGAGGAAGGCCTCCACCTGCCAGCGCTCAACCGAGGGAAATCCCTCGAGGTATGCCTCGATGCTGTAGCCGCTCTTGAGGTGGTCGACGAGCGTCTCGACCGGCACGCGCGTACCCCGGAAGACGAGGTCCCCACTGTGCACCTCGGGTTCTCGCGAGACGATCGTCTCGCGCCGCGGACGGTCCTTCGTCGTTCCGTTCATGTCTTCTCTCCTGGCCAAGGCCTGAACCTTTCCAGCCTACCTGGCTTGCCCCGCCGGGAGCAAAACCGTTCGCCGGGCGCAGAACGGCGTACGCCGCTGCCGTCTCATCGTCTCCCGGACCTGGAGGGACTCAACCGAACTCCTGCTGAATCCGCCAGGCCCATCTTGAAAACCGCCGGGCGAGAGCCACTTGCGGGTTCGAATCCCACCCCCTCCGCTTTTCCCCCGTGATTTCGGAGTTCATGCGAGCTTGGCCTTCTCGACGCCTGCCGAATTCGCGGCCGCCGTCCACCGGCCCCCAGGTCTGGATCGGCTCGAAAGCTTGCAAATGTCGTGGACCGGACTCGGGGGGCACGGCATCCCTGCGAGGAGTTCCACGAGAGCTGGATCAGAGTTCGGGGGTCAGCTCACGATCACGACCGCTCCTGCCCGGCCTTCCACGTGCCTGTCGTCCGCGACTGCATCCTGTGGTTGTGCGGCTACGAGCCCACGCCTGTACACGAGCCGCGTTCCTCGCGTGACGCTTGGGGGACGTCTGGGTTTCGATTGCGTGACGGCTGCTCATTATCCTCGCGCAGCGTACCAGAGGCCATTGGCTATCGCCGCCGGGCGGGGAGTGGTCGGCGGCGGCACTGGATCCTCCGCGAACGTCGAGGGCTCCAGGGGCCCCAGATAGTCGGGGAAACCATCGATTCAACGAGGAGTGTTGACCATGCGCAGCTTGCCTCGATCACTTTCGTTGACTCTCTCGTGTCTGCTGGCCGGCGGGCTCTCGGCTGCCGCCGGCGGCTGCGGCCACACTGCTCCGCTGGCCCCTCAAACGCCGAACCGCCCGGCGGCGACGCTGTCGGACACGTTCGTGTCGGAGCACTACGACTACTCGCTCGCGCTCCCCGGCGGCCCCGCGAAGTGGGTCGAGTCCCAAGCGCTCACCATCTGGGCCGGCGACACGCCGAGCAAGATGAATCCCGCGTTCGACCGTATCTACAATGCGCAGAACAATTGGACCCCTTGGGTCTGGGTCGCCGCGGAGCCCGTACCAACCGGGATGACGCTTGAGAACTGGGCGTCATTCCTCGTCAGCATCACCAACCCCGGCTGCACGTACGCGCAGCAGACCTTCGCGACGACGAAGCTCGGCAGCGCAAAGGCACTTCGCTTCACGCTCTCGTGTGCGGATGGAGGTGCTGGAATGACGATCCAGCTGGCAGCTATCCATGACCATCGCGGATACTTCTTCATCTATGGCTCCGGAGCACCCGAGTTGCAGGACTCCGACTGGAGCGCCTTCAACACCTGGCGCCAGTCGTTCCAGTTCGTGAACGAGTAGAGCCGGCAGCTCAGACATGGGCCGGACGCGTCGTCCACCAGCAGGGGTTGTCAATGGCGGGTGAAAATGTGACACATGCGGCGGCCGAAAATGTGACACTCGACCCGAGGGGACTAGCCACGCTCACTCGCCTCACTTTCACGTACTCGAGCGGCTGGACGCTGGCCGACTCGGCGCCCTACGCCTACGACCGGGCGGGCAACCGCACCGACCGCTCGGCCAGAGTGGGGAACGGCAACCGCCTGCTTCCGCTCGGCGGCTGATCGCTCCAGTGAGACAACGCCCGCCGGCTCATGCGGACGACCGGAGGCAGCACGAGCAAGCACCCTCCGTGCGGTTGGCCGAACAGGTTGCCGCGCCCTGCGGTTGCACGCGGCTCGGCCGAGCGTCTCTGTGAGCCTCGCGGCCGTTCACGGGACTGTCGGGAGAATTGTCGGGGACGGAGGTGGATTCGAGCGACGCATGTGACGGAGCGTGACGACGGGCCGGTCGTGCAAGCTCAACCCATATAGAACCATCTGGACGCAGAGGGACTCACACGGCCTCCTTCGAAACCCGCCCGGGCCTCGACGCCGTGCCCGACCGACCCCGCCGCCGCCGATCGCGCCCTTCGTTCGTCCCCCCGATCCGAAGGTTGGACCTGGGCCGACACTCGTTCGGCGATCGGTCGTAGGTCCGGGGAGGCATCGCCTCCCAGCTTGGTCATCCGTGCGGGCGAGGTTCGCCCGCGGACCTCACCCAGGGGAGGACGGCCATGACGACTGATCGGTTGGAACGCGCGATGAGGCTCCTCCGAGCGACGGTCGCCCCGGCGGCGCTGCTCCTGCTCGCGGCCGCGGGGGTGAAAGCGCAGGAGGGCACGGTGACGGGACGGGTGACCGATCGGTCGAGCCTGGCACCTCTGGCAGGGGCCCAGGTCTTCCTGCCGGGCACGCAGCTCGGGACGCTCACCGACGACAAGGGCGACTACCGGATCACCGGCGTTCCCCCGGGCAGCCACGAGCTGCGCGTTCGCCTGATAGGCTACAAGAGCGAGGTGCGCAACGTGACGGTCGAGGAGGGTGGGACGCTGACCGCGGACTTTCAGCTCTCGGTCTCGGCCGTGTCGCTGGAGGAGGTGGTCGTGACGGCCACCGGGACGCAGCGCCAGCGGGAGCTCGGGCACGCGGTCTCCACGATCGACGCCGCGTCGCAGGTCCGGAAATCCGAGTCGCAGTCTATCACGAACCTGATCCAGGGAAACGCGACGGGCGTCTCTATCCGGCAGAGCAGCGGTTCGGTCGGGACGGGCGCGACGATCAAGATCCGCGGCAACTCGTCGATCGGCCTGGACAACACGCCTCTCATCTACGTGGACGGCGTGCGGGTCTCCAACGCCAACGACGTCTCCACGCCGAACTTCACCCTGGACGTGGGCGGACAGCAGCCCAGCCGCCTGAACGACCTGAACCCGCAGGACATCGAGACGATCGACGTCCTGAAGGGCCCGTCGGCCGTGACGCTGTACGGCACGGAAGCGGCGGCGGGCGTGATCCTGATCACGACCAAGAAGGGCCGTGAGGGCCAGACGCGTTACAACTTCCGTGCGGAGGTCGGCGGCAACTGGGACGCCACCCGGTGGGGGTCGCGAGCGTTCAACCCGGCGACCGATTTCGCCAGTCTGGGCTTCGGCAAGGACACGGTCTACCTGATGGACCTCCTGGACGGGGAGCCGGGGGTCCAGCCGCCGTTCCGAACCGGACTCCAGAACACCTACGCCTCGTCGGTGCGGGGAGGGCGCCAGGACATCGACTACTACCTGTCCGGCCAGTACGAGAGCCTGCAGGGCAACCTCGCCGGAAACCGGGTCACCAGGTGGAACGCGCGGGGCAACCTGTCGATCCACCCGAGCGACAAGGTCGACATCACGGTGAGCAACGGCTACGTGAGCAACACGACCTTGCTGCCGCAGAACGACAACAACGGCGCCGGCTACATTTTCCAGGGGACTCTGGGAGATCCGAGCCTGGTGCCCATGGATCGGAGGGACCCCAACACCGGGGCCGGACCGGTCCGGACGTGCGCGACGGCGTTCGAGGTGTCGCGTGCGGGTCTCGGGCCCGCGTTCGGGGCGGCCGACAACAGCCTGGCCGCGACCACGGAGGCCTTCTGTGGAAGCCCTCTGGGAGTCTTCCCGAGCTTCTCGGATGTCGGTCTCTACCACACCGAGGAGAACGTGGACCGATACACGGGGAGCGCGACGGTGACCTACCGGCCCGCGTCCATGTGGACGAACCGTGTCACCGTCGGGCTGGACCAGTTCTCCGACTACGGCTTCTTCCTCCAGCCGGTCGTGCCGAGGCTGGCCAACATCGACCCCGACTTCGGACGCGGCTTCCTGCAGCGAGAGAACACGAACAACACGAATCTGACGCTGCAGGCCACGTCGGCGGTCGACGTGAGCTTCACCGACGAGCTGGCCAGCACCACGACGCTGGGAGGCCAGTACTTCGACCAGCGCCAGAAGAACGTGTACGCGCAGGGGCGGACGTTCCCGTCCGGCTCTCCCGCCGTCAACAACTCCGTCGCGAACCAGGGAAGCGACTTCTTCACGGAGGTCAAGACCCTCGGCCTCTTCGGGGAGCAGCGCTTCGCCTGGCGAGACAGGGTCTTCCTGACCGGCGGCCTTCGGTTCGACGACAACAGCGCGTTCGGTAGCGAGCTGGGCCTGACGGCCTATCCGCGCGTGAGCCTGTCCTACATCCTGAGCGACGAGTCGTGGTTTCCGGAGATCTTCGACCAGTTCAAGCTGCGCGGAAGCTGGGGCGAGTCGGGCAAGCAGCCCGGCACCAACAGCTCCCTCGCGCTCCTCACCCCGGTCTCCGTGCCCATCGCGGATCAGGAGATCCTGGGGGTGACGGCCAACCGGCCCGGCAACGACACCCTCAAGCCGGAGCTGGACAAGGAGATCGAGGTCGGCTTCGACGCCAGCGTGCTGAACGGTCGGGTGAGCGGCTCGTTCACCTGGTACCGACAGACGACCAGGAACGCGGTCGTCAACCGGCCGCTCCAGCCGTCCCTGGGCTTCCCGAACAACGCCATCGTCAACGTGGGCGCCATGACCAACACGGGCGTCGAAGCCTCGCTGGACGCCGTGGCGTTCGACCGGCCAGGACTCACGTGGGAGTGGCGGGTCCAGGGGTCGACCAACTACAACCGGATCACCGAGCTGCCGGCGCCGATCATCTTCGGCCTGAGCGGTAGCTCGCAGCGCCACCAGAAGGGGTTCCCGTTCGCGAGCTACTTCGCCAATCCCGTGACGGTGGACGCCGCGGGCAGGGTCACGATCGGCGACACGGCCGTGTACCTGGGGGACCCGACGCCCAACTTCACGGGCTCGCTCTCCTCGACGCTCACCCTGTTCGATCACCTGACCCTGTACGGTCTGGCCGACTGGGAGACCGGTCAGCAGATCTACAGCGACAACCTCCGGTTCATGTGCGTCTCGGGCGGGGACTGCGCCGAGTCGTGGCAACGGGAGTCGAACGGCGACCTGAGCCATCAGGCGCTGGCGCTCCGGGCGTCTCCCCTGGGGATCGGCAACTACATCTTCGACACCAGCTACGCGAAGCTGCGAACGGTCTCTGCGCGCGTGGACCTGCCCGCCGAATGGATCGAGCCGTTCCACGTGCACAGCCTGGCATTCAGCGTCATCGGGAACAACCTGATGACCTGGACGCCCTACCTGGGCGCCGATCCGGAGATCAACGAGGCGGGACAGGCGAACGCCACCCGGGCGGACTTCTTCACCCTGCCGCCGGCGCGGTCGGTGACCGCGACGATCTCGGTGACGTTCTGACCCCAGTGCATCGAGGACGGGCGGGGAGCACGGCTCCCCTCCCGTTCCCCACCACGCAGCCGGAGAACGAGGAGTGATGGATATGGACACCCGCGAACGTACGCTTTCGGGAAGGCTGAGGACTCTGGCCGCAGCCGCTCTCCTGGTCGGGGTCGTGACCGCCTGTCACGGCAACATTCTCGATGTCAGAGATCCGGACGTGGTCACGCCGAGCCAGCTCACGGGCCCCGGCGCCGTTTCACCCCTGAACGCGGGGGTGATCAACGACTTCCGCGTCTCGTACGACAGCTACGCCCTGTCCAGCGGGCTGCTGGGGGACGAGTTCGAGCTCTCCGGGACGTTCTCGACCCGCATCCCGATGGACGAGCGGAACATGCAGCCGGACAACGGCTCCATAAGCCCCGATGTCTACCAGCCGGTCATGGTCAGCGTGGCCTCCGCGGACAACGCCGCGAAGCTCCTGTCCGCGGCCGTATCCGATCCGGATTTCGCGGAGATCCTCGGGGCCGTACGGGAGGGGCTGGCCCGGGCACAGCTCTTCGGCGCCTACGGCCGCATGTTCCTGGCCGAGGGCTTCTGCCAGAGCATCCTCTCCAATCCCGTCACCGAGTCGGCGCCGCTCGGCTCGCGGGATCGGGCCGCCGACGCTCTGGCGTTGTTTCAGAAGGCCGAGGCGACCGCGAACGACGTGGGCCTCGCCAGCGTGGCCGATGCGGCCATCGTCGGACAGGGGAGGGCCCTGATGTTCCTGGGCAGATACGACGAGGCCGGGCAAGCCGTCTCCTCGGTCCCGGTGGACTTCGTCCTCACCGTCGCCCACTCCACCAACCAGGATGCGGAGCGGAACCCCATCTACGACCTCACGTGGGGGGACCAGCAGGCGCTTCGCTGGACCGTCGGCAACGGGACGGACGTGGACCGCCACCTGGAGAAGTGGCCGTTCTACGACGAGTGGGTGGACCAGGGCCTCCTCATACCGCCCGACCAGCACTCGAAGACGGCTTTCAACGGCAGTTCTCCCGTGTCCCTGCAGACCGAGTACGGCGGGCAGGATCCGGGCGGCGCCGGGCCGAGTCGCACCGGGGCGGGGCCGGCGGCGCCCATCGTCGTCGCCTCGGGCTGGGAGGCGCAGATGATCCGGGCGGAGGCCGAGCTTCGCAGCGGTCAGCTCGCTGCTGCCGAAAGCCGGGTGAATGCGCTCCTCACGGACGCCGGCCAGGCCGACAACCCGATCAGGAGGCTCAACCCGAACGTGCCGTTCGGGGCGTTCGGTCCGGTCTCGCTGTCGCCCGACAGCGCGCTCGAGGCCAACCTCCGACAGATCGGGCGCGCGAGGGCCGCCGGCATGTGGCTGCAGGGCCAGCGCCAGGGCTTCACCCGGCGCCTCATCCTGAACGATGGGGCCGCCTACGACTTCTATCCACAGGGGACCGAGGGATCCGACATCGCGTTTCCGATCCCGAGCCAGGAGTTCGACAACAATCCGAACATCGCCCGGAGCTGTCCGGCCGGTCCCCCGTGGGGCTATCAGCCGTAGGACGAAGCGCGGCGGCCGTCCGGCGCCCGACCGTGCGTTCGTTCGTCGCGCACGAACGCCGCTCGTCCCGCTCTCCCGGCGGTTCGTCGACCGGCCGTGGAGGCGGAAAGGCGGTCCGCACATCGTAGGGGCCCGCCCGATCGCGCAGGGTGGGAGGCTCGAACGGAGCGAAGGGGGGCTACGGGACATGGGCGGCCGGCTGACCATCGTGACCCTCGCGGTCCTGAGCGCCTGGGGGCCTCCCGTCGGGGACGCTGCCGCTCGCGGCCCCGGACGGAGCTCCCCCGCACCGACCCGGACTCCCGTCGTGGTGGACACCGTCGGGTCGCGGTGCGCCGGCGCGGACAGCCGCCGGTTCGACTTCTGGCTGGGGCCCTGGACGGTCCGCGACACGGCCGGCGCCGAGGTGGGGCGGAGCGAGATCACCGCCGTCTCAGACGGCTGCGCCATCCTCGAGCGCTGGCGGGGAAGCGGCGGCGTCGACGGGACCAGCCTCAGCGTCTACGAGCCGGTCGCCGGCCGCTGGACCCAGTTCTGGGTCGGCGGCGGCGGCCTGGTCCTCCGGCTCTCGGGCGGCTGGAAGGACGGCGCGATGGTCCTCTCCGGACGCCACGCGACCGCGGACGGCACGGAGGTCCTGGACCGGATCCGTTGGGAGCCCCTCGACGACGGACGGGTGCGCCAGACCTGGGACGTGTCCGTGAACGACGGCGCGACCTGGAGGACGGCCTTCGACGGCCTCTACGAGCCCCGCTGAGGAACGATCGTACGGAAGGCCGCACGCCGCGAGGCCGGCGCGGGGGCCGGCGCGGGAGCCGACGTCTCGGCCGGTCGCCCTCCGCCCGAGCTGGCGGTCCGGGGCGGGAGGGTCGTAGGATCCTGACGTCTCCCGCCGGGCCCCCCGGGCCGGATCCCACGTTCCCTCCATCGCCGAACGAGTCCCCATGACGAGTCCCGCCTCCAGCATCCCCGACCCGGTCGTGGCGGACGTGCATCCGCGCACGGGCCGGGGTCGGACCCTGTTCTGGGCCGCCATCATCTTCCTGGCCGCCACGGCCATGGGCCTCGTGGCGACCACCCAGGCCTCGCTGGGCAGCTTTCGGGACGAGCCCATCTCCTTCTGGCGGATGGCCCGGTACTGGATGCCCGACTACTACCTGTGGGCGGTCCTCTCGCCGCTCATCCTGTGGTTGAGCCGGCGCTTTCCCCTGGACCGGGACACGTGGATCCGGTACCTGCCGATCCATCTCGTGGCGGCCGCGGCGATCCTGCAGGTGGAGCTCCTCAGCTCGTGCGCGATCATCAGCGTCATCGCGATGGTCCCTCCAAAGTACGACGGCTTCTGGGAGTACTATCTGAACGTGGCCCGGAGCTACTTCCTGTGGGGCCTGATCATCTACCTCTTCGTCCTGACGGCTGGACACGCCTATCGGTATTACCGGAGCCTCAGGGCCCGCGAGGTCGAGACGGCCGAGCTGAGGCGCCAGGTGGTGGAGGCGCAGCTCCGCGCGCTCAAGATGCAGCTCCACCCGCACTTCCTGTTCAACACCCTGCACTCGATCGGTACGCTGGTGCGAAAGGGGGAGCGGGACGCCGCGCTCGGGATGCTGGCCGGCCTCGGAGACCTCCTCCGCTATTCGCTCGAGAACGAGGAGCGCCAGGAGGTCCCGCTGGAGGACGAGATCGACTTCCTCAGGCGCTACCTGGAGGTCGAACAGGTCCGCTTCTCCGACCGACTGGAGGTCTCCTTCCGGGTGGACCCCGGCGTCCTGCGCGCGCCCGTCCCCAACATGATCCTCCAGCCGCTCGTCGAGAACGCGATCCGGCACGGCGTCGGCCCCAACCGCGGGCGGCGGCGCCTGGTGGTGAGCGCGGCCCGGCGGGACGGCGTCCTCAGGCTGGAGGTACGCGACGACGGGGCCCGCCGGGGAAGGGAATGGAGGCCGGACGAGGGGGTGGGCGTGGGGCTCAGGAACGTGCGTGAGCGGCTGGAGCGCCTGTATGGGGACGAGGGACGCCTCGACGTGGTCGCCGGCGAGCCCGAGGGCGTGGTGGCGGTCATCGAGATGCCGTGGAGAGTGGGGGAGGTGCAGACGTGACGCCCATCAGGACGCTCATCGTCGACGACGAGCCGCTGGCCAGGCAGGGCCTCCGCGTGCTCCTCGAGGAGGAGCCGGACGTGGAGATCGCGGCCGAGTGCGCCGACGGGCTCGAGGCCCTCGATGCGCTCCGGGAGCTCCGGCCGGATCTGGTGTTCCTGGACGTCCAGATGCCCGAGATGGGAGGCTTCGAGGTCCTGGAGGCGTGGGACGGGTTCGGCGAGTCCGCCCCGGTCGTCGTGTTCGTGACGGCCTACGACGAGTACGCCCTGAAGGCGTTCGAAGTGCACGCCCTGGACTACCTCCTCAAGCCGTTCGACGACGAGCGCTTCGCGCGCGCCCTGGACCGCGCCCGTGCCGAGCTGGACCGGAGGCGGGACAGCGAGGTGACGGCCCGGATCGAGGCCCTGCTCGAGGCGCGGCGGGGAGGCGGCGAGGGGGAGGCCGACGAGGCGGAGGCGCTCGAACGAGCGCCGTCCTTCCGCCGCTTCGTCGTCCGCTCGGCGGGGCGGATCCACTTCGTGGACATCGACGAGATCGACTGGATCGAGGCGGCGGGGGACTACGTGCGTCTCCACGCGGGCGAGCGCTCGCACCTCATGCGGGAGACCATGAAGGACCTCGAACGACGCCTCGACCCCGCCGAGTGGATCCGGATCCACAGGTCCACCTTCGTGCGAATCTCGCGCGTGAAGGAGATCCGCACCACGGACACGGGCCAGTACCACGTGATCCTCGACGACGGAACGCACCGAAGCCTGAGTCGGAGCGGCCGGGAGCGTCTCGAGGCGGTCCTGGGCCGAACGCTCTGAGAGCCGGCCCGGGGCTCCCTTCGTCTCCCCGATCCCGCGTTCGTCGCGCGTGGCGGCCCACCCGGCGATCGGCCGTGGACGCCGAGGGCTCCGACGTGCATTCCTCCGGTGCACGCCCGAGTGTCGGGATGGGGTGCGCGTCGGTCACCTGGCCGGGGAAGAGGATCTTCCTTCGTGGCAAGGACAGGGGGCCGGCCGCCCCCCGTTCCGGTCCCGGTCGCGGTCCCGGCTCAGCTGGCGCGCGCGGCCGGGACGTCGGCGGAGCCGCTCACGTAGCCCATCTCCACGGCGTAGCCGTACAGGCGACGCTGCAGCCTGCGGCGCGCGCGGTGGAGGCGGCTCTTCACCGTCCCCACCGGCAGGTCCAGAAGCCGGCCGATCTCGCCGTAGTCGCGGTCCTCGAGGTCGGCCATCACGAGGGGGACGCGGAAGAGCTCGGGCAGGGCCTCGATGGCCTCGACCACCTCGCGGTCGATGATGTGCCGGAAGAAGTCGCGCTCCGGGTCTCCGTGCGCGAGCCTCCCGAACACCGTGCTCTGAGTCCGCTCGTCCATCGGCATGGGGACGGGCTCCCGCTGTCGGCGCCGGTAGTCGCCCAGGAAGGTGTGCCGGAGGATGGTCATGAGCCAGGCCCCGGCGTTCGTTCCGTTCTCGTAGCCGTCCCAGCCGCGGAGCGCTCGCAGCATGGTCTCCTGCACCAGGTCGGCGGCCCGCATCTCGTCTCCGCCCGTGAGCCGGAGCGCCCGCGCGTGGAGCCCGCCGAGCTCGGGCAGGGCTTCGCGCTCGAAGGCGTGCCGCGCCTTCGCCGAGACGGGAGAGGTGCCGCCGGTCCACGCTTCGTCCACGATCTTTCCGCCCATCCCCGAGAGAGCTTCCGCCGGTGCGACGTCCGTGACGGATTCCCGGCGGCGGTGCCCCGGGCCTCGGGGACACATGTCTCCGGGACCGGGACGCGGCAAGGCGGGGGTCTGCGGGTGGCGGATCGGTGCGGTGGGCGGCCGTTTCGGTGCGACGGGAGAAGGGGCGCCTAGGAGGTCGGCACCGCCACGAGGAAGGCGACGGTCAGAGCCAGCAGCACCAGGCCCACGCTCCACACCCTGTCTCGAACTCGAGGGGACATTCCGGACCTCCAGGACTCGCGTGTACGGCGCCTGTACCTCGCAGCGACACCAAACTGGACCGCCGGCGTCCCGGGCACTGTCGGGAGATGCCGGAAGCACCATGTAGGTGATGTCCCCACTGCCGGTGTCCGGAACGGCCCCACGCCGGGTCCGCGGAGATCGACCCGGCGGGCCGCGACGCTGGGGTCGGGCCGCGCGTGACGAGGTGCGCCGTGGTCCACGAGCCCTGCGGGAACGTCACGCCCGAGGATCGAAGACGTCGGGAGCGGATCGTGGGACGCGAAGGGGACGGCCTCAGCTCGCCCTGAGGAGGTCCTCCCGCCCCTCGATGGTCAGGAGGCGCTCCTTGAACTCCACGCCGCCTCCATAGCCGCCCAGCGAGCCGTCGCTGCGCACGACCCGGTGGCACGGGACGACGATCGCCACGGGATTGCGGCCGACCGCGTTCCCGACGGCGCGGGCGGCACGGGGTCGTCCGATGCGACGGGCCAGCTCGGAGTAGGCCACGACCTGGCCGAAGCCGACCTCGTGCTGCAGGGCGTCCAGCACCCGGCGCGAGAACCGGGGCAGGGCGTCGAGGTCGATCGGGAGCTCGAAGTCCTCCCGCTCGCCGGCGAAGTACTCGTGGAGCTGACGCTCGGCCGCCAGGAGAACCGGGTCTTCGGGCTCGTGCACCACCGGCCGGTCCGGGAAGCGATCTTCGAGCTCCCGGACCCACGCGTCGTCCCCGGGCGGCGCCCACGAGACCCGCACCAGGCCACCCTCGCCGGCGGCCACGTACATGCGGCCGAAGGGCGTCCCGAACGCGTGCCACCGCAACGCAACGGCGGCGACCCCGGACGCGATCGCATCCTCCAGGGCCCGGAACTCGGCCGCCTGGTCGCGGCACTCCTCGCACTCGGCCAGGTGGCGTGCCACCGCCAGCTCGGCCTCGGGCTCGAGATCCCCCTCCACGAAGGCCAGGACCCCCTGCTCGGACACCCAGCACGGCTGGCTCGTCATGACGTCACCTCCTGCTTCCAGACATCGAACAGCTCCGCCCGGAGCTTCTTCATCCCCTGGTATACGTTGGCCCGGGCGCTCGCCTCGGAGCATCCCAGCCGCCCGGCGATCTCGGCGTAAGCGAGCTCCTGGACCTGCCTCATCCACACCGCCCGGCGCTGCTTGGTGGGGAGGCGGGCCACGTGCTCCCGGACGCGCCGCCGGCCCTCGGGTCCCAGCCCATCCAGGATCCGGTCGGGCGACGCCGGACCGTCCGGAGCGACGACGCGGGGGCGGCCCTCCAGCGCCGCCCGCCGCCGCCGGTCGGCTGCCAGGCGGTCGAGGGCCGCGTTCGTGGCCACCCGGTAGAGCCAGCTCCGGACCCTTCCGGGCTCGGACGCCTCGGGCGGGCTCCGGTGAGCGGTGATCCACACCCGCTGCAGGACGTCGTCCGCATCGTCGGCGCTCCCGAGCATGCGTCGCACGTGGGCCCGCAGCTCCGGTCCGAAGCCCTCCATCCACGCCCCGACGGGCGGGGAGGAGGGCCGGACCGCCTCGACGGTCACGGGGTCAGGCCGGCCGCCCTGGCCAGATGCTCCACGAAGAGCAGCGGACCCACCACGCAGGTCAGTGTCAGGAGGGTCGCGCCCCACGCCACGCTCCCGAATCGGTCCTTCCATCCGTCCATCGTCCTCCTCCGTCCGTCCGCGGTTCGAGGTCGTGCCTTCACTTCGTCCGCGTATGGGACGGCCGGGGTGCGCGTGCCGTGAAATCGGCGCCGGGCGGCAAGGCCGGGCCGGCGCCGGAGCCGAGAACCGCCGCCGCGGCCCCCGACCGGACCGCGAGCGGTACCTCCCTCGTTCCGCTATCTTGCTGTGGAGGCTGATCCTCGCGGCTTCGAATCGGCCGATCCGACCGGGTCCCCGGCGTCCCCCGCCCGCGCGGCGGACGGCTCCAAGATCGTGTTCGCGTCGGTCCGGGACGGCGACCTCGAAATCTATACCGTGGACCCCGACGGCGGGAACGTCCTCCGGCAGACGGCGCACGAGGGCGCGGCCGCGCTCGCGCCCCACTTTCATCCGGACGGGAAGCGGATCATCTTCGCGTCCGACAGGAGGGATCCCGCCTCACGCGACTTCGACCGGTACCCGATCGGGGTCGACGGGACGGGGCCGGAGTGCGTCACGACGCATCCGGACCTGGACGGGTTCCCGATGTTCTCGCACGACGGGCGCCAGCTCGTCTTCGAGTCGAACCGCCGCGGCCACAGGCCGGGCGAGACGAACGTGCTCATAGCCGACTGGGCGGGGAGCCCGGGGAGTCATCCATGAAGATCCTGAGAGGAAGCATTGCGATCCTGCTGGCCGCCGGCCTGACCGCGGGCTGCGGGGGGAGCGGCGGAGGAAGCGCGGCGGGCGGCGGGAGCGGGTCGGCGAGCACGTCGATGCCCGCCCGCGACAGCCTGCCGCCCACCGTGCGCGCGCAGCTGGACAGTGGGAACGCCGCGTATCGGGCCGGCGACTACCGGGAGGCGAGCCGCCACTACCGGGCCACCGTGCAGGAGATCCCGGACCTCGCCTCCGGGTGGTTCGGCATCTACATGGCGGCCGAGGCCATGGGCGACTCGGCCACCGCCGACTCCGCGAAGGCGCGCATGGGCGGACTCGGCCAGGCGGCCGGCGCCCACATGACGCCGCACGGCATGCCGGCCCCGGCGGGGACGACCGGCGCGACGCCCCGGGCCGACTCGACCTGAGCCGCGGCGGGCGGCGGGGCCGGTGCGGCGCCCGGCCGCGATCCGTGGCCGCCGGCGCCGCGGTCCGGCCTCCGCCCGCGCTCAGCCGGGGAAGAGCTCCGACGACAGCCTCGGCTCGGGAGGATCGGGCCGCAGGCGCCGGAGCACCGGGCGGAGGAGCTCTCCGGCGAGCAGCTTCAGGATGCCGCCGATCCGGAAGTTCCTGAGGAACGCTCCGGGCGGGAACAGCTCCGTCTTGTCGTTCACGGTGGACTCCGAGAAGGCGCGGATCTCGCCCAGGAGCTCGTCGTGCGTCTCCGGGTCCAGCTCGCCCCCCGCCTCCCGGATCCGGCCGCGGAGCTCGCGGGCCCGGGCCAGCCGCCCCGCCACGGCCCCGGCGCGCTCCGCCCCGATCCGGCCGTGCTCGAGCTTGAGCGCGTTGAGGCGCTCGGCCGCGTCGTAGGTGGCGTCCACGATCTCGGCGCGAGTCATGGCGTCGGTCTCGTAGTTCAGGATCGACTCCCAGTCGCCCTGCTCGAGGAGCCGGCGGTGCTCGGCCAGCGTGCGGGCACGGAGCCGGTATCCTTCCGCCCCCGGGAACTCGAAGCCCACGCTCCCCGGGTCGATGAAGGGGCCCATGGGCGTGATGAAGGCCGACAGGCGCGGGTCGAAGCGCCGGAACAGCCGCTCGATGGCGTCCACGGTGCCCATGACGTGCTCGTACGTCTGCCCCGGCAGGCCGACCATGTAGAACAGGTCCAGGTTCTCGGCCCGCGTGTCCAGGATGCGCGCGATGCCGTCCTCGAGGTCGGCGTTGGTGTAGCGGCCCTTGCCGAGGCGCGCCCGCACCCCCTCGTGGTGGCTCTCGGGCGAGAGCTCGGCCCCCCAGTGGGGCAGGGAGGCGTCGACGCGCTCCACGAATCCGGCTGGCGGGGGCTCGAAGAACTCGAAGACGATCCGGTTGGAGACGCCCGTGCGAGCCAGCTCCTCGACCACGGTACGCGCGTACTCGGGTCCGCCGTCGTTGACGTCGCCCACCAGGAAGATCGGCGCCCGTGTGAGCACGGCCAGGCCGGCGGCCTGCGCGGCGATCGCCTCGGGGCTCCGGAAGAGGGGGTGGGTGCCCGGCATGAACCCGCCGAACGCCTGGTCCGAAGCCCCGCACGTCACGCAGTTTCTCGAGCAGCCCCTGACCGTGAGGATCGCCGTGATCGGGTGGCTCCACCACGAGTGGAAGGGGACCGTCGTCCAGAAGTCCAGCCGCCCGACCACCTCCCGGACCATGTAGCCGAGGTCGTAGTCGTAGGCGTCGAAGGCCGCCGGGACGAACGCGGCCGGGTTCACCCGGGCCTCCCCTTCCTCCTTCCACGTGAGGTTGGGGATGCGGCCGAAGCGGCCGGCCCCTTCGACCTCCCGGACGAGCTCGAGGAGGCACGGCTCGGTCACGCTCCCCCGGAGCACGAAGTCGACCGCGGGCTCCGAGACGAGCTCCTCGTGGAAGTAGGTCGACGAGATCCCGCCGAAGACGATGGGAATGTCGGGGTGCAGGCGCTTCAGGAGGCGCGCCACCTCCACCGACCCGTGCGCGTGCGGGAGCCAGTGGAGGTCGATCCCGAACAGCCGCGGCCGGAGCTTCCCGAGGTAGCGCTCGGGGTCGAAGCTCCGGCTCCGCATCATCCTGAGGGCCAGGTTCACGATCCGGACCTTCCTCCCGTGGCGCCGGAGGTAGGCGGCCAGCGTCGCGAAGCCGATCGGGTACATCTCGAACACCGTCGAGGACGGAATGACGTCGCTGATCGGCCCGTAGAAGATCGCCCGCTCCCGAAAGTCGTAGACGCTGGGCGGGTGGACGAGGATGACGTCGGGCCGGCGCACGGGATGCCTACATGACCTACAGAATGGCCCAGAGGACGAGGACGATGAGCACGGTCCCGATGCCGACGGCGATGAATCCCACGGTGACCGACCACAGGTAGGCGGCCCGCGAGGCCGGCTGGACGACGCGCTCCTCGACGCGGCCCTGTTCCCTGAGCCGCTCGAGCTCGAGGCCGTGCTCCTCCTCCATGTACTCGGTCGTGGCGCGACCGGTGAAGATCACCGTGTCGATCGGGAACTTCTCCGGCCGCAGGTGCACGTTGAAGAAGTGGATCGTGAAGATGAAGGACGTGGCCAGCAGCGCCTCGTCGCCGTGCACGATGGTGGCGATGTTGAACGCCCATCCGGGCATGAAGCGCGCGAAGAAGGTCGGGAACCACAGGAAGAGGCCCGACGTCCCGATGATCGCCACCCCCCAGAACACCGCCCAGTAGTCGAACTTCTCCATGTAGCTGTAGCGCTCGAACTCGGGGTGGGGCGCCTTCCCGAAGAACCACCCGAACATCTGGATGAGGTCCCGGATGTCTCTGGGCTGGGGCACCATCGAGTCCGGGCCCCAAAGGAGCTTCTTCGGTCCCTCGACCCTGATCAGGCGGTAGGTGATGTGAACGACGTGGGCCAGGAAGTAGCCGAACGTGATGATCGCGCACAGCCGGTGGATCACCCCCGCCGCCAAGGGGCCGCCGAACAGGTTCACGAGGGCCCGGGACCACGGCGCGAACGGGAAGCGGAGGGGGAGGCCCGTGGCCACCAGCCCCAGGAAGGACACGATCACCATGATGTGGAGCGTGCGCTGGAAGCCGGTGAACCGCCGAATATAGGGGCCCGAGCCCCGGCCCGCGGCGTCGATCGTCCGCCCGCTCATGGTTGGGCTCCTCTCTCGGTGTCCGCGGTGCCCGCTCCGGGAGGCCGACGGCCCGGCGGCAGGTCACCGCCGCCCGGGCGCGCCTTCGAACGCTCGATGGCGTTCCGGATGAGCCACAGCACGCTGTGCAGCACGAAGAAGCTCATCACGCCCACGAGGAGGGCGGTCATGAACAGCCACGGCCAGTACAGGCGGGGATACTTCGTGCGCTGGGTCGGGTCCCCGTGCGCGTAGTACTCGACGAAGTTGGCGTTGGCGCCCTCGTGGCACTGCCCGCACGTCCGCACCAGGTTCCCGGCGAACACGGTCGACTTCGGGTCGCTGGCCGGCCGCATGTCGTGCGCCGTGTGGCAGTCGCTGCACCTGGCCGCCAGCGTGGATCCCAGCTGGGTCACCTGCCCGTGGTAGGTCTCGAAGTACGTCTCGTACAGGTGCTCGTGGCAGGATCCGCACGTCCGGACCGCGCCCTGCCGCCACGCCGGACGGTTGGGCCGAACGATCTCGTGCGCCGTGTGGCAGTCCACGCACACAGGCTTCTCGTGGCCCTCGGCCACGCCGGGCTGCTCGGGATAGTCCGGGCCGTGCGCCGACGCCTCGAACACCTGCTGGACGCCGGCGTGGCACGATCCGCACGTCCGGGGGATGTTCTGGCGGCTCACCGAGGAGCGGGGTGAATCGGCCGGGAGCACGAGGTGGGCTCGGTGGCAGTCCGAGCATGTGGCCGAGACCACCAGCCCGTCCCGTGAGAGCCCGATCCCGTGGACGCTCTTCGGGAAGGCCTCCGTCGCGATGCGGGCCTGCTCGAAGCCCTTCCCGGTGAAGTAGCGGCCGATGATCTCGGGGTCGCCGTGGCAGCGGCCGCACAGCGCGGCCACGTTGAGCGGATAGGTCACGGACTCGGGGTCGTCGGGCCCCAGCACCCTGTGAGATCCGTGACAGTCGACGCAGGTGGGGGCGTCGCCGCGCGTGGCCGCGTTCTCGGCGTGGATGGAGGCCTCGTAGTCCTTGCCTTCCTGCTCGTGGCAGGTCGCGCACGGCACGACCTTCCCGCTGACCCGGTGCGGGAAGCCCTCCCCGAAGCCCGCGTGGCAGTCCGTGCAGGCCAGGGTGTCGTGCACCGTCCCGTGGAGGATGTCCGGCGGGACGAGCAGGGCGGTGTCCTGGCCGGGCCCGGTGGTGTTGGCCGCCAGGAACTGTCGGTCGGTGTGGCACTTGGCGCACTTGACGACCCCGGGCGTCCCTCCCGCACTCGCGCCCTGGGCGTACGCCGGGCCGGACGCCACGAGGCCCGTGGCCGCCAGGAGGCCCACGAGCCACGGTGCACGCGTCACGGCGCCCATGTGTGTCCTGCGCATGTAGGTCCTCTCAGGGCTCGGGAGGCGAGCGGGTCGTCCCAGTGGTCGGCTCGGGTACGGCCGATCGCGTCGTGCCCATGGCCGGCACCTGGTGGCACGCCTGGCACGGCTTGCCGGGATGGTGGTCCGTCATGTCGGCGTGACACGCCGTGCACACGTTCCGGGTCCAGCTGGTCAGGCGGGGGACCGACTCGTGGCACTGCGAGCACAGGACGTGGTCCGTCCGGTCGTGATCGGCCAGGGCGCCTCCCTCGTGGCAGCTCAGGCACGCGACCTTCGGTCGGTGGTGCTGCTCGTGGCAGTCGTCGCACTTCAGGTCCCGGGCCCCCATCGCCGGCGGCGTGTGGCACTCCGAGCACTGGAGATCGGCCGCCACGTGGGGCCCGTGCTCGAAGCGCCCCTGCGGGAGGTCGAAGGCGCGGGTCGGCGCGCCGCCCGGGCCCTGGTGGCATTGAGCGCAGTTCACGCGCTGGACCGCCGGGTGGTGGCACGAGCCGCACGCGGAAGCCGACGCCAGCGTGATCCCGCCGTGCTTCGAGAAGGGCGTGTGGCACTGGCTGCACTCGAGCCCCGCGCTCAGCACGTGATCGGTGTGGTCGAAGGAGCGCCCCTGGAAGGTGCCCTGCTGCTGCTGGACGCCCAGGTGGCACTGGAGGCACATGTTCTGGCTCACCGGCGGGCCCAGATCCACGTCGGGCACCCGATAGGGCAGGTGACCCTCCCGCACGGCCTGACGGACGAGGTCCAGCGAGGCCCTCAGGAGCTGGTCCGAGTAGGCGATGTTGTGGGCGCCCTTGCCCTCGCGGACGAAGCGGAGGTTCTCCCGGGCCAGCCCGAGGAGGCTGTCGGCCGCCGTCCGCTGGCTCAGGCGGACGGACCGGGCAGCGGCGCTGGCGGCCTCGACCACGGGCGTCACCCGGCCCACCTTCCGCTCCATCTCCTTCTGCCAGCCGGGAAGGACGTTGGCGAAGCGCACCCCGTGGCACGAGAGGCACGAGGACTCGCTGGCCACGTTCACGCTGTCGTGGCCCGGCAGGGACGCCGCCTGGTCGTGGCACCCCACGCACGAGACGCGCGCCTGGAACATGGAGGAGGGCATTCGCTCGACGCCGTGGCCGCCCACCCCGGCGAACATCCTCTGCTGGTCCTCGTGGACGGACCGGTGACAGCTCTGGCAGTCCAGCTGAACGTTCGTGGCCAGCGAGACCACCCGGTGCTCGATGGGCGAGTGGCACTGGATGCAGGCCAGGTTGTGCTCGGTGACGTGCACCCGGTGCAGGAGGGTCGGCTGGTCTGCTTTCTCCAGGCGCTCGGGCTCGTTGTGGCAGCTCACGCAGCGAGCCGGATCCACCTCTCCGGTCCCGTGGGTCACCCGGCTGTGGCACGACAGGCAGTCGATCCGGTCCTTGACGTACTGCTCGTGGTCGATCGTGAAGCCCTCGGGCGAGGTGACCGTGGGCGGAGAGGGGTGACAACCCGTGCACGTGGCCACCGGCCTCCCGGCCGGCTTCCCCTTGAAGTGGCAAAGGAAGCAGGTGGCCTCGGTCACGGCGATGTGGGTGCCCTGCACGATCTGCGAGTGACAGCTCGTGCAGTGGAGCTGCATGCCCCGGCGGATCTCGCCCAGGTGCTCGGCGTGGTCGAAGCGGACCCCCTTGAAGTCCACCTCCCCCTGGATGAGCCGGTTGGAGTGACAGCCCGAGCGCAGACACGACGCGTCGCTGATCTCGGCCCAGGGGCGCGTGCCGTACGCGCCCGTGAAGTACTTCACGACCATGTTGGCCGCCTGGATCTTCTGCTGGACCTCCGACTTGATCCCCGGCGGAATGTGGCACTTGATGCAGGCCACGTCGCGGTGCGAGGACGTGGACCACGACTCGTAGTACGGCTCCATGATGTGGCAGCTCTTGCAGAACCACGGCTGGCTGGACACCTGGACGAACCCCACGGTGCCCACCGTGATCAGGATGATCGCCAGGATGGCGATCGGCACGAGGGCGATGGCCCACTGCGCCAGCCTTCGGCGGAGGGAAGGTGACATGCGCGGTCCCCTTCAGTCCTCTTCCGGGCCGCGGCGGCGGAGCTTCCGCCACGCCAGCGCGGCCAGCGCCATCGCCGAGAGGGCCAGGAACCACACCGGGAGCAGCAGGAGCTTCTGCTCCCAGCGGCTCTCGTGGCCGGCCTGAGCGTCGGCGTCCAGCGCGACCGACACCGACCGGACTCGGCGCGAGAGGTCCTCGAGCGTGTCCATGTCCAGCCGGTGCTGCTTCTGGGCGATCTGCAGGTAGTAGGTGAGGGCCGAGCGGTACCGGAATCGGTCGTAGCTGACGCGCTCGCCCGCCGAGGCCATCCCGTCGATCGCGTTCCGGGCCGACCGCATGTCCGAGCGCGACTGGACCACCGTGCGCTGGAGGTCGACGCCCAGCTGGTGGACGTCCGTCTGCGAGCCGTGACACCGGTCGCAGGTCGCCGCGATGCTGTCGACCGGCACGCGCTCCGTGTCGTGGTTGGCGTGGCAGCCCAGGCAGCCGTTCAGCTTGCCCGCCCGCGCGGCCGCCCCGTGCGGCCCCGCCGAGAACTGGTGCTCGACGAGCACGTGGCAGCGCCCGCACACGTTGGCGATCTGGGTGACGGCCGGCGGCAGCTCCGAATGCGCTCCGTGGCAGCCCACGCACGAGGGGGCCGCGAAGTTCTGGTCCTGGTAGAGGGCCACCCCGTGCGCGCTGTGACGGAACGCGTCGAACTGGCCGGTGGGCAGGTCGTAGCGGGACATCATCTTCTCGTCCGAGTGGCAGTGCGCGCAGGTCTCGGCGCTGTTCGTCGGATACACGGGGCTGCGCGCGTCGTAGGGCGGGTAGATGATGTGGCTGCCGTGGCAGTCCGAGCAGGTGGGGACGTCCTGGTTGTTCTGGCCGAAGAGGAGCTGGCCGTGCTTGCTGGTCCGGAACTGCGCGAGCTGACCCGTCGGGAGCCCGTACTGGCGCATCTGGTCCGGGTCCGAGTGACACGAGCCGCAAAGCCGTGCGGTGGCCACCTTGTCCAGGTGTCCGCTGAACTTCCCCCGGTGTGCCTGCGGCAGCGTGGTCGCGCTCGGCGTGCCGCCGTGACAGTCCACGCAGGTCACGCCGTGCTGTGAGTGGACGCCCTCCGTGGCCGCCTCCCGCTTGTCGGCGTGGCACGACAGGCAGCCGTTCGTGGTGTCGGGGAGGGGGACCACCGCAGGCGTCGCCGCCGTGGGAGCCGCCGCCGCGGGCGCGGCGATCGCCGCCGCCAGGGCCACGAGGAGCGTGCCGAGGGCCGCTCGGGATGGAAGAAGGGTCACGGCGCGCCTCCGGAGTCCGCGGTGTCGGACGGGCTGGTGGGTGGCGGCGTGGCGGGCGCCGCCGGGCGTGCCGCCGGTCCCAGGGAGGGGAGCGACGCGCCCTGCGGGGCCGAGGCGGGCGCCTTCTGGAACGGCGTCAGCTCGCCCGTGGCCGACACGGGCTCCGAGCGCAGCTTCCAGCCCGCCCCCCAGGCGAGCGCGAAGACGACGTAGAAGAACACCCCCAGCGCAGCCACGATCGGACGCCGCCGGAGCCTCCGCTCGGGCGACCGATCGAAGAGGGGGAGGAGCACCAGCGCCAGGCCGAGCAGGACGAACACGCCCAGGCCCCATCCCCCCACGTAGTAGATGAGCCCGCGGGACACGTCCGCCACGATCCAGGTCGAGAGGAGCGTCGCGGGCGGGTGGGCGGGGTCGGCCGGCGCCGCCACGGGGCGGGGCAGGAGGAGGGCCGTCGTGACCGCCACGGCCACGACCAGCGAGGCGGCCGCCGCCATCCGAAGGAAGTGGTCCGGGAAGAACGGCACCCCTTCGTCCGCCGTCTCGTCCGTCTCGTCACGGCCCGGGGGCGGCGCGGAGCCGTGCTTGCGGGCGAGCGCGAAGTGGAGGCCGAGCAGCCCCAGGACCATCCACGGCAGGATGATGACGTGGATCGCGAAGAAGCGGCTCAGGGTCGCGCCGGAGACGATCGGGTCGCCCCTGAGGATGCTGGCCAGCCAGCCGCCGATGACGGGCGTCCCGGCCACGACGTCCAGCCCCTCGGTGACCGTCCAGTAGGACCACTGGTCCCAGGGGAGGAGATACCCGGTGGCGCCGAAGGCGAAGATCGTGAACAGCAGGAGGACGCCCACCAGCCAGTTCGTCTCGCGCGGCGGCTTGTAGGAAGCGCTGAACAGCACGCGTCCCATGTGCGCGAGCGCGGCCAGCACCACCAGGTTGGCGGCCCACACGTGCAGGTTGCGCATGAGCCAGCCGAGGCTCACGCCCGAGACGATGTGCTGGACGCTCTGGTAGGCCTCCTCGGCCGACGGGCGGTAGTAGAAGGAGAGGAGGACGCCCGTCACGACCAGGATGATCAGGAGGAGGTAGGTCATCCCCCCGAAGGCCTTGCGCCAGTCCACGTGCGAGGGGAGACGGTTCCGCAGGGCCTTGCGGAACGCCTCGTCGATGGGGAGGCTCGTGTCGATCGGTCCGTACAGGAGGCCCAGGAAGCGGAGGATGGCCAGCAGGCTGGCGTCCGTGCTCGCCACGAGGTCGTCCCACAGGCGGGATGCCCACCGCCTGATGCTCGGCCTCGGTCTGTCGCTCATGTCAGGACCTCGCCAGGTAGACGACGCCGTCGCGGACGAACACCGGATAGCGCTGGAGCGGCTCGGTCGTGAGGCCCTGCACCACGTTCCCGCGCGCGTCGTAGATCAGGTAGCTGCAGGGCGCGACGATGCGGAGCGAGGTGGGGTCCCAGTCCAGGATGCATCCGTCGAGAGGGGCCGTCCCCTCTACCGCAGCGTAGGCGTCCTGATCCGTGCGGACCACGAGGATGACCCGGTCGCCCCAGTGCACCAGTCGGCTGCCGTTGACGGGGAAGTCGTCCACGCGCGTCACCCGGTAGGCGGGCTGCAGCTCGGCCAGCTCGAGGGGCGGCGGCGGGATCACGTACAGGAGGACCGCCAGGAGCGCGCCGAGCCCCATCAGGACGAGGATGCCGACCAGCAGGTACTCGGTGAAGCCGGGCCGCCAGCGCCAGCGCTCCGTCTCCGGGCTCGTGGGAATGTCCATCACCATGCGGGCGCCTCGCCTTGCTGGATCTGTGAAAAGCCCGGGAGCCTCGGGTGGAGAGGCTCGATCAGTATATACTGATACCGGTTGGAATGCAGGGCGGCCGTCGGGAGCGCACCGGCGCGCGTGTGGGGTCCTGCACGGGGCCGGGTGTAGGGGATGTCCCCTCCGGGGCGCGGTCGGGAGCCGCCCCCGAAGAGGATCCGGGAGTACGTCCCGCCCGCACTACTCAGTCGGCGGAGCCGGAGGCATGCGCCTCCAGGAAGGTCCGGATCCTGTCCATCCGGCGTGCGTTGAGCGTGTCGACACGCATGGCTCTCATGTTGTCCTGCATCCGGAGCAGCAGGCTGTCCCACGCGGCCGCGGTGTGGGCAGCCGGCGAGGGCGTCTCGTGGCACCTCGAGCACTCGTCCACGAAGTAAGCGGCCTCTTCGGTCGCGGGAAGCTCGCCCGGGGCCGCCACCGGGAGCGCGTTCCGCGTGAGGTACGCGGTCAGCGTGTCCATCTCCGCCTCCGACGGCAGGGACCTGTACATCACCGAGGCTTCGAGGGACTCGCCGCCGACCCGGTCCAGCAGGGGGCCGCTCACCCGATGCTCGAGCACCTGCATGCGGAGGACCATCCTCCGCAGGAGGATCGGCCACTCGTCGGCCGAGTGCATCCGGGGCGTCGGGAGCCAGTGGCACTGGGTGCAGTAGGCGTGCAGCAGGCCAGGGCCCGTGCTCCCCGGCTCCGGGAGATCGGAGATCTCGAAGCCCGAGGGGGGCAGCCCGGTGCCGAGGGAGGCCACGGCGCGCCAGCGCTGGCCCCGGCTCATGCTCGCGAAGGGCGTGCCGGCGAGCTCGGACATGAAGCTGTCCGCCTGCGCCACGACGAGGCCCGTCGTGCCGTCCCGTCCTGCGCCGGACGACCCGCTCCCGGCGCACGCGGACACCGCGGCGGCGAGGAGCAGGCACAGGCCGACCGCCGAGCCGGACGCGGTCCTCCGCCGGGGTGCGGATGACGAGCTCGCGTCGAACGATCGTCGTATCTCCATGGCACCTGCCTCCCGTCCGCAGTACCCGCGTGGGCCGGGCCCATCCGTCCTCTCATCGCTCTCCACCGCGGCGGCGGACGACCGCCGAGCGGCGCCGAGCACGGATTCAACTTCGCCCGAGCCGCGACCCGGCACAGTCGGGAGATTGCAGTGGTCTCGTGTAGGCCATCTCCCCACGGGGCCTCTCTTTCCCTCCCCACCACGACCCGAGGAGGCCGCCCTACAGACGGGGGCTCCGCGGCGCGGTATCCTTGGGCGTTGAGAACCGGTCTCAAGGGCCGGTAGGACCCCAGCGAGGACGGGAGATGGGCCCAGCCGACCTGCGCGCCGCGATCGGGCGCGCCGTGACCGCCGGAGGGACGTGCCCGATGTGTCCGCCCGACGGGGGGCGCGCCGAAGCGGGCCGCATCTCCGGCCGTGGTCCGGCGGCGGGCGACCCGGGGCGCGTGGCCCTGGTGGGCGCCCCCAACGTGGGGAAGAGCACGCTCTTCCACCGCCTCACGGGCCGCTACGTCACCGTCTCCAACTACCCGCGCACCTCGGTCGAGGTGACCCACGGGGAGGGCGAGATCGGCGGCCGGCCCCTGCGCGTGGTCGACACCCCCGGGCTCTACTCGCTCTCGGCGGTCAGCGAGGAGGAGGAGGTGGCCCGCCGGCTGGTGTGCGGGGACGGAGTGGACGTCCTGGTCCACGTCATCGAAGCCCGCTGCGTGAGGCGGTCGCTTCCGCTCACCCTCGAGCTCCTCGAGCTGGGTCGGCCCCTGGTCGTGGTCCTCAACATGATGGACGAGCTGGGGCCGCTGGGCCTCGAGGTCGACACCGCACGCCTGGCCGAGCGGCTGGGCGTCGACGTGGTGCCCCTGGTCGCCGTGAGCGGGGAGGGCCTGGCCGGGCTCGGGGCGGCGCTCGAGAGGGCCCTCGAGGCGGGCGGTAGCGACGGGCCGGCCTCCGGGCCCACCCCCGGGGCGTCCGTAGCCGGGGCCGCCCCCCGGGAGGCCCGGCCGGAGCCCGCCGACGCGTACGGGCGGGCGGTCGCGAGGCGGGAGGCCGGGGACCGGCTCCTGGCGGACGTCGTGCGGAGCGATGGACGGCGGCGCGCGCGGGTCGCGGACCGGCTCGGCCGGTGGCTGGCGCGTCCGTTCCCCGGCATACCGGTCCTGCTGGTCGTCCTGTGGCTCGGGCTCTACGAGTTCGTGGGGCACTTCGGGGCCGGGACGCTCGTGGACTGGATCGAAGGCACGGTCTTCCTGGGGCACGTCAACCCGTTCCTGGAGCGGCTGTTCTCGGGAATCCCTTGGCCGTGGGCCCGGAGCCTGTGGGTGGGGGACTACGGCCTCCTCACGCTCGGCCTCCGGTACGCGATCGCGATCATCCTCCCCATCGTCGGCACCTTCTTCCTGTTCTTCTCGGTCCTCGAGGACAGCGGGTATCTGCCGCGCCTGGCCCTCCTCGTGGACCGCCCGTTCAAGCGGCTGGGCCTGAACGGCCGTGCGGTGATCCCGATCGTGCTCGGGCTGGCGTGCGACACCATGGCCACGATGGTGACCCGGACGCTGGACACGAAGCGGGAGCGGATCCTGGCCACGGTGCTCCTGGCCCTGGCCATCCCGTGCTCGGCCCAGCTCGGCGTCATCCTGGCCATCCTCTCCGGCCGGCCGCTGGCGCTCGGCATCTGGGCCGGGGTCCTGCTCGCCTCGTTCCTCCTGATAGGGGTCGTGGGGAACCTGATCCTGCCCGGTCGATCGGCCTCCTTCCACATGGAGCTGCCGCCGCTCCGCCTGCCCCGCGCGGCCAACGTGGCGCGGAAGACCCTGTCGCGGCTCCACTGGTACATGCTCGAGGTCATCCCGCTCTTCCTCCTGCCCAGCGTGCTTCTGTGGGCGGGGGAGATCACCGGACTCCTGGGACGGATCCTCGGAGGGCTGGAGCCGGTCGTGGGAGCCCTGGGGCTGCCGGCCCGGACGGCCTCCGTCTTCCTGCTCGGGTTCTTCCGGCGAGACTACGGGGCGGCCGGACTGTACGAGCTGCAGCGGACGGGGGCGCTGGACACGGTGTCCCTGGCGGTGGCCGCCGTGACGCTCACGTTGTTCGTGCCCTGCATCGCGCAGTTCCTGATGATGTGGAAGGAGCGGGGTCCGAAGCTGGCAGCGGCGGTGTTCGCGTTCGCGTCGCTGTTCGCGTTCGGCGTGGGCTTCATCCTGAACGCCGCCCTGCGGGGAGCGGGACTGTGAGCCGGCGGCCAGGAGCGCCGGACGGGCCGGGGCCCGGCGTCGAGATCCGGTGCGGCCTCTGCGGCGTACCCTTCCGAGAGGACCGGGGACAGCCGGCCTGCGCCGCTTGCCCGCTGGCGCGGGCCTGCCGGTACGTCCGCTGCCCGCGCTGCGGCTTCGAGAATCCGGTCACGCCGGGGTGGATGGAGCCCGGGGCGTGGGGGCGGTGGTCCTCCGCCACGCGGACGCGCTGGTCCGCGGCGCTGCGGGCGGCGTGGGACCGGGCCCGGGCGTGGCGGGCGGGTCGAGGCAGGCCGACCGCTGCGGGCGCTGCCGCCGACCCCTTCACCGGCCTCGCCGACCTGCGTCCCGGCGGCGAGGCCACGGTCGTGGGCCTGGCGGATCCGTCGGGGGGCGACGCCCGCGCCCTGGCCGGGCTGGGGCTCCTCCCCGGGGCCGAGGTCGAGGTCGTCCAGCGCTATCCGGCGTGGATCCTCCGAGTGGACCGGGCCGAGATCGCCGTGGACGACGACCTGGCCCGGCAGGTTCGGGTGCGTATGCGGTAGGTGGGGGGGACGGATCGAGCGGGCCGAGGCGCCGCCGCTCGAGGACCGGGCGCGATCGGGCCGGGCCGACTCAGCCTCCGCCTCGCCCCGGGACCGAGAAGTGGCAGACTCCGCAAGAGATCGTGCTCCGGTCCGCGATGCGATTCGGGTCGAAGCCCGGCCCGTGCGGGCTCACCCGCCAGCCCGACCTGGCGCTGTGACATCGCAGGCAGGAGTCCTGGGTGTGGCACGAGGTGCAGGTCTCCATGTTCTGCCGGGCCGCGCGCCCGTGCACCAGGAGCCAGTCCGGCTCCGCGTCGTGGTAGGCCGGGGTTCCGATCGGTCCCTGCCTCCCGACGCCCATCTTCCGGTGGCAGGCCAGGCAGAAGGCCTGCGCGTTGTGGCATTCCGAGCACTGGGTCTGCCGGGCGAAGGCGTCCGCTCCGTGCTGGAGCACGTAGTCGGGCGGATGGAAGCCCCCGGTCCGGGGGGGACGGGGGGCGGCCTGCCGCGAGGGGACGCCGCGTTCGGAGTCCCGGGACGACGTGTCGGAGGTCGCCGGCGGGGTGGTGTCGGCCGGCGGCGTGCGGGTGGCGACCAGCGAGGCGAACCACACGACGGGCCGCTTCTTCGACGGCCGGGTCGGAGAGCCGCTTCCGTCCTCCGGCGCCGTATCCGGGCGCAGGCCGATCGGTCCGTCCGGGCCGTCCGCGTCCCCGCCCGCGGAGCCGGCCGATCCCGGCGCCCCGAGCGCCGGCGTGGACGGTACCCCGCCGCGATGGCAGGCCGTACACTGCACGGCCGTATGACAGGCCGAGCACTCGAGCGCACCGGAGGCCGCGGCCGCCCCGTGCTGCGTCGCGAATCCCGGCCCGTGACCGGGAGGCCCGCCGGTGAGCCGCACGCCCGTCGGGCCTCCCTTCACGGCCTCCGGCAGCCGGGCCAGGAAGCCCGCCCGCGGTCCCGTATGGCAGGTGGCGCAGCTCGAGGCGGCGTGGCAGTTGGCGCAGGTGGCCAGCGACGCGCGCGCCTCCTGCCCGTGGGTCAGGCTCCAGCCCTCCCGCCGGTGGCTGGCCGGCTCCGGCCACTGGCCACGGCGGCCGGTCACGAGCTGCGCGATGCGGGAGTCCTCGGGGAGGGCCCGGATGGCGGCCACCCGCGAGGCGTTCAGGTGGCAGCGGGTGCAGCTCTCCCGCGCGTGGCAGACCGAGCACTGCGCGTCCGGCTGTGAGGCCAGGTCCCCGTGCCCGAACAGGAAGTCCTCGCGGTGGTGCCAGGAGGGCTCGGGAAAGTCGGCGATGTCCGCGGCCGTGAGTCGGCCGGCCCGGCCGAGAGGCAGGTGGCACGTAGAGCAGCGGGCCGCGAGGGCCAGGTGTTCGGACGCCCGGTGCTCGTGGCACCGAATGCACAGCTCGGGACGGGCCATCACGACCTGCATCGGCTTCGTGCCGCCGGCCTGGCGATGGCAGTCCGTGCACACGGCCGCGCTGTCGTAGCCCTCCTGCATCTCCCCGGCGTGCCGCACGTGGTCGAAGTGCAGGTTGGTGGCCGGCCGCTCCGGCTGCGTCCACGCGACTCTCTTCTCGGTCACGCCGTCGTGGCACTCCGCGCAGTTCTCCGGGCCCGCCGTGAGCCACCGGGAGGGATCGCCCTCCTCGATGCCAGCGTGACACCCCTTGCACGTGGGGAACAGCCCGACGTGCTCGGCGTGGGGGAACGGCCGCTGCTCCTGCACGCCCCGGCCGCGCACGGAGGCCCCGGCCCACGAGACCCCGGCCACCACGACAGCCGCCACGCCCAGAGCCACAGCCCGCATCCGGCGCGCGCTCATCGGTCGTATCCCCCGCCCATGACCGACTCGACCGAGGGCGCGCTGCCGAAGTGGTAGCCGAGCGCCAGGTACATCCGGAACTGGGTCCAGTCGTCGATCGCCGGCCGGTCGGTGTACGAGAGGCGGTAGAGGCCGGCGCTTCCGGTGAGCGACACCTCTCCCAGGGAGGCCGAGCCGGTGAGGTCGGCCCCGGCGATCCGCTGGTCGCCCAGGCGGTACTCGCCGAAGGCGCGCGTCGAGGTCCCGCGGACGGCCAGCCACGTACCCTCACCAAAGCGGCGCCCGACCGTGAGGTCACCCCCCATGTCGGCGGCGCCGGGCCCGATGTCCGCCCGGTAGCTCCCGTTCGCGAACCAGCGGTCCATGGCCCAGCCCGCGCCTCCGAAGCCGTGCCAGCCCGTGTCCTTCAGCCCGGCCAGGTTGCCGCCGACCGTGTTCGAATCTTCGTACCAGCGGTAGCCGCCGCCCGCGTGGAGGTCGAGGCCGAGATCCTCGATCCGCCAGGACACCGAGCCGCTGCCGCCATCGTAGCCCACGGGGCTGAACGCGCCCCAGATCGTCCACAGCGGGAAGTAGGGACGGTAGTGCCTGACCTCGGCCGTGACCTGCACGTCGGGGAGGACCGGGTAGGTGACCCGTCCCCGGAGCCTGTCGAACTGCAGGAAGGAGAGGTCGTACCGACCCGAGACGTCCACGGTGGCCTTTCCGATCAGCGCCCGGCCGGTCGCGGCCACGCGCTCGGAGTAGAGCGCCAGCCGGTCCGTGCGGATGACGCGCTCGTAGGTCGCGCTTCCCGAGATCCTCCGACCCGCGCGCGCCTGCACCCGACCGCCGAACACGAGCCCCCGGTCGTCCGGCGCCAGCGGCTCGGCGTCCGAGACGAGGGAGCTGGTGAGGGGCGCATCCAGGTTCGGGGCCAGGTACCAGCCGCCGTAGGCCTCGAGGCTCAGGGGGTCGAGCCCGTTCCATCGGGCGGAGAGTCCGTCGAAGTTCCTGTAGCCGAGGGCGTCGTAGCGGTCCTGGCGGCCGGCCTGGAGGTGGAAGCGGTCGATGTCGTAGCTGAGATAGGCCGTCATCGCCTCGAGCCGGTGGCTCGAGAGGGGCCACTCCCCGTCACTGCCGTACCAGCCGCGCAGGTGGGCGTGGAACGCCAGCCCCCGGATTCCGGGCCAGGCGGCCAGCTGGAGCTCCTGGGTGACGGTGGTGAGGGAGCGGACCCCCCCCGATCTGTACCAGTGGCAGGACTCGCCCGTGATGCAGGTCACGACCGTGCCGTCCGGAAGCCGGCGGAGGAGACCCTGGCCCGGTACCGCGGACTCGGGCACGCTGTCCTGGACCAGGGGACGGAGCTCGACCGAGGCCACCCCGGTCCGCACGTGGGCGTTGTAGCCCTGGGCGGCCAGGGCGCCCGGAAGGACCGCCGAGCACGTGGCCAGGACGGCCCGACACGCGGCCGCCCGGAGCCGAAAACGACGAAGCGGGCGGCCCGTGCCGGACCGCCCGCTTCGTCGCCGGCCGGTCACTTGTCTCAGTGGACCTTGCCCTGGCTCCGGATCTCCCCGAGCTCGGCGCTGATCCCCTGCAGGAAGGCCGGGCTGACGCTGGCGGCCGCGTAGGTGCTCGAGACCGCCTGGATCGAGCCGTCCAGGAGCGCGGTGATCAGGAACGGGTTGTGGACGGTCGAGCCCAGCAGCGCCACGTCCCGGTTGGTCAGGCTGCCCTGGAGGTCGTTCACCTGGGCCGTCCAGTTGGCCAGGTTGTAGTTGAACAAGGCCCGCTCGGCCAGCGTGAGCGTGCCGTCGTTCGGGTCGATCTCGCCGCCCGCGCCGTCCAGGTTCGAGTCCACCCGGGTGAGCATGGCGATCAGCGTGTCCGAGCGCGCCCGCACGGTCGAGAGCCTGGAGAGGAGGACCGAGCGCGCCGCGCCCGCGTCCCCGTGGCAGCCCGAGGCCGTGCAGCCCGTCCAGTCACGGGCGGTCGTCGTGATCGCGCAGTCCAGGTCGCCCGAGGGGATCCCGTTGGCG
>Ga0102944_1000037_pt1 | contig 108553 bp, 95 predicted proteins | sample SalPonD_shore_MG_FD_78172 | JGI IMG/M metagenome (GOLD analysis project Ga0102944, IMG submission 78172) | Salt pond soil microbial communities from South San Francisco under conditions of wetland restoration - Salt Pond MetaG... | ecosystem: Environmental > Aquatic > Marine > Intertidal zone >... | reverse complement strand
TAAATATTATTTGAATCTTCTTGGTTTTTAGGTTTAATATAATTAGGTTTATGAGTTTTTTCACATCTTCTTCTTGATGACCAATTTTTCCACACTTTATCAAGATAATCGTCTGAATTTTCTTCTTTTGTATTATGTTTCTTATTTTCTTTCATTTCTCGTATTGAAAAATAATTTTTTCATAATAAAATTATCCATTACTTCATATCAACTTATTTCAAACACATAATTTAAGATCTTATAGGAATTAGGATTTGGACTAAAATCTCTCTATATTTATAATTTTTATACACAGCTTTTATTTCCATTATAATATTAATAAAATCAAAATTAAAACTCACAGAAATAAGGAGATTCATATTACAGATATAAAAATTGAATCAAAATTTGAAAAAAAAATGGATTTAAAGGACGCTGTGAAGAAATTTGTTCACAATAGTGATATGTTAGCGTTAAGTAATTTTTTGCATTGTAATCCATATGCAACTATACATGAGATCATCAGACAAAAAAAGAAAGATTTGACTGTTGCTGTATGCTCGGCTATAGAAGAGATTGATTTATTATTATCTGGAGACTGTGTTTCGAAGATTATTACATCCTATTACCATCGTGCAGGGGGAAGGAGGTATAAGAGAGAATTAGATAGAGCACTTTTTGAAGAAAGAATTGAATATGAAGATTATTCCAATTTTACGATGTGCTCTATGTTTATGGCAGGTGCTTTAGGTTATGATTTTTTGCCCGTGATGAAATCAGTGAAAGAATCCGATATTTATAATAAAAGGACATTCTGTGATACAAATAAAATGAAGACCATTAAATCACCCTTTACTGGTAAAGAAACTGTTGTCGTTCCCGCATTAAATCCTGATGTTGCTATAGTACATGTTCAACGCGCTGATAAATATGGGAACGCCCAATTATGGGGAACTGAAGGAACTGTTAAATGGACTGCATTATCAGCTAAAAAGATAATTATTACATGTGAAGAGATTGTTGATCATGAAAAAATAAAGCATTCTCCCTTTCTTACAGTAATTCCATCTTTCAGAACAAGTGCTGTATGTGAGGTTCCTTGGGGAGCTCATCCAAGTCCTGTTGCGGGATATTATAATACAGATATTATCTTTAGGTCTATGTTTTTTGGAAAAGCGATATCAAGTTTAGGTAATCAAGAATTTATGGAAGAATGGGTTTATAATAGAAAAGATCGTCAAGATTATATAGATCATTATCGAAAACGATTTGGAGATGAACCTTTGGAATATTTGAAAGTTCATGAATACATGTCTGATTGTATTAATATGGGGTATAAGAAAACATATTGGCAAGATGATTTTATTATGAATCTAGCCTTAACAAAAGAAGAGTATAATAAAAAAACAGAAGAAGAGGGGCAATTAGAAATATGAAATATAGAAGAGTTGAATTAATGGTTTTGGAGACAAGTAAAGAGATCAAAGACGGAGAAGTCTGTGTAATTGGTCAAGGTATACCAATGACATCTGGGGCTGTTGCAAAGCGATCTCATGCACCAAATGCTATAATACTTACAGAGGCTGGAATGGTAGATATTGAACCTTTTCAAAATCTAGAAGATATAGCTGATCCTGGATGCACCAAAGGATTTTCTTATTCTATAGATTTATTTGATGTATTTACAACAGTGGTGAATAGAGGATATTGCGATCTTTGCATTTTAGGCGCTGCTCAAATAGATAAATATGGGAATATAAATACGACTGTTGTTGGTGATTACGAAATAAACAATAGATCTGATATGAAACTTCCTGGCTCGGGAGGAGCTAATGAATTTGCCGGTCATAGTAATAGAACAATTTTCACAGTAGTTGGAGGAAAATTTGTTGAGAAATTAGACTATTTAACTACCCCAGGATGGTTGGATGGAGGGGATGCAAGAAGAAAAGCAGGATTACCAGGAGGTCCTTCAGCAGTATTCAGTCAATATGGTGTTTTTAGATTTTTGGAGGATTCAAAAGAAATGTATTTAACAGGTCTTTTCCCAGATACGACTATAGATGATGTTCGAGATATGATTCCTTGGGATTTAAAAACTGCTGAAGATATTGGAAAATCTTTAAAGAAGATAGAGAATCCAAGTCCTGCAGAATTAAAATTCATAAGATCCTTTGAACCTTTTCTTGGAATATCTGGACACGAAGGGAGACTCCTCCAAGTGAAAGCATTACCAAATTATTATGAAAAGAAAGCTCATGGAGATTTATAAAATCTTTAAGTTCGCATTTTCCGATATTAAATTACTTGAAAATAAAAAATCATTAATAAAAACAATGTATATATAGTAATGAATATTCATAACTAACTAAAATAAAAAATCAATTAAATTTTAAGGCATAAAATATTTATCAAAATTAGAGAATTTATTAAAAATCTATAAATTCAAGTCGGAGGTTGGAATTATGGCAGACCAAATGAAAGATTATGAGTGTGAAATATGTATAATAGGGGCAGGTCCAGCGGGTTTAAACGCAGCAGTTTATTGTGGTCGCGCTGGGAGAGATACCCTTGTTATCAAAGGAAAACAGAAAGGTGCATTAGAAAAAACTAAAGAGATTGAGAATTGGATTGGAGAACAAAAAATCGAAGGACAAACATTATTAAAAAGATTTGAAGAACATGCTAAAAGTATTGAGAATGTAAGAATGATAGACGGAGATGTTATTTCATTGATGCTAGGAATGGGGAAAAACATGATTTCTACAAGATCCGGAAATATAACAGCAGATGCCGTCATTATCGCGACAGGAATGGGTGCTCGAAAGGAAATAATAGAAGGAGAATCTAATCTCATAGGTTATGGAGTTTCATATTGTGCCCTCTGTGATGGGCCTCTATATGTAAATAAAGAGGTATATTTATATGGAGAGGATGAAGAGTTAATTGAAGATGCCCTCATTCTTGATCAGATGGGTTGCAATGTTAATATCATAACGCTTGTATCCATTGAAGAATTACCGGAAAAAATAAAAGAAGCAGAACAAAAAGGCATTAACCTCATTACAAATGCTGAAATTCTTGAAGCAGAAGCCAATGCAGAAGGACTTTTAGAAAAGATAAAATATAAATCAACTAAAACCGATGAAATAACTGAAATTGAATTGGATGGTTTATTTATCTTCTCATATGTCCCCTCAAATTCGATTTTTAAAAAGGGTGGTGTTGAACTAAATGGAAGAGGTAATATTGCAGTTGATGAAAACCAACAAACTAACTTAAAAGGGGTATTTGCTGCTGGAGATGCAACAGGTGGACTATTTCAAGTAGTTTTCGCAGCAGCTGAAGGAGCAAGAGCGGGTATTAATGCAGCAAAATATGTACGGCAATTAAATAAAGAATAGAAATAAAATTTTTAATTCTTAATAATATCCCTTAAAATTATATCACCTAGATAACATACGAACTTTTGTAATATCTCAGTAATATTTCAATTATTATGAGTGATTACAAGATTTCTGAGTTTATTGATGACTTCCTTATCGCAAAAGAGGTGGAAGAGGGTTGCCGACCATCAACTATTCGAGCTTATCGTTATGATCTCGAAAAATTTGTTAAGATTGTAGGCGACTTAGAAATTAATCATCAATTAATGCGTCAAAAAGTTAGATATTTCTTGAAAAAATTAAAGGATAAGGGATATACTAAAAGATCTATTAGTAGAAAAATTGCTTGTTTGCGTTCATTTTTCAAATTTCTCACTTTAAATGAATATGTTGAAAAAAACCCAATGAATACAATAAAAAGCCCAAAAATTAGAAGCGAAGAAAGTCTTCCAAAATTCTTAGATTTGAAAGATATGAAAAAAATATTTGAAGATTTAAAAAATCGAAAGATTTTCAACTCCAAAAAGAGCAAAAGATATTATCTAATGGTTCGGATTTTATATGCTACCATGGCGCGAGTGAGTGAATTATGTAATATTAGAATTAGAGATGTAAATTTCGAAAAGGAATATGTGCGACTTCGAGGGAAAGGAAATAAAGAACGAATCGTGCCCGTTGATTCAAAAACACTCTATATAATAAAGGAATATTTAGAGAATCGATTGGTGTATGAATCTGATGATTTTTTATTGGTTAATACACGCAATGAACAATTACAGCCCAGAGTTGTTCAAAATGATATTAATATCATTAAAGAAAAATGTGGATTTCCCGAGTCTAAAGACATTACACCTCATGTTTTCCGACACACAGGCGCTACACATCTGCGAAGATCAGGTATGGATATTAGCGAATTGCAGGACATCCTCGGTCACTCCTCTCCTAATACCACCAGAATATATGCAAAAAATGATATCACAAAATTGAAAGAGTCGTATAGTATGATGCATCCTTTAAGTAATTCTAAAGAAATTTAATTTTTTTAATCAGAAATTTTTAAGACAATTTCATTAATATATAAATTACTAAACTATTCTTACATTATTATTAAATGTAAATATAAGAAAATTTAAGTTGAAAACTTCTATATTAATATAAAATCGAATTGGAACATATTTGAATATAAGGTATAGGTATGGACGAAGATAAATTTCGAGCCGAATTCAGTAAAAAATCTGTGTTTCGCCAAGCTAGTTCTTTGGACTTTAGCTATGTTCCTGATACCCTATATTGTCGTGATGAAGAAATCAAACAATTGATACATAATTTCCGCAGAATTATAGAAGAGGATATGCAACCCACTATTAATATACTGATTACTGGAAAAGGGGGAGTGGGAAAAACTGTCACCGCACGATATTTTGGAAAAAATTTCAGAACAATTGCTATAGAGAATAAGGTCAAAATATTTATTGAATATTTTAATTGTATTAATTTTCGATCCAAAAGTAAGATAATTAGAGAATTATTAGCAAAATATACCCATGGATCAGGTAGAGGTTTTTCAGATGATGAAGCAATTAAGCTTATACTTTCCAAACTTATTCGGGATGAGGGTTACATCTTATTAATCATTGATGAGATTCATTTATTAAAGCCAAAAGAAGTTTGGGCGTTATTAGATATTGCGGAATCTTATGGTCATCAAAATGCAAAATTATCGATTCTTCTTATTTCAAGGACTAAGGATTGGATGCGTATCGAGACGGAGAGAATTTTAAGTCGATTGAATTCAAAAATAAAGCTAAATCCTTATAACTACGAAGAATCATTAAAAATCCTTAAATACAGAACTGAAATCGCCTTTAAAGACGGAGTTATCAGTGAACAAATCATTGAGATGATCTCTCAGATTGTGGTAGAACACGGAAATATGAGACATGGAATTGAAATTCTTCGAAAATGTGGGTTATATGCAGATAAAGAAGGATTCGATCATATTACCGCAGATATGGTTCGAGAAGCATCAGACCAAGTATATCCTACTTTTCGTGGAGATATTGTTGATCAATTGAATGATCAAGAATTATTTGCGCTTTATGGAATTGCACAGTCCTTAAGAAATAGAGAAGAGCCCTATACCGTGGTAGATGATGCATATGAACAATATCAAATAATCTGTGAGACTTATGATATTAATCCCCATGTAAAAATGAGTTTCAGAAAATATGTACGACAATTAAATGATTTAAAAATAATAGCATCAAAAACTGTAAGAATAGAAGAGGATAAAAGGGGAAGGCATTTGGAAATAACTATGCTTGATATTCCACCAAAAAAGTTAATAGAGTTATTAGATAATATTTTTGATAAAAAGTTCTGATTGTATTTTCAAAAATGATTTGAACTTATCTCAATAAAGATATTTTTTTTTGATATTTTAATAGCTTTCTTTATCTTCTTTAGAACGACTATACCATTCTAACCATTCTTTTTTCCGCTGACGAGATTTTTCAGATTCATCTACATCGTTTAAATTCTGTTCTTTTATTTTTTTCCAGTAGTTATCTAATTCGTAACGTGATAATGATAATCCACAAGAATTACATACCATTTGTTTTAGGTTAGGATTATACGTCATCTTTCCAGCACACTCGGGGCACCGACTAGGCATTTTAAAATTTCTTCCTATTTTTATTAATAAAATTCAATAAAACTAAAATAATTTTTGTATAATTGATAAATAGAAGCTTTATTATGGGTGGTAAATTTTAGAAAATAATTCAAAATCACCTAAATATTGAAATTAAGAAATGAAATCAGAAGTCTACTACTTTTCGGCGCGGGCGAACCAATATAAACAAAGCATGAGTCGTTTTAAAGGCCCAATGGCGTTGGAAAAATTGGGATTTGATAAAAAGATTAAAACTCATGATAAAATTGTAATAAAAACCCATTTTGGAGCATTAGAAAATACTAGGTATATTCGGCCAAGTTATATTAGATTTTTATGTGATTATGCCAAAAGCCTTGGAGCTTATCCCGCGGTAGCAGAATCTTGCGGATGGGGGGTCCCGGGGGCACAGGGTGAGTATGGTGGAAGGGCAAATGAAAGAGAATATTTAGAAGTAGCATTAAAACATGGTTTTACAGCAGAGACAATGGGAGCTCCTATTTTTATGCTTGATGGTCCGGAAGGGCTTGATTATATAAGTCAAGATATTAAAGGTAAATATTTTAACCAAGTAAGAGTGGCGGGGAGATTAAGAGAATATAGTCATATGATATTAGCCTCACATTTTAAAGGACATTCAAGTGCAGGATTTGGGGGAGCTATTAAAAATCTAGGAATAGGATGTGTATCAAAGGGTGGTAAAGTAGAAGCACATACTGGAAAAACATTTGAGTTTAATTTCGATAATTGCATGCCAGATTGCAATAATTGTATAAATATCTGCCCGACAGGAGCTCTAAGAAGAGATGAAAATGATCATATGGAATTTATAGAAGAAAAATGTCGTTATTGTTATATGTGTAAATCTGTTTGTAAAAACAAAGCCATAAATATAGGAACTGTTCCCCGAGAACAATTTATTTATCAAATGGTTGATAACGCAAAAGGAGTTGTAGATTATTTTGGTAATGATAATATATTATATATTAATTATGCTATTGATATTACTTGGCAATGTGATTGTTCTGGAAGCTCTGATGTACCTTTTGTAAGTGATATTGGAATTCTTTCAAGCAAAGACCCTGTTGCTCTTGATCAAGCTTGCGTTGATTTAGTCCACAAATCTTATATGAATTTAAATTCCGTACTTGGAGAGATAAACAAATTTTCTCCTTTAGAAAGAAGGGAGTGGTTTTCATTTATCCCAAGGTATGATGACGGCGACGAGATAAACTTAAATAAGGATGGCATTCCTTCTCAGCATTGGGAAATTCAATTAAAGGCAGGAGAGAAAATTGGTTTAGGAACCAGAGATTATGATTTAATTCCTATTAAGATCGAACCAGAAGAATAAAAAAATAAATTATTATTACCTTATAATATAACTCTTTTATTTAGGATGAAATATCTAAATTTGAGAAAGCTATATAAGGTAAATAACTATTTCCTGAAAATTTTCGTTCTTTGGAAATAAAAACGCAATTTTTAATCATTTCTAATACATTCCCGCTGAGATTTCCTCCTTTTATTGCCGTATCTAGTTTACCGTTCTTTATATAATATCCGTTTCGTATTTCTGTTCCAAATGATCCGGAATATTTATCAGGATTCAACCATGAGCATTTCTCGATCAAATAACCCTCATTGATATTTGAAATCATCTCCTTGAGGGATGTATCTCCCGCTTCTATTTCTAAATTAGAAATTGTATTCTCAATCGTTCCACTTGGAGTTCTAATTCCATTTCCTGTTGATTTTCTATTTTCTAAAATAGCATATTTTTGGTCAAATAAACGATTTATAAATATTCCCTTATCAATCATCTTTATTTTTTGATGTGGATTGCCTTCTCCATCCCATGGATTCGTCTTTAATCCACCATCTAACAGACCATTGTCTAATATACTTAGTTTTGAATCGGCTATTTCTTGAGATTCCTTAAAAAAGGATTGATTATCGTGATATGCTTTTCCAGAAGAGTGGAATCCAATAACAGGAGCGAATGCATCTTTTAATAACCCAGGTGAAAAAATCACCGTAGCTTTTTTATTGGAAATAGGTTCTTTTGCGTTTAGATTTGCAAGGGCATATTCACTCCACTGTTCGATTCGATTTATAAGATCCAAATCTGACAATCTGCTTATGTATTCAACATCCCAGAATTCTGAAAGTTTCTTCTCTCTTTCAGCTTTTATTGCAAACTCCAAATAAAAATAAGATTTCGTGGAAGCTAAATCCAATCCAGAAGAATTTAGTAGATATATATCATCAATATGCAATCTCAGTCGCCCAAAAGTGGATTGTGTTTTTTCAAGGTTGGAAATCTTAGATTTGATCATTTCACTTAGATCTGTAATAACTTTTAAAGGATTGTCCAAGACATCTTTTGAGGATGGTTGTATCTTTGGGTAAGATTGAGGAGATGGTAAAATATATTTTGAATCTTCATTGATCTGAGAAAGTTTTATACAATCATCTACTGTTTCCTCTATTTTATTTTCTTCCAACTGATTTCCTTTCACAATTCCTATCCCTGTTCCACCATCAATCTGATTCAAAATTCGTATAAAATAATCGAAATCGTTTACTTGTCTTTCAGAGCCAACTCTTGTTTTTAAAAATTCTGTTTCATAAATTCTTGATTCTGTTGAATAAATTTCATATTCAGAAACATTTTTTGATTTTATAATCCTTTCAATCATGTCTAATTTATTTTTCATTTTAAATTCACTATATCTAATTTTTTTTAAGATAGGTTAACCTGGACTTATTAATGCACTTTTAACCCGAATATAACTTCCTCCACTCGTAACTGGCACGAAATCCTCGTATCCTTTTCCACAAGTCCCAGGTTTAAGTTTTAAATCATCTTTACTAATCGCGTTAATATTTTTAAGAAGTTTCAATACAGACCCGCTTAAGGTTGTTGCTTTTAATAATTTTGTTTTTTCTCCATTTTCTATGAGATATCCTTTTTTTGATGTCACCTGTAATCCTCCTCCAAGTGGGTCCTCCATTCCAAAGTATCCACGATTTAAAATCACTCCTTTCTTAATCTCTGAAATCATTTCATCAAGTTCATAATCACCAGAACCAAAATATGTGTTAGTCATTCTTACATGCAAAGGATGAGCATAACTTTCTCGTCTACCGTTACCTTTAGGTTCAGTGTTTAGTTCAGAGGCAGTCAGTCGATTATGAATGAAATTTTTAAGAATACCATTTTCTACTAGAAGATTTTTTTCTGCTTTAATGCCTTCATCATCAAAAAAATATGAACCATATTTATTTGAGATGTTCGGCGCATCATAAATATTTGAAATTTTGGAGGCAACTTGTTTATTAAGAAGATCCTGCAGATAACTTCTATCTCTTAAAATCTGATCAGCTTCCAAACCATGACCAAAAGATTCATGAGCTATTAATCCCGCCATATCGGGATCTAAAATAATTGGATACTTTCCAGAGGGAGGTTTATCTGCTTTTAACATGTCTAAAGAATTTTGAGCAAATTGCTCTAATTTATTTTCAATTCCTTTAAAGATCTCAAACCCAATTTCACCTCCTACAGAACGATAATCAAAATCAACGACTCCTTCTTCTTTTGCTATAGGTTGAATAAAAACTCTTATTCTTGGGATAACTTGTCGTAATTGACATCCTTCATTGTTGACAAATATTCGAGTTGTTAATAACTCAGCGTAAGCGATTATGGGATTAACTATCCTTTCATCGTATTTCTTCAAACTCTCAAATATTAATCTTATTTTTTCTATTTTTTGTTGAAGAGAAATTTCTTTTGGATCTATTTCTACTTCAACTTCTTTATTTAACTTCCATCCCTCTTGAATAGCTAATTTATTGTCTTGGCTACTTACTTTTGGAATATGAGTCTCGAGTTTATCCATATCAGATAAATTATCAACAGCAAATTCTTTCCATCTATCAGTATATGTTCGAGCAACAATTCCAGATTTATCTTTATTTATAGATATTGTTTCCTCAGATGGAGTCTTTCTAATGCTTAAGAAAGAAATGGAATCATATAGGATATCAAAATATTGGTTTTTTCTTTTATAATTTTTAGAAATTTCGTCAAAAATAGACAAGATTTCTTCATATGATTTTTGTGCCATAATACTTAAAAATTTTTAATCTCTAAAGATTTTTTTTAAATTTTTATTAAATTTTAGTTTAATATTAAATTAAACTCGTTTTGAAGCTAATATTTTAAAAAAATATTTTTATATAATCATTATGAAGCATTTTTAATATTGGCTTCTTTTTTCTCCATGTCTGAAATACGATTTTCTAAAAAAGTTATTGTTTCGATCAAATTATTTATTTTTATATTCAGTTGTTGTACTTTATTTTCGATTGCTCCTATTCTATTCAAGGCCCAATTCAGAGAATTATCCTCTTCACTTGGTTTTATTAACCAATTAAAAATATTTTTTATAAATTTACGATTCTCTAATTGATTTATTCCAAAATTAGGGTCTTTTGAAAATATGTCTACATCTCCAAGAGCAACTATTTTTCCTTTCCCATATGTTGAACAAGCTGAAAGAACATATTTCTCTTTTTTTTGATCTTGATCCCAATCATTAATCGAAGGATTATATCTCTCTGACCATACATTATCGTTCAATTCAAGCAATATAATGGCATTTCCTTTCAATAATATTGAACATGATCCTCCTATAACTACCTCTCTTAATTGGTGAGTTATATCATGTTCTGGAAAAGATTTTATATTAAGGATGCTTGTACTGTTTTGATTTAATTCTTTATTTTCCTTTAATATGGTTTTTTCAAAGAAAATATCAAAATATTTGCCCGAAATATCGTTAATATTTGTTTTTTGCAGAGAATCTCCTCCATATTCACTAATTAGAAGTAATGAGCCTCCTTGTTTAACAAAATCTATAATATTATTGATTTCCGAAGTTGAAAAATAATCATTTATAGGATTACCTATGACCAAAATATCTACATCTATTAATAACTCATCAGTAATATCAGAATTCTCATTTTTTATAATATCTTGATTAAGAGTTTTAAGGAGATTTAAAAAATCAGAATATTCACTTTCAGAGAGATTAAGCATTTCATTATGCGATACATCAAATAAAATGGTGGATCTTTTTGAAAATGGCATTATATAATCCAATTCGACTTATTTATCTCTTTAATAAAAATACAAATATAAAAATCATTCTATAGCCCAATTATATTTTTGGGTTCTTGAATTTCATATCTTCAAACCATTCATTTTTAATATAAATATAAATTGCGTAATTTCATAATATTGACGTTTTCTAAGAAAATAACATTAATTCGAGATATAATAACAAAATTTTTTAAATTTTATTAAATAATCAATTTTGGAAATGGAATTATTAATTTTTTTGAGAAGGTGATAATTCTCTTTTTAAAATCTAAAATTAATTAAAAATTTTTACGTAAAATCTAAAATGAGTAATAAATCAAATACGATAGGGATTGTTGGGCTTAGTTTTGGAGATGAAGGAAAGGGTAAAATAACAGATTATTTAGCTCAGAAAGCAGATATAGTCGTGCGTTTTCAAGGAGGAAATAATGCTGGCCATACAGTGGTACATAACAATACAACATTTAAATTCCATATTATGCCCTCTGGTGCCGTTCTTGAAAAAGAAGTGGTTATTGCTAATGGATGTGTGGTGGATCCTAAAGTTTTATTGAAGGAAATTAAAAATTTGGAAGCTCATAATAAAAATCTTAATTTAAAATTGAGTTCAACGGCCCATGTTATATTTCCATTTCATAAAGTTTTAGATGGGCTTGAAGAGAAATTTAAGGAAGATTATAAAGCAGGAACTACAAAAAGAGGAATAGGTCCCACATATTCGGATAAAGCAGCAAGATTTGGTTTAAGAATTTTTGATCTAATTCATCCAGAATTATTGGAGAGAAAATTAAAAAGACTTTATGATATTAATAAAAAAGTTATTCATTGTTATGATCCTGAATGGAATGGAGACTTTAATGAGATCTTAGAAAAATATAAAATATATGGTCAGAAACTAAAGAAATATGTCATAGACACCGCTTATTATTTAAATACTCAAATAGAGAAAAATAGAAAAGTTATCTTCGAAGGCGCTCAAGGAACACTCCTTGGGATTGATCATGGATTTTATCCCTTTGGAACATCTTCAAATGCGAATTCTTCAGGGATCTCGAATGGAACCGGAGTTCCTCCTAATAAAATTGGACAAATAATTGGAATTATTAAAGCATATACTTCTAGAGTTGGAGAAGGAGCTGTACCCACTGAATTATATAATGAAACCGGAGATTTAATTCGGGAACAAGGGAATGAATATGGAACCACCACTGGTCGACCACGTCGAGTAGGATGGTTGGATCTTTTTAATACAAAATATTCCGTTATAATTAATGGTGTCGAAAATATAGCTATAATGCTACTAGATGCTTTAGAAGGCATTGATCCATTGAAAATTTGTATTGGATATGAACTGGATGGTAAAATATTAGATAGTTGGCCTATTCAACCAGAAATAGTGGAAAAATGTATACCAATTTATAAAAATCTTAAAGGCTGGGAAAAGAGACCAAGAGAGGAATGGTCTTCAATCGCCAAGAAAGGATATGCGTCGCTACCAGAAGAAATGAAAATATATATCGATGCAATTAAAAAACAATTAGATGTTGAAGTTTGTATGATTTCTATAGGCCCTCAGCGAGAGGATACAATAGTTCTAAAGGAATTTTTTTAAAAATAGAAAAGGAAATAATAAAAATTTTAGGATAGACTCTTAATTGATTTAGTTTCATACTTTTTCCCACAATTTTCACAGTAAACTATGCCCCTAGACAAAAGAAGTCCAGTTATTTTATTGGAAAATTCCACACCGCATTCGGAGCAAAAATGAACACTTTTAGGGTTTTTTATTTGTACTCCATTAGGTCTGGGTCGATGACGATAATTTTGGATAATAATTTCTTTTGAACTATTAATATCAATGGTTTTTTCAATAGGTTTTTCTTCTCCAACAATAGCCTTATAAATCGCATCAAAAAATTTGTAGATACCGAAAAATATGTAATAAATTATAAAGATGGTTGCAGCTATTATGGCAAATATTCCTGCTATAACTAATATTTGAGCAAATAAAGGTTGGATTACGAACCAATCTACAAATTCATTCCAATATTCAATAAACCAATTAAACGGATACGATTCCCAATTAACCATTCAATTCTACACCTTGAGTTTAGCAATTAGATAATTTTATTTACTTAATTTAGAAATATTACACACTAAATATTAAAAAAATGGAGTCCAATTCTTATTAAATTGAAATTATTTAATGTAGTCTAGGAATGAATTTTAAATCAAAATTAAATTATTTAAGACATATTAATCCAAATCTATAAAGATAATTAACTGGTGGCCATTCAATATCTAAATCCAAATTATTTACCATCTTAGTTACGTCAATTCCAACTGATTCCATTGAATACCTTATTTGATTAGGAAATCTGCAAGGATCTCCATCATCATAAGTGCATTTTTGATAATCTCTTTTTTCACATAATCTACAATGACCATCCCAAAAAATAAGTTTTTCTTCAAAATCGTTATTATATTTTTCTAAGAAACTATCGATTTTCTTCTCTAAATCGTCTCGAAGAATATTTTTCATATAAAATCTATTTCTTATGGATTGTTCACTTCGATAGGGATATTTTTGTTTTTGTTTTTTTACATATGAAGCTAAATCGAATTTTATATAAACTAAAAAAAATTTTGAGTATTTAGAGACTTCACCTTTCATATATGGGGCTTCAGGAGGACAAGCCCAAGAATGATTATAATTTGGACATTTGAAATTCTCACTAATACATAATTTTTGGACATCAGGGTCAAAAATAATGTCTTCTAAATTTATTTGCTGAAAAGGCATTTTCTTAGAAAAATTCAATTATATAAATAGAATTTAAAAAAATAAATTAATAGTTCTTTAAATAAATACGTATTAGATTTACCAAATATAAGATTATAAAAAGAAAAACCTCAATAAAATGTAAAAAAAGAATAGATTATGGAGATTTGAGTCCTATTTCCTTTTTAAAATTAATCAATTTAAAAATTTTTATATCTTTTTGATTCTTCAGTATATCCCACTCTTTATTTTTTTCAAATCCGTGGGCAGAAAGAAAATTCGTTGAAAACTTTTCTTTACCCTCTGAAACCATCATATTTATTATATTACTTCTTTCTTCTTGGTTTGATACTTCTTTAAGTTCCGCTTGAATAGTAATGAAAAAAAATTCACTCAAATCTCTTTCAAGATCTTCAATAGCAACACATACCTTATTATTTCTCTCAAGTATTTTCTTTTTTTTTCCGTAATCAGTGAAATGAAAATAAAAAGTATTATTAGCATATACATATTGAAATGGAGCGATATAAGGAAATTCTCCATCAATAAATGCGATTCTACATATGCTATTTTTCTTATAAACATGCTTTATTTCTTTCTGAGTCATTTCTGGTAACTTCACAGTTTTCATAATCATAAACCTATAACTTTAATTTTATATATAAACATCAAATTATAGAAAAAGAATTCAATTAATCTTTATAATTTTATTGATCCTTTTTTATTTCATAGATTATTCATTTTATTCTAAGTAATATCTTTAATTTTTAGAGGAAATTTATATCATAGAAATCTAATGCTAAAGGAATTTTATTTCTATGAAAGTATAAAGAATTAAAAGAGAGATACATGATATAGTTAAAAATTATCTCTTTTAATTCAATAAAATCCAAGTTTTTAAGATTAGATCCGTTTAGAATAAATTTCAAATAAATTTTATCAAAACTCTTTATCTTTTTGATTAGAAATTTCTTTGCCTTTGAAATTTCCAACTCTTCTAAAAATTCGATTAAAGAAATTAAAAAATCTCCATTTTCCATTTGAACTGCATACGTAATCGGTCTAATTGCTTCTGAGGGAAAGTTTTTCTTTAATAAATTAAAAGATAAAATTCTAATCCTCTCATTTGAATCAGATATGAGCAAATCTTCTAAAATATTAAATAATGACATACTATCGGAACCAATTTCTCCTAAAATTTCAATAGATTCTTCTCTAATAATTTCATTTTCAGAATTATTAATTAATAATATTAAGGCTTTAATAGCAGTTTCCTTATCTAATTTTCTTAAATTAAAACCTTTTAAAATAGATTTAGGCTTTAAAGACATATTATGAGAGAAATGTTTTCAAATAATCAGTTTGTATTTGAAAATTTTTTTATGAAAATTAATGAATTTATCATATTTAAATTCTTAAGTGGAAAAAAGATTTCTAATCACATTTCAGAATTTTCATATTTGGGAATATACCCTTTTTTCATAAGCAATTTAGTTTGATTTTGGGATCTATCAATTATATGTTTAGCTTCTTTATACAATTCTTCTTCAGTTAATTTTTTACGTGCTAATCCTTGTTCAATCGCTTTTAAACCAACAGCAACAGCCTCTCTAATGAATATTTCTTCATAATCCATTGAAGGAATGATACATTCCTCAACCAAGCAACCTTCTATCTCCTCTACCAAAGAAGCTAATTCATAAGCTGCCGCTATACACATTTCATCAGTGATGGTTTTAGCCCTTACATCCAAGGTTCCTCTAAATATTCCTGGAAATCCTAAAGAATTATTCACTTGATTAGCAAAATCAGATCTTCCGGTCGCTACAATACGTGCTCCAGCTTCTTCTGCGTCCCAAGGAAATATTTCGGGAATGGGATTAGCGCAGGCAAAAACAATGGCATCTTGATTCATATTTTCAATCCATTCTTTTTTAATAACATTGGGTCCTGGAATACTTAAAGAAATCAAAATATCAGCATCTTTTAGTGCCACATCTAATTTTCCTCTTAATCCTTCTGGGTTACTATTTTTAGCAATTTCACACTTATAATCTTCTGGACAAGTTAAATCAGATCTTCCTTCATATAATATTCCTTTTGAATCCACAAAAATAGCATCTTTAATATTAAAGCCATCCTCTCTTAATAGCCTTGAAATAGCAAAATTAGACGCTCCAATTCCATTAAATACGATATTAATTTCCTTCTTATTTTTCCCAACAATCTCTAAAGCATTAATTAACGCTGCTAAAGTAACTGTAGCTGTTCCCTGCTGGTCATCATGCCATACGGGAATGTTAATATCTGGATCTTTCCTGAGAGAATCAAGAATTTGAAAACATTTAGGTTTTGAGATATCCTCTAGATTAATCCCACCAAACGTAGGCTGAATTAATTTGACAAATGAAATAAAATCTTCAGTATTACAGCAATTTTCATTCCCTATACAAAGAGGGAAGGCATCTACACCCCCTAGATATTTAAATAATAATGCTTTTCCCTCCATTACGGGTAAAGAAGCTTCTGGACCTACATTTCCAAGACCTAAAACTCTTGAACCGTCAGAAACGACGGCAACAAAATTCCATTTACTTGTATATTCATATACTTTTTCTATTTCTTTTGAAATCTTCTCACTTGGAGCAGCTACACCGGGAGAATACCATATACCAAAATCTTCATGAGAGTGAATCTGACATTTCGGCATAATCTGAATTTTTCCTCGGTAAAAAGGATGCATTTTTAATGCTTTCTTTCCAGGTTCTTTCGATTTTTCTATTAATTCTTCTTTAGTTATTTTATCCATTTTTCTAATTAGTAAAGACGATTTATAATTGATATATATTAAAGTTCAAGTTCTCATTAGTTAAAAGATATAACGTTCCTATATTAAAAATAAAAATTAGATCGAACTTATAAAAAATAAAATAAAAATTAGGAATTATATTTTATTAAACTGTTCTTTTCTCGCGCCACATATGGGACAAACCCAACCATCAGGAATTTCCTCAAAAGGAGTTCCGGGTTCTATACCACCATCGGGATCTCCTTTAACAGGGTCATATACGTATCCGCAAACCGAACACCTATATTTCCCTCCAAGCTCTTCAGAAGTCTTGCTTACTTCCTTTTGTTCAGTGGGTTCTATTTTTGATTCCTCAGAAATTTCTCTTGATGGTAAATCATATAGATTAGGCATCCCATGTTCATATTTTTTCATTGCATGTCGAGAGATAACTATCCGCTGAATTTCTGATGTACCCTCATAAATCTGAAAGAGTTTGGCGTCTCTAAATAATTTCTCTACCGGATATGTTTTAATATATCCGTATCCTCCAAAAATTTGAATCGCTTCCGTAGTTACTTCCATCGCTACGTCAGATGCAAACGCTTTGGCACATGCGGAACTAATATTATTATCTATTCCTTGATCTGCTTCCCATGCCGCTCTATAAGTCAATAACCTTGCTGCTTCAATATTTTTATACATTTCTGCAATCTTAAATTGAATTGCTTGATAATGATCAATACTTCTCCCAAATGCTTCTCGTGCTTTTGCATAATCAATTGAATATTCCATCGCTGAGCGAGCGCATCCTACTGCAAAAGCACCAATCGCTGGACGTGTATTAGCAAATGTTTGCATGGCGAGAACAAATCCATAACCTGGTTTAGCAAGAACATTCTTCTTTGGAACTCGAACATCATTCAATACCACAGAACATGTGTTTGAAGCTCTTTGCCCTAGCTTTGGGATGTGTGCTCCTGTTCTAAGACCTTCCGAATCAGTTGGGACAATAAAAGCACAAATACCCCTATGTCGTTTTTCTGGATCGACAGTCGCGAAAACAGAGATATAATCCGCATAACCAGCATTGGTAATCCAATATTTCGTTCCATTTAATATGTAGTCATCTCCATCTTTTTTAGCTCTACATTCCATACCAGCCACATCAGAGCCCATACCTGGTTCTGAAGTTGCAAATGAGATTAATTTAAATTCATTAACTAATTCTGTCAAAATTCTTTCTTTTTGTTCTTTATTGCCTCCAAGAACTATAGGTTCGGATCCTAAATTGTTATCAAAAATCGAAGTTGCTATACCCGGACAAGCAGCAGCAATTTCTTCTACAACAATAACTGCCTCTACTAAACCTAGTCCCGGTCCTCCATATTCTTTAGGAATTCCTAAATTCAATAAATCTTTTTCCCATGCTTTTTTAATAACATCCATTGCCATAGTATTTTTTTCATCATAGTTCCTCGCAACCGGTAACACTTCTCTTATCGCAAATTCACGCGCTCTTTTCTGTAATTCTTTTTGCTTATCAGTTAATTGAAAATCCATTTAAAGATCCTCTTTTATATTTAAATCTTTTCATATATGATATCTTACTTCTTAAAGATTATATAACTACACCATATAAATACAATTTCTTTATATTTTGAAAATTTCAAGAAGAAGTAAGAATTTTATAAAAAGAGTTTTTATTTCTCGATTTTAGAGCCACATACTGGGCAATAGAGTGATTCTTTAACGGTTGCTCCACATATTGGGCAAAGTTTAAGAGATATTTTAGTTCTTGGAGGTTTTAAAGAGCTAATAGAAATCTCTTCTTGTTCTTTATTTTGGATCATTTCTGTGCTATTCTCTTGAATAGAAGAACTATTTATAGAAGATATATCAATTTCAGTTCCAAAAAAACCGCCAACTTTTACCTTTTTTTTCAATGGTGTGAAATTTCGGCTTTTCATTTCATGTTCATCTTCAAGAAAAACTTCTTCCGGAATATACTCCTCTGGTATTCTATAACCTCCCGATTCTTCTGTCTCTGCTTGACTTTCCTCAGCCATTTCTTTCATAATAATCTCAACAAAATCTTTATCTAATTTTAATAATGCTCCGCACCTAGGACAGCGAAAAATATTGGGAAATCCAATTTTATTTGTTATTGAATATTCTGCAGCACAACAGCTATGAAAAGGAGCATTACAATTATAACATTTATGCACCTCATCACTATAAGTCTCACATATTGGGCAAATTTCTTCTTCACATATTACACAAATGGTCTCATCTTCAGGGGAAATAGAAATTAGATCAGTAGCTAATTTCTCATAAAATGTATAATCTTCTTCTAATATTCTATTTGCCTCTGTTTCTAAAATATTAATGTTTTCTTGAGCTTTAACCAAGGAGTTTAAATATGTGTTGAGATTTTTGCGATCATTACAATACAATGTAGCTCCAAAAGTCTCGCTTGTGATAACCTTAAGCTTCACATCATCTTCATAAAATTTCTCCTCCCCCAATCGGATAATATTGATTTTTGTGGAAAAATTCTTAGCTTTCAAAATTAGATTATATAAAGCAGTGTGGTATTCATCTGATAAATTGCTAACAGAGTCCGAAAATATGATTACTTGGTAAAGTTTAGATTCTTTTCTGCTTATCTTAAAAATATGTGCCAATATTTCATACAAACCGTTTTCAAAATAACTTTGCTCTTCATCTTTCTCATCCCATAATTCATTAATGGTATTTATTAGCTTTTCAGCGTTTTTATCATACAATGTAAATAGGTCTTTTCCTTGTTGAAATAGAACTAAACTATAAGTGACTTTCTTTTTTAATTCGCTTTTTTCCTCGATAAATGAATCTATAGCTTTAAGTAAAGTCTTCTTTTTTATGAAATCGGTAGTTATATCTAAATAAAAAATTATTTCTTCCGTATTTGTTGAAATATTCCTGTTATTATCCATCCTATTACTATTCCCCAATTAGAAAATTAGAATTGAAATAGTTTATAATTCTTAATACTACTTTAAAACTAATATATTAGATTTCTTATTTATTTTTAATTTTTTAAAAAGGTATGATCTCTTGAAGTTATAGCTCATATTTTTAGATTTTTAAAGTTTTTAGACTTCTCCTTAAAATTTCTTATCAATTTAAAAAAGTATCCTATATTTTAGTATTTGAACTTTTTTTGAGAATTAGATTTGAATTTTTTTTAATTAAATTATTTAAATAAATGGTTTATTGATTATCATCGATATCATTTTCCAATTTTCTATAAATTAATTTATTTTCTTTCTTAACAACTTTATAAGTTTTTCCGAAAAAACCACCGATACGTATCAATTTTTCATCTTCATAATCTCCTTGTGAATATTTTTCATTTTCTTGGTTCTGGAGATTATATTCATGAAAATGAATTGGTTCTGGAATATTAACTTTAGGGAGGTTTATTTTTTTTTCATTTAATTTTTTAGGTTGAGAAAATGTGTCATGATTTTCCTTTTTTTCTCTTTTTGAAGGCTTTAAATCCTCTTTTTTAAGCTTTAGAAGACTGCCACATTGAGGACATCGGAATATAAATGGAATTCCTATGTTATTTTCAATGGAATAATCTAATATACAACAATTATGAAAAACATCTCCACAATCCTCGCAAATTTGGGGGAGATCATAAACATCCAGACATATCGGACAAATTTCTTCGTTACACAAATAACAAATTAAATCTTCTTTTCTTTGTGGTTCTTTTAATGATTTGGCTAAATTACTATAAAATAATAAGTCTTCATTTGAAATTTCAATTTGATCTTGTTTATTAATAAATGTATTTACAATACCTTTTGGATTTATCAATTGATTAAATATTGATTTTAATTCCTTTTTATTTTTTACTTGAAAAATATCACCATTAGTATCTGAAACCAAGATATTTAATTTCACTTCATCCCGGAAAAATCGTTTCTCTTCTTTTGATAATCGGATTATCTCCATATAAGTTGGAAAATATTTAACCTTTGACACAATATCAAAAAGAATCCTTTGATAATCCTCTGAAAGTTTACTTGGAGTGTCTGAGAGAATTATTATTCGAAATATCTTAGATTGCCTTCTAATATTTTCAGTTATGTCTGACAAAATATAGAATAATCCTTTCTCAAAATAAGATTTAGTTTCGGAATGAGAATCCCATTTCTCTTCTAATAAATTTATAATCTCCTCAGTTATTTGTTTCTGGTTAACAAAAATTGGTGATCCTTGATTATCAAAAAATAATAGCCCATAATCTACTTGTTTATTTATTTCATTTCTCTTAGTTATAAAGTTTTCAATTAATTTGGAAAGATCTTTCCGTTTTATGAAATTTTTGGTTAAATCCAAATAAAAATAAATTTCTTCTCTTTTTTTCTCTGGCAAATCTCGAATCCCGTTTTCCTATTGTTATTTAACATAAATAAGAAGTTTCTTAAATGTTTTTTTATCCAAAAAAATTTATAAGGTGTATGTTTTCTATATTTTAAGAGTTTATTCAATTTTTTGAGAGAATTTAAATAGTGTAAAGGAACCCAGAATGAAAGAATTTTTAGAAAAATTAAACTTAAGCGAAAATTGTATTAGATTATATTTAGAAATTATAGGTAGGTCTCCGTATACTTATTATGAATTGAGAAGCATTCTTCCCGATATTGATGATGGAACTTTTGCTGATTCAATTGAAGAATTAATAAATCAAAAACTCTTAATTCCTATTGAATCTGAAGACACAGAGCTTTTAACTTATTATCTTGCCTATCCTCCAATAACACCTATATTAAATTATTACTCCAATATAAAAGAGAGCTTTACTAATATAAAAAATGCTTTGCAAGATCTTGTAGTTAAATCAGTCAATGAGATTTTTAAAAAAGAAAATAAGGTGGAAATGGAAAGCATTTATAATGAATTTAAAGATATTAAAAAGGATTTTGAGGAGGATAGTTTATTACAAAAAAAGGATGCTGAAGACATTTCAAAAGAGATGGATAAAATAAAAAACCTTGAAACAAACATTGAAGATCTTAAGGCAAGAATTGAAATCATAGTTCAAAAACAATTTAGCAATTTAATTAAAACCATTACTCAAATAAGAAAAAATCTTATAAAAAAAATTCAAGAATTAGAGCTTAAAAAGAGAGAAGAATTGGTAATTGAAGCTGTTGAAGCGGTTTTTAAAGATCAGGTTGATAAGATGGTTAGAGATTTTACGAATCAAATAACGACTCTAATTAATCAAGAGTTTGAAAAATTACCTATAGACTCGATCATCAATAAATCCATTCAACAGAGAAATGACTTTAAAATGTTGCTTTTAAATTTGATCTCTAGTTTCGAAATGAAAATTAAAAAAATATCTGAATTAATTAAATCCAAGAGAGAGGATTTTGATCCAAATATTCAAAATTTAAAAGAAAAAATTCTAGGTAAAATAAATACAATAATTTATAACTCCGTAGATCAGATAGCTAATTTAAATCAACCCATCATAAGAGCATTGTCTAACTATGAGGAGTATAGTCTGAAAACAGAGAATCTAAAAATTGAAAATGTATGGGAAATTGAAACCCTTACTGAAATTAATGAACAAATTATTAATAGTATCGATAACTCAAGCGAAGAATTGGTTATTATTGTCCCAGAGTTGAAAGATTTCCTAAAAATAGAATTATTCCAGAATCTTCCCAAAAATCTCAAGGTTAAAATAGCAAGCTCAGACCCTCATGTTAATAGTATGGTTATGAAATTCAAAAGTATCAATAATCTTGAATTTAGGCATTATGATAATGATTCTTTTATTGGATTAAAATCCGATAATAATTTAATTGCTATGGGGTTTATAAATAAAGAAGAACAAAATCCATTAGATAATTTTAGTGGATTAGCAATAAATAATCCTCAGTTAATCAAAATATTTAAGGTGGCTTTATATAATGTTTGGTCTGCTGCTGAACCTGATTATGGAGGAACAAGAAGAACAACTGTCAGTTCTACATCTCCAGTCAGAGGAAGTTCAAGACCTACAATCCCAAAGGAAACTCCTATTCAACCAGAACCTAAGATGAAAGTAGAATCCACTTCAGAAGCCATCAAATCTACCGAAATAAAAGAATCAAAAAAAGTAGAGGATAAAAAGATCTCTGAAGATATTGGTGAGGAATTGAGAGCTTCCCTGGAAAAGACTCAGAAAATTAAGGAACAAAAAAAGGAGGCAAAGATTCCAAAAGAAGAGGTAGAAAAGAGAGATTATACATCAAAAATCTTCCCTAAGGCAGGGGATTCTGCAGGTATGGAAATTAATAATGCATTTAACTCCTTATTACAAGAATTGAATGATCTCACGGGCGAAGCTTTCAGTAATAAATTAGAATCAATTGCAGATTTAATATTAGAGAAACGCGGATTTTCTGTGACTCTTCATGATTTAAGAAGTACTATAAATGATTATAAAACTAAGAGAGGGCCTTTAAATTTAGAAGAGCAAAATCATATATTTGAGAAAATTGAAACTTGGAAACAAAAACTCTTATGAAATTAAGCTCTTTTTATTCATTAGAATAAAAAATATGTAAGAGAAATAATTTTAATTTTTCTTGAATTAGATTGGGTTTTCTGTGGATTTGTTGGTTGTATTGCTTTTTATTAGTGTCCGAATAAGACCATAAAGGATATAGGCAAATATTATGCCTACACATCCGAAAAATATTATACTTGAAACAATTCCTACCATCTGTGTAGGATTTAGGATCCCTATTATTCCAAATACAGGACAGAGAGGAGCAAATATTAAAAATAAGATATAAACACTTTTTCCTTTTTTCTCAAATTTGATGTGTGTAGTTATATTAGTCCATCCAAGAAAAATCATTAGAAACGGAATCACATAATAAGATATAATAGGAAAAGGGTGAGTTAATGCCGAACTCCCTCCACCTGATTCAAAAACAGCATAAAAATAATTAGCATAAAAGAAAATCAATAGGAATAGCCCACTCATTGGGGTTGGAACCCCTGTATATCCTGTTGTTTTTGAAATATTAAATCTAGCTAACCTTAAAATACCTCCGAGGACAAAAAGAATGCTTCCAATGATTATGAAAATGTCATAAATATTTCCAGTCCTGAAAGCTAAATATGTTAAAAATGCTGGAGCAATCCCAAACGTTAAAGAATCATTTAAAGAATCTAACTGCTTTCCGATTTCATTTACTGTTTTTGTTTTTCGTGCAATATACCCATCAAGTAAATCTGTACCTATTGTGAAAGCCAAAAAGAAAAAAGCCCAAGAGATATAAGCTCTACCTCCTAATGTTGATATTATTAAGGAAAGCAAACCTAATGTAGTGCCAGTTATTGTGATATAATCCTTTAATTTAAGAAGATCTACTACTCGATTAGACATATATTATAGATTAAACATACTAGAATTAAAATATTTCCTAATGCATTTTTAAGACTTCTCGTCTTTAATCTGGATTTATTAAAAGTGCTTAGAAAAAAAAAATTTTACTTGACAACTAGATGTAAATTTCCTAAAGTTAGGTAATTCCAACTCCCTTTTTTCTAAAAATAAATAAATAAATAGTAGTTTTTTTATAACAATAATAACTCAAAAAATATTTTTTGATAAAAACCATTCTTAGCTATGTCCTAAAAATGTCAGATGCAGAATATCAAAATTTCATGGTCTTTGAACTTTTAGATACTGGCGAGAGAGAAAAAATTGAAGTTGAAGAAGATGATTTACAATCTATCCTCGCTCCAGAACAGGTTTTCGTTATAATTAATGAGGAAATAAGAAGAATTTATATCTGGAAAGGAGCAAAATCGCCTGTGCGGAAAAGATTTATAAGTTCTCGTGTTGCGAGTGGTCTGCAAGAGGAATTAGTAAAAATTGCTGCGTATCACAGATGCAAAATCGTAAGTGTGGATCAAGGTGATGAACCTATTGAATTTTTACAAAGTTTCAATTTAGAATCAATGGAAGTTAAAGAAAGAGCAAAAGATATGCGATATGTTCGAAATATTGATAAAGATCCTACTATAGCTAAGGGGAGAGTAATCGAAAATGGAGAGATTCAAGAAGAGAAGGAGGAAGAGTATTATTCCCCCGCTTTGGAAGAATTGAAAAAAAAAGGGGTAGATATCTCCGTAGAGATGTCAAAAACAAGCTTAGATCCCTCGTCAGCGACTTCATCTAATAGAAGAGCTAAAAAGCCTTATAGTCCTCCAGGAAGCACTCCTAGTAGACAACTCTCAGAGAGAAGCTTAGACAAAAAAAAAGTAATTAAGAAAATACTGAAACAAGAATTACCTGAAAACCATGAAAGGCAGAATTTTATAATTGGAAACGAACTTTATGGATCAACTTCCAAAACAACAAATGTGTTTGGTGATGATATAGAGGAGATAGAATGGGAAAGAATAAAAAAAGTCCCTGAGGGCATATATTTATTAGAGAATTATATTTTTCGAATCTATTTTGATAAGGATGCTGGAATAATAGAGGGTATTGAAATTTTAAAGAGAAAAACTAATGGAACTGCTTCCTCTATGAAAAAAAGCTCTATTATATTACCAAAAAATGGAGATTCTCTTTCTGAAAAAGTTTTAGGACTTGAAGTGCCTCAAAATTACAATAGAGAAAATTTAATTATCGGACACAGATTATTTGGTGCAATATCTAAGAAAGTGGAAGTGTTCGGAGAGGAACAAACTGAAAAAGATTGGGCTCTCGTAAAACAAATACCTAAAGATATTATTATTTTGGATTCTCATCTGTTTCGAGTGTTCTTTAACCAAGATAATGAGACTGTGGATGCTGTTGAGATACTTCAAAAGAAATCTAATAAAGAACAACCGAATGATACTAAAAAATCATCAGAAAAGAAAGAAGAAAAGCAAAAATCGAATGGTAGACGAGATCTGCCAAAGATACCTAGCGCAGACTAATTATATACGATTTTAACTCATTAAAATAAGATTCCTGATTTTTTTAGAAGATTATATCATAGCGATAAAAAAAAAGAAAGTTATTAATATATTATCTTTCTATTTTAATTTCCTTAGCGAAAATAAGAGGAATCAATGTAATTAACGTGACTAATGCTGCTACATAAAATAATAAATCTGGAGGGATTAAAACAGGATTTCCATCAAATATTTCTACTATACCGAATAGTGAATAAATAGTTCCACCTATTATTGGCCCGATAATCATGGGTATTGTCCCCGAAAACAAATTCCAATACCCGCTAAATTGACCTCTTCCTTCTTCTGGATATAAATCCTTAATCCAAGTAAACGTACTAATAGATAAACCTGTATAAAATACGAAAGTTACGATGCCGGCTATAATTAGTGTAATTAACTCTGGTGAAAGTCCTAATAAAAAGATTCCTAAACTAAATAAAAGAGTTGAAATCAGAGTCATTTTTTTACGTCCAATTTTATTTGTTAATTTTCCCAACGGGATAGATAGAATAATTGATACAACTACAGCAACAGCCATAATTATTAATCCACCAAGCAAATCTCCTCCTCCTACAGTATATCTCAAGTAAATTAACAAATAAGGAAAAAATACATATAAACCTATTTGCCAAGCCGCAATTATCAGAAGAACTATTATAAAATTTTTATAATCAACAGAAGATTTCTTTTTAAAAGTATTTTTAATATGTTGAAAGGTAGAAATTGTCATAGGTTCAAGATATATAGATTCTTTGGTTTTCTTAACTCCTAATAATCCAATAGTTCCAACAAGTAATCCAATTATTATAAAGAAAACATAGTATCCTATAAAATCAACTAATAGCCCCAAAGCTCCATATACTATTAGGAATGAAACTAGTAAAGTTATTTGTACTATTCCCATTGCTTTTGGTCTAGTTTTAAGTGTAGTTATATCAGTTACATAAGCGTTTAATCCAGCATTTCTCGTTGTCGCTCCAAAGAAAGTCATTATTGAGTCGAAAAGGATTGCCGTAAAAATTACGACTCCAAATCCAAGAAATGAAAATAATGCACTTATAGGGAACAGAGCAGTAGTAATAGCCCATAAAATAATTCCATATAATAATAGTGGTTTTCTCTTTCCTAACACATCACTATATGAACCAATAATTATGGTGGCGATTGTTCCAACAATTGTAGTTATATTTACAAGAAGAGCAATAGCAAGAGGCACTATCTCTGTTTGACCTAATCCAATCAAAGTTTCACTAAGAAAATCATTATAAAACTGATTCTCTACTGCCCATGCAATTTCACTTGCTAAAGAAATTAAAAAAATACTAATTGATAAATTTCGAGTTAATTTATCTTCACTCATAATAATTCATATTGTTTGAAAGATCTAATAATAATTTTTCATTAATGCTAATTAATGTTTATATCTATAAATTGAATTGATAGAAATCAAAAAAATATTAAATAATAAATTAAGGAAGTAATATTTGAAATGATTTTTTAGGTATTTTCTTCTGGCTGAGAGATAATAGTATGCATTTTTTCAACATTATCTTCTGAGATATCAGAATCCTTCCTATATTCTTTGAATTTTATATCCTCAATCTTCCAATATCCTCCACCAAATTGACACATATTTATTTTAACCCTCTAGAATTTGATTTTAATTTATAAAAGATGTCTCTAAATCCTCAATAATATATTCATTATCTTCACTAGAAGAATCATAAAAGAGATATTTAAACCTACATACTTTCTCATGATTAAAATGAAGGTATTAATCAAATCAATAGAAAATCGACAAAAATCTTGCATTTCTATGTAGAAGTGAGACAAAATTAATTTTTTAAAATAAGAGCGTTAATTTAATAAAAAAAATATAATTATATATCTGAAAATATAAAGTATTTCAATATGGTAAAATGAAACGCTTTGATTTCGATATAGAAACGCAAGATATTTTTAATAGGTATTTAGCGTTTAATCTCGGAGGAACTTGGAAAAATTGGTTAGATATCTCAACTAAAGATGAATTTATTGACTTATGTTTAAATAATTCTGGTTTAATAGAAATCGATCAAATTTTTGAAAAAATAACAAACAATAAAACAGGATCAAGGGAATTTGCATTAGATTTAAAAGATTTTCTGGAGAAATGTGATTTTAAAAAACCACCTTTGTTATGTCATACATCGGGAACAACAAATAACAATCCGTCCGCTCTTAAATGGTTTCATATGTCAGAAGAGATAATAAAAAAGTTATGGGTTCCGGGAATGCAAGCCATTTTTGAATCAAGTGGTTTAAATTCTAAATCTTCAGCAATTATTTTTGTTCCTTCGAGAATGAATTTTGATGGGATAAATTATTATGAAGATAATAAGTATATCTCATTATATTCCTCTGAATTTTCTCAGAGATTAGTATTGTCTCAAATAAAGCCGAAATCATATTTATTATATCCATATAAGGATGTTTTTAATCTTGAAGTGTTATCCTATATTTTTATGTTGGATGATATTTCTGTAATTTCAGCTCCAGCAGCGACAATACTGAAATGGGCAGATATTGAGCGATTAAAATCTGGTATTAAGAATTATATCGCTAAAACTAAAAAAGAGAAGAAAATTAATCTCGAGAATTTAGATCTTATGCAAATGATTGAAAAAGAAGGTCTTGATATTGGAGTGAGAAAGATCCAAGAGCAGTTATCAAAAACAATTTCTGATGCTGTTTTGATCTTCAGCATAAGTTCTCTTAATGAGGATAAATGGGATCTAATAAGGAACTTTATGAAATGGAATCGCGGAGGAGAACGATTTACTAATTTATATGTTGCTTCTGAAATTGGTCCGTTTGCTTCAAGTCTTCCTTTTCGTGATTTTAAGACTTCCAGGGAAAATAAAATGTATGTTTTCCCATTAACTCTACCAGCCCTTGAATATAGAGGATCAATAAAATTGATCACTGAAACTGAAGCAGATAAAGGACGTTTATTAGTGTCAAGAATGGATTATTCCCAACCATTAATTAATATTGATACTGATGATGTTATTACGGTCTTGGGGCAAAATTCCCTGCCAGTAATTGGCGGAGATATTTTACGAGGAGAATTTAGATTAAAATATCAAATTAAAATTAATAATAAAATAAATAAGCCAGCCAATCCAGTAATTAGCGCTGGAAATTTTATGATATTCGATGATTTTGAAATTAAAAATTCACAATCTCTTTTTAATTGTATTAATAGACAACTTCAGTTAAAAAATGATTCACTCTTATTAATTAAATCGCAGAAAAATAGTTCAAAATGGAATTTAATTATACCAACTAATAAAGAACTCTCAGATTTTGATCAGAATTTTAATAAAGTAATTTTTAATTGTCCAAATGAAAATAAATTTAAGAACGCGATTAAACATCATATTATCGATCTCAAAGATTTCAATGAAAAGTTGATAGATTTTTTTGAACCAAAAGAGAACGTATTACAAAAGGTACGTCAAGGAATTTATCCAAAAGGAATTCTGAAAAGATGGCCTTTGTATGTGGTAAGATCTGAAAAATGAAACCTTTTTTAATAAATAATTTTTTTACATTATTCAAATTTCATTAATTTAATATGCCCGATGAATTTGATTTTAAAAATTACGAGAATTTCGATGAATTTGCAGAATCCGTCGAGGGATCCCGATATATCCATGATGTTTATTTGAAAGCTGTTAATCATCCTGTCCGCAGGGAAATCTTGAAAATATTGAATATATATGGGCAATCATCAGAAGATAATCTCCACCAGAAACTAAAAGAAAAAAACTTAATCAAAGATAAGAAAAATTTGATATATAATCTTGATTATTTGAAAAAAGCTTATTGTATTGAAAAGATTGAAAGGGATGGGAAAGTATTTTATAAAATTACAAAAAATGGTAGAATTATTGAGTATCTAAAATGAGTCATTTTTCATATAATTTTTTATAACAACTACAACATAGTACTCCAATATGTATATTATATTTTTTTAATTTCCTGCTACTTATATCTCTTCTCATATGTTCGACAAGAAATTCCTTATAATCTTTTAAATCTTCATCAAAATAAAGAGTCTTTAAGTTATAATAATGGTTATAGTTCCCGCAGACGGGACAGTATGCAAATCGCTTTATGAATTTGTTAAAGATTTTTCTCTCTTTGTCATTTAAGTTATTTAATTTTTTATCTGGATTCTTTAGGATTAATTCTTTTAACCTATTAAGTTCCTCCAACATTTCATTTCTTAAACTATTTTCATTAGATATTTCTGAGTTATTATAAGGATCGGATGTTTGTTGTTCTTGATCTTTTCTGTTTTCATCAATATATTCATATTTCTTCATATATTCAACTGCTTCGTTAAAGAATCTAAGTTTTCCTCCTTGAGATTCTTGAGACAGTTCACTTTTCGTAAGAAGTCACCTTGAGTTTCCTTAAATAAATAATAGTTATTTGATATTTTATTTTTTATCTTATTTAGAGTTTATAACTTTACTAAAATATTTTTCTTATTATAAAAATCATTTTTATAATCCTTGGTTAATCGTTTGTAATCAATGACTTTGGTGGGTGAAAAATATTCAAAATCGAATTGAACTTCATCTCCCGCTTCCTTTCCGGGAATAGGCATCAATCTTGCCGTCAATGGTTTATTAAACTTAAGAGAAATAGTGCATATGTCTAGCAAAATATAAAATAATTCTCTTTCTGTTATTGAGCCAGGTAAGGGAATACAATCTAATCCAGTACCACATAAACAAGAATAAAGTAAAAGCGTATCTAAATTAAATTTTCCCTCTGATAAACGTTTTGAGATAGTATAATCTTCAAAAACAGGCTGCATAAATCCTGAGAACCCGATAGTCTTTTTTAAATCCTGAGGAATGCTATTTTTAATTAATGCTACAGCGAAAGATGATCCATGAGAACCGAAATATTCAAAGCCTAATTTTTCTATTGCAGTTCCTATACTCTTATTTAGCTCTGGAAAAGGAGCAGGTGATAAATCTATTCCCTTAAAACGGACATCATGTCGAGTAGCTAGTTGTTCTGAGATCTTAAACAGAGAAGCATGTATTTCTTTATATTTTTTCTTTAATTTTTCTTTAAATTCTGATATGTTCTTAATCTCCTCAGATATCTTGATAACCTCATCTGCCATTTCTAATGCTAAGCCAAATCCAGGTTTATCGGAGCTATGGTAGGATGCTGGAAAAAAGGGTACATTTGACTCGGGTATCACATTTGAACTTACGCAAAAATTAAGATTTTTAAATGGATCTGAAGATAAATTTTTTATAATTTTAGCACTTGATTTGAGAGCTGATATATTGATTCCATTATTGTTTGATGCAACGTTTATAGAAGAAAATAAATAATCAAACTTTTTCAAATATTCTGGAATCTCATTTAGTAGTAATTTTTCAAACACACCAAAATTTTCAAGTTTATCTGCAAGCATAGAGCAGCAAGAAAAATAATCAATATTATATCGCTTAAATAAGTCTCTAATAATTTCAAACTGAATACTTAATTTTTGTAAAGTTTCTTTCAAATTCTCTTTATAAAAGGTTTGATCTGCATAAGAAAATAAAGGTTGCGAACAGATTCTTCTGCTTTGAACATCTAAATCTATATTTTTAAATTCTTCAGTTAGATCTTCATTCAATTTTCGAAATTTGATAAGTTTTTCTTCTAAATCATCCCTTAAATTTTCATCTTCCATAAGGAAGGGGATATTAGCACCAATAGTTATTGCTCTGATTTTCATTAGAAATTTCTTTTGTTATTGAAAATTATCTTAAATAATAAATAAGTTAGGATTATTAAATAAGATTAGCGGAAAAAAGTGTGAAAGTGTATTAATTTTAAATTTCATCCAAACTTGCTTTTTCTTTTTGTTTGGGCATAGAAGGAACTTTCTTGCTGTATTCACCTGGTTTTAAAGGCCCCAGATTTTTAAGTTCTTCTGTGAATTCTTTAACGACTCGTGAGAATTTTTCTCCTTCTCCTGCAGACACACTTTCGATTCTAACTCGCTTCTCATTTAACCCAGATTCTGCTAACAAATCTCTTATCGACTTATATCGCGTACTAGCTTTAATAAAACCTGTCTCATAATGGCAATCTTGAGGATAACAACCCGCGATTAAAACCCCATCAGCACCCTCTTTAAAACTCTCAAAAACTAATGATGGATCTAACATTGCAGTACACATCACTCTTATCGGACGAACATTAGAGGGGTAATTAATTTTGCTAGTTCCAGCTAAATCTGCTCCCATATAGGAACACCAATTGCATAAAAATGCTATGATTAGAGGATATTCACTTTTATTTTTGAGAGTAGCTTTAATTTGTGCCTCAGTCTGATCTTTTGTAAATCCTGGAATATATAGTGCGTCATTTGGGCACATAGCAGCACATGCTCCACATCCAGAACAATTGGCGGGAATAATATTTAATTTATTATCTTCAATTTTGATTGCTTTATATATACATATATTTTCACATAAGCGGCATAAATCACATTTTTCTGGAATATAATACACGATATGGGGATCTAATTCAACTTTTCCCTTTGAAATTAATGCAATCGCTTTAGATGCCGCACTTTCAGCCTGTGCGATACTATTAGGGATATCTTTTGGTCCTTGAATGGCTCCCGTTATATATATCCCATTTACGGACGATTCAGAAGGTCTTACTTTAAGATGTCTTTCTAATAAAAATCCATAGGGATCTTGGGAAATGTTCAAAATTTTACTCAAATCATTTGTTCCTTCCGCGGGTTCGATTCCAACTGCTAAGACTACCATATCTGATTTATGTTCAAATATATTATCTCCTATGACATCTTCACCTTTAATAATTAATTCATCTGAGTTGTCACTTTTAACTATTTCGGAGATATTACTTTTAATGAATCTTATTCCAAAATCCTCTCGACCCCTATTGTAAAATTCCTCACAATTTTTTCCAACTGCTCTAATATCTGTATAATAAATATTCACATTTATTTTAGGATTTTCCTTTTTCAATAGTATTGCTTGTTTTATTGATGCATTACAACAAACTTGACTGCAATATTCATGATTGATCTTTTTATTTCTAGACCCAACACAAAGAACAAAAGAAACTTTATTCGGTGGTTCTCCATTAGATGGTCTGACAACAACACCTTTAGTTGGACCGTCATTGTTTAATAATCGTTCCATCTGAAGCGTGGTTATGACATCTTGATATTTTTCATAATTTAATTCTGCTAAAATTGAAGGATCAAATGTTTTAAGCCCTGTTGCAACTATGATGGAACCTACTTTAATATTGATAAATTCGGGTTCTTGATCAAAAATTATTGCATCTCTATCACAAGCTTGCTCACAAGCTTTACATCCAATACAATATTCCTCTATTATATTGGGATACAAAGGAATTGCTTGAGGATATGCAACATCAATTGCCTTTCTAGGAAAAAAGGTATCTTGAACATCGATTGGACATACTTCTCTACATATATCAACACATCCTACACAATTCTCTTCATCTATATAGCGAGGTTTTTTCTTAATTTTAACTTTAAAATTTCCAATATATCCATTAACTTCTTCTATTTCAGAATATGCATAAAGTTCGATATTAGGATGTTCATTAACTTCTGACATCATCGGTCCTAAAATGCAAATCGAACAATCGAGAGTAGGGAATGTTTTGTCAAACAGAGCCATATGTCCACCAATGGTAACTTCTCTTTCTACTAAATAGACTTTATAACCGGCATCAGCAATTACTAAAGCTGCTTTAATACCTGCAATACCACCCCCTATTATCAATGTATTTGGAGTGACATCTGCATGCTGAACTTCTAAAGGTTCCAAAAGTTTAACTTGTTCTATCGCCATATTGATTTGATCAATAGCTTTTCTAGTTGCTTTCTGTGGTTGATTAGCATGAACCCATGAATTTTGTTCTCTAATATTCGCAAACGATATTAAATATCTATTTATTCCCGCTTTTTCTATCGTTTTTCTGAAAAGAGTTCCATGAAGTTTAAAGGAACACGCGGCTATAACAACTCTATCGATCTTTTCCTCTTCGATTTTTTCAGTGATTTCCTTTAATCCGAGTTCTGAACATAAATAAGTCTGTTGATATACGACAAGATTGGGATATTCAGAAAAATGTTCTACAATTTTTTCATTATCAATTACTCCGCTGATATTTTTTCCGCAATCGCAAAGAAAAAGTCCAATCAAACTCTTGGGAGATTTAGCCATGATTATATTCACTTAAAAATGGTTTTCAAATCTAATTTTATAATTCTAATTATTATAAATAATTATTAAAAATAATCTTGACTCTTCATAAAAATAATTATATCTTTACTAATTATTTTTCTCTAAAAGAGAACCAGTTTAATGTTAAAAATTCTTGCTTATCTGATTAAGAGTTGTAATTAATGTAAAATTAAACATGAATCGATCAATAACGCTTAGAATTTTTACATAAATCCTTTGGCAAAAAAGGAAAAACTTTAAAAATATCAAAATCATGCTCTTTCATTTTTAAAAAGAAGTTTTTCTCGATTTTATATTCTCTGTGAGCCCATTGAGTAATCTCTTCAGAAGTATAATAATTACCTTCATTTTTCAATGATTTTTCCAGCCCTGGACACTCTCGAGTATATTTTCGAAAATTTCTTACACTAGTTATAAGCATATTCCAGCCTATTGGATAAGCTCTACATTGAAAAGGGCGTGCTTTATGTACTGTACAAAGATTTTCCTCGGAAAGTAATGGACAATGCTCATCCTCACCTACAAATCGGAATCCTAGCGTTTTAAAGGAATAATTTCTTCCTCTACTTGCACCTTTTGGTTTCCAATAAAAACTAGTTCCAATTAATTTAACATATTTTTCACAAAATGAAGTTAATGTAATATCTTGATCCAATTCTTGATTCATAAAATTAACTAAGCGAATGATATCTTCCTTGTATAAGAAAACTTCTCCACTATTAAAACCTCTGCAGCACTGCCCGCATTTCTGACATGCAAAATGTATGCCATCTTTAAAAAACTTTGTAAGATTTATATTCGTCGATGTCAATGTCCTTATAGGTCTTTAATTCTAAAGAATTAATTGTTTTGAAATATTTAATATTTATGCTTACTAAATATTAGAAGATAATATAAACTATTTAAATTAATATTCAAAAAATAATAATTAATGAGTTTACTAAGTGAAGTTTTTCACGATCAATTAAAGACTGTTAGAAATATTTTTGAAAAACACGCTATATCTCAAACTCCAAATTTTAAAAAATGGAAAAAAGACTTCATTAAATTGTATAATGAAAAATCCGTAAATCTGGATTTATATACAAGCTACTCAATTTTGTATTTTCTTTCTTATTATTTGATTAAAATATTTTTGGATAAAAAGCATCCTAAATCAGTTTGTATACTAAAAAAACCGACTTTTATTGAAATAAGAAGTAATATAATTGATGATTTTGAGTCTTTTAATTTGAAGAAAATTGCATATTTCGACCCTATTCTTAATTGTTTAACTGAGAAACAATTTCTCTTTTTTAGTTCATTGATTCTAAAAATTTTTAAAAAAATTCAAGATAAAGAGATAGAAAATATTTATTATTTGGATTACGCAATGCAGAATTTTCTTTCTCCAAAATTGAGACATAAAATGGGGGAATTCTACACACCTCCTTTTCTTACCAAAAAGATGGCAGAGTATTCTTACAATTTTGGAGATTACGTTCTTGATCCTTGTTGTGGATCGGGAAACTTTTTACTTGCAATAATCGATACAATTTTAAAAAGAAATGAACCTATAGAGAATAAAATTGAAGCGATTGATAAGATCTATGGATTTGATATCAACCCAATGGCAATATTAATGGCGAAGATAAATATTGCTCTTTTGCTTGGAAAAAAAAATTCTAAAATATATTCAAATCTGTATAATTTTGACTGTTTAGAACCTGATAATAAAATTAAAGGCATTTTATTTGATTTGGTGATAGGAAATCCTCCTTGGTATACATTAAGAGACATAGTTTCTGTCCAAATTCAAAATTATATTAAAAATCTCGCTGAGGAATTACACATTAAGCCCCAGCCTAAAAATATTCTAAATATTGAGATTGCAACAATTTTTTTTTATCAATGTAAAAATTTATACCTAAAAAATAATGGAAAGATCTTTTTTGTTTTATCTGAAGGGATAATAAATGGATCTCATGCTTCCAGATTTAGAAATTTTAATAATTTAAAAGAGATTATTATATGGTCGTTTTCAAAACAAATTCAAAATTTATTTAACGTCAAGGCAGTGTGTTTATTTGCGATAAATTCAGACAAAAAAAATAATAAACCTAAAAAGATTCCTTGTTTAATTTTCGATCTTAAAAATAATAAGGAAGATCTAAAAAATTTCGATGAAATACAATTAGAAGTTAATAAAAAATTAAATTTCATACCTTATGATAAAATCCAAAAAGCAAATAAAGTTTATACTAAAAAATTAATTTCTGAGGAAGAATATAATCTTCTTGGGAATCTTGAAGAAAGTCCTTATAAAAAACTTTTTCATAAAGGTGCAGATTTAAATCCGAGAAATTTAATATTTGTAGAAATTACGGAAAAAAATCAGCAGCATGTAAATATAAAGCCTGATGAGAAAATCTTTAAAAGAGCAAAAGTTCCATGGAATCACTATGAATTCGATAATGAAGTTGTTGAAAAAGAATATATTTTTAATGTGATAAAAAGTACTGAGCTTGTAAAATTCTTGGTATTTGGTTTCTATAATGTTTTTCTTCCAATATCCCAAGATACACTGAAATTTCACTATAACAAGTTACCTCCAAATGCTCGTAATTTTTATGATAAAATAAATAAGAGATATCTAAATTTGAAGAAAAAAACGACAAAAAATAAATCTTTAATTGAAAATTTAGATCGGTGGTCAAAATTATGTAATAAAAGACAAATGGCAAAGATTAAAGTAGTATATAATAACTCTGGGTCTATATTAAAAAGTGCAGTGGTATTAGGAGATTTTATAATCACTGGAGATCTTAGTTTTTATGATTCTAAAACGATTGAAGAAGCTTATTATCTTTCTGCGGTTTTGAATTCTCCAATCTTGACCGAAAAAATAAGCATTATGAAAAGTTCACGTCATATATTTAAAATCCCTTTTAATATCCCAATAAAAAAATTTGATAAAAAAAACAAAAACCATCAGAAATTAGTAAAATATGGAAAGAATGGAGAAGAGTTAACGAGAAATGTTTATCAAAATTTTAGAGAAACTGAACAAGAGGATTTTTCGAAAAGAAAATTGGAAAAAAAAATAAAAAGAGAACTTGATTCACTTTTCAATAAGATTAACATTACTCTTGAAGAAGATTTAGAGAATTAATATTTATTAGAAAAACTTAAATTTTATCTGTTTCTAAGAAAATTATTATGTTTAAGCGTTTTATACAAAGAATAAAACGGGTAAAAAAGAGGAATAAAATAAGAATATTAATTCTACTACTCTTTTTAGTTTTCAATTTAACAGTAATCCCTCAATTATTTTATAATCGAAATTTTTTAGCGCCTCATGATGTTGACAGAAAATCAAATGGAAACACACTAATTTGTGCTGTGAGTTTAAATGAAATGTTTACTCATCCATCAAGGGTAGATAAGCAAGTTTTTATGCCAAATAATTCGCTTGATAATAGAATATTAGAAGTAGATCAGTGTGGTATTAAAGTATGGGAGTTTTCTGGGCTAGCAATGCCACATGAAGTTCTTGAATTACCCAATGGAAATCTTCTAGTGGCAGATACCACTTTTGATAGAGTTATAGAAATTGATTATGAATTAAAACAGATAATTTGGTCTTGGGAGCCTTCGAAAATAAACTGGACAGAAGTGAATCCGAAATGGAATAGCACACATTATTATAATAATCCAAAAAATTATGATTGGACACATATTAATGATGTTGAATTTAAAGATTATGGAACCTGGAATGCTTGCTTAATCTCACTTAGAAATTTCGATTTAGTGGTTGAGATCAATTATACCGCGGATACAACAAATCAAAATGAAGCTGACAATATTGTATGGTGGTATGGAGATTATTCAAATCATTCATTACTTACTCGACAACATAACCCCGATTATTTAGAAAATGGAAATATTATTATCGCAGATTCAGAAAATGATAGGATCGTTGAAATCAATTATACAACCAAAGAACGAGTCTGGACTTCTAATTTGGAGTTAAGATGGCCAAGGGATGCAGATGAGTTAGATAATGGAAATCTGCTTATTACCGATAGTTATAATAACCGAATAATTGAAATAAATAAAACAACTGAAGAAATACTGTGGGTCTTTGAAAAGGATTTAATGATTCCTTATGAGGCAGATTATTTAGACGATGGAAATTATCTTATCTCTACTGAATATATGGGAAAAGTAATAGAAGTTAATCGAAACGGATTTATTATATGGTCTTATGGATTTCCAGTGTTTAAATTGCTATTTTTCTTTTATTCCTTAATAATTATCCTCACATCCATCATCGAAATTTTTTATAAAACTCGGAATTTATCTAATCCGAGTATATCCAAAAAAAAAGCAATGTTGAATTTCATTGCTTTGGGATTATTAATTACATTCATAGTTTTATTCTTAATCATTATATTTCACTTTGATGGGCTTCTTCAAGGATTGCTTCAGTCTGTATATCCATTAGTCAAGAAAAGCGTATATTAATTTAAAATGATTTTTTTGAAATTTCTCATATTTTTTTAGCATAAACTCCTCGAGATAATCTCTGAAAATCATAAATTTTATTCTTAGAATAAGATTAAATATTTATTACATTATAATTAAAATAAAACTCCTCTCTTAATTAATGAAGTTGATCATATGGAGAAAAAAAGGTATTTATATAAAATTATAGTAGCGGGAAATGCAGGTGTTGGAAAGACTTCATTACTTAGAAGGTATGTGGAAGGTAAATTTGACGAATCCACTATTATGACGGTTGGAGTTGATTTTTTTATTAAGGAAATTGAATTTAATTCTGACGCAGAATGTACCTTACAATTATGGGATTTCGGTGGACAAGTTCGTTTTAGACATCTTCTTGATAATTATGTAATGGGAGCTCGTGGAGCATTGCTATTAATTGATCTAACAAGAACACCCAATATGGAAGAAATAGTCGAATGGGTAAATATAGTTAGATTGCATGATTTAAACTTGCCAATCATTCTAGTGGGTACGAAATATGATCTAAAAGACTTTATCGCAGTAAATGATGAAGAAATGCTTAATATTATGGATGCATTTAATATGATGGCTTACATAAAAACATCGGCTAAGACAGGACATAATGTACAAAAAACATTTCGTATGATAGCAAAAAAATTAATTGAACAAAAACAATTTTAACCATTATTCGATTTCTTATTTGTGAGAAAGGTACAATTGAATTATTTTTCATTATGAAATAATGATCAGAAAAGAAATTGCCGATGTATTGAAATTTATTACGAAAAAATTTCAAGATTATGGTATTTATTGGGTTATAGTGGGGAGTGTAAGCCTAGCGCTGCAAGGATTGGACTTAAAACCAAATGACATTGATATCCTAACAAATAAAAAAGATGCTCTTAAAATGAATAAACTTCTAGAAGATTATGTTATGCAGCCTGTGAAATGGAGTAAAAATGAAGAATTCGATTCTTATTTTGGAAAATTTCTAATAAATAGTGTTAAGGTAGAAATAATGGGAGACTTAAAGATTAAGATGGGAGGTGAACGGATATCATTTAAAAACAGATTGAGATCTCCAAGATTTATAAAAATTGAAGGCATTTCTCTGCCAGTCTCTCCCATTAAAGAGCAATTGGAATATTATGAAAGAAGAAACAAACCTAAAAACTACAAAATTAATTCATAATTAAAAAAATCATTTATCTTAAATTTATTTTCAGAGATAAAGATTTATTTCAAAAAAAGAAAAAAATAACTTAAAACAATCTTTTTCTAAATAAATCATTATAATTTGATCCTTATGGAAAATGAAATAGTGATTCTTGGCTCGGGCGGGGGAAGACACCATATCAGAACACAATATCGCGCAACTGGAGGTTTATTATTAAAAGTCGATGGGATCCAAGCTCATATAGATCCAGGTCCAGGAGCAATTGTTCGGATTAATCAATATCAAGAAGACCCCACAAAAACCGAATTATTTATTTGTACTCATTTTCATCTTGACCATTATAATGATTTAGCAGTCATGATCGAAGCTTCCAGAAAAAATCTTCATGATAAAAAGCATCATTATTTCAAAAAAGGAATTCTCATTACTACCTCTGAAGTGATTAATTATATTTCAAAGTATCATCTTGCTATGCTGGAAAACACTCAAATATTCGAACCGGATAAAATTTTTTCTTATAAAAATATAAAAATAATGGGAACAAAAGTGATACATGCTGAAACGGAAGGTTTTGGAGTAAAAATCAAGTCTAAACACTATAGCATAGCTTATAGCAGTGATACGACGGTTTTTGAAGGATTTGGAGAGCAATTTAACGGTGTTGAGGTATTGATTCTAAATTTATTACGCCCTAATTCAGTCACATGCCGAAGGCATCTCAGCACTGACCAAGTAATACCTGAATTGAATAAGATTACTCCTAAACCGAAGGCTTTAATTTTAAATCATTTTGGAGCATACATGGACAGCCCCTTATCAAAAAAGAATTATGTACCAAGCCAAGTTGGGAAAATACATAAATCTACTAATATAAAAAATGTAATTGCTGCTGAAGATGGATTAAAATTGAGCTTATCTGATTTATTATCCTAAATAATAATATCAATCAGCGAATAGAATATGCTGTCCTTTTTTGAATAGAAATATTATAATGAATAAACTCTTTTTTTATCAAAATATCAAATTATAAAGTTTCTATTTTATATGCTTAATTGACTCTTGGATTATTGAGAAAAAATAAGTAGAAAAGGGCTAACATCACCACCATAAAAATGAAAGAATGAGGGAGAGAATTAAACTCGGTGAGAGTTTAATAGAGGGCGAAATCCAATGTATTGGTTGGTAATGTAAATTTTTTACCCTTCTTTAATATCTAATGATATTTCCCACTATAAAAAAGATAGTTTTTTAATGCTTTTTTGTTACACTATCAAGAACAAATTTTCTTTATATTTAAAAATTAAACTTTTAGTTTTGATGGCTGTTTGAGATGAAAGGAAAAAATAAATAAATCGAAACGTTAATGAATAAATCTATTAATTATATTATTGCGTTTTTTTCTATATGTGAATAAAATATCTTAAGGAATTTCACACTTCCCAAACTACGTTAATTTTCAGTTTTGAAATAAGATTTTTAAATGCTTTAGGTTCCGACTTGAACTTAATCTCATCTATTTTCACTGTAATAAATTCACTCATGACACCTACTACATATTTAATAGAAAACAATCCTGCCACCTTCTTATACATAAAAACCAGAAAAAGTGTAAACGGGATTAGAACAATGGAAAATATTACACAAAAACTCATAAAATCTAAGGACCAAAGAAAACCAAAGGGATAGAAAATGTAATGTAATGCATATAAAGTTAAAGAATAATAAGAATAATAGAATAGAGGATTATTTTTAGAATTAAAATCCCTATTTGAATTTTTCTCAAGAGTTATAAGCACACATAATATTAAAGTGTCAAGACCTAAAGCAAAAATTATAAATGAAGTTGTATTTGCTACTTGAAAATTAGGAAATTGAAATAACAAACCAAATATAATAGCACCAACAGCGGGTAAAATGACAGGAAGTGTAAATGTTCTAAGAAAATCATTTATATTAGCTTTTTTCTCAAAATTTATATTCGCAAGCAAAGATCCTAATACTGTTCCGAATATAAAGAAAGTAAAATATGGAATTATTGAATTCTGCCCCGCGTCAGATGGATAAAAGAAATCACTTAAAAATTCTAACATACCTAACATATGGCCATAATTCATTAGGATTTGTTGAAGAGAAAAATTGAATATCAGCCAACTAATCCCAAAAATTATTCTAGATTTCAAAGAAAGTTTCATCAATGGCCATGTAAAAAATAAACATATCGAAAGAGTTATTAAAATCCACCAATCGAATATTTTAGCTGTTTTATCAAAGGAAGTGATCAGTAGATTAACTAATATTGCAATTATAAACAAGATTATTGCTCGAATAAAAGAATTATTTCTCCATGTTTTTGCCTCCTTACTATATGTTTCTCGATGATCAACTATTTTTTTTGAGTATGAAAGCGCAACACTTACACCTGAAACTAATATGAATCCTGAGCCTTTAGCGATAGGTCTCGCAATAGGCAACCATATCCAATTCGATAAAAAAGTATATCCTTCTGCGGATAACCACCAAATGCCTAAATGAGATAAAAACATTATAAAAATGCATAAACCTCTAAAAATATCAATACTTCCTATTCTATTCCCCATTCCTAATTAAACTCAATACTAAATCTATTTGAATAATAATTAAATTTAATTTATAACTTTTAACAATATTTTATTAGTTACTATGGATAGTAGCAACAAATTGAGTAAAAATAAAATTTTTCTATTTTGTTGATATATACTTCAGTTTTTCAATGGCAATATCCAATCCATTAATCTCTTTCTATATAAAATTCATCTTAATCTTATATTGAGGAAACTTTAAGCTTTTAAAGGGGGATTTGAATAAATATTGACCTTTAATTTTATAATGAAATCCCTAAATGCACTTTTATGATTTTTATAAAATATTTCCTCAATCTTAAGAGAGAAAAATTCGCTTAAAACACTCATGACATACTTTAAGGAGAAAAGTCCTTTTATATTATTATATATAACTTTTAGGAAAAGAATTAATATAGAGAATACAAGGGAAAAGACAAACATAAATTCCAAAAAGATAATGTTAATAAAAGATGTAAGCATAAATACATAATTTAAGAGATAAAGAGTCAAAGAATAATATGAAAAGTAAAAAAGAACATTATATTTAGAATTAAAATTGATCTTGGATATTTTTTCAATTGTTATAAATAGAGACAAGAAAAAAGTATTTAATCCTATTGAATAAAGAATCCAAGAAAAACTGTTCACAGATAAAAATTCTGGATATTGGAAAAAAATTGAAAACATAACTGTAAATCCCGAAACTAATAATAATGGAGCAGAGAATTTTTTTAAAAATCTACGAGTATCCGTAGTTTTTTCAAAATCTATATCCACTAAAAAACTTCCAAAAACGGTTCCAAATAAGAAGAAGGGGAAAAAAGAAATAATTGGATTCTGTCTGGCATCAGATGGAAATAAGAAATCTAAGAGAAAATTTGGTATTGGAGATAAATCTCCAGTCGCAATCAAGATCTGTTGAGATATCAGATTAAACACTAGGAGAGCAATACCAATTATAATCCTTTTAGTTTTAGATAATTTCATTAAAGGCCAGCTAAAAAATAAACAAATGGAAATAGTTAATAAAATCCACCAATCATAAATTTTTGCTCCTGAGTCTATGAAAGATAATACTAGATTAATACTAATAGCTAGTATGAACAAAATAAATGCTCGTAAATAAAATGTATTTCTTAGAACTCTTTTTCTTTCTCTATGTGAATCAAAATTATCACTGAATTTTTTAGAATATGAAAGTGTAAGACTACTTCCTGAAACGAATAAAAATCCCGCGGCTTTTCCTATCGGTTTAATGAAAGGGAGAACATATTGTTCAAAAATAATTAGTCCAGATGAAGATAACCACCATATTCCTATATGACCGAATAGCATTAAAAAAATACAAAATCCTCTAAAAATATCGATACTTCCTATTCTAGCCCCCATTATCGAATAAAATATCCACTAATAATTTTGAAAATTAATTTTGAGTTATAGATTTTTTGGTTTTTTTATATTAATGATACTAAATAGGGAAAAATTATGGTTAAATAATAAAAAAACCCTCTAATTGTTTGAGGAAAGATTTAGCTTTAATTTTTTCATAAGATTGTTAAGTGCACTCGCTTCATGTTTGTAAAGAATCTCTTCTGTCTTAAGAGAAAGATACTCTCCCAAAATGCTCACAAAATATTTCAAAGAAAATAGTCCAGCTACTAATCGGTACATGATATGTAGAAATACTGTTAGAATTACTAATACTGCACAAAAAACTAACCAAAAAGTCCAATAATTTAATGATAAAAATCCAAAAAGCATACCTGAATAATGTAATAAATAAAAAGTTAAAGAATAATAGGAAAAATAGAATAGAGGATTATATTTTGAATTGAAATTAAAATTTGTAGCCTTTTCAAGAGTTAATAAAATTGAGACAATCAAGCTGTTTAGACCTAATGCATAAATAATATACGAAAAACTATTGGTTGTTAGAAAATTTGGGAAATTAAGAAAAATACCAAATAATATGGAAAAAACAGAAGGTAATGCTAAAGGTAAAAAAATTTTTTTGAGGAAACCAAGAAAATCTTCATTTTTCCCAAAATCCTTTTCTACAAGAAAACTTCCCATAACCGTTCCGAATAGAAAGAATGGGAAATATTGTAAGATAGGATTCTGACGAGAATCAGTAGGATAAAAGAAATCCAATAAAAAAGAAGAAAGATTTGAAACACTTCCATAGAGTAAGATTTGGTGAAAGAAATAATTGAATATTACAAGAACAATTCCAAATAGAATTCTCTGATTTATAGATAACTTCATCAATGGCCAACTAAAAATCAGACAAATAGAGAGAGTAAATAAGATCCACCAATCGTAAATTTTTGCGTTAGAACTGGAAGAAAGTAAAGCGATATTCATTATAATAGCAGTTAAAAATAATATAAATGCTCTAAAATAGGAGCTATTCCTTAAAATTCTCGTATTTTCATCATATTCATCCATGAAATTGACTCTCTTCTTTGAAAAAGAAAGAGCAATACTTGTGCCCGAAATTAAAATAAAACCCGTACCTTTTGCTATAGGTTCAAGCGAAATCCATAGAGTAATTTCCTGAATTTGGAAGGCTGCTGGGGACATCCACCATACGCTTAAATGCCCTAATAACATTAAGAACATGCAAAACCCCCGAAAAAAGTCTACGCTCCCAATTCTATTGCTCATATAAATAAAATCTCATTTAATTCTATTTAAAACATCTAAATAAATTAATAAATATACCTTTTTTTAATTTTCACAATTTTTTAAGAGAAAAAACTAAATTTTAGCCAAGAAATCTGTTTTTATTTTTTTTTATTTTTAAATTCTCATAGGTGGCGGGAGATCTTTGTTCTTAATCATTAATCTTTTTGAAATAATTAATTAATTCTGTGCTAATTCTTCTTAATTGATATTTAAGAGAAAATTTCGATCCGAATTTCTTATACATGAATCCTAGGAAAAATCTTATAATAATAATTGAAAATAAAATAATTGGAAAGAATAGAATCGCAGATAATCTATTATTAAATAAAAAGTAGAGGGAATAATGTAATAAGAATATTGTAAAAGAATAATAAGAGAAATAGTAGAAAAATCTATATTTTACTTGTATTTTAATCGAAGTTAAAAATTCTATACTAAACAATATGGCAAATATTAGAAGATGACCTCCTATAGCATAAACTGGCCAACTGATATTGAATCTCTCTAAAATATCAAAAGGAATTATATATAATGATATGAAAATCAATATAAATCCAATTAAGATCATAGGAATAGTGAAAGATGATATAACAACTTTTTTCGAGTAGTTAGCATCGCTCCATATCTTTGAAGATATCATATCTGCAAGTATACTTCCGATTATAAAAAAAGGAAAAAATCTAAAAAGAGGTGATAATTCGACTTGATTATACATAAAATAATAGATTACACCAAAAATACTATTAAAATTATCTTGAAATGGTATAAGAAGTAAATATAATATCTCATTTAAGATCAGTAAAGTTATAGCAAACAGTATTTTAATAAAGATATTAGATTTGAAAAATGGCCAAAATAAAATCATAGAAACTGGTAATGTCTGAAGAATGAACCAAGACCATATATATTTTATATTAAAAGTTCTAAGTACCATGATAAAATTATAAGTAAATCCAATAAGTAATAATAAACATGCTCTAAGGAGATATTCTGAACGAAATTGCTTATATTTATAATCCTTGTAGCTATTGAAATTCTCTAATTTTTTTTTATACGAAAGTGTGAGGCTCATTCCAGAAATGAATAAAAATCCCGCAGAACCAAAGGCGTCAACAAAAATATTTATATAGATAAAAGAGATGGTGTAATAATCTTGTGGTTGTATCCACCACCCCATAGTATGACCTATAATCATCCAGGTAATACATATACCCCTAAATGTGTCTATACTCCTTAATCTTTTTCTCATACTCTCTAATATCAGTATGTTTATTTTATTATTCGCTATTAACGCTTTTAGCAATTCCTTTTGCTGCTATTATACCTGTCATAGCTGCTGCGACTATACCCCTTGATAATCCTGCTCCATCACCAGCAAAATAAGTCCCTTTGAATTTTTTTGATTCTAAAAATGCATTTACTTCTATTTTTTTAGCACTTCTCTTAAATTCTGGAGCATAAATTAAAGTACTATTGTTATTAACCCCAGGAATAACTTCATCTAAAATTTCCAAACCTTCCAATAGATCAGTTACGAATCTATAAGGATAAGCCATAGCAATATCCCCGGGCGTATAGTCATTCAATGTAGGTTGGACGGGATTGCGTTTAATTAATGAATTTCTTGAACGATGTCCGTCACGCAGATCTCCCAGGGTTTGCAATAAGGGCTTATATCCCCCCAAAATCGAAGTTTGTAAAGCGATTGATCTCCCATATTTTGTAGTATCTTCTAAAGGACTAGTTAATTTTTGTCTAATCAAGAAAGCAAAATTAGAAGTATCTGAATCGCCATTTAGAGAAATTTGATGACCATTTACTCCAACAATATTCTCTTCATAATTTTCTTTTACCACATATCCTTTATGATTAACACAAAATGTTCTAACAAAATCATTATAGGTGGGGGTTATAATATGGAACTTGGGATCTCTCTGTATATTTTCACATATTTCATCTAATATTATGGAAGGAACCTCCACTCTAATACCTATATCAAGTGGTTCATAGAATGTTTTAATTCCTAAATTTTCACATTGCTTAGAGAGCCAAATCATACCCCATCGCCCCGGAGCTAGTAAAATATAATCAAATTGTTCTTTATTGCCCTCTTCAAAATAAAGAAACTTTTCTTCATCAAAAGAAAGTATCTTAGTATTTGGAAAAAATTCGATATTATAATTTGATTCTAAAAATTCTGTTATGGATTTAATTATTTTTGTAGTATTTTTTGATCCAAGTACTCTTTGTTTGATCGGTATAAATCTAACATCTAAAGCAGCACATTTTCTTTTCAACTCGTCCAATTTTTGTTTATTATGATATGGATCGAAAATTCTATCTGGTGCTCCGTTTTTTAGAAAAAAATCATCAATTTGTTTCATCACATCATCGACATTAAGATTTGCTCTAGAACATAATTCATTCAAGTCTCCTCCAATGTTTTTATTAAGATTTAGAATCCCCGAAGACCAAGCACCAGCTCCACCTATACCGCTCATGATTCTACATGGATCACATTGAGCGCACTCATATTCATTTTTTTGAGGACAATACCTATCTCCGATAGCGGGTCCGGCATCATAAATCTTTATTTCTACTTTATTGCTTAATTGATCTCCTAGTTTATTTGCAGCAAATAGTCCAGCAGAGCCAGCTCCTACGATTCCTACTCTAATTCTTGACATGCTTTTTTATATTATTGCTTGTTGCTATTTTAATTTATATTTATTATCTAAAAAAGTATTTCCCTTTATTTTTTCAACAATATCCTTCTCATTTAACTCATCTAAATGATTGAGAATCATACCTCCATCCCATATATAATATAGTTCCTTTATAGGTTCGAAAATTCTGTCTGCAGATGTTAAGATTCTTTCTTCAACAAGCTCTTTAATAGATTTATAATTACGTGTATTTAGACAATCAATAATTTTCTTTTCATTTGAATCTATTTTATGTCTTATACGATTAAAAAATTCTTTATCTTTATCTAAATAATAAGTTCCATGAGCAGGTATTAAAATATATTCCCCATTAAGATAAATTGCTTCTAATTTATCGATGGATTTTCGATATTCGGTTAAATTACTACTTAAGTCTCCATAGTATGGATGGCTACCTATATCTGATACATATAAAATAGATTTAGAAACTTTATCTTTAGACTTGATAGAAAATGCTGTATGACCAGGCGAATGACCTGGAATATGAATTGTATTTATTATGAAATTCTTTGATTTGAAATTATCTTTCCCAGGGATATAACTGTTAACTTTATTACATAAGTCAAATTTCATGTATTTTTTTATCATCATTCGATAGTTATCTTCTAAATTTAGCTTCTTGAATCCAATTTTCTCATTCAGTGTTTCTATATTGGTTATATATTCGCTTTCTTGAATCGGAATATAAATCGGAGTCCCGTATTTATTTTGATGATAAAATGCATGAGCAGTATGATCTAAATGACCGTGGGAAAATAATAAGAATTCAGCATTATCAATTTCAGAATACAAATTATCTATATCATCAAATGGATAATTTGTATCAATTAATATATTAGACTGGTTTTTTGGTTCGATTACTAAACTATTGAGGATATTAACACGACTTGATTTTTCTTTTACTAAATAAATTCCTTCTATAAGCTCTTTCCACACTAACATCCATTAAAACCAAATATATTTATGAATCCTAAGTTGAGTAATAATGAATTGTTTAAAGATTCTTTCTATTCATTTTTAAAAGAAGTTATAATTATTATAGCATTTACTGAATATTTATCCAATGGCGACAAACTTTACACTGTTTTATATATTTCCATTTAACAGCCCCATTACTTTTGATAGATAGTTTCCTTTCTATCATTTTGCTCCCACATTTTTCACATATATCATTGTTTCGTATTTGTATATCTTGAGCCGTCATCTGAAAACCCTTAAAATTTTATAAAATTTATTCTTATAAACTTCCTCATTATATAAAAGAAAATATTTTTATTTAAATTTGTCTAGAACTTTCTTTGAAGAATTATTTAATCAGAGTTAAGACTCGACTCATTTATTAATTTAATCCTTTATGTTTTCTTATTATTATAATAAAAGGTTTATAAACTTTAAATGGTGAATCTCCCAATTTTTAAAAAAATCTAAAGATTATTATTTTCTATTATCCAAATTGGACTCGCCCATGCCATATTGTTATCATCTAAAAAAAGCCGCGGATAGTAAAAAACGAATTTTTGAGGTCTTTTGATATGATTTAAAGAAATATTATTAAAATCAGCATTATCACAAAAAGTAAATTCAATTAGATTCTTATTAACCATTTTCTGAGAGAGAATCATATTGTTTCTAATTATTTCAATCCTTTCTATTTTTATGGGACTAATAACTTTTAATTTTAGTTTCCTTTCTTTTTTCAGACTTTCATCTTCATTTAAATTAAAAATTTGTCCCATAAAAAGCTCATCAATCCAGAATTCGAGAATAACTCTTGGGCATGTAGTCCCATAGCACCTTCTTGCGTTAAGAGCCTTCCATAATTCTTCTTTATTGAGTGATTTTGCCCATATCGCCATAATTCCTGAAGGATAAATCCCATTATCAAGATCCATATTCCCAGAGGGAAAAGCTCCAAAATGATCATCCCCACCAGCAATAAATCCTAGTTTATATCCCTTTTCAAGAGCATCTTTAACATAAGAACCTCTCTTTCCCAATATTGGTCCTCGTTTTCTCGCATATTTTCCATATCCAAAAAATTTATATCGGGGAGGAAGAGGATTTCCTTCCGAATAAGGATATTCTTGATTTCCCCATGTTGAATATATCTCGACTAATTTTTCAAGAGAATTATCAAAATAATCCCAATTACGATAGCCCGGTCTTAAAGCAGTATGGTGTCCTATCATTAAAACTTGGTCTGAGTGTCTCTTTAAATTTTTTATAAGTTTAGGGGTTGAATTATATTTGTTTATTTCAGATCTAAATATTGGGATATTGTTGCTTACATGATAAATACAAATATCTCCATATCCCGTATACCATGTTCCATATTCATAACCAAATAGAGAAACAAAATCTTCACGATCATTATATTTTGCTACAATTCCTTTTATTTCTTTAAAATCTGCATCTGATGTTTCATATAATCTATCATGTTCCGTAGATGTACCAAAATCTAAACCTGATTTTATGAGATTTTCAAAATAATCATCGATGGATACCATTCCATCACTTTTTACCGTGTGCCCATGAATATATCCCCAATATAGCTTTAACTCATTTCCTTGGATAGATTTACAATGAAAAGGATTTGATCTATAAGATTGATGATTATATCTTGCTTCTATAAAGCATATTCCTTCGTTTTCTGTCTTTAAATCAGTCAATTCAATATATCCTTCATCATTAGGCTTCACATCTATATTTGAAATAAAATTTTCATTTTCTGCGCGTAAAAAATATATACTAACGGTTCCAGAGAAATTATCCACCAAGTTATTAAATTTATCTTCAAATCTTAAAATACATTTAAAATTCTCGGTTATATTAACAATAGAAGGAGTTATAATATTGATATGATCAAAAGATCTACTGATAATGGTGAGTTTTGGACATTCTTGGATTAATATCTCGTTATTTCCGGGTTTCTTAAATAAAATCTCAATTTTTTTATTTTCTTCAATAATCGATTGACTTAATGTATTATTAATTGAAAATTTAACTTTTGTATCTTTCTCTAAACCCTTTTCATCCAAAATTAAATATTTTATCAATAAATCCTTTCCCGTAATAGTCAAGGGAAGTATTTTCTTATCATTTTTGAGATTTAGTTCTATATATCCATTTTCATCTGAATTATAGGGTTGTAAATAATACCAATCATTTTTATTATTTCTTCCCCCTCGTATCCTAAAAATCAAAAGATAATTTTTTGATAGTTTAAAATTAAGAATAAAACTAACTGAAATTGAACAATATTCCCGAACTTTAACTTTTTTGGGTGAAACGTTAATATCTGCTAATAACGGTTTTTTTTCTTCCAAGAATGTTTTTCCATTCGGTAATTTATTAACTCAAATAAATAAATAAAATCTAAATAAGATAGTATTTCCAATATAGTTAAAATTTCGATATAATAACTACTTTATTATACTTAGGTTCTCAATTAATGGAAATTATAATTGAAAATCAATTAGTTTCAGCAAATTAAATTATTTATTCGCTTTTTGATCTTTATTCTTTATTACGGTAATTATGATAGCAATAAATATAAATGCACATCCAATCAAGGCAGTAATAGAAAGAGTCTCGTTTCCTAAGAGAAAGCTAAATAATAACGCAAAAACAGGTTCCAAAGCAAAAATAATTGCAGTCTTAGCAGGATTCACGTGTTGCTGACTCCAATTTTGAAATAAAAAAGTGAAAGTAGTTACCGCTAATCCCATATATAAGATAATTATCCAAAACATAGGATCTGAATGTAGAAGATCATAAGATTCTTGTAAGATAAATGAAAATATAAAGCAAGAGAGAGATATAACAAATAATTGAACTATAGAATAAAGATAAACATTAGCAAGACTCACATATTTATCATTATATATGATGAATAAAGCACAAAAAACAGCACATATTAAAACCCAAATATCACCAATAATAACTCCACTCTCACCTTCTAAAAATAAGAATGCCAATCCGATAATTGAAAGTAATGCTGCTAACCAAACTCTTTTTTTAAAGGATTGTTTAAACATGACGTATGCTAAAAAGGGAACCATTATAGTGTTTAATCCTGTGATAAAACCAGCTTTTCCGGCTGAAGTGGTTGTTAATCCAATTGTCTGAGTAGCTATTGCGACAAAATAGAGTAATCCAGAAATAGATCCCATCACTAATATTTTCTTATTGATTTTATTTAGACGAATATAATAAGGACTGAATCCTAAGAGAGCAATTGAAAACCTTAAGCCTAAATATAAAAAAACAGGGATATCTTTTACAACTGTTTTAGTAATAATGAATGTGGTACCCCACAAGATCGTTGTAATTATTAGAAGAACTATTGCGATAAATTTTTTCTTCGATGAGGGTGAATGAGATATCTCTTTTTGCATTCCTTAATTCCCAGTATATTAAATAATTAAGTTTTATTAAATCATAAAATATTGGAAATTTAATTATCTTAACTAAATGTTAAATATCTTTTTTTGAATTCCTATATTTTTAATTTCTAAGATTTTCACTTTGATTAAATCGAATTAGGGTAACTTCAGAAAATCAGCATCCGTTATAATGCCTATATATTTATCAAAATCCCTCACTAAGACTGCAGAATATTTTATCAAAAGATCGGATACATCTTTTAAGCTCCAATTTCTATTCACTTCAGGAAATGGGAGTTCCTTCACATCAGAAATCTTGATATTAAGTAAGTCAGAATTTTCCATTATCAGTTTTTGAGCTTTTCGAGAAGTTATACTTCCTAGATTTCGGTTATCCTCTATAATAGGTAATTGAGATACATTATATTTATTCATTAAAGAGATTGCTTCATTAAGTTTAGTATCCGATTCAATAGAAATAATATCTTTTGTCATTATATTGTCTATTTTTTCTATAGATTCCTTTTTCCTCCTCTCTTCATTTATTAAACATGAATAGAGTTTCTTGAATTTTCTATAAGTAGGGTCAATTAATTCATTTTCAATTCTCGAGATTGTAGACTGGGAGAGACCACAAATCTCAGCGAGTTCTTTTTGACTAATATTTAATTTTTTCCTTAGGATCTTAATTTCGGCTATATCTGGTAACATTCTAATAATTGATATTTTATGCATATATGGATATATTATGCATATTAGGCATAAAAGAAATTTAAAGATTTTTAAATTAATTAGTTTTTCCTAATTTAACTTTTATTTAATTTAAAATTGAAATGAATATCATTCAAAATAGGTGATTTGATGACAAAGACTTATCAAGAAATAAATGATAAAATTAAGAATGGAGATGCGGTCGTTGTTACTGCAGAAGAAATGATAAAAATAGTCGAGGAAAATGGAGTAAAAGTAGCTGCGGAAGATATAGATATCGTGACAACTGGAACCTTTGGACCCATGTGTTCTAGTGGGGCATTCCTAAATTTTGGTCATTCTGACCCTCCAATTAAATTTGATCATTTATGGCTTAATGAAGTTCATGCGTATCATGGAAATGCGGCTGTTGATTGTTATTTAGGGGTGACAAGGATGGCTGATAAACGACCTTTCGAATATGGAGGAGGAAATGTCATAGAAGAATTAGTATCTGGAAAGCCAATTCGTTTAAGGGGAACTTCTAATACGACAGATTGTTATCCCTTGGGCGAAATTGATACATATTTTACTATTGAAGATTTAAATCAAGCAGTTCTCTGCAATCCTCGCAATGCATATCAGAGATATCATTGCGCTGTAAATAGTACGGATAGAACTCTCTTTACTTATATGGGGAAATTACTTCCAAATTATGGAAATGCACACTATTGTGGGGCAGGTTGTTTGAATCCTTTAACAAATGATCCTGATTATGAAACTATTGGGATAGGGACAAGAATATTTCTGGGAGGAGGTACTGGATATGTAATTGGACAAGGTACTCAACATAATCCTAAAGAGGGATTTGGAACACTATTTGTTAAGGGAGACTTGAAACAAATGCGCTCAGAATATCTCAGAGGGGTAAACTATGAGCAATATGGTACTTCAATGTTCTGTGGTGTTGGAGTTCCAATACCTATTCTAAATGAAGGATTAGCAAAAAAGACAGCTATAAAAGACGAAGATATAATAACGGAAATAGTTGATTATGGCGTTCCGCGGAGGGATAGACCAAAAATTGGAACATCTAATTATAAAGAACTAAAAAGTGGGGTAATTAAGATTAATAGAAAGGAAATAAAATGTTCTTCAATGTCTTCATTATATTATGCTCGAAAAATTGCAAATGAATTAAAAGAATGGATTGAAGATGGCGATTTTCTTTTAAATCCTCCAGCAGAACAATTACCAACAAACACTCCTTTTAAACCAATGAGACAAACATCAGAAATTAAATTCGTTAAAGATTTAAAAAAAGAGGCTATAATTTGCTACGAAGATTGTGATATCCAAATAGTTGCAAATAAAATAATCAATCAAAATATAAATCATATCGTTATTACTGATAGAAATAGGAAATTAAAAGGCATAGTCACCTCATTTGATATAACTAAAGCTGTTGCAAAAAATAAAAAAAATCTTCTTGATATCATCACAAAAAAAGTTATCACTACAACAGATAATGAACCTATAGAGGTAGCTTCACGAAAAATGAAAAAAAATGCCATTTCTGCCTTACCTGTAGTGGACGATAAAAATATAGTCATAGGAATAATTTCTTCGGAGGAGTTGATGTAAAAGATGACGATTATTAACGTTATGGTTCCTTTTCGCTTAATAAAGCGAATTGATGATTATTCACGAATTATTAATGAAATTCTAAAACATGATATATCTTTCAATGTTCTTAAATTTTCAACAAGTTCTAGTGGTATTAATTTACTTTTAGATGTCCCTGAAGAAAAAGTCAATACTATAACTATATCTTTACGTCAAAATGAAATTCAAGTCAATAAAAAAGGAAGAGTTGTTTTAGATAAAGATATGTGTATAGATTGCGGAGCATGTGTAAGTCTATGTCCAACTGATGCATTATATTTTAAAGAAGATACTTCCGTTGGTTTGGAAGAGGAGAAATGTTTAGGTTGCTTAATATGTATAGATTCATGTCCACGTGGAGCAATAGAGGAAAGTAAATAAAATTAATATAATCTACCTATTATCTATTTTTCTGGAAAGAGGGGTTTAATCCCATAACTTTTTGCTTCTTGTATCATCATACTTTGTTCCTCAATACTTAAATCTTGTATTTCTTCAACAGATGAGAAGATTAAAGACCATAAAGATCTTTCCCCCGCAATAGAATACGTTGAGATTCCTTTTTGATTTAAAGTGAAGTTAATTGCGCGGTTAATCCATTTTTGAGTATCAAGTGGTTCATACCATGTATTATAAATTTTTTTTCTAGTCCAACGACTTTTTGCTATTGATTTAATCGCAGTTACCCCCATTTTTTTTTCTTCAACTATTTCCAAAAGGGGGCGAAAATCATTCACAGGATCTGGTTTTACCATCGCCCCTAAATAAATAGGACATAAAACTGTTTTAAAGTTATATTGCTTTATAGCTTTAATTAAGATCTGAATATTATCATGACCAGTAATCCCTATATTTTTTATAATATCAGATTCTTTTGCTTCTTCAAAAGCTTCTAATGCTCCTCCTTCACCAAAAATTGTTTCTAAATCTTTTTCAGTTTTGACAGCATGAAATTGGTATAAATCAAAATAATCTGTTTTCAAAGTTTTAAGGGAATGTTGAAGTTCCTCCCAGGCTCCTTCTTTTGTTTTTTTTTGTGTTTTTTCAGCTAGGAATATTTTTTCTCTGTATTTTCCAACCCAGGGAGCTAATCTCTTTTCTGCTCGTCCATAAGTAGGAGCTACATCGATTGTATTTATTCCTAATTCTAATGCTTGTTGAATATATTTATCGGCTTCTTCTTGTTTAACAAATCCAATTCCCCATCCTCCCAATGTTAAAATAGAAATATTATGACCAGTAGAACCAAATTTTCTATATTCCATACTTTATCTATAATCATGTCATTTTTTAATCTATTTTGAATTTTTTAAAAGTAAAATTAGAAATATAGAATAGAACTTTGAATCGTTTAATTCTTTCTTTATTAAAAAATAGAACTTTAAATAAAAGCTCTAGATTGCAACTGAAAGAAAATATTTAGGTTAAATTTTTTTGTTAAAAATTAGTCTTTATTCTTCATTGGTTATAGTTTCATAAATTAAATGAATACGGGGAGAACTTCTTCTTAAACTTACACACTGTTCCTCTTCACAGCCTCGAAGAATAGCAATGAGTTCATTCAAATGGATCGTGGCAATTTCCAATTTATCATCAGTTATTTCATACATTTTTTCTCGAAATTCAGGTTTACTCAAAGTATATAGACAAGTAGGACAAGGCATCAAGAGAAAACACGCATTAACATTTTCAGCACTTTTTAGCTTTTTATAGGTGATTTTTAGCGCATCCTCTGAGTGAATTACAATCTGGCTAGCACCCCAACCGCAACAACTCTCTTTTTCTGAATAATCAACTGGAATCCCTCCAAAAAGGGTGATAAGTTCTTCAAGCTTAGTTTTATCCTTCAAGTAGGTTTCCATATCGCGATCTCTTTCAAGATTAAGATAATGACAGCCATAATGTGATGCCACTTTTAATCCTTTCAAATCATATTTTAAAACCCGTACAATTTCATTTCTAATTAGATAAATGAAATCCAAATCATGCACAATGCGTAATTTAGGATTCTCTAAAATTTTATATTGTCCAGGATACTTCTCTCCACCCATTTTTTCCTCTAATTCATCCAAAATCCTCTGTGTTTTTTCTTTAACTTCAGGAATTTTGAGAAAATCTCTCCCTCTTAATAATGAGTTATAACATCCATTACAGCTAACGAGGAGAATATCTGATTGATTATTAATTTCATTTAAATTACGTTCATTGATAGCCGCAAATTGAGCTCTTGTGATGAGATTTCTTTGAAAAAAAGTCCCTGAGCAACATGATTGATTTTTGCAGATAGTGACTTCCAAACCTAGCGCTTCTAATAAATTCTTCATCCCAAATCTTACACCTGGAAAATATTTCTCTAAACAGGCTTTAAATAAGCATAGTTTCTTTCCCTCGAAAAATTCTAATGGATTGTCGGGATATTTTTCTCTAATCTCATCAAGATCTAAAGCAAGATTTTCAATTTCCATTGTTATTATAATTATATTGATTTATTTTCTTTTTTTATTTGAAGAATTATTAGCCCTTTTCTTTCTATTTTGCTGTTCTTTATCACTTGCTTTAAAAACATATTTAATTCGAGCAAAATCACAGATTTTATCCAATTCCTTAACTCTCTCTTCTGGTAATTCACCATCTAAAGGTTCATCAAGTACAGAACCGTTTGTAAGAAATTTTTCTGACATCTCAACATACTTCGTTAAATCATTATAACGTGGACCATAACCTCTTTTAAAAGATTCATTACGTAAGTTTAAAATAAGCAAAGGAATATTGATATTCTCTTTAGGACATACGCGCTTGCAGCGTTCACATAGGAAACAATACCAAATATCGGAATCTTTTAAAACATTTCTGTCTCCTCGCAATATTTTTCGTATAATTTTGCGAATATTGAAATTTGAAATTTTAGATGCAGGACAGCCTCCGACACACTTTCCACAATCAATGCATTGGCGAATATTTTTATTTTCCTCTACATCCTTAACTAAACTCTCAAGAAAGTCATAAGTCCATTCTTCATCAGAAGTATCTTGCATAAGATTACTCTTCAAATTTAATTAATTACTTCTCTTTCTATTGTAAAATATTGTGTATTGTAAAAAAATTATTAGATTTTGGTTTAGAAAAATAAAACATAATTAACTTAATGATTATAAGAGATTTTAATAATAATTAACCATTTAGAGATTTTATTTAATAAAAGCGAGATATAAATTACAAAGAACATAATTATTCTTTAAAAAAATATAATATTCGTAGTTAGTGATAATTTTGAAATATCATACAATTATTATCGGAGCTGGAGTTGGTGGATTGACAGCTGCCGCTAAACTCGCTTCTAAGGGAAAAAAAGTACTGGTATTAGAAAAAATTCACCATATTGGTGGAACAAGCCATATTTTTAGGAGAGGTGATTTTTATTTTCCAATGGGACCATTATCATTTAGTTATCCTAATTTTGTTAATAAAATGCTAGGAGAGATTGGTATAACTGAAAAAATAACTTATAAAAGAAGCCACTTTCAACTTATATCTCCAGACATTGATATAATTTATTCTAAACCTTTATCAGAACTTCAAAAGACCTTAATAAAAAATTTTCCAGAAGAAAAAATAGGGATTTCAAAATTTTTCTCAATTCTTATGGAATTAATTAGTACTATTAAAGAGATATATAATTGGAATCCGGATTACAGTATAAGCAAAACAAAATCCAATGCGAAAAAAAAACTTTCAGAAGCAGATAAAAAGAAATATAATTTAGTCAATAAATATTCAGAAGTCTCTTCTAAAGAAGTTTTAGATGAATATATTAATAATTTGACTGTAAAAAAATTGCTTGGTTCTCAAGGTACTTATGATCCCGTTATGTCAATGCTTCATTTAGCGTTTATGTGGAATTTAATGTCAGAAGAGGGAATTTGGTTTCCTTCTTGTGGTATTCATGGAATTAATGAATTATTACATAATTCTATACTCTCCAACGAGGGGGAAGTTAAGCTTAATAGACCTGTTAGAGAAATTCTAATCGAAGATAATTATTCAAAAGGTGTGATAACCGAAGATGGAACAAGATATTCATCAGATTACATTATCTCTAATGCAGACTATAAAACAACTTTTTTAAACTTAATTAATAAGGAAAAAATCCCCTCAGAATTTTATATTGCTATCAAGGAAAATTCATATACGGGGTCAGAAATTTGCGTATATCTCGGGATTGACCCTAGTAATATTGACTTAAGCAAAATGAGGGCAACGCACCTTTTCTATAGGAAAAAAATAGAAAATGCGAAGACTAGGACAAACGACAAATTCAGAGAAGATTTCGAAAATAGAGAAATTGAGATATGTTTATGGTCTGAAAAGTTAGATGATTTTGCACCGAAAAGCAAAAAAAGCATTCTTTTGAGAGTTAATTTTCCTTATGATATAATGGAACCATGGAGAAAAGGTGTAAAAAGAAGAAAAGAAGGATACAAAGAATATAAAAACAAATTAGCTGATAAATTAATAGACGTAGTGGAAAATATTTTACCGGGTTTCTCGGGAAGTATTTTAAAAAAGGAAATCGCAACTCCTCTCACTTATCAAGATTGGGGCAAAAGATATAGAGGTTCAATCGCAGGTTGGTCAAGGGATATAAGGAAAGTTAAAGCATTTGATCGACAACTATTGATCACAACTCCAATCGAAAATTTACTAATGGCGGGTTTATATGCGAGTAAAGAGTTATTTTTAGGAGGATATCCGATTTCTATGTATACCGGAATTTTAGCTGCTGATTACATTTCATAAATGAGAAATAATTGTTTTTAAAAATCTAATTGTGTTTAAATTTAACAATATTGATTTAGTGAAAGTTTATAATAGATTACTCTGCAATTCATGATAAATTTGATAAAATTTGAAATTCAAGTAATGATTAACATAATAAAACAAAAGCATTATTTGGTCCAAAATGTTATTAAAAAATAAAAATATCGTTATCACAGGATCTGGTAGAGGTATTGGAAGGTCGGTTGCTATAGCTTTTGGTAAGGAGGGAGCTAATGTGGGAATAACATCCAGAACTATCGAAGAATTAGAAATAACTTCAGAAAAAATTAAGCAGGAAAATCCAGAAGTTAAAGTTGTTATTAAACCTGCTGATATAACGAATTATTCTGAGGTTGAGGATCTTTTTAATTATTTTTCGGAAAAACTAGGTACATTAGATGGAGTTATTGCTAATGCAGGAATAGCTGGAAGATGGGATACTCATGAGTTCAAATCCGATAAATTCTCCCAGATTCTTGATGTTAATATTTTAGGAGTTTTTAATACTTTTAAAGCTTCCTATCCACATTTAAAAAAGGACGATAAAAGGGATAAAGCACGGTTTATAATTACTGGAAGTGCGGCTTATCCCGCAGCTATGCCTAAGTTTGCTGCCTATACAGCTACTAAATACGCAGTAGTTGGATTTCAAAAATCATTAGCTTTAGAATATCGGAAAGAAAACTTCAATATTAATATGGTTCTCCCTACAATGGTCGATACACAACTCTTAAGAGGAGATAAAGCAGGAGATGGTAATGCACCTCCAAGTGTTATGCAAGCTGATGAATTAAATGATTATTATCTCTTTTTATTATCAGATAAGGCAAACAGAGTAAATGATGAATTAATTTATCCCAACGAATTCGAACAATTTGTTGATTTACTAAAAGAAATTCCCGATGAAAATAAAAAAGATTGGGATAATTTGAAAGAATATTTGGAAAAGCATGAACCTAATATTTATGAAAATGTTAAGAAGCAATGGAGATTAGCACGCTACTTATTGAATAAACATAATTAGATTCAATTAATATTTCTCTTTATTTTATTTTGAAATTAATTTTTTATAATCTTATATGAAAGTGGTGTTGAATTATAGAAGAACTTTTATATGTTTAAAGAAAGTAAATTATTTATATTAGTCAAATAAATATATAATATAGAAATTCCAAGTGTAATCTTAATTGAGTTTCACGAGATCTTGGAAGAGAAGGAAGCGAAATTATTTAAATATTAGGTTAAGAAACAAATGGTTTTAGTCAAATCTGGTAAGATTTATATAAAAATTCTCTATTTTGGAATGTACGCTTCTGGTAAGACCACGATACTTCAAACTCTTTTTAAACTCACCAAACAACAGAAAAAAGACATTGTACCTGTTGGAAACTTGACTCAAATTGGTAGAAGCAGTGGGTCAACCCTCTATTTCGATCGAGGTCTTTTTCAATCTAAAAAACAGAATAAAGTTTTTTACATGGTGTATACAGTAGCCGGTCAAAAAAGTTTTTCTTCTCTCAGAGAAAGAGTATTCGAAGGCACAGATGGAATTCTTTTTGTTGCTGATTCACAAACTAATTTAATTAGAGAAAATATCGAATTTTTAAAAGAATTAAAATCATTGGCCCAACAAAAACTAATCAAAGAAATTCCCTTAGTTATAATGCTAAACAAAAAAGATTTAGAAGAGACTATTACTAAGAAAGATTTCGAACAAATATTAAAAGATGAGAAATTATGGTATAATTCTGGAACTGACTTAGCTAAATGGAATCCTGAGATTTTTGAGACATGCGCTTTATATGATAAACAACAAAACATATATGAAAGCTTTCAAGAATGTTCCCGGAGAACAGTATTATACCAACTCTATGGAGAAGGAAAAGCGCCTTCTAATAATGAATGAGTTGAACTTCCTATAAAAAAAATAAAAAAAAATTATTAAATATCCTACTCTTTCTTTTGGAATATTTTTTTTACGAATGGTGGTAATATAAAACCTATATAGAATTCAATAGCACTTAAGATCAATATACTTCTTACAACTCCTACAAAAATAGAAATCACGGGACTTGTTAAGAGAAGGCCTAAGATATCTGTAAAAATCAATCCAGTTACAGCATCAAGGAGTGCACCGATACAAAATGATATAAAAGCTGCCATTAAAAATTTCCCTTTGACTTTCACTTCTGGGCTTTCAGATTTCAATGAATTTCTAGCGAACAAAACACCCGTTATTAATAAAATAATGACAAATCCTACGAGATATAATGTCAAAAATTCTTTGAATTCAATTTGAAAAACACGTTGATATTCTCCGAGATAAGTTTCTATATCTATATTATAGAATATGAAGAACGTAGCTTCAAATATTATAGCCAGTACTAAAAAAATTGCTAATAGCAATTTCTGCTTATCTTTGTATAATAATTCGCTAAAGGCCCAAATCCAAATCAGAAGGAAAAAAGGGAGCAAAACATTTCCTATTAAGAGATATAAATCTATTGGAATGCTAGATCCTCCAAATAACATTATTAGAAAGCTAATTGAATCTGGAAACCAAGGACTTGCGAGACCAATCCATGAAAATCCCATTAAAATAAATATTTTTGTTTTAAATTTAAAATATTTTAAGAGAATGGTTATACCAATGATTAATGAGATAATTACAAATAGAAGGCTAAAAGTACCTTGTACTAAATCTATAATCTCTAAACTACCCAAAGTAACCAAAAAAAAACACCTCACTTTTTTAATTTATATTTGAATAGTAGAAAGTTATGTATTTATACTTTTTTTACTAAAAGATGAGATTACTTCAAAAATTATTAACTTCTATTAAACAATAATAAGTTTTTTTGTCTAAGTGAATTAAAAATTTTTAAAATTATGATTGTTTATATTATTTCATAATTTATTGTCGTAGTTTCCATTAATGTTTCGATTAATATTTCAATATGAGTCAAGTATTCATTTAAAGAAATTTCTCTTTCTTTATATTTTGAAATAAGATGCTTTATAATAAAAGAAGGAACAAATTTTATGAATCTTATATCAGTTAGGAGAAAGACCATCCCATTTGATTCGAAAATAAAGTGCTGAGCCAACATATCATTAAATAGACCTTCATTATTATTCAAAATATTCAATGTCTTTTTAACTGAGAGACGGTTCTCTCTTAGGGTTTTAATCAAGTTTAAGACATTTTTATCAACTAGGAGATTGAGTATGGTATTCAAGTTATTTTCTTGTGTAGTATCATAAGTGTTGAAAAATGTGATTAAAGCATTTTTATAATTATAAACAATTTGATTTCTAATCGATTGTTCAATGTTTTCAAAAAAAGATGAGATGTTTTGAGGAGGTAATCTTGAACATGTTAGATCTCTCATAAGAAAGTAGCAATCCATACTTCCAGGAATATTTTTTTTAAGTATAAGTTTTTCACGAATAAAAGCCATTAAAATAAGATCAATATTTATGGTGGAAAATCCATATTCATGTTTTAAGATGTCTTTTAATTTATTCTTTGAAATTACTCCATTTCGTAAAATTTTTAGAATAGTAAATTTAATCTTATCTTTAAAAAACGTTAGTAAATTCTGTTCATTATCTAATTTTGAATAATTTTTAATAGAATTGAAAGCTTCAGAGATAGCTCTGGTTATTTTATTGGTATTAATCAATTGAATAAGATTTTTAGATATATTGGCTAAAATATCAGGATACTCAGTTATAATTGAATCAATATTATCTTGCTCTTGATAAACCAAAACCAAAAAATAGATCTCTCCCTCATATTTCTGAATTATGGAAATATATCTCTTATTTGCATTTTCAGGTACGAACTCAATCATCTTTTCTTCTTTATTGAGTTCATGTTTTGCCCAAATTTTGAGAAGAAGATCTTTGGATAGTGAATCCTCTTCTGGAGGATATTGAATTATTTGTTCGGGCCCAGTACTCTTATTCCAATAGATAATGGTGATTCGTTCCATTTTCTTAAAGAATATATTGAAGATTATCTTTTAAATTTAGTGTGTTAGATCACGAGGATTTCTATTGATTAAGATTATTGAAATTATTACTAAGATAATAGAAATAAATAAAATTAAAGTAGGAGTTTCAGAAAGAATAAAAAAAGAGAGTATTGTAGCAAAGATCGGCTTCAAAAAGGCGAGAGACATTGCTTTTGAAACTTCCATCCTATTAATGCCTTCAAATAAAAGCCAAATACCTAAACCTGTAGATATTATTCCCAAAAATATGATCCAAAACCATTCATAACCAGAATAATTAAAAAATGTTTTTACTTCTGGTGAAAAAGGTAATATCACGGAAATTGTAAGGCAAGCAAAAAACGAAGATAACATACTATATTTCAACGCACAATTGGAAATATCTTGTTCAGATTGCTGTATTTTTTTTCCAAGTACAGAATATAAACTCCAGACAATAGAACCAATTAAGACAAGAAAATTCCCTAATAAATATTCAAGTGAGAAGAATCCAGAGAAATTAAAATGAGTCATTAATATCGAAATTCCGACAATTCCAATAGAAATCCCAACAAATTTATACTTTAAATTATCTTTTTCATTTAAGAGAAATATAGAATAAATAGTTATCCAAATTGGATATGTGGTATAAATAGTTGCAGCTATATTCGCTTGAGTAAATGTGATACCGAGAAAATAGATTACATTGGAAAATCCAAATGCAAAGCAACTTGAAATTAAAAATAAGCCCAAATTATTTTTTATGATTAAAAACAACCCCTTAAAATCTCTTTTAATTGTTAATATTAATAATAAAAAAATCCCCCCAATAGAGAATCTAAAAAAGGATAGTGAGATAGGCCCCACGGCATTATTCAGTAATTTAACAATGACTTCACTGAAAGACCATGTGAATACTGCTAGAATCATTATAGAATATCCTTGATATTTGTTTTGCTCAGTCATTCTAGATCTATCTCTTTGGTTAGATTTGTAAAATCTATTCCTTTTTATTTTTCAATTTTTTACTCCAATATTTACTCGTTATATAATAGGTGATAAAGATAACACCTAACACAATCGCAATAATTATGAGTATAAAATTGAATGATGCCGCTTGTGCTTCTATTTCTGAAAGAGGGAGGGATGAAAAATCAATAGGTAGTTCTAAACCAAAACTTGCCCCTAAGACAGAATAAAAAAATGCCCGAGGAATACTTCCAATAAATGTTGCTAGAGTATATTTTTTTGAATCCAAATCCACTATTCCACTCGCATAACTTATAGGATCAAATGCTATAAATGGGAGAAATCTTGCAATTAATATTGCTCCAAGACCGTATTTATGAATAAATTGATCCGCCATATTAATCGCCGTCTCTCCTACCAATTTTTCTGCTAATGGTCTACCTCCTCTTCTGCTTATATAATAACAAAGAACTCCTGCAGCAAGTGAGCCAATAATTCCCATAATCCCTCCGATCCATAACCCCCATATCATCCCTGTAGCTAATAACACTATCTCAGATGGAATAGGTATTATTAAACCTTGCAGTCCCATCACCACAACGAACAAAAACACACCCCATATTCCTATACTATAAATTGGATTTACGAACCAATCTATCACTAAACGATAAAGAATAGTGGAATCAACAAATAGAAGAATATACACTAAATATAAAGAAATTCCAACCAAAATTAAAATAAATATCATGTATATAATAGTTTTAGCGTCATAGGAAGAGAAATCCACCAAATTTTTGAAATACTCTTTTATTTTTACAGAAAATGTTCTCTTTTCTTCGGATGAATCCCTTTCTTGCTTTTCATTCATTCTTATCAATTCTTTAATATCAAATTAAGTAATATTGCAAATGTTTTTTATTATTAAAATTAATAGTTTAATCAATTAATTTCGCTTTGATTGTAATAACTGTTATATTTGATAAAGATTTTGCTATTATTTCCTTCAAATAAGCATGTTTATTTAGAGAGATAATTATACATTAATTTTTTTCAATCCTTTTTCAGTATATAATTAACAATGGACTCAAAGGCTAAATCAACATTCATTCCAGACTTAGAGGAGACTTTTATATAATCTACAAATCCTAATTGCTCTCTTTTCTTATTTGCAAAAAGATCTCCGACGATAGAATATTCGGAAAGATCATATTTTGCAGCAATTAAAATAATCGGTATTTCTTCATTTGAGGAGTTTCTTTCTTTAAGAATTTTTACCCATTTATCTAGATTTACAAAACTAGTCATACTTGTAATATCAAATAATAAAAGTGCGCCACTTGCTCCACGCAAATATTTATCTATCATAAAAAAAAATCTCTCTTGACCAGAAATATCCCACAAGTTTAATTGGCAGATAGTATCTTCCAGTTGGATCTCTTTAACATAAAAATCTGCCCCAATAGAAATCGTTGAGGTGTCTATAAATTCCCTATTAATATATCTATGCAAGAGAGTTGTCTTTCCAACACTTCCATCCCCAATTATGACAACTTTAAGAGATATTTGATTCATTTGTAATAAAGTAAAATTCTTTCTTAAAGATTAAAAAAGATATTTATATTGAATTCTCCCTCTAAATAATTTTTTTTGGTTTAGTGTATTTGAAATAAAAATATATATCCAGAAAATTAATATCTCTTTCATTGATTTTTTCAAATTCGAAGAGAAAAAGGTAAATACAATATTATATTTCCTTGAAATATAAGTTGAATTCAGAAAAAGAATGAAAAAACCTAAAATTTTCGCGCATAGAGGCGCATCGGGTTATTGTATAGAAAATACTATTAATTCGTTTAAAGCTGCTGTTGATATGAATGCTAATATTGAAACGGATTTACAATTAACTAAAGATAATTTTCTGATATGTTTTCACGACCTTGAATTCAAAATTAAAGACCGATGGTATAAAATTAAAAATATAACAATTAAAGAGCTAAAAAGATTAGATTTCAAGGATAAACTAAAAATTGTTACTTTGGAAGAGGTATTTGAATATTTTAATAAACATTGTTACATGGATTTTCTATATAGTTTCGACATAGTAGATATAAATGCGGGAGTTCAAGCCATAGAATTAGCTAAGAAATATAATATTTCGAATAATATTATTATAACAGATACAAGAGTCAGAGTCTTATCAAAATTAAGAAATTTCAATAAAAAAGTGAAATTAGTTCATACAATTCCCCATAACATTCCAATTTTAAAAGAAGAGAATATATCTTTTAAATTTTTGAAAGATATTACTATCAAGGCCTTAAATATCAAAGCAAATAGATTTTTGGAAGAAAATATTAAATTTATTAACAAAAAAGGTTTCAAATGCTTTGTCTGGGGCGTAAATTCTAAACTTCGTATGAAAAAAGTCTTGAACTTAAACAAAAAAGGTTATTCTGTCGAAGCAATATACACTGATTATCCAGATAAGTTATATAAACTTAAAACACAGATATAATATTAATTGATTTAATAATATAAAATAGTGATTTTATTGAGATGGATTAATAGAAAGTATCAGTTAATATTTTATTTCTCTATTGTTAGTTGGATTATTTTAGCCATTGTTTTTGGTTTTTATGATTTACAAATTTCAAGATATATTGCTAATCCAAATTCTATTGCGGGAATAATTGGAAGAGATTTTGGCGAGGCTCTTGGATTTGGCATAATCGGGATAAGTATAGCGATATTGATTGGAAAAAATTTTAACAAGATTGAAAAACAGAAAATAGGCATTTTATTCCCAATACTTAGTGGTTCGATATATTTGATTATTGGTATCCTTTTTTTATCGGTAAAAAGTATTATAGATAGCTCAAGTATGATTATTTTTAGTATTATATTTCTTTATCTTACTTGGAAAAAAGATTGGAAGAAGTATAAAACATTTGCATGGATAACTTTTCTCGTATTTATTATTAATGTTCTTCTCATTATCCAAATATTTAAAATTGCATGGGGACGTGTAAGATTTGAAGATCTTGCTCCAGATTATTCTGATTATACTCCGTGGTTTATACCAAGAGGTTTTACAGGGAATAAATCCTTCCCTTCGGGACACACATCAACATCATTTATTACTTTAACTCTTTTATTATTAATAAGCAACTTGAATTTTAAAAAAGTATATAGATTTATGATATCTTTTATAATAATTGGTTGGGCTTTATTTGTTGCAATTTCAAGAGTATTGATAGGAGCTCATTATGCATCTGATGTTTTATTTTCAGCAGAAATATCATTGTTGCTTACAGTTTTGTTGGCGAATTATCTTTATAAAGAAAAGCAAGATTAATATTCTAATTTGATGAAGTAAAATTAAAGATATTCACCTAATATAGTAAGAGATTTAAAAAAAGATGAAAAAAATTGTAGATAAGATATATTATATTGGAATTTTCGGCTGTCAAGTTTATTTAATTAACACCCAAAGTAAAGAAGGATTAGTTTTAATTGATTGTGGGATGGATTCCGAGATAATAGAAGATATCTCTGATGAAGGATTTAATCCTAAAGATCTTAATCATTGTATTATCACTCACTGCCACATCGACCATATCGAAGCATGTCATGAACTCAAGGAATTCATTCCAGATATTAAATTTTACGCTCATGAGTTAGACGCGAAACCTATAGAAGAGCGAGGACATGACCAACAGACTGCTGCATCGTGGTATGGAAAAAATTATGAACCAGTAAAATTATATAAAAAATTTACTAAAGATATGGAAACATTAATTTTTGGGGACTTAGAATTTAAAATAATCCATACTCCTGGTCATACACCTGGCTCTATTTCCATACTAGTAGAAAGTGAAGGAAAAAAAATTTTATTTGGGCAAGATATTCACGGTCCTTTTTATGAGAGTTTTGGCTCGGATTTAAACGATTATCAAAAGTCTATGCAGAAACTTCTGGAATTTGAAGCTGATATATTATGTGAAGGGCATTATGGAATCATAAAACCTGCAAAAGAAGTTGAAAAATATATTAAAAATTATATGAGACAAAATCTTCCTTAAATTCCATCTTTATTTTTCATCAATTTTTTCTTTTAAATTTTTATGGATTAGGGCCCCTCTAATTTGAAAATTTACTTCCAATCACCCCTCTAGGGATTTAAATATGAAGCAAATTATTCATTTATACTTATATGAAAATGATAATTAAATAAATTAAGAGGTGAAATATGAGTATTTTTAGAGAGTTATACGATATTTTTAAGGAATTTTTTAATGGAACGATAAAAAAGAAAAAACTTAGAAAACTGATTGATAATATGGTTATTGCCATTGAAACTGATACAGTTACGAACTATTTTCCATACAAGTTTAAAAAATTAGAGGGCTTAGCGCTATCAATCAATTTAAAGGATCGCAATGAAAAAGAATATTTAAATAAATATTTAGAAATTAAAAGATATTATAAAACTCATTTTAAAGATATAAAATTAACCTATTAGTACAAAATAACCTTTATATTATTGCTTTATTAGAATTTATACCTTATAAGGCTTTATCTCAGGTACATTTTCTCCTGCCTTTTTCATATAGTTTTTTATCAGTTCTCTTAATTCTTTTCTGATATCACTATAACTTGGATCCTTTACCAGATTTTGATGCTCAAAAGGATCATCCTCTAAATCATAAAGACAATCTTCTATATATTTGTCGCTTTTCATGAAAAGAAACCCCGATTTCCTTGGAGCTCTAATTGAGTATTTCCATTTTTTAGTTCTGAGAGCTCTTCCGACTTGAGATTCAGATATTTGAATAAATACCTCCTCAGGCCAATTCTCGTACTCTTTATTAAGTAATAATTGCAATGGTTGTCCTTTCATTTGCTTAGGAACGTCTACTCCAGCGATTCTTAGAATTGTGGGTGAGACATTGAGAGTATTGACCATTTCATCAATTTTTTTACCCCCTACGAATTCTTCTCCTTTTATAATAAGAGGAATATGAATGGATGAGTCATGACAAGATCTCTTATATTCCCAGTTCCTCGTCTTAAAATGGCATCCATGATCACTCATAAAAAAAATGATAGTGTTCTCCAAAATACCTAATTCTTTTAATTTTTCATATAATCTTTGAACGTTTTTATCTATACTATTACAGCATCCCAGATAATCAGGATAATTCTCTTGCCAATCTCCTTCTAGTCCTTTTAAATCACCAGGAATTTTATAATTTTGAAATTTCTCTCGAGATGATTTTGGACCTACAAATTTTTCCATATCATTTTGTTGATGAGGTTCTAAATATGATAAGAATAGAAAAAATGGTTTATTTTGATTATAAGAATCTAAAAAATCTAAAGCAAAATCAGTCACACAATCAACTCTATATCCCTCAAAATCAATTTTATTCATATCAGAATCGAATAAATGTCCTCCAAAAGGATGTGAGGTGAATTCGAGTAAATCAGTGGCAAGCCAAAAGTCTTTATATCCGCCTCTACGCTCTGGAGGTATCGGTTTATCTTGAAAATCTATTTGCTTTTCAATATCCTCTTTAGACGGTAATATAGTGGATGCTAAATGCCATTTTCCGATATATCCAACGAAATATCCTGCCTCAGAAAGATAATGAGCAATCGTTCTTGAATTAAGAGGCAATGCGATACCATTTCGATAACAACCCGTTTCGGTTGCATATAACCCCGTTTGTAGGCAAGATCTAGCTGGACCGCAAACTGGTTGAGACGTAAATGCATTGGTAAATTTTACTCCCTCTTTTGCTATTTTATCTAGATTGGGAGATATATCCAGTTCTTGTCCATAACATCCTAAAGTATCATGTCTTTGCTGATCAGTAAAAATGAAGAGTATATTTGGTTTGTTCATATTATATTAAAAGATATTATATAGAATTTGAAATTAATCACTATGATTTCTCAATTATTTAATTCTAAATTATAGAGTGCTTAATTTGAAATTGATGAGCTCATTCGAAGAAATTAAATATCATTAATCGTAGAAATTATACAAATGATTGCCGAAAATTTATAAAAGGATTTAATAGGGCTATTAAGATGAGATCGAATAAAATTTTGATAAACATTTATAATATTAAAAATGTTATTTTTATAGTATAAATTTTAATAATATTTAATTAACAAAAAAGTTGTGAAAATTCAAAATTAGTGAAGATAGAGATATCTGTCCAGTCTGTGGTTTGCCAAGCGAGCTGTGTGTATGCGATTCACTTAGCGCTGATGAACAAGAGATAGTAATTTCAAATGGCAGACGAAAATGGGGTAAAGTTGTGACCTTGATTTCCTTTAAAGGAAAAACTGATGCTAATTTAGATCAAATGTTAACTAAGGCTAAAAAGAAAGTTGGTGCAGGTGGAACTTTACGTGGAAACAACACGGTCGAATTACAAGGAGAGCATAAGTTCAGAATGAAAAGATTTCTCATAGATATGGGATATGATGAAGACAGAATCAGAATAGAACAATAAATTTACTAAATTAATTTTCTACAAAAACGCTTCTTTTTAATATTATTTTTTTTATTTTTTCTGAGATTATTCATAAATTGATTAAAATGGAAAATTCGAAAAAAGAAGTAAAATATTTATCTTTTTAAAATTCTTTTTCCACTAGATATAAATGTTAGACTCTAAAAACTTAGGATCTCCTGAGGAATTTTGGAAATATTTTCTAGAAATATCAAAAATCCCTAGATGTTCAGGAAAAGAGGAGAAAATAAGAAAATATATTAAAGATAAAGCAGAAAGTTTCAACTTTGAAGTAGAAACTGATCCTGCAGGTAATTTAATTGTTGATATTCCCTCATTGAAAAAAAATGCAACTGTTTTTATAATTCAAAGCCATATGGATATGGTTTGCGAAAAAAATGAAGATATAGAACATAATTTTTCTAAGGATCCTTTAAAACTAAAAATAATTGAACTAAATGAAGAGAAATGGGTGAAAGCTGAGGGGACTTCTTTAGGAGCTGATAATGGAGCTGGATTAGCTCTATCATTGATATTGATGGATAAGATTCATAAAAATGAATTAGAATTGGGGAATATAAAAATAAGACTAATTTTCACCGTTAATGAAGAGTCTGGGTTAACAGGTGCACTTCATATTGATGATAAATATATAGAAGGGAATTATTTGGTCAATTTAGATTGTATGGACGCAACCAGCATAGTAGTTGGAAGTACAGATTGCCGATATTCTATAGTAAATATGAAAATAAACCGAGATTCAAAGATTGAAATTACTGAAAATTATGAAGCTCTAAATTTATCGGTATCTGGATTACTTGGTGGTCATTCGGGAATTGATATTGATAAGGGAAGAGGAAATGCTATAAATCTATTAGCTGAAACACTAAAATCTATTGATGAAGAATTTGGGTGTCTTCTGATATCCTTAGAAGGAGGTGAAAGTTTCAATGCGATTCCGAGAGAATCTTCTGCGAATATCTATATAAAGAAAGAGCTACTAAATGAAATAAAAAGTTTAATCAATTCATTAGAAAAATGTTTTAGAAATAGATTCGAAGGTTATGATACCGATATAAAAATTAATATTGAAAGAATTAAGAAAGATGACATTAAGGTCAATATTTTTCATAGTGAAAGTCAGAAAAAAATTTTAAATATTCTTTATCTCCTTCCTTTTGGTCCTACATTCTTGCATCCATATATAAAGAACCTTGTTCATACTTCGACTAACTTAGGGACTGTTAAGTCATGGAAGAATAAAGTTCAAGTCGAAATATATCATCGGAGTTTTTCTCAACAAAATATTAAACACGTTTCAAATAGAATTAATTCATTATTAGATTTAGCTAATATCCGATATAAAATCAGCGAAGTAGGTGAATTTACCCTTTGGAGCCCTGATCTCAATACCGAATTTTTAAATTTTGCAAAAAAAGTCTATAATAAATTATATGGTAATGAGCCACAAATAAGATCTGTCCATGCTGTGCTGGAATGTGGTATTTTTAAAAGTAAATGTCCTGATTTGGAAATTATTACTTTAGGTCCAACTATAGAAGCGTGTCATTCTCCAGATGAAAAAATGAAAGTTAATAGCGTCCAACATTCATGGAATTTTTTAATTGCTCTTTTAAAGCAAGTTGAATAAATTAATCTTTTTTTTATTTTAATTGTCGAGAGATCAAAATCAATAGCAATTGGTTATTAAACTCATATAAACAAAATTAGAATGTAATCCCTTTATTCATTCATTCCAATTAAGACAATGATTAAATCTGGGGAATATAATATATATATTTTAATTAATAATCATCCATATATGCATCTTCAATATCTATATCCTCGTCTTCCCAATTATCTTCCTCGATGTCATCCCAGTCCCCATCATTGTATTCATCAAAATCTTCATCATATTCTTCTTCAGATTCCTCATCCCAATCATCATCCCAATCTTCTTCCTCCTCAGGACCATTTATTCCTAAATTCTCCATTTATATAACCTCCATTGTTTATTAATTGAGTATTATTATAAATCATATATTTCTTCTGAAATTACATATCATAACTTATATTTAAATATTACTATTTCACTTCGAGAGTGTTTTCCATTACATATTTATTCTAAAAATTGGTTAAGTTTAAATCGTTAAAAAACTATGAAATTTAATCTAAATCTATGGTTATTCAATATATTTAGCGAGAACAGACTAATATTTAACCGATCTAAAAAAAAAGTTTAAATGAAAGCACAATGCAAATTTGTGGAACATGATACATAAAATGAGAGATTATCATCTGCTAAAAAAAAGTTTGATCTCACTCTTTATCTTTTCAAACTCATGATCTTCAAAAGGTTCATGATCCATATCTTTAATTACTATTAATATTAAATCCTTATGTTGGGTTTTGACGAGAAAATTTACTTCTTTTAATGGAGTTATTTTGTCAACTTCACCAATTATTATCTTAAATCTATCATATTGAAGTTTTTCTGCTACTTGATTCAGATTTAGATGATTCTCTGATATTTCTTCTTTTGTTGAATTGATAAATTCCTGGATGTCATCAATTCCTCTAATGCTGGTTGGTAGAAATTTTTTTATATATTCTAAAACTCTTTTAAAATCCTCTTGAAAGACATGTTTTTCCAAATCTATAATAGGACTTATCAGTAAAAGACGATTTATAAGATCTGTTTTATGAGTTACAAGCAAAGCAATATAAGCTCCCAAATCATTGGCAATTATATTTATATCATCTAAATTGAAGATATTTTTATCTGCCATCTTCTTTACGAATTCACATACACTTAATCCATCAGAGACTTGCGATCTCAGAGATAATTCACCCTCACTTAATCTATAGCCGCGAAAATTAAAGATTAGGAAAGCATAACCCATTTCTAATAGATACTTGTAATCTCTTATAATATTTTGAAAGGATATTAGTTGAGGAAATTCATGAAAATACATTATGAGAGGATATGGTTTTAAAAATTTATTAGGTGGAAAGTATAGAATCCCTCTTATAATCTCTCCTTGATTATGAATTTCGATTTTAGAGACCTCAAATTTTCCGTCATATTGTTTATCTGTGAACTCCATGCTATTATCATTTATAATAGATAATAAACAAAAATAAATTTTCTAGATTATTTTCTTATATAATTTATTAGAAAAATTAATTTGCCAATTAAAATTAGGTTTTGGTAAAAGAGATAAAAGGATGTTTGAAGATTGGCATACTCATAATCGTCTTTGCCGACATGCTGAAGGAAATATTGAAGATTATATACATTCAGCAATAAATAAAGATTTAAAGACTATAGGGATTAGTGATCATTTTCCCTATGAATTCTATCAAAATTTCGAAAGAATTCCATACCAAGAATATAGTATGAATCTTACCGAAATTGGTAACTATATAGAAACAGTTGAAGATTTAACAAAAAAATATCAGCAAAAAATCAATATTAGATTATCTTTTGAAGTTGACTATATATTGAATCAAGAAGATTTATTGAACACTCAATTAAATAAAATAAAAGGTAAATTAGATTATATTTTAGGATCTTTACATGTTTTATATTCTGAGAATGGGCCTTGGTGTTTTGATGATAGTCGGTTTCTAAAAGAATTTGACCTATATGAAAGTATTGATGATGTGTATCTTGAATATTATGAAATGCAGCTAAAAATGATTGAGAATAAGAATTTTGATTTTGATATTGTCAGCCATCTTGATTTACCGAAAAAGTTTGGAAGATTACCTGAGAATAAGATTTTAGTTCAGGAAGGAGTTTGGAAAGTCTTAGAAAGTATTAAGAAACGAGATCTAACCATAGAAATTAATACAAGTGGATTTAGAAAGGAAATCGGAGAACAATATCCAAGTATAGATATAATTTATAAAATGTATGAATTAGATATCCCAATTGTCTTAGGTTCCGATGCCCATAATCCTGAAGAAGTCGCATATATGTTTAAGGATATGATAAATATACTGCAGGATATCGGATATTCTCAATTAGGTCATTTTAAGAATCGAAAAAGATGTTTTGTTGATATAAATTAATCCATATTTAAATTAATCTTATGAATAGAATAAAAAAAGATTTATGCGAAATTTGCGGAACTGAACTTAATTATGCTTCTAATCAAGAAGATTATAGAAATATGGAATGTTATTTTTGTAAAAACCAATTTAAAACAAATGTTTTTTGTCCAAATGGTCATTATATATGCGATCAATGCCATTCAAAAGAGCCTATAAAAATAATTAAAAAGTTTTGTCAAAAAACTGATCTAAAAGATCCTTTTATAATTGCTGATAGAATCATGGCTCACCCAAATTTCAAAATGTATGGCCCTGAACATCATGCGTTAACTCCAGCTGCCATTCTTACAGCACTTAAAAATAATAGAATAAGGAAACCAACAGGAGAAATAGTAAGTATTTCGGATATAAATGAAGGTATTGCTCGAGGTTCCAAAATTCCCGGAGGATATTGTGGTTTTTATGGAACATGTGGAGCCGGAATTGGATCCGGTATTGCAATAAGCATTTTTACAAACGCAAATCCCTCCAAAGATATTCCAAGAAGCTTAGCGAATGAAATGACCTCAAGATCTTTAGAGCGAATTTCTGATGATTTGGAGCACTGTTGTAAGAGATCAGTGAGGTTATCAATTTGTGAAGCTTTGGAGTTCCTAAAAGAAAAATTTGATATATATTTAGATTATGAATCAAAAAAATGCATTTTTTCTTCTTTAAATAAAAAATGCGAAAAACTAAATTGTCCAATAAATTAAAATAAGATTATATAAAATTGACTTAAATCTTCTTGCTTCTTAACCAAGTTTCCATGACAGCAGATTGGAATAATTTAATATGATTAGGGTCCCTTGTTTGGAAAGTAAGAAAATTATTATCATCACTTCCGATAACTGCAAATAATAATTCTTCACCATCTCTCAAAATTACATATCTATCTTCTCCCTCATAAAGGCGAATAGATATATTGTCTAAACTTTCCAATTCTTCTAATAATTCCGAATGTAATTCAATTCCAGGATTAATAAGGCATGAGATTTTCATAATAACAGAAGATCGTATCTCGTAAAGATATAAATCTTGCAAATCTACGATTGATGGTACTGCGATCATTACGCTATGAAGAGCCTTTCCTAAAACATCTCTCATTTTTTCAATAATTTGGTCCTTTGTAATTTCTACTTTAGTATGATCAATTATTCCCATAGAACTTGATTGAGTAGTTGATTCTCTTATTTTTTCGATTTCAGCTTCCAATTTTTCAAAATCTTCATCTGATTTTTCCAATTCTTCGTTTAAAATTTTAACTTTCTCTTCAAGTTCCTCAATTATTTTATTTCTCTCATCTAATAATTCTTTATTTACAGAAGATTTTTTGATTTCTTTAATTTGTTCCTCTTTTATTTTGATTGATTCTTCCAATGTTTCAACTTTTTCATTTTTCAAATCTAAAGAACTCTCAAGAGTCTTAAGCTGTTCATTTTTTAAATCCAATGACTCTTTTAAAGTAATTATTTGTTCATCCTTAAGCTTAATTGAATCTTTAAGTGTTTTTACTATTCTATCTTTGTTTTCTTCCATGGTCTAAGTCAAGTTTTATGATTAATATATTTAATAAAATATTTCTTTTTAATATTATATAAAGTTTTGACCATCATTTTTATTATATCCTAAAAAATTCTTTTTATAGATAAATATTGTTGTTGCTTCTTAAAACTCTCTGGATTTTATTTGGCGATTAACTCGTTTCTGAGAAGTTTCTCATAAAGTTCATCATTACTTTTAGTTTCAAGAAATTTTCGTGAATATTTGAAATGCTTGTGAATAATCTCTATCATTTCTTTTCTCTCATTTTTGGAAAACTTTCATTAAACTTGTTCTTCATAGTCAATTTATATTCTCACATTTAACTCATTAATATTTTTAATTATTTCTTTTTTTCAATAATCTTTTGATTCTTTCTTTGCTTTTTAACAATTTTATAAAAGGAGTATTAACCCTCTATATCATACAAAAAAATATCGAAAATAAGGATTTTTCATCAACATCTTAAAATTATTTTGGAAAATTGTGAAAAAAAAAGCCCAAAATAAGAAAAAAATCGGTAAATAGGGAGTTCGAAACTTTTGAATTACAAATAAAATCTTAATCAGAAATTATGGGTTACCTTTTTATCCTTTATTTGAGAAAATTAAACAAGAAAAAAATAATGATTCCCCATTACCATTGGCAAATAAAAACGAAGAGAAGAAAAAGAATTCAGACGATGATATTTCGGAAAAATTCTAATGTAAGAATCCCTAAAGATCATATCAAAACAAAAGCCATTGATAATCCACAACCAATTTCAAGATCTTTTGTAATAAAACAGAAACGCATTAAGGAAATGGAATCGATGGTTGGAGAAAAAGGTCGTTATTCCACCGAATCAATACGGATATCTCGGTCGGAGTTTGATTTAAAAGAGTTAGATCGCCTTGCTAATCGCTCTCGGGCACTCGCGAATGACACATTGTATTTATTACGGCAATATTACTTTTTTCATAATACGAAAGATCTTGAGAAGAAAAAACTATATCGTAAAAGTATAGAGAGCAAATTTTACAAAATCATAAAAGAATCCGAATATCCCAATGAGAAAAAAGAGCGGGCGATAGAAATGTTGGATGACTTATTCGTCAGATTAAGGGCTTTGAAGAGTACTATTCCAACGATAATGAAATTTATGGAATCTTATAAAGACATCGGATATAATTTAGGACTAATTTCCGATCCTCGCCAATCTCTAAACGACCGAATCAACAGATTGGTTTCCAAATTTATCGCCACCCCACCGATCAGTTTTTCCCCTTCAAACGGGCTCCCCTCCAAACCATTAAAAAGGGAAGAAAGGCTAAATATAAGTAAGATTAAACCACAAAAATATCAAATGAGTCCAAGAGATTTTTTAGCAATGACTCAAACTGCCTATGTGTAGTAGTACTACCTAATACCGATTCACGAAAGTGTTGAGGTCAATAGAGATGTGCACTCTTAAAAAGGCATAAAGTTTAATCTAAAGTTTGAAATTCCTAAATTTATTATCGGCTTACATAAATCCATTAAACATAAAAATGTAATCTTTTATTAACATGATATGAATGATGGGAAAGATTTAGATCCTAAAATTGCTAAATTAGAAGAGGATATAAGAGATTTAATTAAAAAGAAAATAGAAGAATCTGATGGTCTCCTATCGATCGTGATTGGAACACACGGGGGAACTCTTATTGCAAGTGAATATAAGAAACCAATTGGAATGAGAGAAAAAGAATTAACTGCTGCTAATAGTAGTATATTATTTCTTTCTTCCAAATTGCTGAAAAATTCATTAAATCAAGATATTTCATATGATTTGATAGCAGGTAAAGAAAAGATTGTTCTCTCTATACTAACTGAGCATATTACCCTAATTGCTCACTTAAATAGAGAATTAGCTGAATTAGAAGGAATAAATACATATATCTCAAGTTTGAAAGAATTTTCACTCAAGTTATCTGCGATCGTGGAAACTTCTGGAATTATTAAAGAGGAAATCTTTGTAAAATTAAAAAGAGCGATTCCTAATGCGATGGTTATTGCTATAATTACAAAAGAAGGTATGCCTATAAAAGTTCAATCAACAATGGCAGAACCAATGCTCTCTGCTATGATTTCAGCCTTGTATAAACTATCAGGGATATTATTAGAAAAAGGAGGTATTGAATATACAGTTATTGGAGGGACAGCAGGATCTATAATAGTTCATGAGTTAGATGAGACTCGAATCTTATGTGTTGCGGTACCTGAAGGGGCAGAAGATAAGAAATTAGGAACTTATATCGCGAAAATTAAATCTATAGTAGAGAAATAGTCATTCAATAATTTGAAATACTTTATCAGCAATTTTAAGCGCACCAAAATATGATTTTTTATAATTCTTATCCTTGTATAAAATAGTACAAATTGGTTGATCCTTTTTTATCTTTTCATTTGGGGGTGTTTTATCATGGATATTCTCGATTTTATTAATTTTCTTAATTTTAGCAACATTAATATCATCAAGAGCAAACAAAATCAATTTCGTGGTAAATAATTGATTTTTATTATTCGTTAGTTGATCTATTATTTTGTTCCATTTAGAAGAATTAAAACTCTCTATATGTAAGAATAATAAATTAAGATTTAACGATTCCTCAGATGCACTTATGGATCCAGGTATTCTGGGATTTATTTCCATAAGAAAAGGTTCATGATCCTTAAAAACGAAATCCAATCCATTAATACCTTTTAAACCGAGATTTTTAGCTAAATATGAGGAAAGTTTAGAAATTTTAATAATATCTTGGTCAGATAAATTTGATGGAACCACATTACCGCAATACATAAAATCTTTAGGAGGATTCAAAATCTTTAATCCAATAATTTGTCGGTTTATTGAGATTACTTGGCATTCCTTTCCGTTAGCTATAATTGTACAACTGATAGGAATGCCATCAATATATTCTTGTATTAACCAGTCTTCTATATTGTCTGTCTCATTTATTAGATTAATTTGTAATTCAAATTCATCTATATTATTGATTTTATAAACGTTTGTACCACCAGAACTGGATTTCTTTTTTAATATTACGGGATAAGATATTTCTACTTGATTTTTTTTAAAATCCTTTAAAGGTTTAGTATATGGAATCTTAAAGTCTTCAGATTCTAAAAAGTGATAAATATTTCTAATATCTCGTGCTTGTCTAATCACTTCCAAATCATTATTCAAATTTATAATTTGATAATTATTCTTCAAAATATAATCCAAAATCATTTCTCGTTCTTTAAAGGCATCGTCTAAGCCGCTTCCAATCAGTATGTAATTGATATTTGGATATTTTCCCAAGAGGCTGATAGTATACTTGACCAAATAAGATTTATAATCTTCCTTAATTTGCTCATATCTCATATCTAACTCTTTTGTTACAATCATACAATCTTTAACATATGGGTAAAGATCAAGATCTCCAAAAAAATCCACCGCAAAAACCTCAAAACCTGCTTTAAATAAGGAATAAGCTAAAGGTCTAGTATTAAATCCGACAACTAAGATTGATTGATTCGGTCTCTTCATAGAATTGGAATGTAAGATATTAATTTAAAAAATGAAATTGTCCTAAAATAGTTTATATTCTCGGAAGTATATTAATCAGATTTCTGGTATATAAAAAGAACTTTCTTATTTCAGTCTAAGTTGTGAGAATACGTAATGGAATCATATAAAAAAAATTAAAGGATTTTTTTTAATTTTAAAATTAAATTTTCTGGATGGTATTTATCAAAGCGATAAATTTCTGCATTTCCATATGTTTTAAAGTTCTTTTTAATTTTATCAGCCGAATATGGATGTACACCTAGAGCTTGGGTCGCATAACTCTTTTTAGGTTCAAGCAGAACCATATGTACATTTTGTCGGGACAAAGTTTTTGTAATAACCTTTAATTCTTCTACCATTAAGTTATAATCGCTCTCTATTTGTGCTATTAAATCTGGATGCTTCACTGAGATATTTGCTCCGCAATCAGAACAAATAAAGATCACAGGAATTATATTTCTATTTTTTAACTTTTCAATTTTTATTAATTCTTGACACTTCTTTAATCCAGCTGCCATTGGAGTATAAGATTTTCCCTCTAATTTTTTTAATTTTTGGATCGCATTTTGAAATGATATTGTTGGTTTTTGGAGGACAATGGCATCTTTTCCCCTAAACACAATTAAACAAATTTTATCTTTTTTACGATAACCCTCTCTTTGCAGTGATAATATTACATCAGTCATTTGTTTTATCACATAATACATTGAGGCAGAACTATCAAGAACAAAAAATAAACATAAGGGAGCACGATATTCATAGATCTTATCTTTTAAATCATATTTATCAAATTTTATAGGAAAATCAATCTCTGTTTTATTATAAACTGAATTTTTTAAATAACTCCGTATAGTGGCATCTAATGCAATGCTTTTGGGATGTTGTCCAATAGGAGAGCGAAAGGAGACATATCTTCCTTTTTGCGAAGAAGAAACTTTTATTCTTCGACCAATTCCCCTCCCTCCATAATTAGAAATCTTTCGTTCATTTCGGATATTATCTAAAATAGATGTCATTTTTTTTTCCATTTTATAGATTAATGGAAATGGATCAAATCCATTATTAGTGAAATTAAAATCTTCATCTGAAGGAATTTCTTTAACTTTCCATCCTTCAGCAGGTTTTGGATTTCTTTTTCTTTCGTCTTCATATTTCGGATGTGGCAATTTTTGTTCCTTCGTCTCTGGTATATCTACTTTATCAGGATCTATTGATTGTCGTTTAAATTCTTCTTGCGGTTCGTCCGAATGTTTCAAAGGTCCTTCTGTTTCCCTATTAGGCTGATAAATATCAGGATCTTCATATGCCTCTCGAATTTTTCCATAGACTTCTTTTATTTTAGTTTTGATTTCTTCTGGAGTTAATTCATAATGTAAGGATTTAATTCTATGTTCAAAAACTAAATCCATAGCAATATCAAGATCTTTTTCTATAAGATGATTCCTATTGCTAAATGCGGCATGAGCTCGAGCACAACGAATGAAGGTTATATCCGCCCTCTGTGAAAATATATCTAATTCATTAACCGTTCTCGCAACTAACTCATAAATATTACTTTGTATCTTCACTTCTTTAATTAATCTCCTTGCTTGTAATAATTTTTCTCTTAATTCTTTTTGTTCCTTCTCAAATTTTTCTATAAACTGCTTTGGATTATCATTAAATTCAATAACTCTTTTTGTGATTTCCGCACGTACACTGGGATCACGGGGCGCTTGAATTCTCACCTCTAAACCTAACCTATCGGCTATCTGTGGTCGCAATTCCCCTTCTTCTGGATTCATACTGCCTACTAGTACAAAACGCGAAGGATGCATTATTGAGATGCCTTCTCGTTCAATTATATTTACACCGGAAGCAGCAGCATCAAGTAAAGTATCTACAATATGATCCTGCAAAAGATTAATCTCATCAATATAAAGAATTCCTCTGTTTGCTTTTGCTAATAATCCAGGATGAAGCTCAGAAATGCCTTCTGTGAGTACCTTGTCAATTGAAAGAGAGCCTGTCACCATATCCTCCGTGACTCCTAATGGTAAGTTAATTAAACGCATGTCTCTCTTAATAACTTCAATTTCGCCATTCTTTTTCTTCTCTTGACATTCAACACATAATTCATCCATATCTGAATTCGGATCACATGAAAATGGACATCCTTTCACTACTTCGATTTGAGGCATCACTTCTACCAAGGATCTAACTGCCGTGGATTTTCCCGTACCTTGATGGCCGGATAAAAGTACACCGCCCACTTGCGGGTCAATAACGTTCAGAATTAATGCCATCTTCATTCTATCTTGACTTAGTATTGCTGTGAAGGGAAAATTCAATTTTCTCAATTTTTTCACCTTATAGTTTTAAAATCTTAGATATTCAAACGAAAAATGAAATAAAAAGTTTCTAAAATGAAACAAATTGGTATTGATATCATATCAAATAGAAAATAAGAATCTTTATTAGAGAAATCATAGTCAAAATCATAAATATAAATTAATGAAGTGATGAAGTGTGAATGATGAATTTATATTATGCCAAAATTGTGGTGAAAATGGACCGGATGATGAAATTTTTTCATGTAAAAATTGCGGAAATATGATATGTGATCAATGTGCCCGTATCTGTAAAACATGTGGGGAGTATTTTTGTGATGCTTGCTATATTGATCATGAATGTGTTTAATGAGTTTATTTGAGGAGAAAATAAATATTCCTTTCTAGAACATTAAAATTACTTTAATAGAGAGATATCTATAAATTTTTTATTAATCCTTTCACTTTTTGGATTTAAGAGAAAATACAAATTTCTATTGTCTAATATATTAATCACGGATTATAAAATATGAATAGATATAAATTAATTAATATAGCAAAAACATATCTTAAGTCCGTGTTTTATTCTCTTTTACCTAATAGAAATGTACCTCTATGGGCGCATTTATGGGTTACTCATCGATGTAATCTAAGATGTGAATATTGTTATGTCTCCCGCGAAAAATATCCTGAGATGAATACAATAGAGCTTAAAAAGGCAATTAAGCATATTAAAGAAAAATTGCATTGCTCTTTTATCGCTTTAATGGGAGGTGAACCAACATTAAGACAAGATTTACCCGAAATCATTAAATATATGACAGAATTAAACATTACTTCTTTTTTAACCACAAATGGTACTTTACTAACTGAGGAAAAGATTTTTCTGTTATGCGAGGCAGATATTGATTTTTTAGAATTATCTCTCGATGGGATGAAAGAATCCCCAATTAGTCAAAAGACCGGTGATAAATTAATGGAAATCCTTGATATATTAATTGATTATACTAAAAATTATGATGTAGGACTTTCAATTAATATGGTTATTACAAAACGAAATTATAAAGAATTATATGATTTGATTCGATTGGTCTCGGGAGAACCTATTTCAATAACAACAGGGCTCTATATCCCCGATATCCTATCAAAAGACAATATTGGGAGTGATCCATTCGCATTTAGCACCCATGAGGATTTAAAAAACCTTGAAAATTTTACTAACAATATTATCAAACTGAAGGAAAAAGGTGCGTTTTTAGCTATGGATGAAACTTATTATCAGAAATGGGTTCCATTCATTAAAGAAATGTTAAAAAAGCCTAATCAAATACCAGAGATATTATGGAATTGTAAAGCTGGAAAAAATTTTATAGAAATTGATTGTGATGGAAGAATTAGATATTGTTCTTATCTTAATGAATTAATTGATGAAAACTTGACTATATTTGATTTAGATTTGTCATATTATAAGAAATTGGAATCGAAATTCCAAAAAATGTTGAATTATTGCAATAGAAGATGTTTATCAAACTGTTTTTATCAAGTGAGTCTAATAAAAAATCATCCTACTAGATTCGCAAATGATTTCGCATTTAAACATGCTATGCCTTTTATAGATGAACTATTTGATAAAAAGAGAACTATTGAAAAAAACCTATTAAAAAAGAAATGGCGTAAAGAATTCCAATTATAGGAATTTGAAATCTAACGGAAAAATATCTTATCTTATTATAGGTTCAATACTTGTAATTCTTAAAGTTTAGAATTTATTTGCTAATTCAGTGAATTTATCATCCAATTGGGCAACTTTTTCATCCCATTTAGAGAGAATTTCCTTAACTTTAGGAATTACTTTCTCTCGTTCCTTAAATTCTAGGTAATCCATAAATTCTTTAATATTTTCAATATTAATATAGGTTTGAGCTACAAATCTTCTGATATCTTTCACTTGGTCTTCTAGAACTTCTTGAGTTCTGTGTCCTTCCCCCTTTCTGATCAGAGTTTTCAAATACTCTTCTGTTCCCAATAATTTCGAATTTAACTCATTAATTTTATCATTAACAAATTTTGAATATCGATCTAAAATATCTTTTCTTGGGAAGAAATTCGTAATATCAATAATAAATTTTTGAGTTTGCTTGATTAATTGTTCCATATTTTCATATCCATCTATTCTATAATCAACTTCATGATAAGAGGCTTCAATACCTCGATTAACATTATCAAGGCGAAAGATTTTAAACCCAGGGTCATTTTTCAATTGTTTAACTGGATTTCCTTTTTTTTCTGGAAGCTCTACTTGTCGAATAAGTCGAACTGGATTAAAGACCAAAGAAATTGCTTTTGGATTATTTTGCTGATAGGAAAGCGTGGTTTTAACATCAAGTTGGGACATCATAACTTTAAATCCTGGATGGCTATGCCACCACCCAATAGTAAAATTTCCTTCAGAGAAAGCTTTATCATCGATTAAACTGAATAATTCATAATCTTCTGTACTCCAATAAACTTTATCAATAATGTCCTCTGGTTTCTTTTCTTGATGGGTTATTGGATAAGCCTTAGAAACAATTACATCCTCACCCTCAATATTTCCAATAAAAATTCCATAAACTTCTAGCCAATCATCTTCTGGAATGCGAGTGTTTGCAAATCTAACGGCTGCGGCTACTATGGTTTGATATTCTTTTTTCGGTATAATTACAGTCATTTTTTAATTAGTAAAGTATCTTTTCTTGACTTGGTTTATTGATACATAAAACTTCTTTTATTTAAAAATATGGAATTTTAAAATTAATTTTCAGTATACGCTTTTTTTAGGATAATTTAATATTTTTAGTATAATCGAATTCTTCTAATTATGTAAAAATATAAGAAAATAAAAAAAAGATTAAATTTTATTTTTATTTTAATAATCCTTTAGATTCAGTAGAAAAGCTATAAGTAATATTATACCTCCATAACCAAGAACAGGATAACCTGCGGCGTTGGGTGATATCCACGTAAAGACTACGAATCCAATAATAAGCAGAACCCACCAAGAAAAGTCTAAAATTTTCAGATCAACAAAGTCAAAAATTAGGATTATCAATAAAATAATTAATATTAAACCGAAAACAGCATTAACGATGAGAATTGGACTCCCAGACAAAAATAACACAAAGCATTCATAAACTGTGAAACCCGCACCTACAAGCGCTAACATTTTAGAAGCCTTATAAGGTTTTTTTTGCATCACAAAATCGATTATTGCGGCAATTAGTAATAAGATACCTGGGAGATATTCATATTCTACAAAATAGGGTATGGGGACGGGGTCAAAGAAGTAGGCTATCAATACTAAAACTACACCGAAAATAAGCATTATCCACCATTTCCAAGGAATTTTAAGAGGTCCAAAATCTACTAATTCAAATGTTAGAAAAATAGCAAAAGCAATCGCTAATAAAAGCGTTCCTAAGAGATAATGTATTAGGAGAAACGGAAACACATAATAAAAATATCCTATAGATAATGAGCCTATATACAGCATAGCGATAAATGCGAGCAATTTTGGCGCAGCTGCTTCCCTATTAGTAGTTGTGCTTCTGTTTGTACTTACACTTGTTTCAGTCATTTTTTTTTCACTTTTTTTATTATTTAATTGGAAACCTTTAAATTATAATTAAAGCTAAACTATGCTTATCAGTTTAAAAAATTTTACCCTTCTTTTATTATATTATTAATAGTATTCAATGGTAAAGTCTTAACTATACTGATGCTTAGTAAAAATCTTAGAGAATCTCCAATTTCTGAAATCATCTGTTTCGCTAATTGTTAGTTTTTCATATTTTTCATTTCAAAATAAAAAACCCAATAACTTTTCAAAATAAAAATATAATAGATTTAAAATCTTAAATTACTATAATAAAGATAATTCAATATATTAGAAAAAAACAATATATCAAATTGATCTAGAAAGGTTATCAAAGAAAATGACAGAAAAGGGATTTGAACCATTATCCTCGCAACTGGGTATACCGGGCACCTCTTATCGACTCCAATTGGGGTTAATTAATGAAAAATGGGCATCGAGAATATTAAAAGGGAACAATATCATTGATTCATATGTCTATAAAGATGAGGATGTAGAAGGAGGGTTTCCAAATCAAAATCTTATTGTTGGATGGGTTTTAAGGACGGTAGCTATTCCCAACATTAATCCTCATCAAGTAATGAAAACAACTCAAGCATTAATGAAACAAGCACGTGAAAATAAGGATAAACAAAAAGTTGTGGCGCCTATATCAGAAACAAAAGAGGTTGAATTAGAAAAAGTACCTGAAGGTGAAATTAAACGTCCTAAAGCTAGTGGATGGGTTAAAGAAGAATCACCCCAATTCACTAGTGAAGAAGAAAAACGCAAGGCGTTTCAAGAGAGTGTGAAAGCTAAAAAGGAAGATGAGACAATTCAATCCCAAAAAGGAAGACAATTACACTCCATACCTAGTTCAGATCAAGAAGAAAAAGCCGGTAAAGTTTTTTGTCCATTTTGTGGAAAAGATTTAACGTTTGTCTATTGTCCTTATTGCGGAAAAAAGTTACCACATAACTAAATTGTATTTTTCTCTTCATGATTTATTTAAATTACTTTTTTCAAAATTATTAAGTTTCAACAGTCAAAATCAATAATTATAATTTTATATTTAAAAAGATAAAATGTAGCCTAAAAAATATATAAAGTTAATTAGATAATACTTAAAGATATGATTATGATTAAGAATATAATATTTGACCTCGGCAATGTATTAATTAATTTCAAACCGGAGTTATTCTTATTAAATTTTACAGAAGATCAAAAAAAAATAACCGCTTTCGTGAATAAAGTCCCAAGAAGTAAAATTTGGTTTGATCTTGATAGAGGGAAATTTTCAGTTAACAAAGCGTATGAAATATTTTTAAAGAAATATCCCGAAAATAAAGAATTACTTGAGAAATTTTTTGAGGATAATCGATGGATGGAAATGCTTAATCCCATCACCCAAAATGTCGAAATTGTTAAATTATTGAAAAGAGAGGGATATAATTTATATATCTTATCAAGTTTTATTAAAGAAGCATTTGATTATATTGAATCTCGATATAATTTTTTATCCATATTTGATGGAAGAGTTATATCGTATCAAGAAGGAGTAATTAAACCAGAAGAAGAGATTTATCGCATATTGTTGAAGCGTTATAATCTCAAACCCGAAGAATGTCTATTTATTGATGACCATAAAATAATTTTAGAACCAGCAAAAGAACTCGGTATGAAAGTAATACATTATCAAGATTCTAAAGATTTAAGAGAAGAATTAATCAAATTCTCTATAAAAATTTAAGGTTAGGTAAAAAATTCTAATTGAATAGTGTATTAATTTGAATAATTTAGAAAACATTTTTAAAACTATAATTTGTTTTAATGAATATATAGAATTAAAATCTACAATTAAACATAATTAGTTGTGATAAAACATGGGAAGCCGTAAATCAGCTATGTCGGATGATTCTATTGTTATAATTAAAGCTGAAGCTTACTATAAAATGTTAGTTCATATTTTGAGATTTGGGGCAAAAACAATCCGAGGAAATGGTTATAAAGAAGTAATGGGAATATTAATTGGCCATTTAGAGGGGGAAGGGGCGATAAAAAATGTAATAGTTGAGGATGCAGTGCCTATTTCCCATGGTGGGTCAATTGAAGTTAGATTTGCTCCCGAGGATTATGTTAGCTTCTCTATGATTGACGAGAGATTTGCTAAGGAGAATTTATTTAGCGTTGGCTGGTATCATTCCCATCCTGCTCTCGATATCTTTTTTTCAGGTACAGATATTATGAATCAATTAGGATGGCAAACAGCTAATCCTAGTGCTATAGGAATTGTTTTCGATCATACTTATTTGGAAAAACCAGGAGATTTAGGTTTTCGAACTTTTCGATTAGATGATCCATCTAAAGGAGAGTCATCGGGGTATCATGAGGTCAAAACAAAGGTCGAAGAGCCGGATAGTTTAGAATTTTATAATAAAATTATAGATTTAATTTCGAGTATTTATACTGGAGAGCCTCCCATTCTCGAAATAAATGAAACCACTGATATACTGGGAGAGATAGCTTTCCCCTCTGATGGGGAGTTAATGGTTAAAAAGCCAGAAATAAGTACTAATAAAATTTTAAACGATTTGAAAATTGGTCTGTTTAATATTTTAGAGGCAATATTAGAACCGATCTTGAACAGATATAATGAATGGGGTCAAAATCTTTTAACAGAAGTTGTGAATCAAAATCTTTCTTTAAAAGATAATTTAATCAATGTTAAAGAAATCCTTAAAAATCAATTTAGAGAGATTCAAAGGGATTTTAAAACCAACCTCAATGACTTTTTCAATGATTTGGAATTTTTTATTGACGATAAATTAGATATGTTTGATAAAAAGGTCGAAGAATTTAAAAATTCCTTAACAAAGTTAGAAGAGGATTTATCAAATCAGATAAAACGCACGATAACTGAAATATCAGAGAAAAATATTGATAATATTAATGAAATTTATCAAGAAGGAATTAGTAATTTTACCGAAATAAAAAAAAATAGTGAAATAAATGAGGATTTAATAAGCAAGCAAAAAAGTTTATTAAATACTTTAATTGAACAACAAAATATTATTCAAGAAGATATAGAAGAGGAAATTTCTACACATTTATCTAAAAAAGCTGAAGAATTTGAGAAAAAATATCAAATAATTAATAAAATTATTGATAAATCTGAAAAAAGGGCTGAATCCCTACAATCTAAGTTCATGGATTCATTATCAATATTGGAAAGCTCAGTGGACCCATTAAAAGATAAAATAGAAGGGTTAAATACTGATAAAAAAGTGCTCCAAAATAAAATAGATAAAGCTCATTCAAAAATTAATGAATATGAAAAACAGATTAACGATTTAGAAAAGGATAATGAAAAGTTAAAGGAAGATCTTAGTAAATTTAAAGAGGAAAATCAAAATCTCTCAAAAAAAATTAAAAAATTAGAGAAAAAGGTGGAAAAGACCCATGGATAATGATGAGAAAAATGAAATATCAGTAATTATTAAAAAAGAAGCATTTAGAAATATTTTAACGCATATTTTACGATTTAGTCATGGATCTTTAGAGGAAAGCTTGGATATAATGGGATTTTGTTTAGGACATGTTGAGAATCAAAAAGAAATCATTATAAAAAACGCTATCCCTGTCTCTCATGGTAATCAAATTGATATACTTTTTTCCCAAGATCATTTAGATATAATAAAGAAAATAGAGGAAAAATATCAGACACAAAATTTAGATTTAATTGGATGGTATATTTCTCACCCTTCAAATGGATTGGATTGGACAGAAAATGATATTCAACATCACTTAATCATACAAAATGAAAGTAGACCTAATGCATTCTGTATGGTTTTCGATTCCACTCAACTTAGGGAAGGTAAAGATTTTCAATTTAAAATTTATCGCTTGAAAGATTATAAAGATGGAAAAGAAAGTAAAAAATCGAAATTAAGCTATACAATTGAAAAACCAAATAGTCTGGATTATTTTAAATGGGTTCAAAAGTTTGTCGAAGATTACCATAAAAGTAATCCTATATTAATAAAAGAAATTGAAGAAGTTTTGGAAAAAAAACCTGAGACATTACAAGAAATACCTTTGAATGAAATTCAGGAATCAGATGAAGATATGCCAAAAATCTCTTCAGAATACTTAAAAAGAAACGATGAATTTGCCGATATCTTAAATAATCTATTTCAAACCGAAATCAATCGATGGATGGAAGAGATTAGTGAAGGTACTATTCTCGGCAATGAGAAGTTACTAAACAGTACAATTAAGATGAAGAAAAATCTTTCTCTTGGTATGGAAAGACTGAAGAATTGGTTTCAAAATCTATTAACGGAACAATCTGGTGGATTTAAAAAGATTGTACAAAATTATATTGAAAATCGCATTCAGGCAATTTTAGATTTGGAAAGTAATATTTCTGAACAATTTCAGTTGATATTAAATAACTCCATTGAAACTATCAAGAATAAAAATGAAATATTCAGTAATCAAGTGAAAGAGAAAATAGAGGATTTAAAAAAAAAATCGGAGGACGTTTCATCTTTCATCTCCAACAATTTGAATGAGACTCAATCGATTTTCGATGCCAATCAAAAATTAAAGAATGACATCAAAGAATTCTCAGAAAAAATAATTCAAAAATCAAAATCACAATTCGATAATATCGTGGATCAAGAGATAAATAGAATGAATAAAATAATTGAAATTAATAGAGATATAAATCAGAAATATAGTGATATTGAAGAAAATGTAAAGAAATTAGAAAAAGCAATTCTAAATCTCAGAAATTTATAAGAATCCTTTTTTTATATAAAGTAAAAAGATTAGGGAATCAAATATATTATTGAACTGATATCGCATCAGAAAAATTTTAAACTTGAGACCATTGATACCCTTAATTTATATTTTGGAATATTAGTACTTAGTCTTTTTAATTCGTTTCGTTTCGCAAGATTACTCAAAATTCTCCCTATCTTATCTACTTTAATATCAATTCCGTAATTGTCGCTAAGAACGGAACTTATTTTATAAGAGGATAGGATTACTACTTCAGAAATACTTTTTTCGCACAATAATTCGATGGCTTCTTTAATAAGTCCTAATAAGCTTTCCTTATCATCAACTTTCTTTTCCATCTTTCTCAAATTTAAATTTTAATGATCTATATTTAAAACTATTATTAGATATTTTTTAAAATTTTCTTAACTAACTTTTTTATAATAATTCAGATTTTGAACTTTTATTCTCTATAAAAAGAGAAATGAAAAAAATATTTAATCAAGGCTTGAAATTATAAATTAATATCAAATTGAAAAAGAGAGATCATAATCTGAAAAATAAAAATAATTTAGAAAAAATTAATTTTCTTTTTGAAATTTTAAAATTATATAATTATAAGATTATCTAATAATATACCATAGAATCAAAAAATGACTAAATCGAACAGTTTTAAAAGAAAAATAAGAAATTTCATAAGTGAAACATGTAAAAAACTGACAAATACAGCCGATAATATAAAAAATGAGGTTATATTTAAGAAAGTATATCTGAAAGGGGAAGAACCTCCAAAATCTTATGCATTTCAAAAAAAGTTTATTGGACTTTACATATTTTTCGCAATTGTATCATTCTTTTTATTATGGGGTGTAAATAATCCCAAAAATATAATAATAAATTATTTAACTTTTGGCAATCCCTTTGCATTTGGTAATGCGACAATAGCTATGTATCTAGTTTTATCTTTTATATTAAGTATTGATAAAATAAGATATTACATTTTTGAAGAATTTAGCACTATTAAGCAAATTTTAATATTTGGGGCGATATTCGCTGGACTTTTTATATTATCCTTATTAGTCTCTACAAATATTAATTTTATCAGTTTTTTATTAGGATTATCGTTTATCTGGATATTATTATTGAGTAGCAGATTTTATATCTATTCAAGAAAATTTTCAACAAAAATTGAAGCACAATTTATCCAAAAATATTCAATATTAAGATATCTGATAATTCTAATTATACCAGTAATTCTTTTAGTTATTTTAGTTATAATTTCCATATTTTACCGTACATTTTTAGTTTTTTTATCTCTTGACTTTTTCGGTTCAAGTAGTCCAAGTGAAGCCGTAAGAGTGTATAATATTGAGATGAGGATTGTAATGCCCCTTATTTATTTTAGTCTAGTTATGACATTTGTATTTATAATTCTTGAATTCGTCTCAACCCGACGTAAATTAGAAAGTAGGAGGTCTGGAGCATTTGATAATTTCACTTTTTCCTTAATTGTATTTTTTATTTTTTTCTTTCAATTGTTTCAAATGAGTATGTTTTTGATATTAAGACCTGAAACTATTGATGCTTTAAGAGCAACTATAGGGGCAACGGGAACCACAGTCACTTATATTTTTATCTTAGAATTTGTTATTTCAATGGTTTTTCTTTATCGAGTCATTCTTAAAATTGGAAAATCCTATGGATGGAGGATATTATTTTTTAAAAGAGATGGTTTAATCTTATTTTTTCTAAGTTGTGTTTTAGCTCAAACATTAACCAGATTTGCTTTATCGAATGAAATAAGAAATCAAGAAATAACCGTTTTAGGCAATATATTTCTGGCGGATAAATATCTGGTATCAATATTAATGATCGTTTTTCTTGGAGCTACTTTATTAATATATTATATAAAACCGCACCAAACATCAATGTTCCTAAGGTTGCAAAAAGAAACTGTTAGCGAGGAGGAGAAAGCGATGGATATGATCTATAATCTAATTCGGAGAGAGTATATACGAAGAGGGGAAGCTTTTCCTTTAGAGATTCTGGAACGGGAATTAATAAAATCTACAAAATTATCAAAAGCTATAATATACTCCTTAATTACGAGATTAGTTGAAAAAGATGTTGATATTGTTTTAAGAGAAACTAAAGATGATTATAATAGAAAAATAACGTGGGTTGATTTTGTTTCAGTGACTGAAAAATTCGAAAAACGCGAAAGTGCCGATAAGAAAGCTAAAAAATATCTTTCTGAGAGATTAATTGAATTTACTTCAGTTAAAAATAAAGATTTGAGTAAACTCGGAAAAAACTTAAAAAATGCGAAAGCATCTGACCAATTTATAGATTCTTTAAGGTTGAATTATGATAAAAAACAAAACGAGGCAGAAAGAGATAAACAAATTAAACAATTAAGAGAATTTTCTTTTAAACCAGAAGATCTCACAGACTATACCAAAAATATTTTGATACAAATCATAAAAGATGAATATGCATATAGAATTGAGCAAACAGAACATTATGAAGATTTTTATATTCCTATATCTGAAATTGCTAATATTATTCAAAATAGAACGAAAATTACCCCAGGGAATCTTTATCCGATTCTTGAGTATTTTAACAGAAATGATATAGAAATACAATTAGTGGAAAATGCAGAGGATTCTGAAGATAAAAAGATTAGGATTATACCATTTTCAGATGATCAAATGAATTTCTTATTAGCTCAATTTAGACCCGATGAATATATAAAAATAAGGTTTTATATCACAAAAAATTTTCTCATATGTGTGGAAAAACATAATCCCACTAAAAATATGGTATATCTATATAGGAATAAGGAAAATAATAAAAATTGGAAATCTCTTTTAGGGTATTTGAGAGATAATATTGAATCGTACACTGAATGTTTTCTCTATAATCAAAATATAAATGAATTGATAAAACTAATAAATTTAATAAAAAATAGTAAAAGCAAAAAAGAAAAAGACTCTAAGAGGCCTCAGAAAAATTAATTTCGACATTTGCATAGGAGAAGAATCAGGAAATTCAAAGAATACCAAAAATAAATATAATGATATTTCTTACTCTCATGATTAGAATATTTTTAGATCCTTTAATATTTCTTTGATTATAATATACCAAATAGTTGAAAACCTATTTTAATTAATAATTTTTTATGCTTTTATTTTAATTCTGAATATTCTTTTTTTTAAATAAATTAACAAATTAATCCATTTAAAATTTGTAAGGTTTGATATTATGGAAAATAATAAGGACGAAAGTAAAAAAATGGGCAAACAAGAACATCGCAAAAAAATGATGCAAGATTTTAAGAGGAGATTCTTTATCTCGTTGGCTTTAACGATTCCAATTTTAATATTTTCTCCTACAATTCAATCTTTATTTGGTATTTCGTTTCAATTTCCCGGTATAACGATAATATCTTTCGTTATCTCGTCAATAATATTTTTCTATGGAGGATATCCTTTCTTAAAAGGATTACTTGATGAGTTAAAGGATAAACAGCCAGGAATGATGACATTAATCGCGATTGCGATCAGTGTGGCTTATTTCTATAGTACATCTGTTGTATTTAATATCATAGTAGGAAGGATCTTCTTTTGGGAACTTGCCACTTTAATTGACGTTATGCTAGTAGGACATTGGATAGAAATGAAATCTGTCATTGGTGCCTCAAGAGCATTGGAAGAATTAGTTAAAATTATGCCAACTGAAGCACATCTTAAAAAAGATGGCGAAATTGTTGAAGTAAAAGTTGAAGAATTGAAAAAAGGAGATAAAGTACTTGTTAAACCGGGAGAAAAAATACCCATTGACGGAATTGTTATAGATGGAGAAACTAGTATAAATCAATCTATGATTACTGGAGAATCAGAACCCGTACCCAAGAGTAAAGATGATGAAGTTATTGGAGGTTCGATTAACGGTGATGGATCAATTACAGTTGAGGTTAAAAAAACCGGAGAAGAAACATATCTTAATCAGGTTGTAGCAATGGTATCAGAAGCTCAAAAAAGTAGATCCAAAACTCAAGACTTAGCCAATAGAGCTGCTTTCTGGTTAACTAGTATATCTATATCAGTAGGAATTCTGACATTCATTGTTTGGATTTTTATTAACCCTGATATAGCATATGCTATCGAGAGAACTGCAACTGTAATGGTTATTACTTGTCCACATGCTTTAGGTCTAGCTATACCTTTAGTAGTTGCAAGATCTACCTCACTCGCCGCTACCTCTGGGTTATTAATTAGGGATAGAAAGTCTTTTGAATTCGCGAGGAACATTGAAGCAATAGTATTTGATAAAACAGGTACATTAACGAGAGGGGAATTTGGTGTAACAGATATTATTGATTCTGAAAGCCATACAAATGAGGAAATTTTAACTATTGCCGCTTCTTTGGAAACTAATTCAGAACATCCGATAGGAAATGGAATTGTGAATTCTGCAAAGAATAGAGATATAGAATTTAAAGAAATAACGAACTTTGAAGCAATTCCGGGTAAAGGCATAAAAGCTAAAATTGAAGACACAGAATATAAAGTAGTAAGCCCCGGTTATTTAGAAGAAAACGATATGGATTTCAAAGAAGAGGAAATCGAGGAGGTTAAAAAGCAAGGTAAAACGATAGTTTATTTATTAAAGAATGAAAAGATAATTGGGGCTATTGCTCTTGCGGATATTATTAGAGAAGAATCCAAGGATGCAATTGATAAATTAAAATCTATGGGAATTAAATGCATGATGCTTACCGGAGACAATAGATATGTTGCTCAGTGGGTCGCCGAAGAATTAGACTTGGATAATGTGATTTCTGAAGTATTACCAGATGAAAAGGCAGAGGAGATCAAAAAGGTGAAAGAGGATTATAAAGTCGCAATGGTTGGGGATGGAGTAAATGATGCTCCAGCTTTGGCTAATGCAGACGTTGGGATTGCGATCGGAGCTGGAACTGACGTTGCCATAGAAACGGCTGATATTATTCTTGTAAAAAGCGATCCGAGGGATGTGGCGGATATAATTGAATTATCTAAAAAAACCTATTCAAAAATGGTTCAAAATTTATGGTGGGCTTCAGGATATAACATAGTTGCTATTCCTCTTGCAGCCGGAGTTTTAGCTGGAGTTGGAATAGTTCTTCAACCTGCTATTGGTGCATTAATTATGAGCTTAAGCACAGTAATAGTTGCAATCAATGCTCGGCTTCTAAAAAAATGAGATCAATAAAAACCAATGACTCTCCAAGTATTTCTGCTAATAAGAAAAATATCGAAAGATTATTTCTTTTTATTAAATTAATGCAATAAAACGTTAATTGTATCTTTTATCATGAATTATGAGAAAATCAAACATTCCTCTCTCTTCACTCTAATAGGATTATCCTCATTTCAAGTTCTTACAATGTTTCGAAGAGGGTTATTCTATACTTATCTTTCAATTTATTTACGAGATTTTTTAAACCTTTCGGTGACTGAGACTACATTATATGCTACGTTACCCATGATAATGAGCGTTCTATTTCAGAATTTTGTTTGGGGACCTCTCTCTGATAAATTGCAGAAACGACGCTCACTAATCATCTTAGGGGAGATATTAGCAGGTATTGGAACAATCTCTGTGTGGTTTATCCATTATTTTGAATCTAATTATTGGATTGCGGGATACATCATAATAATCGGGCTTTCATTCATAGAAATATTCTGGTCCATGTCAAATATTGCATGGAGTGCACTTATCAGTGATTTATATCCTTCCATAGAAAGAAGTAAAATAATGGGGAGACTAACGAGTATTGGGGGCTTTGGAAGAATAATTGGTATCACATTTGGAGGTTATTTATATAATAATGGATTTGGATTTAGAAATGGTATTTTATTTTTTATTGCTTCATTAGTGATGTTTTTATCAACATTACCAATGTTACTGGCACCAGAAGGAGGTATTAAATATTTACATAAATCAAATAATGATGAGGTAAATATACAACACAATAAGACTCATTTTAAAAATAAATATGTTTTTATAATTTTCATAATTGCAATGGTTTTTATCAATTTTGGTCGAAATAGTATAAGTATACCTTATTCCCAGTACTTAATTTTGGATTCTGGATTTGATGTTGATAGTGTTTTATTAGGTTTTATCGTAAATACTCGTTCATTAGCAGTAATTATAATTGGATTCATGGCAGGATACTTAAGTAAAAAAATAGGTCATGCTAAAACATTAATATTGGGTGTACTATTAGCCATAGTTGCTTTGATATTAACTGCTGCAGCTAATCAACTGTTTATTATATTTATTGGAAGCTTTATCATTGGAACCTCTGAAGTAATAATTTATGCTGCATCTTATGCCATTGCATCAATTTTAATCCCCGAAGAGGATAGAGGCAAATTATTCGGAGTTTATAATGCCACATTTTTCTTATCATGGGGTCTTGCCTGTACCGCTATTAGTGGTCCATTAATAGACTATCTAATAATAAGGGGGATCAGTGAAGTTATGGCATACCAAGTAGCTTTTTTTGTTGGAGCGATCATAAGCCTTGTAGGGTTAATAATCTTTATAATCTCTGAAATCAAATTATGGCGGAAAAAAAAGAAGAGCTAAAAAAGATGATATTATTCTTTTTTGCAGCATTCATCGCAGACATATTCATCTAAACTGATATAACCACATTCTGATCCCATATAACATTCATACTGATTCTTTTCTTCGTTGTAAATCATATCACTTCCACAATGTTTAGGTATTGTCTCAATAGTTTTACCACATTTCGTACAAGTTAATTTTTCCATTGTATTTTACACCTTTTATTTATGCTTTGTATTTATATTTTTATTTTAAATATTTTTAGTTATAAAAAAAATTATTATATAATTTTCATGGATTTTCCATGATGTTCAGGTATTTCTTGCGTTCCGCATTGAGATCCCATCCAACAGACGAATCTTCCGTCCTCTATATGCATCGGTTTTCCACAATGCTGTGGTATTTCCTCAATATAATCACATTCTTGGCATTTTAATTTTTTCTTTGTTTCTTTACCCGTTTCTGGAAGGTTCTCTTCGGAAGAATTTTTTTCTTTTATGAAGGTGTTTGGATCGTTTTTGAATTTTTCTAAACAATTAGGATTACAGAAGAAATATGTTTTATCTTCATAGTTATATTCAATCCAATTTTCTGGGTGTTCAGTCTTCATTCCACATACTGGATCCTCTACTATGGTTTTTTCATTTTTCGTTTCTTTATGCATAAGTTTAGGGTCAATATTTTCATAATTTTTAAATTTTTCTGGATTATTCTTAAATGTTTTTTCGCAAGAAGGATTACAGAAGTAAAATTTTTCTCCTTTATACTCGTATTCAATAGATTGACTTGGAACTATCTTCATTCCACAGACAGGGTCAGTTACCACTTCTTCTTGTTCGAGAAGTTTCTCTTCTTCTATTTGTTGTTCTGTCCTTGGATCAAAGCGTTTTAAGAATAACGCGTTTGTCACTACTGAGACGGAGCTCGAAGCCATAAAAACTGCTGCTAAATATGGTGGGAGGAAATATCCTGTTAAATAAAATAATAAACCGGCAGCAATTGGAATACCGATTAAATTATAGATGAATGCCCAGAAAAGATTAGTTATCATTTTACGATATGTTTTTTTAGATAATTTTAACGCAGCAACCACGTTTCTTAGATCTCCTCTCATCAAAACAATATTAGCTGTTTCTATTGCTACATCTGTACCAGATCCAATAGCTATCCCGATATCTGCTTGTGCTAAAGCGGGTGCATCATTTATTCCATCCCCAACCATTGCAATTGTTTTTTCTGATTTTGATTCTTGGAGTTCTTTTACCTTTAATGCTTTATCATTTGGTAAGACTTCTGCTAATATATGCTCTTCATCAATATTTAATTCCCTTCCTATGTTTAGAGCGGTTTCTTTATTATCGCCTGTTATCATATATATTTCTAATCCCATATCTCTTAATTTCTCTAAAGCATAGGGCGCTTGCTCTTTAATTTTATCAGAGATTCCAATAATTCCCTTTACTATTTTATTAATACTAATAAAAATTGCCGTAATTCCGTTACTCTGAAATTCACGAAATTTCTCTTTATAATCATCTATATTAATATCGTTTTCTGCCATTAGTTTTTCGTTCCCTATGAATACTTGATCATTTTCTACCATAGCAATAACTCCTTTTCCCGGTTGAGCATCGAAGATTTCAGGGGAAACAAGATTAAGGCCTTTTTGATTCGCCTCTTGAATTATAGCCCTAGCAAGTATGTGTTCTGATCCCAATTCAGCACTTCCTGCATAATAAAGCACTTCTTTTTTATCAAATCCTTCTCCAGTTTGATCTTTTTCAGAAAATAATGCTACTATACTAGGTTTCCCAACCGTTAAAGTTCCTGTTTTATCAAATACAATCACATTTATTCCATTTATAGCTTCTAGTGAATCCCCTCCTTTTATTAGAATTCCATTTTCAGCCCCTTTACCTGTACCTACCATAACAGCTGTGGGAATAGCTAATCCAAGAGCACAAGGACAAGAAATAACAACTACAGAAGTAAATACTAACAATGCAGTTTCCAGAGGATCTTCGAAACTTTGACCACCGAAGAAAAACCAATATATAAATGCTCCAATTGCAATTAACACAACAATCGGGACAAAATAATTGCTTATTTTATCTGCTAATCTTTGTTTATCTGCTTTCCTACTTTGTGCTTTTTTAACAAAATCTATAATTTGAGAAAGCAGGGTATCTTTACCAACTTTATTAGTTTTGATTTGAATCAACCCAGTTTGATTAACAGTCCCTCCTATTACCTCATCCTCCTTTTCTTTTTTTACATATTTACTTTCCCCCGTGATCATAGATTCATCAATTTTTGTCTTTCCTTTCACTACCACTCCATCGACAGGGATTTTTTCTCCAGGTCTTACGAGTAATACATCACCAACTTCAATTTCCTCAATGGGAATTTCAATTTCATGTCCATCCTTTATCATTGTTGCTGTATTAGGTTGAAGTCCAATGAGTTTTTTAATAGCTTCTGATGTTTGTCCTTTTGTTTTATGTTCAAAATATTTTCCTATTAAGAGAAAGGAAAGGATCATACTCATTGCTTCATAAAAAGTAGTTCCCTCAATGAAAAAAGTTGTTAAAATAGAATATACATAAGCTGTGGTGGTGCCAAGAGCCACAAGTACATCCATATTAGTTGATTTATTCATAAGAGACTTATATGCTCCTTCTAAGAAAAAGGAACCTGCAACAATATAATTTGCAGTAGCTAAAAAAAACAAAATTAAATTTCTGACAAATGATTCATCCACAAACCAACTGATTGGAGTAATTATTAACGTAAAAGCTAATGAAATGAATAGAATTCTTAAACGATATTTTAATTCTTTTCGATGAGCCTCAATTTCTTTATCAAAAGCCCCAGCAGCTTTAGTTATATCATAACCAAAATTTTTTATCTTTGAATAGACTTCATTTTCATCAATTTGGATATCATTAAATTCGATAAAAAGTTTTAAAGCATTATAATTTCCTCGAATATTTTCGATACCCCTAATATTTTCTACATTTTCTACGAGATCATCAAATTCTTGTTCATTTATAGAAACTGAGTCCTTAATCTTGATATCCATCCTCGCCAAGGATGCTTTGTATCCGAGATCTTGAATAGCTTTACTAAATATCTTATAATCTGCTTTATCAGGGTCATATTCCACAACCGCTTCCTCATTAGTAAAATTGACATTTGATTTTTTCACGCCTTCCAAATTTTTAAGCTTAGTTTCTATTTTTAATGCACAGCTCGCGCAAGTCATACCTCCTAGCTTAATTTTCATTTCATCCTTAGATTCGGTCATATTTAATTCACCTTATAACTATGGATCAAATATTTAATTTAATAATTATAAATTATGTTTATAACTTGAAAAAAGAAAGGAGAAGAGGGATTTAGAAATAAAGCAAATAGTTAAATACTCTATAAATTATTAATATGGCTTTAAAAATTTAGTAAAGAAAATTATCGCTAAATAATCTATTTCTTGAGATATTTTTGAATAGCATCCTGGAGACTATCACTCGCTAGATTACTACAGTGCATTTTTTCCTCTGGTAATCCATCCAAAGCTTTTGAAATATCTTCTTTCGTTATTTTTTCAACCTCTTTAAGAGGTTTTCCTTTTGCCAATTCTGTTAATACGCTCGAAGTTGCAATAGCAGGTGCACACCCAAACGTTTGAAAGGTTATATCTTTTAATATTTTCTGACCATTTTTCTCACCCACTTTTATGTATATATAGGTAATGTCCCCACAGACCGAATTAGTAGACTCACCTATGGCATCAGCCTTCTTTAGCTCCCCCATATTTCGAGGGTTTTTAAAATGGTCCATAACTTTATCAGAATAAATTTTTAAAACCTCCTCAATAGATTAATACAATAAAATTGTATTAAAACAAAAAATTTTCTAAAATTGAAATTCTTTATAGAAAAAATGTATTCAAAAACACACTCTTCTTTTATTACTGATTTAAAACCATCAATTTATTTTCTTTGGGTGTTGATACCTTTTCTACTCCTAAGCTAGTTACATATTTTGCGACGCCATATAATTTTTTAGGATTTTCGTGGAAAAAACAAACCTCTGTGGGTTCCAAGTTTTTTATCATTTCAGTTAATTGAACTTTATCTCCATGTAATTTTATTTTGATTTGGGGAGCAAATGTATTAATGAGTAAAGCTCTAAAGGGCAATTTCCAAGTTTCTGAAAGTTCTATGATATGTTCTTCATTTTCCTTATCTTCGGGTGGATTTACTAAAGATAACCCTGGTTCTTCATGAACTGCTCCCGCTAAAAAAACAAGATTATGAGGATTTCTCCCAATTACGTTAATAATATTCCTAATAATCCCATAGGATAAGTCGTGAGGATGACTTATTATAATATTATTTCTTTTTTTTAGAAAATCAAGATTATTATGATCGAACCATCTAAATTTAATGCTATTAAAAGGATTGGCTTTATTGCGTATTAATCGCGAAATAGGACCATAAATATACTCATATCGGTGGTTAATTACTTGAATATTTTTCCTTACCATCATATCGACATATATATTGGGTCTTTTTTTATAATCTCGCCGCAATTGTTTTTTCCGAAAATGTCTCCAAAATGTTAACATAAATGTAATCGCTAAGCTCGATGGATCAGCACCAATCAAAGAGCTATCTCCATATTCTGCTTTTTGTTCAAGAAAAAGGATTAAACTGTCAAAATGTTGAGATGGATCTCCAAATTCTTCATATGCGTTTGAGCCATCTATTAATAAAAAGTCTAAAGGTCTAGAAATTTGATTTAGGAATCTTCGAGTGCCCGCGAATGGAGTTATATCATAATATGTATAATCACCACTATATAAGAACCGATAATCTCGCGATTTTACTAACATCATTAATGCTCCAGGCATATGACCCGCGTGGAAGAAGGATAAATAACAATCCTTATCTTTAAATTCTAGTTTGTCTCCGTTTTCAACATAAATGACATTTTTTACAATATTCTTATATTCTTCCTCTTCGATTTGAGTATGATCTTCTTGTTTTAAAAATTCGGAATCTCTCAAAAGGTAAAGATCTAATGTTATTCGTGAACATATAATAGGAACATCAGGGTGTTTTTGAATAAACTGTTTTAATCCAGATACGTGATCATAATGAGAATGTGATATGAAAACAGCATCAATTTTCGGTTGAAAATTTTTTATATTCAAAATAACTTTGCCCTTTTCTTCAGAAATTTCCTCTGAAAGATTTTTTTCTTTCTCTTTTGTGGAATTTCTCTCATTTTCTTCCTTCTCTAAGATTGAATTATTCTCTCGTATTTCATTATCCTCTTCCATTCTTTCTTCACTTTCAGATAAAATAATCTTGCTTTTCTCATCTTTTTTAAGTAAATCATTTAAATTATCAAGATAATTATCAATTTCTTCTTGAAAATCTTCTTCAATTCCACAATCAAGTAAAATATTTAAATGTCCTATCCCCAAGATAAGGCAATTATGATTTGGTCGTAGAGCTATTGGATAAAGTGTAAGACGAATTTTATCTGTGTCTTTAAGATTTTTAGATAAAAAAGTATTTTCAAAATAAGAAGGATCATATCTTTTTTCTATTTTGTCCACTGCAATAGAAATTTCGCTTTTTCCAACAGGAACGCCTGTAATATAAAAATACCACCCATAATCTTTAACTAATTGTTCTAGATTCTCATACATCTTATCCCCAATAAGAGATTTTATAACAATTACCTTCTCGTCCTTATAATATATAATTTTTTTAATTGATTCTTTCTCCTTGTCTGGGATAGTATTATTTTTTGTTAAAAAGTGCGTTATTGTTTCTTTTATCTCCTTTTGAGGGATATTTTGTGATTTAATGAGATTTAGGTATTTATAATATTCTTTTGTTTTATAAAGCGGGCGCATATTCTCCTTTTCTATTAAAGGAATTTCAAAATTATTAACTTTGAAATCTTCCTCATGAATGACTCTTTCCTCAGCTTTTGATTTTTTTTTATTTTTAACTTTATATTTTTTAGTTAGAAAAAAGAACCAACCATATTTTTTAACTAGTTCTTCCCGTTTCCAGATAATTTCCTTTGCTTTATTAGATTCGATTATGATGATTCGATCTTCTTCACTATAAATAACTCTCTTTATTGATTGAAGTGTTGATTCTGAGATGATGTTATTATTTTCTGAAAAAAAATCTTCTAATACTTTCTTGATAGGAGTTTGTTGGATATTTTCCTTCTGCATTAAGCTAATTTTTTCGTTATATGATCTTACTTTAAATGAGGATGAGAGTTGATCTTTTTCTAGGATTGAGATGGTTTGATTATTATACTGAATTGAATCCTTTTCCATGATTTTAGTTAATTTTTTTGATTGATCTAAATTATTTCCTAATTGAGTTTAAAAATGGATCTCAATAAAATTTAATTATTCCTTGTTATTTGAAAAAATTCTTATAGAATGTGGTGATATTGTTATCTGAGTTCTAAAGAGTTGGATATTTTTTCTACTATTAGTTAATAACCCTTTAATTTATCTTCTCTCCGTAATGACATCAATATCTGATATTGGAATATAGGTATAATTATTATATTTATCCTCCAACACAGCTAAATCTTCATCTGTTATTCTCACAAGCGTTCCACTGAACTTTTCATTTATAGTTTTTATATAAATGTAAACACCAACACCAATAAGGCTTTCAATAATATTTTTAGGAATCACTTTTTACCAATTTCTTTTTTATAAGAAAAATATTAAATTCTATTTTATATTTTTTTACTTTTAATTTTTATTTTTAAGAGACGGGAAAAATAAAATGTGAATATCTATGAATCCTTCTTTTGAATTTCCTCTTTCAATAGATTGATTAATTTTTGTTTATCTGAAATTATTGTTTCGATTTTACTGCACTCTTCTTGAAGATTATCACATTCTTTATCAATTACCACATTTGATTCATATTGTGTATTCTCAAGGGGTAAATTCTTTAACTCATTAATTTTTTCCTTTTTTGATTGGAGATCTTTTCTAAGGTTTTCAATATCGGCTTCATATTGTAAAATTTCCTGAAGAATTAACTCCTTCTTGTCCATATCAATTAATTCTTCTATTTTAGTAAGATATCTTTTAATTGCATGTAATTTTAACTCTTTTGATTCTTCGGCTTTGAAAAAAAGAGCAATATTACTATCCTCTCCAAGTTTTAAAATAATAATCGAAACCTCTTCTGTTTCAAATATTATTTTTTCATATTTTTTTGACTCTTGATTAGTAAGATCATATATCTGGTTAAAATTTCCGATAATTTGTGCTAAATTCTCCCCTAATTTTGGAATATTAATACTTTGTTCAAAAGTCGTCTGAAAGGTTATTCCATTATTGTAGAACATAACAATATGAATCACTTCTGGTAGAGCAGCTTTTATTTTTTCTATACTTTTAAAAACCAATTAATATCACCCTATAATTATATTTTTTACTTTTTTAAAAATAGATTTTAATTTTTCTCTTAAAATGAGTGGTCCTACCTTTAATAATATCAAAAATACAATCACTATAATTGCAATCATTAAAACAATAAAAAGACCTAATTCTGGTTTTAAAAGTAGTGTATAATATATTGTGACAATACTTAACTGATATATAGTAGTAAAAAAGCCAAGTCGAAAAAATTGATTTATGGATATAGGTCTTTTATTTTGATCCGCAATGTTTATTACTAAAATATTATCGCCTAAGGGAGTTAAATTATCCCCCCAGTTTGCGCCTATACTTAAACCGAAAAAAAGTTGTTTTCTTATTGATTCTGATGCAATATCTGGCATTTCTCCAACAACAGGAATTAATACTTTAGTTATAGGTATATTATCAATTGAACTACTTAAAAATGCAGATAACCATAAAATCAGAATAAATAATACATATGTATCTCCCCTTCCTAAATCTGATATAACATTTCCAATATAGTTTAATATTCCAGTAGTTTCTAATGCTCCAGCAATTATGAAAATTCCTAAAAGGTAAAAAATTAATTCCATATCAATTTTTGCTATTAATTCTTTCGGATTTAAACGACTAATCAATATTAAAAATATAGCAAAGCATAAAGCTATTATATCTGGAGGAATCAAAGCAGAAGGAACAAATAGAAATAAAGCAAATAATAAAATTAACGACATCATAGATTGATACAGAAGTCTTTTATTTTGAACGACATTCCAAACATTATATTCTTTTAAGATAGTTAAACCTTCTTCTGAAATCGTTAATCTGTCTCGATAAAGAAAAATAAAAAAGATTAAGGTGAATCCAAATACTAATATTGAAATTAATCCTGAATTAAGAAAAAATTCTAAGAAATTTATATTTGCATAAGTTGTTATTAAAATGTTTGGGATAGATGAAATGGAGAAAAAAGTACCTCCAATATTGACTAATATTGCTTGGGTTAAAATATAAGGTGAGGGATTTATATTTAAGATACGTGAAATTGTAATTGTGAGGGGGATTAAAATAATAACAGTGAGAATATTATTTAAAATTGAGGAGAGAACTATAGTGACAAAACACATTAATATCATTAATATTATAGGTTTAGCTTTTGAAAGCTTTATTAATTTAATCGCTATAAATTGAAATAGACCAGCCTCATGACATACATTAACAATAATCATCATCCCTATTATCAAGATTAGAGCATGTAAGTTTACAAACCCTTCCTCCTTAGTACTAAAGAGAAAGTTAACAATTATACTAAAATCATAATTTTCAATAAAAATTAATACAAAATAAGAAATAATTGCCCCACTCAATGCCGCTACTGCTCTATTAAGCTTTTCCGTAATAATTAATAGAATAACGCAAAGAAAAGTCCCTAAAATGATAATTGTGCTGATAATCATTATGAATTTAATTATTCATTTTAATTATGATTTCAATTAATAGTTGATATTAAATTTTTCTGAAATATTAGATTAAATGATAATCACTTAGATTTTAATAGAATGAAATTAAATTAAACTAAGGTAAAATTATAAAGTTTATTGATTGATTATGATTGATGAACTATCATTTCTAATATTTTTATTATGTATTATTACATATATTATTCTCTTTGTTATAAAATCTCGAAATCGAAAGACGGCTTCCGAGCGGTCAACCTTAAATTTAGTATATAAAAATTGGGTAGAACACAGGATTAACGATGAAAATCTACTCTATGCAACACAAGCATTAAGAAATTTTATTATGGGAAATTCAACGTTTATTTCAGGGTTATTAATACTAATTGGAATATTAGTCGGAGTATATAATACTCAAATCTTAAGTTCGACCCTATTTTGGGGGATTCAAGGATTACCTATTGGTTTTGTTCAAATGGCAATAAATTTAGTTATCGTGTTTTTTTCCCTTTTTAATTTTATTCTTTCTATTAGATATATAGTCCGAGTTTCCTTATTGTTATCGAGTGATATTAAAAAATTTTCTGAAGGTAAATATAAAGGAGTGGATATAGCAAAAAAAGCATTTATATCAGCACAGAATCATTGGATGTTTGGAATTCGAGGTTTATTTTTTCTAATTGCAACTCTTTCATGGTTAATAGACTCTTTATTTTTTATAATAATAACGATAGTCGTTATGTTATATCTTGTCTTATTCCAAGATATTTGGGTTGCATCAAAAAAACCAGAATAGAAAAGTTCCAATTAATAAACTGCTAATTTATTTGTTTGATTTAAATGGTGAAATTCGTCTTAGTCTTTCTATGATAGGTGGTAATTTTTCGAGAAAATAGTCAATTTCATTTTCGGTTGTAAATCTACCTATAGAAACCCTTAATGACCCTGAAGCATCTCGATTTGAGAGACCTATTGCTCTTAAAACATGCGAGGGCTCTGAGGATGCTGAAGAGCACGCTGAGCCAGTGGATGCTGCAATTCTCTCTGAATCAAGATCCAATAGAATAGATTCCCCATCAACATATTTAATGGTTAAATTGACATTATTAGGTAACCTTTGAGTGGGATGCCCATTTAGAAAAGAATCATCAATAGTTTCCAAAGCTTTTTTTATAATTTTTTCTCGTAAATATTCCTGGCGTTTGATTTCCTCTGGCATTTCTTTGGCACATAATTCTGCTGCCTTAGCAAATCCTGCTATACCTGGAGCATTTTCAGTGCTAGGACGCATATCATACTCATGACCTCCACCAAATAAGATTGGTTGGATAAATTTTTCTCCGTTTTCGTGATAACCTTGATTTCTCATATAAAGCATTCCTACACCTTTAGGTCCATAAATTTTATGGGCACTCACAGATAACAAATCAATATTTAACCTATTTACATCGATTGGAATTTTTCCAAATGCTTGGACTGCATCAGTATGAAAAAGAATATCGTTCTCATTGGCAATCTCTCCAATATCCCCTATTGGTTCTATGGTTCCAATTTCGTTATTTGCAAACATAATGCTTATCAAAATCGTTTCTGGAATTATCGCTTCTTTTAATTCTTCAAGATCAACAATACCAAATTCATCGACAGAAAGATAAGTTACTTTAAATCCGTTTTTCTCTAATTCCTTGCATGGATTTTCTACTGCATGATGTTCTATGGAAGATGTTATGATATGATTACCCTCTTTTCGATTTTTATAGGCGACTCCTTGTAATGCCAAATTATCAGCTTCCGTTCCAGATGAAGTAAAAATTATTTCCTTTCTCTCAGCATTGATTATTGAGGCTATTTTTGCTCTAGATTTATATAATAATTTAGTAGCTTTTTGTCCTGCTGAATGAAGGCTTGAAGGATTACCATAAGTTTCTCTAAAATGTTTTTCGATAACATCTATGACTCGCGGATCCATTGGAGTTGTCGCCGCATAATCTAAATATAAATAATCAGATGAATTCATTTCACTATCTTTAATTTTTATTCAATTAAAAAATAATTCCTTTAGATTTTTTTATTTCACCATTTATAGAGAAAAAAGAATTAATTATCTTTTTTTAATAATATTAAGATTAATAAACAATGAACTCACTTTAAGCAATAAAATAAATAAGATATAAGATTTTTAATTGATCATTTTAGAGATG